>Ga0163152_10007507_pt1 | contig 11915 bp, 13 predicted proteins | sample OliLakLV19MP8IB2_FD_148635 | JGI IMG/M metagenome (GOLD analysis project Ga0163152, IMG submission 148635) | Freshwater microbial mat bacterial communities from Lake Vanda, McMurdo Dry Valleys, Antarctica - Oligotrophic Lake LV.19.MP8.IB-2 | ecosystem: Environmental > Aquatic > Freshwater >... | reverse complement strand
TCCTGCAGCGGAGTCGGAGCCAGTGTAGTTGGTCTCGCGGGCCTCCTTTGTGGCAATCGACATCTTGGCGATGAAGTCCGGCTTGCTGTGGCTACCGTGAGCCTCCTCGACGTTCGCACCCACGGAAGTCCCAGAGCGAAGAAGTTGGTTGGCGAGCGTTCGCGAGACGCCAGGAAACTCCTCCAGAGCGCGGCAAAGCCTGACGACCCGAGTGGCAAACTCGAACGTGCGCTCCTTGATGTCTCGTTTCTCAGTCATTTCCAATTTCACTCTTCGAGAAAATGCCCGCTAGGTCGCTAGGTCTGCGCGAATCTGCGCCTCCAATTTCGCGGACTCCGCAAACTGCCCATGCAGTTCAGCGACGAGGCGCGGCATCTTTTCGTCGAAGGGTTCGCCGTCGTCCTCGGCTTCTGCGGCGCCGACGTAGCGGCCGGGCGTGAGGACGTGGCCGTGCGCGGCGATTTCGGCGGTGGTGGCGGATTTGCAGAAGGCGGGGATGTCGGAATAAACAGATGTCTCACGCGAAGACGCGAAAGCGCGAAGAGGATCAGAATCGGTTGCCATGACTTCGCGTCCTTCGCGTCCTTCGCGGCTTCGCGTGAGCCCTCCATCGCCTCTCCACGCATGATAGGTAGAGGTAATCTTTTCGAGGTCGGCGTCGGTCAGCTCGCGGTGGACGCGGTCGATGAGGGTGCCGAGTTTGCGGGCGTCGATGAACAAGGTTTCACCTTGACGCTTTCTTTGGGACGGTCGGCTCTGAGAGCCAGCCCCACCTTTTTTGTTTTTCGCGAGGAACCAGAGGCAGACAGAAATCTGCGTGCTGTAAAAGAGCTGCCCGGGGAGGGCTACCATGCAGTCCACGAGGTCGGCTTCGATGAGTTTTTGACGGATGTCGCCTTCGCGGGACTGGTTGGAGGACATGCTGCCATTGGCGAGGACGTAGTCGGCGCGGAGGTCGGGATGGAGGTCGCGGCGGAAGGTGTCGGCGTTCTCGGGGCCGAAGTCGGCCTCGATGCCGCGCAGGGCGATGTTCATGATGGCGAGGCGGCGCGTGGTGGAGCGTGGGGAAATGTCGAATGACGAATTTCGAATGGACCGGGCAGTCTGCGTTCGGACTTCGCACTTCGGATTTCGCACTTCGCCGGGCCGCCGTGGGATTCGACGAATTTTTCCGACTTCGGAGTTGCTGAAGCGATTCTTCGCGTGGCGCTCCACGGCCTTCGCGTTCTCTGCGGAAGGCGTGCCGTAGAAAAGGTCGAAGCTCAGCGGCCCGTTTTTGAAACCATTCCGCAGCACGTCAATCACCCCGCGCCGCGTGATCTCTCCCTGCAAACGGGCCAGGAACTTCTGCCGCACGACGCCTTCCTTATCCTTGTAGTTCGCGATGCCCAGCTTTGCCGTCTCCTCCGGCTGCGACTGCACCAGGAAAGTGAAAAGCTGTTCCACATCCACGGCAAACTCCCGGTCATACGCTCCGTCGCTCCCAGCCAGCCAGCCAGCCACTGCCGCCTTTCACCAGCGCAGTCTCCGTCATTATTCCTGAAGTAACGGCAGCAAGCCCGTCCGCCCCGGTCAGGTGGCGCATGATCAGAGTTTCGAGGCCTTTCTCGGTGGTATCGGTAGCCATGTGCGATCAGAGAATGTGAATTGCTTTGTAGAAAGACGAAGTCATAGAACTCAGGGCAGGTATCAACGCGCGGTTTGATCACGACATACGCGGAGCTAACGAGCCCATCGGAGGGAGCAACGCCGACGGCTCCTTGCCACATCCGCATCGTGTTATAGGCGAGGTCGCTCTTGCGGAGCAGCTTATATTTCGTCGCGTCTGTGATCAGCCGCTTGGGGCGTCCAAATTGGTCCAACTCTTCGGCCGTGATACCCGAGCGCAGGCTCACTTGAAGCACCGGAAGACCGACAACGCCTGGTTCAACTCGGTGGGAAAATAAAGCCATGTTGCGGACGATTTCCCAATGCATCGGGATGTCGCCGAGCCAGGGGATGCCGGAGGGTTTGAGTTTTTTATCCGCAGATTTCGCAGATGGGCGCAGATTTTTTGAGTCTTCATCTGCGGAAATCTGCGCAATCTGTGGATGATCAACTCCCCGGGTGACGGCGCGGTGGATGATGGCCTGCTTCTGCTCCCCCAGCAGCGCGATCAGCTTCCGCTTCGCTCGGATGAACCTGTCGATCTTCCGGTTCGCATGGTCCAGAAACCGCACGATGACCGCTTGTTCGTCCGGCGGCATGGATGGCGAAGGCATCTGTTTGAACTGGTCCCAGTAGAGTCGATTGCGATCCTTCACGATCCCGCGCGAACAGTTGTCCACTTCAGCCATGTAAGCAGCCGTGCGGAACAGTGTAGCGTAGAAGCGAGAATCGACCTTGGGATAAGGCCGCAGGACGACATACGCCGGACTCACCAGACCATCGACCGGCGACACACCGACCGCACCCTGCCACATCCGCATCGTGTTATAAGTGGCGTCGCCTTTCATCGCGCGTTTGTATTTCCCCAGGTCCGACATGATCTGCTTCCGCGCTGAACTTCCGAAGTCGCGGACGCGGACGCCGGTCCTTAACGAGACCTCCAAGATCGGCAGCTCACCGAAGCCGGTTTGATTTCGTTGGACAAAGAGATTGCCATTGCGACAAACGCGCCAGTGGCTCGGAACTCGTTCCAGCCAGGACAGCCCCGACTCCTTATACTCCGCATACGGCTTGAGTCCCTCGATCATGGCTGGGCTCCTTTCCGCGCCCCAAAGGGGCAGCCCCATACCAGCCCAGGGCAACGCCCTGGGAACCGATGCATCCCATTTTCCCAAGCCCTGAAGGGGCGACCCAACAGGGTGCGGACACCGTGGACAATGCGGTCCCATTGCTCCGCCCCTTCAGGGCTGGATTCATTGATGACCGTTGACCCAGGGCGATGCCCTGGGCTGGCATGGAACCGCCCCGTTGGGGCTTCGGAACGGGGATTCATGACTGGCCTCCCTTTGGCTTGCAGGGTCGTGGCAGTTTCTTCAATTCCTTCACCGCCTTTTCAAAGTCCGCGTCCACCGCGCGCGGGATGGCGGCCAGCTTGCAGGCGGCTTCCTCGCTCACTGGCTGACGATCCTTGCTGGCGAGCAACCGCTCGTAGTAAAGGGTGCCGATCTGGCGTTCGAGGGCGCGGGTGTTCCAGTTCTGCCCTGCCGCTTCGTCCATATACCAAGTGCGGGTGGCGGCATCGTCCACCCGCAGGAGGTGGCGGTAGTGGGTCCAGCTCAATTCGTGACGCAGTGCGTCACAATTTGGGAACACCTGGTAGAACAGGCGCATGTAGCGAAGGTTCGAGGCATCGAAGCCTTTGCCGAACTCACTCGTGAGCTGCGCGGAGATCGCCGCCAGGAGGCCGCGGCCATAGGCGGCCCTGCTGGCTCCGTCCTGCTCGAATTCGACGAGGTGCCGGCCCACCAGCCAGCAGGTGCGCACCTGAATGACATCCACGGCACGGAGCGCCTGCTGGCGGGCTTGCAAAATTATGGTGCGTAGTTCCCCCACCAACCCCTGCACAGCCCCGGGTTTCCCGACGGGAACCTGCGCCACCTTCTGATCGAGCTTCTCTGCGGTGCGTTTCTTCTTCATGCCGTGGCCCCTTTTGTGATTTCGCTGAGCAATCCCTCAGTTTCCTGTTCCAGCTTCAGGATGTCGGCGCTGATCTCGGCGAGGGTACGAAGCTTCGGCGGCTGGTAGAAGTGGCGGGTGAAGCTGACTTCGTAGCCGATCTTGGTGTCGGCCTCGACGATCCAGGCATCAGGCGTGTAGGGCAGCACTTCGCGGAGGATGAAGGCTTCGATGCCGCCCTCTTCCAGCAGCGGGATTTGCTCGAAGTCGCGCAGCTCGCTGTCCGGCTCGTATTCGACGGTGCAGGTTTTGCCGTCGATTTTTTCCTCGAAGAAACCGCGCAGCGGATCGGGCTTAATGGAAGTGGCCCTGCCACCTTTGCCGGGCAGGTGGACTTTCTTGATGACGCGGGCCGCGTCCTCCACGCGCCAACTGGCGGCGCTGACGATGAGTTTCAAGTCGGCGACGCTGGGCTTGAGGTCGATTTTCTTAAGCGCGGCTTCAACTTGTTTCAGGAAGATGTTGTGGTCTTCGAACAGGCCGTCGCCGAGTTCTTTGCGAAGCTTGTTGGCGACATCCATGAGCATGGCATCACGTTTCCAGGTGGCTTCGCTGAGGAGTTTTTTCTTTTTGCCCTCGGCCAGGGATTTCTTCGCACCGCCGTCATCGACTTCCTCGTCGTCGCCCTCGGTGTCGGCGTCAGCTTTGCCCCAGTCGTTGACTAGCTTTTCCAATTGTGGGCGGACGGAGGCAGGGTCGGCAAAGAGTGGCTCACTCAGTGCCTCGTAAAGGGCGGCGCGGATGGCTTCGTCGCCGGAGGCGTAGCGCAGAGTTTCGATACGCGGGCCGGTGAGCTGGCTGTGGAGGCGGAGCGGGCGTTCGACTTTCACCTTCCAATATCCAAAGGCGGCATTGGGAAAAATTTTCGACTGCGGCGTTTCCTGATGTAAGCTAGTCTGAGCTACCGCGTTAGTTTCCTTCTAAATTTGCGTTCAAGTTTGTGCTTCCAGGGCAGGTGGTTAGGTGAACAGTGGCTTGTGTTGCAATGTTCTGAGTCATGGTAATTGAAAGCAGATAATGGCAGTGGTCTATCAGGGAAAGCATTTTCAGACAACGAGTTTAAAATTCGACGTCTATTTTCCTTTGAACGCCGAATGGAATGAGCGCACCCTGCGCTTGATTAGATGCGCGAGAACTTATTTTATTTGGAGACCAGTGCGCCGAGATCTATTGAACGACCGGATGAAAGCGGTCTGATTGCGGACCTCAAAAATCGGAAAAACGGTTCAGTTTTAACTGGCCAGCGGTTTCGGAGGCCCAGCCGATGCACCATCATTTCGAGGTGATGAACATTCCTTTGGCGAAGCGGAAAATTGTGAGGCAGGGGACCCGCTAAGCCGCCCCTCTATCAAAAGCGGGGTGCCGGGTGCCACCCCCTGGGGACAGTCCAGGAAAAAGGGATTCCTTCTACACGCCGAGTTCGTTTTCCCTCCGCCCTTTTTCAGGTTGGCTACGGCGGATCCAGCTCGGGTTAATGTTGCAGAGGGCTTGCAGCTTTGGTGGGGTGCTAGGTTTGAAATATGGAGTAGACACGGTCGCATTTGTGCCCGGTCCAATTCGTCGTCAAAGGCGTCGCCTCGTCCAGATCTTTTACCAAAGCATTTCTGCAATATAGGCAGAATCCAAGAGGAGGGCATTCAATCTTAGCCACGAATGGAAAACCCAGACCGCCGTACACTGAGACCATGGCATTGTGGGTTTGGAATTCAGGAATTTACCCGCATTTCAATTCTGACTGACCGAGGCTCGGATCTCTACAAAAACAGTTTGGCAAAGCGATCTCCAACGTGGTTGAATTTTGGACCGCAGCGACGATCAGCCTCTCGCCTCCTCTAGGACAACCGGACCAAAGTTTAATCTTGCTCCCTGGGCCTTCGCATGCTCGTTGCTCAAGTGTCCGTAAACTTTGCCGATCAAGATGCCCCCGTCTTTGTGTCCGACCCAACGCGCGATCGTCATGAAATCAATTCCGCTCATGACCGCAAAACTGATGAAATGATGTCGGCAATCATGGAAACCAAATTTTTGCAATCGCTCGGAAAGCGTTTTTTCGAGAATCTCGAAGTCCGTTCTGCGGCATTGAGGGCATTTTTCAGGAATCCGCTCACCATGGTGGAGAGATCGGCAGTTCCGGCATGTAACCCCACCGACCGAACGGGCGAGCAACAAAGTTTCGCGGAATGTTTTTGCCGGTCTATCCACATCCCCGCGTTGCGGGCTGGGAAATAGCCAAAGTGAAAAGGGATCTCTTCGTTCGTGCATTGCCCGAAGGTGACATTCCAGCTGAGGATTGAAATTAACGTGGCGAGCTTCGTGGTTCTTGGTATCCCCTTCGGCCCCGACCGTGACAAACTTTTGGTCAAACTGGACATGCTGCCATTGGATGCGAAGCGCCTCTTGTTCTCTAGCCCCGGAAAAAGCCAGAAAACGCAGATAATCGGTAAATTGAAGCCCGTTTTTGGAAGCAGCCATGGCAGCTAGACAGATTTGATCAATATCGGCGGCGGTGAAAAGTCCGCGGCTTTTTCTTTCGGTTTTGTGCCAGGGCACATCCTCCGTTGGCAAAACCTTCAGGAAACCGTCGCGCTTGGCAGATTTAAAGACGTGGCGCAAGCAGACCAAGGCGAGGTTGCAGGTGCGTGCAGAGCGTTCCTGTCGCATGGTGGTGAGAAGGTCAAGGACGGGGCCTGGGCGAATTTTATCCAGTCGGAGGTGGCCCAGCGCGGCCTTCCATCGGTTGTAGTGGGCTTGTTCAGTCACCAGCGTATCCTTCTTTTTGCCGGAACCCGCCAGGCGAGGCAAATAAGTCGTCTCCAGATATTGTTCAAAGGTAGGGGAACGGCCAATGTGAGGGAGTTGGTTCTGCTCTCGCTCCACCAGGAGCTTGTGAACCTCTTTTTGGGCCTCCGCCGCCGTTGACCCTGCCAACCGAACCCATTGAAGTTTTTTTCCTCCTGTCTGGTCTTCCGTGGTGACCCGGGCGAAATGTGTGCCATTTCTTATCCACAGGTGGCGAATTGGACTCTTGCGGGCATCCAGCACCTTGGTGTATTTGTATCGCGCCTTTGCGGCAGGTTTGCTTTGGGTTTCAATAGGTTTCACGAGGCGTAAGTGTCGCAAAAAGTGTAGCATTCGTCACTCAGGCTGATTGGATGCTATGTAAGCGCCTCATAATCAGGTATGCGCGAGTGGTGAAATGGCAGACACGCCAGACTTAGGATCTGGTCCAGCAATGGGTGGAGGTTCAAGTCCTCTCTCGCGCACCATTCCAATCAATAGGGCAAATTTTTCGAGGAGCGACCACTGATTTAGCGCGGAACCACGGGCTTTCTTGCCGTCGAGGAACAGGTTTGAGCTGAACACTTTCTGTGGGTAAGTTTTTTTCCGTAAGAAAGAACCGGTGTTGTCGATTTCGCCAATGTTTATCGCATCTATTGGCCACTCTCGAAAGGGTTTGAGCCACGTGTTCGGATTGTCTTCTGAATCGTTGATTTTTTCTTGGCTCGTTGTCTTCTTTAGCGACAAGTGGTCCTCTTTCATCAGGGCCATTCGAATACCCCATGCTTTCCTGGATTGAATTTACAACAGGAGTGTTAAATAGTTCATCGAATGGCCACGTTTGAGAATTTAGTGATGGCGATTCTTGCGTTCTGGGCGCTGGGCAGTTTTTGCTACATGCTTGCATCCTTCCACCACCGGCCTGGGGCGTGAAATCCGGGTACTTCGCCGCTTCAGCTCCGAACCGGAATCACCGGATATGGTTCTGACCTTCCCGGATTCTGCTCATGCCAATCGCGACTGATCCCGCTTCATTGCTCGCTTTGTCAGTCCGGATCTGTTGCGCAGGAATTGCGATTGAATCGCTGCAACTGGCTGCAAACTGGCGGGAGATGCGAGGTAATCACCTGCTCGGCTGGCACGGCCAAAAAACCTCGACTAATCCAGTGCGGCAAACGATCTGCGTCTTTCATGGGTATCCTTGGTGCCTCCTGGTCCTGCTGTGGCCATGAACCTTTGTCAACTCGAAGCGAGTTTCCGGAATGCGCCATCTTTCTTGGACATGAGCTCATCCCAGGATCCCGTTTCAACCACCACACCTTTGTCCAACACTATGATTTGTTCTGCTGCGCGGACCGTCGAGAGCCGGTGAGCGATGAGGACGATCGTCAATTTTCCGTGTAGTTTCTCGATGGCTTCCTGGATGAAACGCTCGTTCAATGTGTCCAGTGCGCTCGTGGCTTCATCCAAAACCAGGACCGCAGGCTTCCGCAAAAGCGCCCGTGCCAGGGCCAATCTCTGTCGTTCTCCCCCGGAAAGTTTCACCCCCCGATCACCGATGACCGTGTCCAGCCCATCTGGCAGCCGCCGGACAAATTCTTCCGCAGCCGCAGTTTTGAGAGCATCCCAGAGTTCATCCTCCGTGGCTTCCGCACGAGCCCAAAGCAAATTGGACCGGATCGAGCTATGAAATAAAAACGTCTCCTGCGGTACATATCCCATGGATTGCCGCCATCGTTGATACATCTCACCCTGAAGCGGGACGCCGTCGATGAGGATGCGCCCTGACTGAGGCCGGATCAAACCCAGCACCAAGTCAGCCATCGTGCTTTTTCCGGCACCGGAAGGACCGCAGATGGCGGTCGCGGCCCGCGCCCGGATCACGAGATTTACATGGGAAACCGCCGGGCTGGACTGGCCGGTTTGATAAGAAAAACTCACGTCCTCCAAACGGATTTCACGTTCCGGCTGCAAACCCTCGGGACGAGAGGGGCCGGATGGTTCCGCCGCCGCCAAAAACTGATTCCTCAAATCTTCCGCCGCCTCAAATTGCGGCATGATCTGCATGATCCGTTGCCACGCCGTCTGAATGCCGTTCAACCGGGAGGTCAGTCTCATAAACACAAAGGCGAGCAACATCATTTCTCCCAGCCCCAGCTTCAGCAGGCCGACCGCCGCCAAAGAGAATCCGCACAACCCAACCGCAGATCCAAGCTGGTACCAAATCGTCCGCCGCGCCGCAGAACGCGCGAACAGCACCGAACTGATCGCGATTTGTTTTTGCACCTGTTCGAAAGTTTCAAGATGAGATGCTTCGCGTGCATGGCTCTTGGCTACTTTCATCCCCCCGAGATGTTCCGTCACAATCGACGCGAATTCCGCGCGGTGCCCCCTCTTCACCCTGCCCTGGTCGTGCAGCCGCTCCGCGAGAGGGCGGACCACAAACGCGATCACCGCCCCCACAGCGAGCGAGAATGTGGTCATCGGAACCGAAACGCTGAACGCGAACGCGAGATCAATCAAGACCCCTGAGGCCGCCGTCAAGACTGTGAGCAACTGACCCGCCCCCAAGGCCACCATGAGCAGGTCGGTAGTCATCACGTGAACCACGTCCGAACTCCGCTGCCGGGTGAAGAAAAGCCATTCCGCGCGCATCATCGCTTCATAAAACCGACGGCGAAGATGGCTCGTGTAGTCGGCTTCGATTCGCGCGCTCAGAACGCTGAGGTAGGAATTGACCAGTGCCTTGAAAAGGGCCAGGACCAGAAAAGCCCCGAGCAAAACCGGCAGGGTCAGAGCCAGATTCCAATCCTTGAGCCAGTCGGCGATATCCCGTGACAGATCACCCTGCCGCCCGCCGGGTGTGATGCCCACGACTTTCAACATCGGGGCCAGAAGCAATAAGCCGCTCCCCTCCACCAACCCCAGGGCAATCATCAACCCCAGCGCTCCCCACATCCGCCGGTCACCATAATCTAGCAGCCCGCGAAGGAACCGCCTGAACAACGCCCCTTGACTGCGCCTCCCGTTCGACAAACTCACACAAATCCGTTCATAAGTTGTTTGTTCCCATGCCAATTGGTGACGCCCGGAGCTTCCGGGAGACGTTGGGGCGATTTTAACGACGACGGTCCGGTTGGCCACTTTAAACTACGCAACGATCTTCCGTCATTTTTTTTGCGGTCCTATCCGAACTGGGGACGCGATTAAAAACAGGTGGGGCCGCGGACTGCGGCTGTATCGTCCTCGATCAGCCGCCGGTGACAACTGTCGGGGTTGTGCAAGGTTCCTTGCGTTCAGGTTTTGCACACTGCTGCGGTTCACAGAACCGCGGTCCGTCAGATTGCTCAACCGCTTTTAATCACGCGCCCGAACTGGAGTCATCCAAAGCTTCGCGTTGACGATATTACCGGTAAATTCCATATTCTGAAATCATGGACACATTGAGTAATGCAATCATAGAACGTCGCCCGGAAACGATCTCGTCCGAAATCGATGACGGAGTTATTTTGGTGAGTCTCCTCCTCACTGGCTATACTTTCGTCACTGAAAAAATCTCGCCCAAGGCATGAGCAATGCCACAAAGCACCCAATGACCGAAGCTTCTTTCTTTTTTATCCGCCGACAGGGGATCAACATCCAACCAATCGATGGAATGGCCGTGTTGATGAACGAACAGACAGACGTCTGTTTTGCCGTCAACCGCGTTGGAGCGCGTATTTGGAGTCTGCTGGAGCAACCGAAAAACATGGAAGAGATCGTCCGGATTCTCCGTGCGGAATTTGTCACCACTGAAGAACAATGCCGTTCGGAGACGGACAATTTCCTCCAACATCCCGTCAAGCGTAACCTTGCGGATTGTATTGGCGGAACGGTCGTCGCTAAGGTTAATCCCCCTCTTTCATGAGTTCAAACCCATCCATCGAGCCGGAGTCAACAACAGAAACGTTCGTCGTTCGCCTGGAATCGATCCTGGATCGAATCAATCTGGAGGCGCTGTTTTCCAACTCCCAGGCGCGATTAAAAACGGGTGAGGCCGCGGACGGCGGCTGTATCGTCCTCGATCAGCCGCAGTCGGCGACAACTGTCGGGGTTGTGGAAGGTTCCTTGCGTTCAGGTTTTGCGCACTGCTGCGGTTCACAGAACCGCGCTCCGTCAGAGTACGCACCCGCTTTTAATCACGCCTCCAACTCGCACCCTCTGGAAGTGGAGCTTGGCAGCGGGGACGGATCCTTTCTGGTGAACTACGCGCGGACAAAACCCGGGACAAACTTCCTAGGCGTGGAAAGGCTGTTGGGTCGGCTGCGCAAGATCGACAGGAAATCAAAACGGTTGGGATTGACCAATGTCCGGCTGCTGCGGATCGAAGCTTCCTATCTGCTGGAATTCCTGCTGCCGAAAAAGAGCGTCCAAGCCTTGCACATCTATTTCCCGGATCCCTGGCCGAAACGCAAACATCGGAAAAACAGGCTGATCAATGAGCAGTTCACTTGTCTTGCGGAATCAGTCCTGAAACCTTCCGGGCTGGTTTACCTCAGAACGGATGACCAGGACTACTTCACGCAAATGACACAAGTCTTCGGATCCAGCCCTGTTTTTGAACCGGCGGAAACTCCGGATGGGTTGCAGATGAGCGTCACAGATTTTGAAAGAAACTTTAACGCGCGCAACGTTCCGACACTTCGCGCATCCTACCGCTTGAAGCTCTGAAACAGACCCATACTTCCCCTCGTGTCAAACTCTCACACCCAATCCGCACACAGCAACTCCGCCTGCTGGAGCACCGTCTTCACCGCCTCATCCTGCAAGTCGGGCGGGTAGCCGTATTTGTTCAGGATGCGCTTCACCCGCACCAGGTTCTTTTTCGAGCGCACCTCGCCTCCGGTGATTTCCTCGAACTCCTCGTCGAGCTTCGGCAGCGCGGCGGCGTTCAGCGCCAGCTTGGCGATGCGGCTCTCGTAGTGCTTCGTCGCCTCATCCGCCACGGCGCGATGGATGTCGTAGATGGAAATGTAATCGCCAAACACCGTCCTCGTGTTGGCGTCGGTCTTTTCTATGGGCGTGCCCGTGAAGCCGATAAAGGACGCATTCGGAAAGGCATCGCGCAGGTTGCTGGCGAAGCCGTAAGACATCTCGCCCTTTTCATTCACCCGTCCGCCGAAGCCGTATTGCGAACGGTGCGCTTCATCCGCGATGACCACGATGTTCTCGCGTCCGCTGAGCGCCGCCATCTGGCCGCCGCCTTCGGGCATGAACTTGTGGATGGTAGTGAAAACCACGCCGCCACTCGCCCGCGTAAGCAGTTCCGCCAAATGCTCCCGGCTCTCCGCCTGCACGGGCATCCGGCCGAGGATGTCGTGGCAGCGCTGAAACTGACCGAAGAGCTGGTCGTCGAGGTCGTTGCGGTCGGTCAGCACCACCAGCGTCGGGTTTTGCATCGAGCTTTCCCGGATCACCCGCGCGGCGAAGAACAG
>Ga0163152_10007506_pt1 | contig 11916 bp, 6 predicted proteins | sample OliLakLV19MP8IB2_FD_148635 | JGI IMG/M metagenome (GOLD analysis project Ga0163152, IMG submission 148635) | Freshwater microbial mat bacterial communities from Lake Vanda, McMurdo Dry Valleys, Antarctica - Oligotrophic Lake LV.19.MP8.IB-2 | ecosystem: Environmental > Aquatic > Freshwater > Lake... | reverse complement strand
ACCATTGTTTCCTTATCCGTGACGGGACCACGTCCGACCGCCCCGCCGCCGCCTCCTCCGCCGCGCTATGAAGAGCGGCCATCCACCGTTTACGTGGTGCCACAGCCGCCGCCGCCGCCGGTCGTCGTACGTCCATTGGATATACGAGCTGTCGACGCGGCGATCAATCGCTCCTTCCGCGATGTCCTTGGCCGAAACGCGGACCCGCAAGGTCTGCGTTTATATCGGGAGCGCATCATCCGGGAGGGTTGGTCGGAAGAACAAGTCATCCGGCAACTTCAACGCAGCGACGAAGCCCGGGGCGTCGACGCCACGACCGCGATCACTCGCGCGTATCGCGAGGTTCTCGGACGCGATCCGGATGCGCAGGGTCTCAATCATTACCGAGCCCAATGGCGCAACGGCTGGACGCAGGGGCAAATCCGCGACGACCTCCGGCGCAGCCAGGAGGGACGCAATTCCCATATCCAGGCCGCTATCACCCGCGCTTACCGTGAGATCCTCGGCCGCGAGCCGGACCCGGGCGGATTTGCCAATTACGAACGCTTGATGCGCGACAAAGGTTATACCGAGCGCGACGTGCGCAACGCCCTCATGAGCGGCGACGAGTATCGTCAGCGGCGCGGGAAGAAATAAACATTCGGCCGAAGCCTGAAAGGTGGAGCGAGTCGGCCCGCCTCCGAAATCCTGGGACCGCGGCCGCCCCCGGCCGCATCCGCGATCCTGTCATCTGGTCATGCGGTCATACCAGCGGCTGCTGTGATTTCGAGCTTCCTGTGACACAGGGCGCAGGGCCCAAGCTCGCTTGCCGCCGAATTGTTTTCGTACGACGTGCAGGCCGTGACCAAGGTCAGGCCCTACACTCGGAAAAGTCCCAGTCACGTTTGCGGTTTCATCCCCTCAGCTCAATCGTCCGACAAGTCGCTGCCGCCTGACTTGCCCCGGCCCCGCCCCTTGGCCGCGTCTTTCTCCTCTGCGACCTCCCACTTGGCGCGATGCTCGGCCGAAGCTCCGCCGCCGCCCCGGCTGCCGCGGGTTTCGTCCTTCTCCTTGCCTACGAGATCAAAAAAGATCGGACATCCCGCCAGATCGAGTTCCTCGACCAGTCCCGCCTCGAGATAACGCCGGTATTGCTCCGTGAGTTTCTCTTCGCGATTACAGAAAATTTTGATGCGGAACGGACGGGTGCCCGTCTGCGTCGCATAATACGTGCGGAACCGGCGGCCCCCAATCGCCGGCGGCGGATTCCGCTCCGCGAGGTATCCAAGAACCTGATTCAGCTTGCCGGTCGGCAGTTTCTTATCGAGCGTCCGGTTGAGCTTCACCGCGGCGTTCAGCATGCGGTCGATCTCGTATCCACTGACAGCGGACACGAAAATCACGGGCGAACCGGGCGTGAAGAACAGCCGGTTGAACAGCGCATGTTCATACTTTTCGCGGTAATCGCGCTCACTCTTGTACGGCTCGAACTTGCCCCGCTCTCTGAACGCCTTCTGCACGAGATCCCATTTGTTGACGAGGATGACGATGGGCTTGCCCTCCTTCACCGCTTCGCCGGCGATCGCCTTATCCTGCTGGGTCACACCGTCGAGCGCATCGAGCACCAGAAACACCACGTCGGTATTCTTGATCGCATCCAATGAACGCAGCCGGGAAAAATACTCCACCGGCGACGCCAGTTTCGTCGCCGCCTTGATACCCGCGGTGTCGATTAATTTGAAAGGATAGGTCTTCCCATCGCGGCCGAGAAAGTCGAAAGGCAATTCAATCGCATCCCGCGTCGTCCCCGGCACCTCGCTCACGATTAACCGTTCACTGCGCAACAGCCGGTTGCTGAGCGAGGACTTGCCGACGTTCGGACGGCCGATGAAACAAATGCACAGCGGACCGTCATCGTCCCGCCCCTCATCCGTGATTTCCTCGGCGGGGAGCGGATCCAAGGCGGCCAGGATCGCTGCGCGCAGGTCCGCCTCACCGTTTCCATGCTCGGCCGACACCCGCAACGGTTCGCCGAATCCGAGGCGATAAGCGTCTTCCAACGCCACCTTCTCGTCCCCAAAGTCCGCCTTGTTCACAACCAGGCGCACCTGCTTCTTACTCTTCCGCAGCATCTGCGCGATTTTCTCGTCGAGCGACGTCAGGCCGCTCAAACCATCGATCACAAAGAGAATCAACGAGGCCGCTGCCATGGCAAAATCCACCTGCGCCTCGGACGCCTTCGTCAAGGCCGCCGGAGTATCCTCGCCGCGATAGCCCAATCCGCCCGTATCCAGCAACGTGTACTTCCCTTCCGCGATCTCAGCGGAGATCACATCCCGCGTGATCCCGGGCTGATCGTGCACGATCGAAATCCGCTTACGCGCGAGCCGGTTAAAGAGACGACTCTTACCGACATTGGGCCGACCGACAATGGCAACAGTGCGAGACATGATGAAACAGGTGATTATACAGGACGGGCCGGGACGAAAGGAACTTTCCTCCCGGCCTGTCCGATCTTCCTGTTTAGGTTATTTGCTCGAATTTACGAATCGCTCCACACGATCGCAGGCTTCGATGATTTGATCGTATCCGGTGGCGAAACACGCCCGGACGTGTCCGGTGCCGTTTTCGCCGAAGGCGGTTCCCGGAACCACCGCAACCTTTTCCTTCTGGAGCAGGCCAACAGCAAAGTCCTTTTCGGTCATCCGAATCGGCGTGACGTCCGGAAACGCATAGAAGCTGCCCCGTGGCAGGTGACACTTCAGGCCGATCTCGTTGAAACGACGCACGATCAAGTCGCGTCGCCGATGATACTGGTCGCGCATCTTGACCACGTTATCCCAACCGTTCTTCAAGGCTTCCAAGGCGCCTTCCTGCGCAATGATCGAGGCGCACATCATCGCGTACTGGTGCACCTTCATCATGGCATCGATCAGGACCGCCGGACCACACGCGTAACCAATGCGCCAGCCCGTCATCGCAAACGCCTTCGAAAATCCATGCAGGAAAATCGTCCGCTCCGCCATTCCCGGCAGGCTCGCGATACTCGTGTGGGTACCTTCAAAGGTAAGCTCCGAATAGATTTCGTCACTCAAAACCAGGAGATCCTTCTCGCGACAGAACTCCGCGATCTTCTCAACCTGTTCCTTGGTGCAGGTGCCGCCCGTCGGATTGCACGGGAGGTTGAGCATCAGAATTTTTGCGCCCGGCTGCCAGGCCGCCCGCAACGCTTCGGCGGTAAGGGCGAAGTTGTCCTTGGCGTAGGTTGGAACCGCGATCCCCTGGCCATGCACGAGCGTGACGCTCGGGCTGTAGCTCACGTAACAGGGTTGATGATACATCACCTTGTCGCCCGGATTACAGAACGCGCGAAAGGCCAGATCCAGCGCTTCACTGACGCCCACCGTCACGATGACCTGGTCATCGAAGCGGTAGCTGACGCCGAAGTGCTCCTCGACGTACTTGGAGATCTCCTTGCGCAACTCGGGCATGCCGAGATTGGAGGTGTAATAGGTCTTGCCGCGTTCCAGGGCGAAGATCGCCGCCTCGCGGACGTGCCACGGCGTGACAAAATCAGGTTCGCCGACGCCCAGCGAGATGACGTCCTGGCCCTTCATCTTGGCGACCAGTTCAAAGAAGTCGCGAATGCCGCTCTTTGGCAGCGTGGCAATATGCCCCGCCACCCATCGTTTCGGATCGGTGCTCATGGTAGTTGGACCTTTCCGATTAAGGCGCCACGCTCAGCCGCGTCGTCTGGCCATCCGTCACATCGAGCAGGAATCCCTGCTCCTTGTAACAACGCAGCATGAAGTGGGTCGAGGTCGACAGCACACCCTCGACCGTTGAAAGTTTTTCGGAGACGAAACCCGCCACCTTTTGGAGCGAGCCGCCCTTGACGAAGACGAGCAGATCGTAGCTGCCTGACATCAGATAGCAGGACTCGACCTCGTCGAAACGCGCGATCCGTTCTGCAAACCGGTTGAACCCACCGCCCCGCTCCGGGGTCACCTTGACCTCGATCACCGCGCGAACGGCGGCGGCGGCGGCGGCCTCGCGGGAAAGATCGAGCACCGGACGCCAGCCGAGAAAGATTTTGTCTTTCTTCAACTGTTCCAGGTGCTGATTAACCTCCGCTTCGGTCAGACCCGCGACTTGGGCCATTTGGCCAGTCGTGAGGCTGCCGCCGTCGATCAAAAGCTTGAGAACAGGGTTCATAGAGACGGCGTTTATCCCCCATGCCGCCGCCTTTGACGAGATGAATTTGTTCGGGCCTCCGAACCTGGAACCACACCCCCCCGGCCGCCGGTTTGTGATGCCCACGGATGCAAAGGCCTATCCCCGGGGTAGGGCCCGACCTTGGTCGTGGCCTGAAAGGTCGGTCGAAAACGAAGCGGCCACGAGCGAGCTCGGGCCCTACCCCGCTTCACGCCCATCCGCTATCCGAACTCGCGCCCCCGCCGCCGGCGCAGTTGCATCCGGCCGAATTCTATACCAACGGTGGAGTTCGCATGTTTGAATCCCTCACCGACAAACTGACCAGCGCCCTCCGCAACCTCCGCGGCGTGGGCAAACTTTCGGAAGAAAACATGGCGGAGGCACTCAAGGAAGTGCGCACCGCGCTGCTGGCGGCGGACGTCCATTTCAAGGTCGCGCGTGAATTCGTCGACCAGGTCCAACAACAGATCATGGGCCAGGACGTGCTCAAGGGCATCGCGCCTGGCCAGCAGGTCGTCAAAATCATCCACGACGCGTTGGTGAAGCTGTTAGGCGAAGGCTCGACCGATCTGTCCGGCGCGCGCCCGCTGAAGATCCTCCTGGTCGGCTTGCACGGCTCCGGCAAAACCACGTCGGCGGCCAAGCTCGGTAAACTGCTGAAAAAACGCGGCTATCGTCCCTTTGTGGTCGCCGGTGACGTCTATCGTCCGGCCGCCATCGACCAGCTCGAAATCCTCGCCAAACAGGAAGAGCTCGGTTTCTACGCCGACCGCGCTTCCAAGGATGTGCCCGCGATTGGCATCGCCGGACTGAACGCGGCTCAAGGCGCCACGGCGGATGCGATCATTTTCGACACCGCCGGCCGCCTGCAAATTGACGCGGACCTCATTGAAGAGGTGAAGCAACTCCGGGCCCGCATCCAGCCCGACGAAGTACTGCTCGTGGCCGACGGCGCCCTCGGTCAGGAGGCGGTAAACGTCGCCAAAACGTTCCACGAAGCGCTGCAGCTCACCGGCTTGATCCTCACCAAGCTCGACGGAGACACCCGCGGCGGCGCGGCGCTTTCGATCAAGTCGGTGACCGGTGTGCCCATCAAGTTCATCGGCACCGGCGAAAAGACGACGGACTTCGAGACCTTTTATCCGGACCGGCTGGCGTCGCGCATCCTCGGCATGGGCGACGTCGTTTCGCTGGTCGAGAGGGCGCAGGAGACAATCGACCAGAAGGAAGCCGAAAAGATGGCGGAGAAACTCCGGAAGGCGGAGTTCGACCTCGACGATTTCCTCTCGCAGATGCAGCAGGTGAAAAAGATGGGCTCGATGCAGAGCATCCTCGGCATGATCCCGGGAATGAGCGGCATGCAAATTCCGGACGGCGCGGACCAACAAATGGCGCGAACCGAAGCCATCATCCGCTCGATGACCCGGCAGGAACGACGCAAGCCTGAGATTCTTAACGGCGGTCGACGTCAGCGCATCGCGAGCGGCGCGGGCGTCAAAATCGTGGAAGTGAACCAGCTGCTGAAACAGTTCCAGCAGATGCAGAAGATGATGAAAATGTTCAAGGGCGGCGGCGGAAAGAAGATGATGCGCCAAATGGAAATGATGCGCGGCAAAGGCGGATTCCCGGGCATGTGAACGGCGGGCTGGAGATCGTCGGAGATCTCAAATCTGAGATTTGAAATGTGAGCTCGAGATCGAGGTAGGGCCCGATCTCCGAGGGGCTGGATGGGTGCGGAAGATGATCCTGCTCGGAATCCATCCTGTAATCCTGTTCATCCTGTCTCCGTCTTCCCGGATCGATCTCAAACGGACAGGATGACACGATGGACAGGATGGACGAAATCGCACGGGAGGAGCTGATTGTCTGACCCAGTGGTGCGCTCTGCACAGAATCCATCCTGTAATCCTGCTCATCCTGTCCACGGCTTCCGGGATCGATTTTCGCGAAAATATTTTGCCGTCCGCCGGCTGAAACCGCATTCCTTCGTCCATCGCAGCTCTTTATGCTCGCGGGCGGCAATGCTGGAAACCGCGACAATCTCGTTCCCGGCAACTCCGGACGTCCTCACAAATCAAAGGACGCGCTGAAATAGAACTTCCGATTCGTTTTATAATAATAGGGTGTGACCGCGATGTTCGCCGCATTGGCGCTTCTCGGATCCCAGCCCACGGGCCGCTCACGCTCGAACACGTTCTTACCGTTCACCTGAAGGGTCACCTTGCGGTTGAAAAGCATGGTCGCGTATTTCAAAAACACGTCGCCGTCCCACTGGCCTTTGAACGTGCGCTGGATGTTGCCGAGCGCCGCCTGCGGCGCCTCTGCGATGGTGTCGCCCTGGTAGTTGGCGCCCACCCCAACCCCGAAACCCTTCAGAGCTCCCTCGAGGAACTGATAATGCACGAGCGTGCCAAAGCCGTGTTCATACGAGCCGATTTCGTTTGTGCCGAGCAAGACCCGGTTTGGATCCTTACTGATGAAGACATCGAGGTTCGCATAGCTGAGAAGGATCTGCAGGCTGCGGGTGGGCGAGAAAATGAAGTCGGCGTCGAATCCTTTGGACGTGTTTTCGCCGCGCGCGACGTTCGCGCCGCGTCCGTCGACCGGGTCAAAGGGATTCGGAGCGGTGTCGTCAAAGACCACCCGGTTCGTCTGCGAGATTTCAAAATAGCTCACCGTGCCCGAAATCCTCCCACCGAACAGGTCAACCTTGAGTCCCGCCTCACGTCCCTCGCCTTTCCTTGGCGGGAAGGGATTGCCCGCGAAATCCCGTTGCGAGCTGTTCGGCTGCAACGATTCCGTTGAAAGCGCGAAGATGCCCAATCCCGGCGTCACCCGAAAAATCGCGCCGAACTGCGGCAGCGTGTCGCCATCGTCGAAGACGACCGTGTTGATATTGTTCGGATCGGAACTGCGCCTGAAATTGATCGAGGTGTTGTAGAGGCCGCCGTTGAGAATCAGCCGGTCGTTGAGAAACTTGCTACTCACCGACGCGAAGTAGGACGTGAAGAAATTACGCTGATACGCCGAGTCGAAGGGGGCAGTGAACGAGCCCGCCGCGGGGGGCAGCAGATTCATTACGAGATCCGAGGGCCGCGTAAGCGGGCCGGGATTGAGAATCTCGACATAGTTGAACCAAAGGCCCGGCGGTGGACGATTGAACTGTGGCGGTGCCTCCCACCGGCCTTTGTTCAGCACCGGATCGTCGCTCGGAACCCCGTTGATCCGCACGCGGCGATCGGTCTGGTCGATCGACTCGCGACGACGCGCGTGATCGCGGAAGGACTGATAACCGAAGTTCAGCGTGTTCTTCACGCCGCCGAGGAGCCGTTCGAAGTCGCGCTTGTAAACCCCGTTGATCACGAGACTGTCGACGGCGTTGCGATTGTCGAAGCGTTGCCAGCGATTGAGAAACACTGGCGTGGGATAGCGGAAACCCGTAGTGCCGCTGACGAGTCCCGCCTGCTGCAGATCGTCCGTGTGCTCGCGAACCGAGACATAGCCCTGGACCTGCACGTCAAGACCCTCGAGAATATTCTGGCTTAAATTTAGCGTGAGCGTGTTACGCTCCACGTAGCGGCGGGAATCCGGCCCGGAAAAGTCCCGCGTCGGCGCGATACTGCGATACAGCGGGTGATCGTGGAGCGCAATTTGGGCGCCGCGCACCGTTGTCCCATATTGCCCCAGTCCACCCGAACCGTAGGTCACGCCACCGATGGTCACCGCGGCTGTCGTAGAGGGCGACGAGTTGGCGAAGCGATAGCGATGCCCCTCGGGGTTCCCGCGCTCGCGGTCGTCATATTCGTATTCCACCATCAGTTGCGTCTTCGAAGACGGCTTCCACGTCAGTTGCGGCGTGATCGCCGTCTCCTGGCCATCGCTGAAATCGTATTCGGTGCCGACTTGCTGCCACACCGCGTTTAGTCGGAAGGCGAATTGCTTGTTCAGCGGACGGTTAACATCAATTGTCGCCCGGTAGTTGTCATAGCTGCCCGCACTCACGCTCCCCCGCGTGAACGCGCGATCGAAGCGCGGCGTCTTCGTGATCGAGTTGTAAACACCGCCCGGCTCCGACAGGCCGTAGAGCACCGCGGCCGGGCCCTTAACGACCTCCACGCGCGCGACGATGTGCGAAAGAGGCTGATCGAACGACCGAATGCCGTTGCGCAGGTTCACCGAGGAGTCGAGCCCGCGAATGCGCGCGCGCCCGAAAAGATCGACGGTGCCCTGCAACGCCTCGGCTGAGTCGAACGGCCGCGTCGAGACTGCGCCAAAATAATTCAACGCGTCGGTCGGCTGGCGCGCATAGAGGTCCGAGAGGAGTTCCTCGGTCACGACCTGGATGTTAAAAGGAATCTCGGCGATCGGTGTATTGGTGCGCGTGCCGGAAACGGCGTTGCTCGCCGCATAGCCCCGGTCGCGTTCGGTGCGCACTTCGAAGGGAGAAAGTTCAATTGTCTCGCTGGCCGGCGCCGCCGTCCGAGCCGTGGCAGGCACGGTTTGCGCGCAGAGCGAAGTCGTGCCGAAAACAAGTAACACAGTCGCGCAAACGCGATGGGGATACGCCGGATCGATCATATGTCAGGGGGTTACGGTTCATTGCGGCGAGTTTGGGCTCCGCCGCGCGATTAGGTTGGTTTGTTATAATCAGCTCCCGCTTCCGGACAAAGCTTCCGCGTGAACCATCGGTCTTTTTCATAACAGCCCGCGTCGCGGCGGACGTAAATTCAATCGCACCCGTGGAGACGGCCTCGCGCCGGTGTTCTGATTAACGTGGCCGGCTTAGATCGATCCGGACCCAGCTCGCCGAGCAGCATGCCACGTCCACCCGCTCCGCAGCAACGCATTCCCTGCCCTTCCGTTCCAAAAGCATTTCGTGTCGGTGCTGTCGTTTTTTTGGGGGACGGGTTTTGTGTTGCGAGAACACGCGCCCGGTTACTTCACGCGACGAGCCATCTGACTTCAGCGCTACGGGCGTCAGCCTTTTTTTCCGATCGTTCGTCATCACGTCATCTCCTTCGTCGGAGCGGTATTGGAGGCGCAACGACCGCGATTGAGGCAGGCAACGCGCCTCATGGCTCCCACGGGGACCGCGCATCGAATCCCGCGATCGCGCAATTCATCCTAAACTCCGCAGTTGAAACGCGGATTCAGGCACTGGCCGAGGCGGGATTGGGCGTGGCGGGGCCGTTTTCCGGGACTATATATTTCAACTGCGGCACAGTTGAGCGAATCCACTCGTGCCGGCGGAGATAACCGTCGCTCAGTTGTTGAGCACTGCGGCCGGTTTCAGTCTCGGGTAAATTTCCTAATATGCTTGGCTATCACGGCCATCGCGCGGTCGGGCTCCTGCACGTTGCGCGGGTAGTAATAGTAGGCGGCCATGTCGGGCCTGAGCCCGAGCACGGCGGGATAGTTGCGGTCCATCGGCTCGATCATCGACGACTGGAGGTTGTGATTTTCCGCGAGGAAAAAACTCTTCCGGCCCGGTTGCGCGCGGGCGGCCTTGATGAAGGACTCGCCTTTGCCGCTGAGGAGCACCTTGCCCTTGCCGCTCTCCTGGCCCTCGCCGAGGCCCTGCATTCTTGCGTCGTCCTCGAGCCCCCACGGGCGCGCGTCGCAGCCATAGTAGTCAAGGTTGGGCGTGGCGGCGCCGGCGGCGAGTTCATCGGCGGGATTGTGCGTCTGCTGGAACATCAGCGTGAGCTTGTCCGGCCACTGTTTTTTCGCGAAGGCGGCCACGCGGCCCCAAAAAGCGCTGGCGGCGGCGTAGTGCGCGGTCATCGGCGCATCCTTCGTGCCGAGCGCGGCGACGGCGGCGGGCGACTGGTCGAAGATGAAATTTTTCGGCTCGTCGATGAAGAAGCCCGCCATCTTCGGATGCTGCTTATACATCTCGGCGAGCGTCGCGCAAAAAAACTCGAAGGTCTTCGGGTGGTGGATGCTGCTGACGGCGCCAGTGATTTTGGCCATGACCTGCGTGCTGCCCTTCTTGTTCACGACCCAGGTGTCGGGGTTGAGGACGGTGAACAGGCTCGGCACTTTCGGAGCGCCGGCGGTAAGGCCTGCCCAGCGCGACGGGACGGCGAGTATCTTCATGCCAACACGCGCGGCCTCCTCGGCGATCATCGCGTGGTTTTCGTAGGCGGCGGTGAGGTCCTGCTCGACGACGCCGGGGCACACGTAGGTGGTGCCGATTGCCGCCATCCACTCCATGTCGGCGCGCACGTGCGCGGGGACGATGGTATACATGTGGGCGTTGAGGTAATAGGCGGCGATGGCGGTCGAGGTCTTGTTGACCGATTTGATCGGCGCCTTTTCCGCAGCGGTGGCGAGCGCGGGTAGAGCGACAGATGCGGTCGCGGAGGATTTGAGGAAGGTGCGACGGTTCATTTTTTTGCTTTGCCCTTGATTTTTACGGAGCCGCCGGGAGTGAGCGGGAAGTCGGGAGTGTCCACGCGGGCGGTGGCGAGGAGTTGGGAAAAACGTGCGACGCGGTCGGCATGTGCGGCGGCGAGATTGCGGGACTCTCCGGGGTCGGCGGCGAGGTCGTAGAGTTGGAGGGGATTTTCGAGGCCGTTGCGGACAGCTTTCCAATTGCCCTCGCGCACGGCTTGGCGCGCCTGGCCCTTGATCGAAATTTCCCAGTAGAGGTAGTCGTGCTGTTTTTGTTCGGCGGCACGGCCGCGGAGCGCGGGCGCGTAGCTGATGCCTTCGCCGGGGAGATCGGCAGGGCGCGGGACGCCGGCGAGTTCGAGGGCGGTCGCGGGAAAATCCCAGAAAGCGGAGACGTGCGCGCTTTTGGTGCCGGGAGTGATTCTACCGGGCCAGCGCGCGGCGAAGGGCTCGCGGATGCCGCCCTCATATAGGTCGCGTTTGATGCCGCGGAAAGGGCCGCTGGCGCGGAAGAACGCGTTGTCCTTGCCGTCCTCGCTGTGTGCACCGTTGTCGCCGGTGAAAATAACGAGCGTGTTTTCGTCGAGGCCGAGCGCCTTCAGTTTCGCGAGGATGCGGCCGACATCGCGGTCGAGGCGGTGCATCATCGCGGCGAAAACGATCGAGGATTCGGCGGCGCCAGGCTCGCGCGCCCACGCGTGCGCTTTCTTCACGGCCTCAATGGAGTCCGCCGGGCACTTCAGGTCGGAGTGGGGCGTGGTGATGCTGAGGTAAAGGAAGAACGGTTTCTGGGCGGCGGCGGTGCGATCGAGGAATTTTTCCGCCTCGGCCGTGAAGAGGTCGTTGGCGTAGGCACGCTCCTTGTGGCCGAAGTTCTGAGGGAGCGGCTCGACGGTGGCGTTGCGGTAAACGAACTCGGGAAACTGGTTGTGGGCGTGGGCCTGGTTCACGAAACCGTAGAAGAAGTCCCACCCTTTGCGCCACGGCGCGGCGTCGGTGTCGGGTTCGCCAAGGCCCCACTTGCCGATCATCGCGGTGGTGTAGCCGGCGGTGCGCAGGCGCTCGGCGATGGTGACGTCCGAGGGCTTGAGGGCGACGCGGCCGCCGTCGTTGCCGCCACCGACGAAGTTGTTGCGCACGGTGGCGTGGCCGGTGTGGTGACCGGTCATGAGCGCGTTGCGGGAGGGCGCGCAGATCGTGGAGCCGGCGTAATGATCGGTGAACACGATGCCCTCGCGCGCGATCCGGTCGATGTTGGGCGTGGCGAAACGTGACTGGCCGTTGAAGCCGACTTCGCCGTAGCCCAGATCGTCGGCGAGGATGAAG
>Ga0163152_10007503_pt1 | contig 11920 bp, 15 predicted proteins | sample OliLakLV19MP8IB2_FD_148635 | JGI IMG/M metagenome (GOLD analysis project Ga0163152, IMG submission 148635) | Freshwater microbial mat bacterial communities from Lake Vanda, McMurdo Dry Valleys, Antarctica - Oligotrophic Lake LV.19.MP8.IB-2 | ecosystem: Environmental > Aquatic > Freshwater >... | reverse complement strand
CCGTGCATGAGTATACCCGCTTGAATTTGGATGTGGTCCGCGCCATTATCATCAAACAGTTGGATGATTTCCGAACGTTCTCCTCGACAATCGTCAAAGCATTTTCCTGATTCGGCTATCGTGGGTTGGTTACCCACTCCACACGTTCCCAATCACAATCGTTTTCCCAAACGTATTTGTGGTCGGAGGCAAGGTCAAGCAATGACCTTGTAGTTTTTCTCTCCTCAATCTATGTGAACCCCTACCCTCTCGTTCTCACTCAAGCTGGCTGCAGCATTGAAGAGGGTGGAGGACTCTACGATCTGATTCCCATGACCGAGGACGGGCGGCAATTGCATGAACGGGACAAACGAGAGCTTCTCAAAATTGAGGAGCTCAAACTCGGCAGTGGCCCGCTTGCCGCTTGGGGCCGAAAGATCAGCGCTGATATTGAAGTCCGTCATACCGATGGGACGGTCGCCTATCGTAGCCCCATGTTCGTCTCCACCGGCTTCCATGGATCCGTTTTCATTCACAACGCTAGCAAGGAAGCTGGCACTCTCTCCTTCGGACAAACTGGCATTTGGTCGGGAATTAACGGTTGGCAGTCGGAGGTAAACGGGGCATTATCATTCAGCCCGAGCTCGTCACTAGCGGGTTGTTGGTCTATGGACGCCAGGATAATGACCGTGTTGGTGTTCGTAAAGAAAAGTTGATCGTCGAAGCCACGCTCACTGCTTCCTGTATTCCCGTTCTTCTCCGAGTCCCAGGTCCCGGTTCCGGCTACTTTATCGAGCGAGAGATCCGTTGCCGTGATGCCGACTTGCCCCAGCGCGACCCCAACGATCCCATCTGGCGCTTTTACTACTAAACCCCAATAAGAAAGGGCTGACCGCTTGATTGCGACCAGCCCAATCTCGCATACTTCATGAAGATCAATCTCGCCTTACAACAGTCCCTTCGTCGATTGCACCTTCCCTGCCAACCGCTCTTCCAACATCGTGGCCTGATCAAGGGCCTTGGCTAGCGCCTTGAAGATGGCTAATCGGCTCCGAACAGATCAAGATCCAATGGGGCCACGGTGACAATTCGTTTGAAATCGCTATCCACACTCCACAGCGGGAGGCCATGAAGAAGTGCGGTAGCGGCAATCAAAAGGTCAGGCAACGGAACGCTTTGGCCTTTTCTGGCAAGCTGATGGCCCAACCGGGCTGCCCGATCCCATGTCTGGTCTAAGAGTGGGGCTTGTTCGAGCGCTGCCAGTTGTTCATTGATGATCGCCCACCGTTCCGGAGTTTTGACGCCGATGAGCAATTCAACTCGAATCGGCCAACATATCCACACAGAGCCGGCTACGAGGAGTTCTTTCAGTCGCTCCTTCAAAGCGTCATGGCCCTTGCGATCTGCCCGAATCCAAACGCTGGTGTCGATGAGGCGAGGTCCGAGATCAAGAGCGGGCATGCGTGCGATGGCGGCGAGAGCGGAACTCGGCTTCAGTGGTTTCAAAGATTCCGGCGCCCAGCGCATACGCTAACGCCTTGCGCCGCTCTAACTTCACAAGTTCCTCAAGGGCCTTGGCAATGGTGGCTCGCTTGGTTCTCGATCTGGTCAATCGTCTTGCCTCGGCCAAAAGCCGGTGATCAACCGCCACGGAGAGTCGTTTAGTCGTGCCAGCCATAGGCACCACAATATCCCGTTTGTGATGCCCAGTCAACAAATCGGAACCCTGAATCAAGATCATACACCTCTGCTCAAGTCATTAACTGCCAAAAAACACAACGGGCAGGTTCCTTTTCAGAAACCTGCCCCTTCAGACCAATCAGATATTGACGTTCTCTCCGAACTACAGCATCCCCTTCGTTGAGAGCACCTTCCCGGCCAATCGCTCTTCCAACATCGTGGCCTGATCGAGCGCTTTGGCGAGCGCTTTGAAGATGGCTTCCATGATGTGGTGCGGGTTGCGACCGTAGATGAGATTCACGTGTAGGTTGAGCCCACCGTGGGTGACGAAGGCCTGGAAGAAGTCTTCGAAGAGGCCTAGGTCGAAGGCTTTAATCTTCCGATCCGGCAAGGCAACATTGTAGACGAGATAAGGCCTGCCGCTGAGATCCACCGTGACTTGCGCCAGCGTTTCATCGAGCGGAGCTGAGGCAAACCCGAATCGCTTGATTCCGGCCTTTTCGCCCAAGGCTTGATGCAGGGCCTTACCCATGACGATGCCGACATCTTCCACCGTATGGTGCTCGTCGATATCGATGTCTCCCTTAGCCTGGACGGTCAGGTCGAAAAAGCCGTGCTTGGACAATAGTTCCAGCATGTGGTCGAAGAAGCGAACGCCGGTGTCGATCTTTCCCTGCCCGCTGCCGTCCAGCGTCCATTCGACATGGATATCCGTTTCTTTGGTCGCGCGGTGAATCGATGCCTGCCTGGGTGCCGATCCGTTCTTTTTCATGAGAACCTACTCAGGGCCGACTTGGCATGCGCGTCAAACCCTTCGATATGGGCCAAGCGAACGAGATGATCCTTCACCTTGCTCAACTCCTCGCGTGTGTAGTGCACGATGTTGCTCACCTTGATGTAATCGTGGACGGAGAGCGCGGAAAAGAAACGCGCCGATCCGCCGGTCGGCAAGACATGATTCGGGCCGGCAATGTAATCCGCAACCGATGGGGGGGTGTACCGACCCAAAAAGAGCGCCCCCGCGTGCCGGATTTTTTCTAAATAGTCGAACGGCTCATCGACCGAGAGCGTCAAATGTTCTGGGGCAATCTCGTTGGCCACATCGATAGCTTCGTCCATCGTGGCGACCACGAAAGCCACTGAATGGCGCGCAATAGACTTCGCCGCGATCTTTTCCCGTTTCAGCCCCTTCAATTGGCTATCGATGAGCTGCACCACGTTTTTTGCCAACTGAGCCGATGTGGTGACGAGATACACCTGCGCATCCTCGTCATGCTCCGCTTCACAGAGCAAATCGGCTGCGACATGCGCCGGCTTAGCGTCGCCATCTGCGACGACGAGCAGCTCGCTCGGGCCTGCCACCATGTCGATCCCAACCGTGCCGTAGAGAAGCCGCTTGGCTGTCGCCACATAAATATTGCCGGGACCCACGATTTTGTCGACGCGTTGGATTGTCTTGGTTCCATAAGCCATCGCACCGATCGCTTGCACACCTCCAACACGATAAATCTCCGTCACGCCGGCAATGTCCGCTGCAACCAGCAAATAGGGGTTGATCGGGCCTTTTTGTGGCGGCGTGCACATCACCACACGGGAGACGCCTGCGACCTTGGCCGGAATCGCGCACATCAAGACCGACGAAGGATAGACCGCCTTGCCCCCCGGCACGTACACCCCAACTGCATCGACAGGTGTGACGACCTGCCCCAACGTCGCCTCGTGGTCCTGATACATCCAGGTCTTGAGGCGCTGGCGTTCGTGGAACGACATGATCCGCTGGGCTGCAAACCTAAGCGCATCGCCCTCGTCTTTCCGAATGTGGAAGTAGGCCTCTTTGATTTCTTCCGGAGTGACGCGCAACTCCGCCTCCTTCATGGAGACGCGGTCGAACTGTTTCGTGTAACGGAGCATTGCCCTATCGCCGCCCCGCTCAACAGCTTGCAAGATTGACTTGACCGTCTTTTCGACGGCAGCCCCCTGCACACGGGCACGCGATGCCACTTTCTTGAGGGCAGGGAGAAAGGCTCGCTCGGTGGAGGCTACAATCTTCATGCGCGTATGCGTCTGACCGTTCGACGTGCCCCACGCGAAGCTTTGCGCGGAACAGCTGTTCGAGACCCTGTTGATGTGCTGCTGACAGCCCGGAGGTTTTTAATTAACTCTGTGACCACCGCATACTTCAGCTTCAGGCTCGCCCGATTGACAATCAGCCGAGCCGTCGACTGTGCAATGCACTCCACTTCGACAAGGTCATGGGCCTTCAGCGTGTTGCCCGTCTCGACCAGATCGACGATTCGATCAGCCAGACCGACCAACGGTGCTAATTCAATCGAGCCGTACAACTTGACGATTTCGACCGATACGCCGCGCTGATTGAAATATCGCTCGGTGATCTTCGGATACTTGGTCGCGACCCGAATTTTCGAGGACAGCCGATCCCGTGAGGCCTGTCCTTTGAGCGCAGCGACGACGATTCTACACGCTCCGAACCCTAAATCCAATGGCACATAGACATCGCTGTCCTGCTCCATCAAGACGTCTTTCCCGACAATCCCGACATCCGCTGCACCGTATTCGACATAGGTCGGCACATCGGTGGGTCGCACGACCAGAAACGTCATGCCAATCTCCGGGCATGGAAACACCAGTCGACGGCTTTCGGTGGAGAGGCTGCCCAAGGCATAGCCTGCCCGGCGAAAGATGTCCAGCGTGAGATCCAGCATTTTCCCCTTCGACAAAGCAATCGTCAGCATGATGTCAGTGAATCTCGGCCGGAGCCGTGCCTTCTTTATGACGGGTGATCGTCGCGCCCAACCCGCGCAGTTTCTCTTCCATCCGTTCATAGCCACGATCCAGATGGTAGACACGGAGAATCTCGGTGGTGCCTTCCGCCGCCAAGCCAGCTAGGACTAATCCCGCGCTCGCACGAAGATCGGATGCCATCACCGGAGCTCCAGCCAGCTTGGTCGGTCCGGTCACCACCGCCCGGTTGCCCTCGACCTTGATGTCGGCCCCCATCCGTCGCAGCTCCTCAACATGCATAAATCGGCTTTCGAATACTGTTTCCGTAATCACACTCGTCCCTTCGGCGGATGTCATCAAGGCTACCATCTGGGCCTGCATGTCGGTGGGGAATCCGGGATAGGGCAATGTCCGAATATCGATGCCTTTGAGTGGCGATCCCGCATTGAGATGGATCTGCTCCTTCTCCACCTGTATCTCGACGCCGGCTTCACGCAGCTTCAGCAGCAAGGCATCCATGTGATTCGGGCGGCATCGATTGAGCGTCACCATTCCCCGCGTAATGGCCCCGGCCACGAGATAGGTACCGGCTTCGATACGATCGGGAATGACGTCATGATCACTCCCGTGCAACTCACGGACCCCTTCGATCGTGATGACGTCCGACCCGGCACCGTCAATGCGCGCCCCTCGCTTCACGAGAAAATTCGCGAGGTCCACAATCTCCGGTTCCTTCGCGGCATTTTCAATGACCGTGGTTCCCTGAGCGAGCGATGCGGCCATCATCAAATTTTCCGTTCCCGTGACGGTCGGCGTATCGCAATAGATCTGAGCACCAATCAACCGCTTCGCTTTGGCCCGAATATACCCGTGTTCCATCGACACGTCCGCACCCATTTTCGCCAACCCGGCAAGATGGAGATTGACGGGCCGTGACCCAATGGCGCAACCACCTGGCATTGACACCGTGGCTTCTCCCCATCGCGCCAATAGCGGTCCCAACACGAGCACGGAGGCTCGCATCGTCTTGACCAGATCATAGGGGGCCTGGGTCGATGTGATCACGGCAGCATTAATAACCGCGCGATTCCCCTCATAGTGCACCTTCGCGCCCAAGATGCCCAATAGCTTGTCCATGGTGACGACATCCACCACGCGAGGCACATTCGTAATCACGCATTCCCCGCCGCCGAGTATGGTGGACGCTAAGATCGGCAACGCGGCATTCTTCGCCCCGCCGATCTGGACTTCTCCTCGAAGCGGCGTCCCACCGGTGATGACTGTACGATCCATCCTCTACCTCTACCCGCCTGCTCGCTCGACAATGACCACACGCTCAAGCCCGGCTGCGTCATAGACCAGCCGGTGGAATCTGTACCCTGATATCTGCTCAACGATCTGGCGTATCGCGCGCGCCTGGCCGGCGCCGATTTCGAGGATCAACGCGCCGCCGGGAGAAAGGTACCGACCTGCCTCTCGCAGCAGCCGTTCATGCAACTCCGTCCCCTGAGGCCCTGCGATCAGCGCGCCGCGCGGTTCAAACAGCCGCACTTCTGGCTGAAGTGTCGCCCAATCAGCCTCCGCAATATAGGGAGGATTCGAGACAATGATGTCAACCTGCCCCTCTAACCTCTGCCCTGCCAATGCTCCCAGCAAGTTGCCTTCCAGCCATATCATGCGCTCTCCTACCGAATGGCGGACAGCATTTTGCCTCGCAACATCGAGAGAGCGACTCGATAGATCGGTGGCAATCAGTCGAGCGCGAGGCCTCTGCCGTGCAATCGCTACAGCAATGCACCCGGACCCCGTACAGACATCGACGATAGTGGCCGGTTGCTCGGAAGAAATCCGTTGTGCGACATACTCCACCAACAGCTCGGTCTCCGGCCTAGGGATAAGCACCGCCGGATTGACATGAAACTCCAGCCCGCAAAATTCTTGCGTCCCTAAAATGTACTGCAAGGGCTCTCGACCGACCCGCCGTTGGATCAATCCCTTTACGTCCGCCAGTTCAGTAGAAGCCAGCAATCGGTCTCGATCGATCACCACATGATGCGCGGAAAGCCGGAGCACATGTTGCACAATCCACCATGCCTCCTGCTCCGCGCTCTCAATGCCGGCCTGACCTAGTACACGTCGTGACTCGGCAATCGCGTCGCCGAGCGTGGCCTGGCCTGCTGACTGCGGGATAGGAACGACTGCGTCCATCTTATGCAGCTCCCACTTCCTGCTGCCGCTGCGCCTTCAGTGCCTGAACGAATTCGTCGAGGTCGCCTTCGAGCACCTGCTCTAACTTATGCAAAGTCATACCCACACGATGGTCGGTCACCCGGTTCTGCGGGAAGTTATAGGTGCGGATCTTCTCGCTCCGCTCTCCCGTGCCCACCTGAGCCTTGCGGTTCTGCGCGGTTTCCGCGTCTTGCCTCTCCCGCTCCGCCTCGACAATTCTGGCCCGCAGAGTCCGCATAGCCTTTGTGCGGTTCTTCAGTTGCGACCGTTCGTCCTGACAACTCACCACCACACCGGTCGGAATATGGGTGATCCGCACGGCCGACTTTGTCGTGTTGACGCTCTGGCCTCCGGCACCGGATGAACAGAAGGTGTCGATTCGAAGATCCATAGGATCGATCTGGACATCGACCTCGTCCACTTCGGGCATCACCGCGACAGTCACGGTCGACGTGTGAATCCGACCACTGGCCTCAGTGACGGGAACACGCTGTACCCGGTGGACCCCGGCTTCGAACTTGAAATGACTGTACGCACCCTTGCCTTCGATGAGGGCAACAACCCCCTTGTAGCCTCCACCCGTAGTTTCTGTGGCTTCGACCATATCAACCTTGAAACCTTTGATCTCCGCGTACTTGCTGTACATGCGGAACAACTCGCCAGCGAAGAGTGCCGCCTCGTCACCGCCGGTCCCGGCACGAATTTCGAAAAGTAGACTTTTCTCGTCTCGCGGATCTTTGGGAATGAGAAACTCTTGGGCCTGCTGCTCGATCTCCGCCTGCTGGCGTTCGAGGTGGGCGCTTTCTTCCATCGCCATCTTATGCATTTCGGTCCCGGCCGTGGGGTCTGCAAGAATTTGAACAGCTTCGTCCAACTGCCTGACGTTGTCTCGATAGGTGGCGAGAAGCTTGGCCGCCGGTTCGATATCCGTCCGCTCCTTATTGACTTTGTGTAGCTGCGAGGGCTGACTCATCATGGACGGATCCATGAGCTGATTCGTCAACTCATCGTATCGAGTCGCCAGCACTTCCCACTTTTTCAGCAGCACGGCTTCCATAGCCAGATTTCCTTCGAATGCGCGTTCAACCTTCCGCACACAAACAAAGAGACCCTGCCCCTCAGCGAAGCAGGGTCCCTCATATGATCACTTCTCGAGCTACTTGTCTTTCTTCGCGTACTTCTTCTTGAACCGTTCAACGCGCCCTTCGGTGTCGATAATCTTCTGCGTCCCCGTGAAAAACGGATGACAGTTCGAACAGATATCGACATTGATGTCGCCGCCCGTCGATCTGGTCTTATATTTATTGCCACAGGCGCAGTGCACTGCGACTTCCCGATACACGGGATGGATACCCTTCTTCATAATTTACACTCCCCCGCCATCACAGTCATCAGCCTTCGCCTATTCGAAGGCCCGCCACTCTACCCTGTCTCAATGACCGGATACAAGCTGGATATTATCGATTCATCGACTGCAGAAATTCCTGATTGGTCTTGGTCCCATGGAGCTTGTCCATGAGAAACTCCATGGCTTCCATCGTCCCGAGCGGACTCAACACCTTGCGCAAAATCCACATTTTGTTGAGGCGATCCTTGTCCACCAACAATTCTTCTTTTCTCGTCCCGGACTGGCTGATATCGATGGCGGGGAAGAGCCGCTTATCGGCCAGACGGCGATCGAGATGCACTTCCATGTTGCCGGTCCCTTTGAACTCTTCAAAGATCACGTCATCCATCCGGCTGCCGGTGTCGACAAGTGCGGTCGCCATAATGGTAAGACTCCCGCCGTTTTCAATGTTGCGGGCCGCCCCAAAGAACCGCTTCGGACGCTGGAGTGCATTCGAGTCTAGTCCTCCCGACAACACCTTGCCGCTCGGCGGGGCAATCGTATTGTAGGCGCGCGCCAGACGGGTGACGCTGTCTAGCAGGACCACGACATCCTTCTTATGTTCGACCAACCGCTTTGCCTTTTCGAGTACCATTTCAGCCACTTGAGCATGGCGTTGGGCCGGCTCGTCGAATGTGGAGCTAATGACTTCGGCTTTCACTTGCCGCTGCCAATCGGTGACTTCTTCTGGCCGCTCGTCTATGAGCAACACAATCAAGGTCACCTCTTTGTGGTTTTTTAGAATGGCCCGGGCAATGGCCTGCAGCAACATCGTTTTTCCGGTTCGGGGAGCTGCGACGATCAACCCACGCTGGCCTTTACCGATCGGAGTTGTAAGATCCATCACGCGCGTACAATATTCTTCACGGTCGAACTCAAGAACGAGACGCTCTTCCGGATAGAGTGGCGTCAGGTTGTCGAAGAGAATCTTATCGCGCGACACTTCAGGGTCTTCATAGTTGACCTTCTCAACCTTGAGCAGCGCGAAATACCGTTCGCTCTCCTTGGGCGGCCGGATCTGGCCGGACACAATGTCGCCAGTTCGTAAATTAAAACGCCGGATTTGGGAAGGCGAGATATAGATGTCGTCGGGACCGGGAAGATAGTTCGAATCGGGAGCGCGCAGAAATCCGAACCCATCAGGGAGCGTTTCGAGCACACCTTCGCCGAAGACCACGCCGTTGTTCGCAGTCTGCGCCTGCAAAATCGCAAAAATTAATTCCTGCTTTCGCAGCGTAGGGGCGCCATCGATCTTCAGATCGCGCGCCACCTCATTAAGATCGGCGATGGACTTCTGCTTGAGCTCCGCGAGATGCATAACCTCCCCCTTCGTTTGTGCCATGAATATCCTCTCAAGCCCCAAGCTGCATCGTTATCTGCAGCGATCGCACAGGTTGAACCATGGGAAATTGTCTGCGAACTAAATGATAGCGCAATGGTAATGCGTTGATGATTGTGTCGTGTCTATCGACTATAAAGAGGGTGACCCGTGAGGGACTGACCTATTATCGTACGTCGCTACCAGGGCTCGACTCTGTCTCATGATTGCAGATGATTGTTGCAGGCTGGAACTCATGCCTCGTTGACTCGTTTCTATTCTCTACGCAATTACGGCTTGTATCGAGATGTGTCCCGGAAGTCTTGTGTGTGGAGATAGCCTTGAATCGAGCTGAGATTGTGCCAAATAATACCGTGCGTGCGGCTCCTTGTCAACAAGGATATCTTTTTTTTCATACCACCACCTTCACGCTGAACTCGTCCAACCCAATGAACCTCTTCCTATTCACCATAAAGACACTAACTTTCTCTGCGGCTTGCTGGTTGCAGCACAAAAGAGTGGTGTGATAAAGGAGGGAACCAGTGGGGACACACCATGGCGCATGACGACGAATACGGACAACACGAGCGAATGTTCACGCTATCCGAGGCTAATCGCCTCATCCCCCAGCTCAATTCTAAGCTGACTTCTATTCAACAAGCTAAAGCCGTCTTGTCCCGGACGAAAGAAGATATCAAGAAAGCCAGTGCTCAGGCCCAATACGGTGGGGGAAGTACCGTTGGGCACCTCTATATTTTGAGCCTACAACAAGTCAGCGCGAATCTTCAAGCGATTCAGGAACTCGGTATCCTGGTCAAAGACCTGGATCTCGGCCTCTGTGACTTCCCTCATTTTCGTGACGGTCGAGTCGTCTATCTATGCTGGAAACTTGGGGAACAAGAAGTTCGCTGGTGGCATGAAACAACCACTGGCTATAAAGATCGGTGTCCGCTGGAAGGCCTAGCCTGAGACAGAATCCTCATCCTCAATTTCCGAACATACTTTATGAAATTTGCCATTTTCGGATTCGATGGTCCCGACGGAGAAGCCAAGCGGAAAATTTATCGCCCGGCGCATCTCGCCAAAATGGAACCCCTTGATGCACAAGGCCGCGTCGTGCTGGCCGGTCCGCTCACGGATAAGACAGGGAGTCTTATCGTCATCGAAGCAGACTCATTGGAAGCGGCGCAACAGTTTGCCCGTGAAGACCCCTATACCGTCCACGGTGTCTTCGAACGGGTTGAGGTCCACCCCTTTACTCAAATCTTCCCTAAAGAACAATAGTCAAAACCTATCGCTCGTCCTTTAACTTTTACCCCCTTTGCCCAATCCAGTTGCATCGCTCCTAAAGCCATTGCGCGGTAGGGTATAGTTATCTCATGGGGCGATATTGGCAATTAGTCTACTACTTCCTTTTCACCCTCCTTTTACTATGGGAAACCCCTGCGTTCAGCGCCTCCACGAAAACCGTCATTGCTGACGGCCACTATGTCATGGCGGATGGCGACACATTAGCCATCGCAGAGGAAAAAGTCCTCCAACGAGCCCAACGCAACGCGGTGGAAGAAGCGGGTCTCTATCTCGAATCGACATTCCACGATGTCGAAAAAGAACTGGGCGGGAAAAGTACGCAAACCAGTTCGCTGGAAATTAGAACGATTGCCGCTGCGGTCACCGAAACAGAAATCCTGGAATCCAAGCGCTCCTTCGAGCTGGGCCGGCCCATCTTCTTCGTGCGCATTCGTGCCACAGTTAATATGGGCAGTTTGGCGGAAGCCATCCGCCGATTTCAATCCAATCAGCAGCTTACACAACACTTTCATCGGCTTCAGCAGGAAAACCACCATTTACGGGCGCAGATCCAAGAGCTTCAACAGCAGCCGATCGGCGTCCGAATGTTGGCAATTGATCCGAATGGAAAACCCGCCTCATATCAACAGGCACGCACTACACTTGAGACTGCTCTCCATACATCGAACCTGCGGGACAAGATCCAGCTCAGCACCGATGCCGCCACCCTTGATGATCACTATGCCGATCCGTTGATTGTGCGTGGACAGACCTACCTCCAACTCGTCTCGCTGGCGTTTTCCCAACGGGGTCAGACCTCAGACTATGCGGACTATCTGGACAAGGCGAAAATGGACTTCGATCGTGCGATCGCACTTGATGCCAAGAACGTATGGGCATGGGTCGGGAAAGGAAATGTGTTCACATGGTTGAAACAATTGGATAAAGCTGCCGAGGCATACGAGCAAGCCCTCGCGCTTGATCCATTTGCCGATATCGCACGCCAGCCACTCATAGGCATATACACGACGCAAGCTCGCCGTCAGGCTGACGCTAAATCTTGGCGTCAGGCGCTAGCCACGCTGAAAAAACTCCTCAAACCTCAAACACCTGATAGTTGGATCCCCGATCAAATAGAGGCCTATATACTACGGAGCGAAATTTACCTCTTGAGTTCCAACTCCAAGTGCAACACTACCAGCCTTGTTGGGCTAAGGTGTTGCTATGCCAACGAAATGCTATACACACTTGAGTGCGGAAGATCGTGAGACCTTGAGTCTGGGCCTGGCCCATGG
>Ga0163152_10007496_pt1 | contig 11930 bp, 13 predicted proteins | sample OliLakLV19MP8IB2_FD_148635 | JGI IMG/M metagenome (GOLD analysis project Ga0163152, IMG submission 148635) | Freshwater microbial mat bacterial communities from Lake Vanda, McMurdo Dry Valleys, Antarctica - Oligotrophic Lake LV.19.MP8.IB-2 | ecosystem: Environmental > Aquatic > Freshwater >... | reverse complement strand
ACTCTTTCGGGATACGAATTTCCACCCGTTCGGTCGAGATGAGAGTGGGTGTTAAACGACGGTACCATCAGGGATGCGGCCGTGCTCAATGTCGAACAAGTCAACCTATAGTGTTGACTTGTTCGAGAGTCGTCGAAAGGGATAGGCGTCCAAGAAATCAGTTTGGTTCAAAAAATAAATTTTACTGGCAGTTCACAGTGTCGATAGCGATCCCCGTGTACCATTTATCAACATGAAAGAATGCCGATCCGTCAAAAGAACGTTTTCCTTCGAGAGCTGCGCCCGCTTGTCTCCAAGTGGTAAAACCCACGGCGCGGTAAAGATTGTTGGCTAGACAAATTCCCTGCGCTGTCAGTTGATCTGGATAGTACCCTTGTCCCTTTACATTAACGATTCTTGAAGGCCCCGGATGTGGATAGGGTGGAGGTTGAGGCCCCGGACGAGGTTGTCGTTGGTTAATTGTTAAATGCACCCTGCGGATCTTTACATTTCCGGTAATAATAATTTGCCATGGGCCTTGAGAGGCTCCGCGATCATTATTGAAATAGGTTGTGTCAAAAGTATATTCGCTTCCATCAAACCAATCATGTGGGTTGCCAGAAATCGTATAGTCTCCTGACTGAGCGCCGCCGACACGTAGTGAGGCGTGAGCTCGTCCCATGCGGGATTTTGCAACTAATTGGACAGATAAAAGCTCCGCATACTGAAGATTTATTCTAGGATACTGTCTTTGGATTTCTTCCTTTAGCCTCAAGGCTTCTTGACCGCCTATTTCATAATCATAAAAATCTAGTGTTAGTTGTTGAGTGCGACCAAACTGGGCCTGTGAAACCTGTCCGACAGCAAGAACTATCAGTACCGTCAAAATTGAATGCAAAACTTTCATAAATTCCCCCTAAAAAATATGGTTAATAATACTACTTCCATAAGTACCAGTGCATAGGAAGTGCCAACTCAAATTTATCCAGGGAATAGCTTTAAGCTATTTGAAAGGCAAATTGTCCCTAATTTTTGAGTAATAAGAGTACCAAAATATAGAATATTTTCCTAAGTGGTTTCATATTGAACCCACCTAGGAAAATTACCACTGCCATTTTATCAACAAGGTGCAATCGCGTGAAGTTGTTAAATAGCATAATAAATATCCCGAACTTGAGTCCATACGCTCTGGGGGATTTGTGGCTGAATCAAGATAAAATGATCAAGTGGAAGAGTAATTATTTGTTGAGATATCTTTCGAGCGATTGCGAGATCGGCGAGGCCACAGGCAAGAAGTGGAATGTTTGAATGGCTAAAAGATGTAACGATTTTTAAAATGCCTTCGAGGGCAATGCTGACGGGGCTGCATTCCTCATCACTGTTAAGCGCTTTTTTGAAATTAAACGCAGTTCCTACGGCGTTATTTAAAATATTCTTAATTGCAGTCAACTCGTTCCCACTTGGGGTTCCAGACGGCCTGCTGACCTCTGGCGCAGCAGTCAGTTCTCTCCCACTTTGGATTCCAGATGCATTGACCGGGGGTGGCCGTATTGCAATCGACCCGCTCCCACTTGGGGTTCCAGACGGCCTGCTGACCTCTGGCGCAGCAGTCAGTTCTTTCCCACTTTGGATTCCAAACGCACTGCCCGGGTACAGACCTATTGCAGTCAACTCGCTCCCACTGGGTGTTCCAAACTGCTTGCTCACCACTAGCACAGCAATCAGTTCGCTCCCATTTGGGATTATAAACGCACCGATCGGCCTTTGATGTTGAAGTAAAAAAAACAGAGAGTGGTAAAAGCAAATAAATTAAATGTTTCATTCGCCCCCTCCCTGACAGGTACTTTCAATAGTGATTTCTTTTGAATTACATTTAAGTGTGAAATTTGTAACCTGCGGGTGATCGTTGTCCTTTACTTTTAATTCATTGTCCTTGGAATTAGGGCGCCAGCCGCCAAGAGAGCCTTTAGATACAATTTTACAATCGTCTGAGGATTTATTGCATGACACCTGAATTTTGAGATTCCCATTTGAGTACTTACCATCTGCGAAGGAATTATCAGTGGGATCTAAGTTCAGGCTAATTTCTTTGCCGTCAAGAGCCTGGGCGCCACTAAAAGTGAGATCCCAAGGATTGTCCCCTTGTTTATAACCACGCCTAAGCTTCGTTTTCCCTTTTGAGAATTCAATTGTAACGGTATCAACAAGATGATCTTCACAGCCAAAAGTATCTTCGCCGCAGAATAGTTTATTGGGTAGCGCATATAGGTTAATTCCGAAAGACAAAATAAATAAGAGTGGTGCGAGTATTAAGGTTAAGTGTTTCATGGGCTCCTCTATTCCTTCTGATGCTCCGTAAAGTTACCGCGGCAAAGGCCGTCTACACAGCGGTGAGAAAATGGACAATCTAAATCTGAGTTACAATCGGGCCAGCCGGTGGAGCCGTTTACGCATGTATTACCGTGGTCACGATCACAACGTTTTCCTTGCGGACAATTTGAATCAAAATTGCACTCGTTAGAACAGATCCCGTTTTCGCATTGCCCAGGGAAAGTCTGGCAATCCAATTGCGAAGAACAGGATGTCGCAAAGGCCGGATTAGCGGTGAAAGAACCTATGAAAACAAAAGATAGAAGTGTAATTAGATGTTTCATTTAGTACCTTTCACTTTGCATTTAAGATTGATTCCCAACAGACGTTGAAAATCAGAAGTTTATCGCCTTGAATCTCCAGATTGGTCGTATTTCTGCCATAAACCTCACGTGTTCTTATGACGGCAGTCCCTTCAATCAAATTCTGACTCAGGTCATAGAACCTTAAATATGAACCGTTCAAACTCCACGAAGAAGAAACAGTCTTATACACAGATGGCTGGGAATCGGAACTGCGGTAAATAGAAACACCTTTTACTTCCGAAGTCATGTCCGGAAAGAAAGTATACGCAGATATGTAAGTCGAATTAGAACCTCTAACTGGATCCAGGGTTTGGCACCATTTTGACCCCATCAGAGAACTTGCAAGCGTTACCTCTGGCGAAGTCGATTTATTTTTTTTGGCACAGGCTCCAGTTACTAAAAGTATTAACGTAAAAAGTATAAAGTGTTTCATTTTTTTCCCATTGGTTTTGTTTTAAGTCTCTCGTAAAATTCACTATAAACCTACCAATTCGAGGTGGCTACGGCTTGCTTGAAAAATGCCTTTTTCTCAGGTGAAAGTCTATTCATGATCTGCTGCGAAAAATCAGAAAGTCTTAGCATTCTTGTTTCCAGGTCCATTTCTTATTCAGGAATGATAAATTGTATCTGTTTTGGTATAAATCCTTAGTCAGTTCTCTGGGCAAGTCCGAGCGAGTTTCTTTGATATCCTAGTATAGATTGGCAGGGTTAATTCAGAAGCCAGTGAAATTATGGCCATTCTTTGGCTTGGTGAGATTTGGTCGATAAAAACTTTCAGCTCTTGGAATCATTTTGAATGTACCGAGGAGTTTGGGTTTCTCCCTCTCCTGCGCAAACGTCGTTCCTCCAGCCGCAGATAAATTCCGCCGATGATCACGACCAACGCCAACACCATGACAATGTCTATCACCCATTCTCGCTTGAGCAACTCCCATAGGGGCTCCTTCTGGTCCAAAAGATAGGCCATGGGTAGGATTACAAACAGGGTTAGGGTCAGGAAAATGTAAACCATCTACGGCTATTCCAGTATCATTCTGTGTGAAAATCAACACTATTTTTCTCGGCTGTCGCCTAGCAGGCCAGTAGCAAAGAGATTTGGAACTTTAATTATGGATAGTTAAGGTGGTGCAAGCTTTTTCAATGTAGCGTTGGTAACCTTTGCGGAAGGTCGAGTCACAATAGAGTTATATCCACCAAATACGAACGTCACATTTCTCATATGGCTCGGATTTTTCATGAGCCACAGAAATTCGACTCGCGTAATATTTTTGCCGTCCATCTGATAGCCCGTATCGTAAGAAAAAAGACTTCTCGGTATCAAAAATACAGTTCCCTTATCCGACAAATGTTCCATGAGAATCTCAGAGTGATTTTCTACGACTTCCCAATCGACATTCATTTTCTTATAAGTAACTTCGAAGCGTTCGAGTTTTGCGAAGTCGGCAATGTATCCGTATTCCTCCGTGTCAAGGCCGAGTAAATTATCGTAATCACCAGGTTTGTTTGTTCGCAAAAGGTCCGGCAAGGTTATCATCTTGGCTCGATACTGTTTCATCAAGTCTAGATATTTTTTGGGGATTGTCGATTGCTGAACTTCGAATTTTAGGTCCACAGGCAGGAGACTAACGCCATCTACATTTTTGAATTCGCTTTCACTTCCATAAACGCGAATTCGAATTATTTCACTCGGGGTAATAGAACCCACCAAGAACAATTCATTTTTCTTTGAGTACCAAGTACGGCCTGGTTTGTGAATTATACCTGTTACCCATGTTGTATCTTTCATTTGAACATCCAACACGAGGTTTTTCGATAAAAGTTTATTGAGAAGTTGGCGCTTTTGAGGTGTTTTCCAGTTTTTTACATCGATATTAGAAGTACTCTTGGAAAAAAGAGTCGAGCACTGAAATTTGCGAGCCTCAGCAGTGACGACGTCGAAATTAATTGAGCAAAGCACAAATAACAAAAAAAGTCTTGCTGCCCAAGTTTTTGACAAATAACTGTTCACCGTTTCCATCCTAATTAATTTGAATCGACAATGGTATAGCTATGAAATTATTGTGCCAAAACCAAATGATTTTGGTCAAAGAATGGGCCGGGGAGGGGGGCTTTTGCGGTGGGGCGAGGAGCTGGAGCTTTGCTTAACGGAAAACGTCGGTATGAGAGTTCCTCTTCTAGTCGCGCCCAATTACGTTATCCCTTTCGCTTCACGACGATGATCATCATTTTTCTTTAGCAATAATCATTGCAAGACTTCCGCTTTATGTGCAAACTTTTCTATGTGCCAAATAGATATCTATTCTTATCTTTCATTTTATTTTTTCTGGGTTGCGCTTCTAGCGAAGTTTCCACAACGGAAACAATTGCTCCACCACCTGAAATTGCTGAAATTCCAACACTTCCCGTTTCTGAAGAGTTAATTCAAGAAGTTAAAGTTGTTGATGCCGTGATTGAGCCCAAACCACACTCAGAAGTGCCTATCGAAATAAATGCTAACGTACAAAAATGGATCAGTTATTTTTCGATCAAAGATAAAGAAAGATTTAAACGCTTTCTCGAACGCGGACTCTACTATAAAGATGTGGTACAAGGAATTCTAAGAGAGCATGGAGTCCCTACCGACCTCTATTACTTGGCCATGATCGAAAGTGGCTATGTAACACATGCAAGGTCTCGGCAAAATGCTGTTGGCGCTTGGCAGTTCATGCGCGCCACGGGCAAACATTATGGCCTTCATTCAGATCGTGATTTACTGGACGAAAGGCGAGATATTATTCGCTCCACCGAATCGGCAGCAAAGTATTTAAAAGATCTGCATAATGAATTCGGTTCTTGGTATCTCGCACTCGCTGGTTACAATGCCGGTGAGGGCCGAATACGACGAGGCATTCGCAAAGGAAAATCAAATGATTTTTGGAAGCTTGTGCATGCGCGAAAACTCCCGCGAGAAACCATGAACTATGTTCCCAAGTTTTTGGCAGCTGTCATTATCGGAAAGAATCCCGAAAAACACGGATTTGAAAATTTGCATTCAGAGAAATTTCCAGAAATAGCCAAAGTTAAAATTCCGCCGCTAATACAGCTTAAGCAAATTGCAGAACTCGCGCAAATTCCACTGGCTAACTTAGTAGAGATCAATCCTCATCTCTTACGAGAAGTTACACCGCAAATTTATCCTCACTATGAAATCTGGGCACCGAAAGACCAAGCGCAAATCATCGAAGGATTTGTGAGTCAATTAACACCGATAGAAAATGATAAAATTCCTAAGCCTTCTCGTAGTTACTCATCAGATGAAAATACTAAATCACACCGAGTACGCTGGGGCGAGAATCTGCTATCAATTGCTAGACGATATGGACTTTCCGTATCAGCCCTAAAAAAATTCAACGGCCTCAAATCAGATCGCATATTTAAAGGCCAGCGGCTTAAATTATATGCAGTTAATTAATCTTTGATTTGCTTGTGTCGTTAGGATACGAGCCTCTGGCTCTTCACACCCGGCCCTCGTCGGGCAAGCGACCTTACTCTCCTATGTCCTCTGGACCTTTATAAGTAGTAACGCCCTTAGGCTTTTTAAGTCCCACAGCGGATTTAAGTCTATCGAGGAACAAAAAGACACGGATTGAATGAGGAAGTTTTAATCCTTCTGCTGAGGTAAGGTTGCGGAGATCTAGTCCACGTAGATTGTCCGGAATTTTTAAAAAAGTTTCATCGGTAAGTTTGTCGAGACGTAAATACCTCATGAGAGAACTGGTAAGATTCAGGCTTTTAAGTGAGGTAAGACTAGGAAGCAGTAAAGCCCCATTGATTTCATCAGGTAGTTTTAAGCCCTTTACAGAAATGAGCCTATGAAGATCCAAATCACCTTTGACTATTCTAGCAAATTTAAATCCATCTGCAGATTCAATTGTACGAAGAATCAGATCACCGTAAATAATATCTTTAAGTTTTAAACCTTTTGTAGAAGTAAGAGCACCAAGATTTAAACCTCCATAGAAATTTTTAGGTAGTTCTAATCCCACTGCAGAAAAAAGATTGCCAAGATCCAAATAGCCATAGAGAGTATCGGGGAGTCTTAACCCCTTTGCGAAATTGATTCTTGATAAAGTTAAACCACCAAAAATGGAATGCGGAAGTTTCAATCCATCGGCAGAATTAAGAGCACTCAAATCTAGACTACCAATGAGTATCTCAGGCAACTTTAAGTCGCCTGCAGTCTTGTACGCCGAGAGATCGAGGTCACCATAATGAACCTTAAATTTTCCACCTAAAAATTCTTGTAGAGTTGTGGATATTTCTTCTAGTTTATATTTTCCCTCAAATGCCAAAACCAAATCACTCTTTAAATCTCTTTTTGATATTATTTCTAGAATTCTTGGATCTCTATTGTGACCAAATCCAGAAATCTTTGATTCAAACTCATATAAAAACTTAATTTCATTGGAAGTGAGAGACTTTCCCTGCCTGTGTATAGCATCAATTTGGGTGAGAAGTTTCATATCATGATCTTTTTTAAAATAGGAGTCTGCTATCGAACCAAACTCTTTCAATTTAGAACTTGTGATTTCGCTTTGACTAATTTGAGAGTCTAGATTCTGGTCTTTAGCTACTCCACGAACTTCAGCAATGTGATTGCCATTCATTCGAATAGCGATTCTTGGTATAGTCGGATTATTATATTGATCAAGGCTATAATAGACATGAAAATCACCCCCGTCTAATTGGTATTTTGCCGTTGATTCACCGGCCGTACACCAACCTGTATTTCTTCCTTCAAGGGATTTAACAAGGGGTATGTGATCTGAGCCTCGCGGGTAGATTACCCATTGTCCAGAGTTAGTTTCGAACTCACCTTTACTGCGAGATGCGATTTTAGCTAAAATATAACCATAAATCTTACCAAAGCTAAGACCTGGTAGTAACTTTTGTAAATTGGGATCTTTAATTTCATGCAGTGAAATTTTGTTTAAAGATTTTAAAACGGAATCTACGACCAAACCTAAAACTTCATGGTTAAGTTCAGCAAATGGAGTTACTGTCTGGTTATCGCGATTTCCAAATTGACCCGTATTGGGATCGTACTTTGAAAGTTTTGTCATTCCTGAAAAAAGCCAATATTTAAGCCACATAGGATACATGTTAGTGTCTTTTGAAACGAAATATTCAATCCAAGATTCCAAAGATTGTTTCTGATCGGCTATAACAATAGCAGCTAGTTTTTCCTTTTGCTGAACAGTGAGGGGGTTGCTCCCCTCTCCTCTTTCGTAAGCAATTCGCATTTGAAGATTATAGTAACTCTCTGGCATGTCTTGAGGCTTGATAACATATTGTTCATACAAAATAGTTTTAATTTTTTCTCGTGAATTAGAGCTGACTTGAGCATATTCAGAAATTCGCGACATATTGTTGAGCCACTCATTTAATTTTTCAATGGGCTTTTTTAAAGGAGTGCCAGTTTTACGGCTATATTTAGTACTCGCTCTTTCGACGGCTGTAGAAGTGTGAAGTCGAGGATCTTTCTCATGAAGAACCTCGACTCCTAATTTTGTAGGGTAAAAAAGATTAGCACAGGAAGGATCTGCGTTTGTCTCACTTCTAAACAAAAAGGTGATGCTTAACAAAATAGGACATGCATATGTAAAAAATCCAATCACTCTAGCCTTTTTCAATTTTCACCCACATCAAGTCGTTTTCAAAAAATTGAGTAATAGAATTATATGTGAGATTATTGAAGTGGTTCGCAAATAAAACGCTACATTTTGTCTGAGAGATACAGACTTCTTGTGCCCCAAAGCTAATAGCGATAAAGAAGACAAAATTTGCCAACCAAGTGTCAAATTTTTTTACAATTTTAACCATTTAAACTCTTTCTCCGAACTATCAGTTCTAGCTTTGCAATTTATATGACAAATTAACAATCCTTCTAACATGCCGTTAGATCAACTTTAAGAAGGGTTATGGCAGGTCTAGACGGTTTTATCCTAACAATCGGTCTATTGGGGAACAAGAGTCTGATATTCAATGTTCCCAATTCTCTGGGATGAGATAATTTTGAATTTCATTTTACGGGGCAGTAAGACTTCAGATTCAGAATCAAATTTATAATTGCCAACAGTCCCTAAATTCTTGAAATCGATTGCCCTGTCCTCTGCTCTCAGCAAAATTGTGTATATTCTAAATGGTTGGTTAGCGTCGCGGATCGGGAATATTTCTACAACCTCTCTTTCTCTAGACGTCGATGTAAATGAGGAAAATTCAATGATCTCCCCCTGCCGCTGCTCCCTCCCGCCAATGAGTTCGCTTCGAAAAACGACAATTGGAGCGGCCAAAGGGGGCAAATCTTCGAAAACACGATCGAGGATAGAAACAATGGCCTTCACTTGCTGTATTTGCTCCCTACTAAGTGCGCCCTTTAGAGTATTCCGCAAATAACTGTTAATAGTATCGTAACCAACACTGTGAATGTTACTCGCTCCTTTATAGCGTTTTAAAGCATCTAACACTTCGGCTCTGAACAGGACTTCATGGATTTTTTTAGAATGTGTTGATCCACGAACTGTGAATAAGTCTTTGCACTGACCGGCCCACAATTTGTCCGCCTGTGCACTTACCAACAGTACAATTAGAAAAATAAATGTAGATTGTATCCCTATATGTCAGAAAAGATGTCATGTGTGGAATGACGTAGGTGAAAGTAAGTTAGATCATTTTGAGTACTTGCATCAGAATCTAACAGACCCGCGCCCAGGAGTGATTCAAGCAATGCTGGGTGGCCTAGGCAAAAAAGGTAGTATCGTCTCTTACAACAAATCATTTGAAATAGGTGTCATAAAAAAACTTGCTGAATTTGATGAGAAGAATAGCAGTGCTCTTTTGACTTTAGTAGATCGTTTCGTCGATCCACTTCCACTTTTTCAAAAGCACACGTACCATCCAAATTTTCTGGGATCGTTCAGCATCAAAGCCGTAGCACCGGCACTACTAGGCTCTAAGCTTAGTTACGACCATTTAGAAGTGGGTGATGGCAGCACTGCTCAAGCTCTGGCAGATACTATTCTTCGGGGGAAAATAGAGACTAAAGACCAGGAAAAGGCGATTCGCGATTTGCTCGAATATTGTAGGCAGGATACCATGGCGATGGTGGAGTTGGTACGGTGGTTGGTGGGTCAAAAATAAAATGGGGAGCGGATCGAGGGTATATTTATTGGTCTTGTATTAAATTGAATTTATTGAGTGGGGTACAACAGACCATTTGGATTTAGTGCAGAAGATTTGTATGATTGGATCGAAAAACACCAAACACTTCACTTCCCACTCCCCTTATCCGGAACACCATCATGATCCCCGTTATTAAAGCGCGGGGGATTTTCTTCATTCTGGATTTCTAAATAATGCTTTATGAAATCGGGGCGTGTTGTATCAGTAACAGATTTTTTAAAATCCTCAAGAATAACGGCATATAGTTTGCCACTAAAAATCTTACCATCTTTTTTATAGTGATTACGTAGAAGACCTTCAAACTGATAGCCCGATTTTTCTAAAACTTTGGCAGAGCCGATATTGAAGTCAAAAACATGGGCGGTAACTCGTGTAAGACCCAATTCTTTAAAACCGTATTCTGTCGTCTTTTTTACGGCTTCGGTCATGATACCTTTATTCCAGTAGGGTTTTGCTAACCAATAGCCAAGTTCCGCTTTGTGACTTTTGCCGATTTTATGACCGTGAAAGCCAATCCCGCCGATGAGATAGTCATCGTGAGATTGGCGGATCGCCCAATTCACTGAACGTCCATCCTGATTTTTGGTAGCTTCGATATTATTGTTGATCCACCAATCGGCATCGGCCTCGGTGTAGGGAAAGGGAATAGCTAAAGTTTGTAAGTAAATTTGTTTTTCTTGAAAATGTTCAATATAGGCGGCTTTATCGCTAAGGGCGATATCAGAAATAGTGTAAGAATCGTTTATTTTTAGTTTCATCTTAAGTATTACGTCTAACAATTGGGTTGCATTTTTACAACCGCAACGCATACAGACGACGTTCGATATCGGGCAATGATGGATAGGGTACTAGTTACCACCGCAGGCTTGAGCGGCTCTCACTTTGTTCAAAACAGGTATATTGCTGTGGCGATAAAAATTAAGTGTTTCATTTTACGACTTCCTTTTTATTTCCTGTACAATTTGAAAACTCTAATTCTTCTTCGGAATAGTCAGATCTCATGAACGAAAGTTTACCGCCACTATCGATAGTGAAATTAGCCATGAAGACGACTTGATCCGGAGCACATACAGACCATATGGAGTACTTTTTGCTATACTGCCTAAATTCGTTTTCGTTAGGATTGCAATAGTCCAGGGTAAAATCGCCACGAATGAGTGGCCAATGTTGAAAAATCCTTTGAGATTTCTGTTCCCTTTCAGAATTTTCATAATAATAGTCAATTAAACTTACCCCAAGTTTGTTTTGATCAAACTCAACCACTATTTTCGCTTGCGACTCGCTTGGTACTTTGCAAGTAATAGAATCGGCGAAACTTAGAGTGGGGGCGAAGATAGAAAAAATTAGCACTGCGATTTGCAGTTTCATATTTTATGATCTCCATCTTGGGGGGTTGGAGGAAATTTGGAGCGGGAGACGGGATTCAAACCCGCGACCTCTGCCTTGGCAAGGCAGCGCTCTATCAACTGAGCTACTCCCGCGATCACGAAAAAACTAAATTTATTTGTGAAATAAGTCAATTTCCCAACTAGTGCGCGCCGCGTCCGGCTCTTCTGTAGAGTTGGATATATTCCCAAGCCGAAATCAAGCTGAGGCTAACACTTATCCATAAGCCAATATAGCCAATGTGATGAATGGGAATTCCCAGGATCGGCCCATCAATTAACAGCGCGGGCACACAGCCAAGTTGAATTGCTGTTTTCCATTTGCCAAAGGCTTTTGCATCGATCACCAGATGATCAGCCGCCGCAGCGGCTCTAATCGCTCCGATCACGAGATCCCGAGACAATAACAGTCCCACCATATAGGGGTCCACTTTTCTTAGAGGCAGCAGCATAAGAAGGGTTACGGTCACCAAAATTTTATCTGCCACGGGGTCCATTAGGCGACCTAAATTAGTTTCGGCATGGTACTTTCGGGCATAATAACCATCGAAGTAATCGGTAATGGCCCCAAGAATAAACAAAACAGCAGCGGCCCACAAACCCCATGTGTTATCGAGCCAAATACAAATTGCAATAGGGGGAGTAATTGCAATACGGGAAAGCGTAATAG
>Ga0163152_10007495_pt1 | contig 11930 bp, 7 predicted proteins | sample OliLakLV19MP8IB2_FD_148635 | JGI IMG/M metagenome (GOLD analysis project Ga0163152, IMG submission 148635) | Freshwater microbial mat bacterial communities from Lake Vanda, McMurdo Dry Valleys, Antarctica - Oligotrophic Lake LV.19.MP8.IB-2 | ecosystem: Environmental > Aquatic > Freshwater > Lake... | reverse complement strand
GAAAAATCTTTTAAGATATTTTCTTTGAAAGACTTGTTATATTATACAATTTATATAAATATTAGCAAGTATCAATTCTACCAATATCTGCCAGCCATAGGCAAATAAGCGCATGCCGTTTACAATGGCTTCCATGCTACAAAGTTTTTTGTTTAAGCGGCATGTGGAAGATGATGAAGTAGTCACGCGGATTGTGCATAGGCACTGGGCTATTGGATTGAAGATTGTTTTCTGGCCGCTGTTTAGTTTGGTTGTTGCATGGGGATTATTTGCATGGACCCTTGCTCAACCTATTTTGGTCTTAACTCTATTGTGGACAGCGGGCGCTTCCGTATGGTTGCTCAGAAATTTTTTTGATTACTATTTAGATGCCTGGATTATTACCGATAAAGGAGTGATTGATTTAGCCTGGTTTGGCTGGTTTCATCGGCAATCAACGCGTGTGTTGTATAGCGACATTCAAGGAGTGAGTTATGAGATTCATGGAGTTTTGGGAACGCTCTTACAATTTGGAACAATCAGCATAGAAAAAATTTCTAGCGGTTCACTCATCTCGTTGCCGCAGGTTCCTATGCCTAAACAAGTGGAGGCGCTCATTCTTTCTAAAATGGAAGTGTATATGCATAGTAAAAACATGAAGAACGCCAAGCATGTAGAACAATTGCTTTCAACCTTTATTGCAGAACAATTGAATCTTCGTTCCATGAAAAAGTTTGAAGATAGTGATCCTATTCCTCAGATTGAAACAGAGGCAATATCAGCCGCTATTAAAAAGTCTGCAAAAAAAGCCACGCGTCGTAAAAAGGTTTCTACTTCTTCTGAGTCATGAATCCCCTCCTGATTATTGGTGTGATTGTCGGCGTTAGTATCTTTGTCATTATAGCTCGCTTAGTGATGGGTCGGGGCAAGCGGCTATCAACATCGGCACAGACTCGCATCCTAGCCCAATGGAAAACGGCTGCGGCTCAACCAGATACCTACAGGCGTATTATGGAAGGGGATAAAGTGTTGGACCAATTACTCAAAGAATTAGGATATCAAGGATCACTTGGTGATAAATTAAAGAAGGCTGATAAGATCATTCCAGATATTCAAGCGGTTTGGGCTGCGCACAAATTACGCAATCAGTTGGCGCATGAGCCTGGCGTGAATGTATCGGACCACGACGCAAAAAAAGCCATGTACGCGTTTGAAAAAGGTATTCGAAAATTTGTGGCTCTGTCTTAACAAGTATTCTTGTCTGAATCCTTCCTCATGAAACCCTCACTCGTTATTATCGGCCTGGGAAACCCTGGCAAGTCGTATGACCGCACTAGGCATAACGCGGGCTTTCAGGCGATTGATGTGCTATCTGCTGCATTTGGAGAAGGGGAGTGGGTAGAGCGTCAAAAGTTTTCATCTGTTATGCAAGAAGCGCGCATGGTAACCGTGCCTATTTTACTGGTGAAACCCACTACGTTTATGAATTTGTCCGGTGATGCCATACGCAAGATTGTAGAATTTTATAAGCTGAATCCTGCTGAACAGATTATGGTGGTATCCGATGATATTGATTTGCCACTTGGAGAACTGCGCTTTAAAAAGAAAGGAGGCCCTGGCACGCACAATGGGCTCAAATCAATTGTCGAAATTTTCGGCGAAGACTTTCCTCGTATTCGTATCGGCCTTGGTAAGCAGCCAGATCAATTAGATTTAGCTGCCTGGGTATTGAGTGTTCCATCTGCAGAAGAGCAAGCAACGCTTGCTACAAGCTTTGCCAAAATTCCAGAGATGGTGCGGGAATATGTGATGGAGGGGAAGTGAGGAATGAGAGGATTTAAAAGATTCAGAGGAAAAATCCACTCAAAAAGTCATGTGTATGTAGCCAAAAAGTTCCTCTGAATCTTCTGACTCATCTGACTCTTTTTAATCGTCAAAGAAAAAGGCCCGGGATTTCTCCCAGACCTTTTCTGTATAAAGAATCGTTTTAGATGAAGAACCGGCGACCAAAGTAGCCAACAGCGCCAAGGGCTGTAAAGCCGATACTTGCAGCGGCTGCAATTGGGCCTGCTGTACCTGCAGCTGCAACGCGACGACGGATGAACTGGCTTCCGTCATCAATGTCATCTGTGAAGCCATTACCTGTCTGTGGCAATTGCTGGATAATACTGATGTTGGCGTAAGCCGTAAGCGTGCCTAGATTAGAAGTCAGTGATGCATTGTTCACCACAATGTCACCGTGACGTAGAGATGAAGAAATCTGAGCAGTGTATGTAAGGATGCGTGATTCACCAGGATTCAACGTTCCAATATTCCACGTAAGCTGGCTGCCGTTTTGTACACCCGTTCCAACACTGAGCATTTGGAGCTGATTACTATTGAAGGTGTCATTCACGTACACGCTTGTCACCGTTTGGTTCGTGTTGTTGCGGATAGTGACTGTGTACGTCACAGTGTCACCAGGCTGTGCGGTAGACAGGCTTGCCGTCTTCGTAAAGCTTAAGTTGCCATTGTTTGGCTGTTGAGGAATATTGCCTTCTTCTACATCTGTGCGTTCCGTATCAGAAGCTTCGGCAGCACGTGCGCGCAGGTTTAAGGTGTCATCTGCTTCACAATCTACCTTTACGGTCAGTTCTACTTCTTCTGAATCATCGCGATCAATGCGCAGGTTTCTCCACTCCACTTCATCGCTACCGCGTTCGTCACCGTTATCAGAAGCATCTTCAAACTCTGTATCACGATCAAGCTCTGCAATAAGCGTTACCGTGCGGTCTGTATCACCATTGTTACGAACACGAATGCGGTACGTAAGTTCTTCGCATGGACGTACTGGGTCTGGCGTATCTGTAATCGTAATATCCAAATCGTCATCACCCTGATTGATATCATCAATCACACGTGTGTTTTCCGTGTCTTGTGCATTACCTGCCGTTGCCGTTGTGAAGAGAGTGTCGCCATCGCGCAGGCTGGAACGTGTACGTACCGTTACATTGTACGTGCGTGTTTGATTAGCTGAAAAGAATTGATTGCTCCACGTGATAACACCATTGGAATGCGAACCGTTCTCAGAAGCAAAGTTGAAATCTACTTGTGATGGCAATACCTGCCGAACATCAACTGTTTGAGAAGAGTTCGTATTGTTCGTTACTTGCAAGGTATAGCTGAGCGGAGCATCTGCACGTACAGGATCTGGCGTATCGGTAATGTTGATGGTGAAGTTCTGACCCGGGGTATTACATTGTAACTGTGTAGATACTTGTGTGCTCTGTACTTGGCTTACACCGGTTGCTGTTGCATAGGCAATGTTGGTAATAGTTGCAGGTGTGCATGTAATGAAGTTCACCAATTGCGTGTTGATTGTAAATTGGCGTGTTTCACCAGCATTCAAGGAGCCTACATTACACGTAACTATGTTGTTTTGATTGGAACATCCGTTTGCACTTACAAATTGTAAGAGGCTTGGAAGCGTGTCCGTAACAACAACATTATTTACGGCAACTGAACTGCTATTCGTCACACTCACATTGTAAGCAAGGGTTCCGTTTTGGTTCACTGTAGAAGGTCCCGTCTTGCTAATAGCCAGGCTTCCGTTTTGCTGATCACATCGTACTTGCGTAGAAACTGAGCTGGTAACAGAGTTCAAACCATTCGCATGAGCTGTAGCAGTGTTTGTGATGGTGCGGTTTACACAAGTATTGGTGTTCTTTACTTGAACGTTGATCGTGAGAGTACGGCTTTGTAGTGGACTCAAAGATCCGATGGTACACGTAAGCACACTGGTTCCAGCGATCGCACAATCAGAACTTGAGCTAATGTATTGAAGATCACTTGGAATGAAATCCGTTACGGATACACCTTGTACAGAGTTCTGTGAGCTCGTATTGGTCACGGCAATTGTGTAAGCAAAGCTACCATTCTGTGTAGTGGTAGATGGGGCTGTCTTATTGATGGTGATAGTGCCATTCCCCTGAACAATTTGGCGATTTTTAAACGTCACATTAGCACAGTTGTTTCCAGCTGCAACCGTTACCACGCCATTTGAAGGAGTAATATTGAAATTTTCCCAACCCTGAGCAGCATTTTCAGAGACGGTGTGCTGACCAACAGGAACGTTGGAGAAACGTGCATTTCCTTGTACGTCATTCACCGTGCTCTGGTTACCATTTAAACGGAACGCGAATTGAGGAACACTAGAAAGGCGGTTGTTCTGTGCATCAAATGCTTCCTTCTGAATATTGATACAGCCAGTCTGAGCTTGGCATTCTACATTCGTTGTGATCGTGTTGGATTGAGCATTTGGCATGTTGTTACCGGTTGCTGTTGCCATATTGGTGAGCGTTCCACACTGATTAATCTTAGCTGTGATGTAGATTGTTCCTTGATGAGAAATAGAAAGTGGACAAGACACACGATTCTGAGCAACGGTACAACGGTCGTCTGATGCACGGATAAAACTTGTTCCAGCTGGAAGTTGGTCTGTAACAACCAATCCAGATGTAGGAACATTTCCGGTATTGCGGATGGTAATGCCATACACAATTTGGCCATCAATACGAATATTCGAATTGGTTGGCTCTACGAACTTTGTCAATTGAACCTGCGTGTTTGCTGGCGGACACGTGACAGTAGTTGTCACGGTATTAGACTGAGCATTTGGCATGTTGTTACCGGTTGCTGTTGCCATATTGGTGAGCGTTCCACACTGATTAATTCTGAGCGTGACAGAGATTGTTCCCTCATTGGCAATTTCAAGCGGACACGTAACACGGTTAGTTGATGCATTAAAGGAACAACGTCCATCAGATGCTCTCACAAAACTCGTACCGGCTGGGATTAGATCGGAAACCACCATGCCAGACGTCGTAACATTTCCCGTGTTTCGGATAGTGATACCGTATTTGATTTCTCCGTTCACACGAATATCCGAATTCTGTTGATCCAAAAATTTGGTAAGTTGAACCTGCGTATTGTTATTGACCTGAGGACAGTGAACATGTGCCGTTGTAGAAGCATTCACCGTTGAGAAATTAGAACCTTCAACACGAATGCTATTGAACACGGTACGTGAACCAGATGTCACACCTGCGCAGAAGTTTTGTGGAATGTTAAACACAATTGTTATTGCGCCATTGAAGTTAGGAGACAAGTTGAAGTTGCTACCGTTACCACAGATAACCGAGCTTCCGTTTATAGTACAACGCGGATCCGACGAACGTTCGAATGTAAGGCCCGTAGGAATAATATCTGTGATACGAACGCCCTGAGCTGAAACAGCAGCATTGGTGAGCGGAATATTGTAGGTAATTTGACCACCTGCAACCAAGTGCGATGCTTGAGACACTTGCTTCTGAGCCGTCACTGTAGTGTTGGTTGGAGCGGCTGTTGCTACGTGTACTCCCCATCCGCATTCAGGAGAAAGAGCCTGACCATTTTTTGCAATTTTAAGGAATGCTACATAGTAATTTGGAGTTGATGGTGTCGTGAATGGCAGGTCAACCGTAATAGATTCACCAGGACGGACAATGCGTGTGAGTGCAGCACCTTGGAACCCTGGGAATGGCGTGTACTGTGATGATTCCCGGATGAATGAATAACCTTGAGCTGGGTCCCAATTTGTGGTGCCTGTATTGCGGAATGTTGTTCTAATTACGACTGAGGAATTTGTATGAGCGTTAAGTGGCCCTTCTGAGCCGAAACAAATACCTGCATCACGTGGAACTGGCGGTGCTTCTTGAACAGTCACAGCACCTCCACAAACGTTTGTGGTAATAGGGGAACCATTTCGCTTCATTTCTGTCACAAACTGATACGTACCTGATTGTGCTGGAGCCGTAACATCAAACTCAAAGACGCGTGTTGCACCTGGGGCAACGGTCCAAGATGGATTGAATTGCAATCCTTGAAAACCAGGGAATGGCGTGCCTGTATAGTTGGCGCGAGCCAATGTATAACCCTGTGATCCTGCATTTGGTCCCCATGTTGTGGTACCTGTGTTTCTCCATGTAATGGATACATGAACGTTTTCACCAGGACGTGCAACCGTTGGCGTAACATTTGCTGTAACACAAGCGGCACTATCTACCAATGGAGCCGTTACGGTCATTGGTGTACCACAAACCCATGGCGAAATATTGGTACCGTTTAACTGTGCTTTTGCCACAACTGCATACTCACCGCCTTGTGTTGGCACCGTAAGCGTACGAGTAAATGTTGCAATAGCTCCTGGAGCAACTGATTGTGTTAAGGCAATTGTCGAAAGGCCTGGAAGAATAGAGAGACCGTTAAAGGTTGGCTCAAAGACAAGTGTTGTCTGACCAGCAGGTAAGGTGGTGTTTCCTGTATTACGAAAACCAAAGCTGATAGTTGCCTGTTGACCTGGCTGAACCGTACGTGGGATAGAAATCTGTTCAATCACACACGTAAGTTGATTGTTTTGTGGTTGCTGAACTGGCTGAACGGAAAGATTGAAGAAACAGTGACCATTATTGTCATCGTAACGCGTGTCACCAAAGCTTCCGTACATTTTAGTAGCGCCGGCTGGAACAGCTACACCACTGGCAATTTCACGGAGTGTAAGTGCACCATGGTTGCCACGAGTGGCTACATTTGGGCGGATTATTCTGTTGGCATCGTCTGTAAACTGAACAAGACACAACAGCTTAGGGATATTTCTATCAATGCTATTATTGGGCCCATCAATACCTGATGAAGGGTTCTGTGCTCCTGCATCATTACCACCCCAATCAACGTTTCCAGAAAGATTGCTTGCTGTTACGAGCTCACCTGCTTGCAAGCTAGAAATAAGCAATTGTGGAGGCAATTTGCCGTTTCCATTCCAATGCTCGGTACAATTGCCTGGTTGGCAAAGTGGCCCGTGCATGGGATTAATATCGCTGCGTACAACGGTAGCAGCTTCTGCCTTTTGCGGCTGAATCTGTGTTGATGCCAGTGGCAGTGTCAAGAATGACAAGGCCATGGTATGCAGCATAACCTTGGCAACCGTTTTGCGGAGAGCCAAGCGATTCTGACCAGCGGATAGGGAGATAGTGGCGTTCATACGCAAGCGGGGTAAAATGGGCGGAAAATAGGAATTGAAGAGATAAAATTCAGAGTGGAAGACTTTATAGAGGTATTTGGAAGTCTTGTCAAGTGTTTGATTATATAGTGTGGTGCAATAACTGCCTCCAGGTCGTCTTCTACGACGAATTATCACTAATATAGTTACAAATAGCATTGTTGGGCTGTGTATGTCTCATTGCGGCAGACGTTTTCATAACCGTGAATAAGAAAAAAACGAGATAGGCTGGTAGGCCTACCTCGTTTGCATTTTGTACAGTATATTGGCCAAATTACCTGGCCATAGCTGCGTCTACCCGCACTCCCCATGAAGATTTGCCAGTTACTTCTCCACCATTTTGAAAGCCTTTAACAGCATAGACATAATAATCAGCTGTTGGCCTGCTTGGTGCAAATAGTAATACATTCAAAGTAATCATTTCTCCGGGCTTTACAACCTTTCTTAGTGGAATAGAAGCCGTATTTGCAAATGCTTTATATTCAGTGGTCACAGGCTTGAAAACAAAACCTTGAGCTGGGTCCCATGGAACGGTTCCGTCATTTAGGAACGTAAGCTGCACTTCAAGGGGTACGCCTGCAAATGCTGTGTATGGGCCCGTTGCTTTCCAAGACCTTCCTGAAAGGATGGCGCGAGGAGTAACAACCGTATCACCGCCACAGGAGTCAATGGCGATAGGCTGATTAAACCGGGCTGCTTTGGTAACCATATAGTATCTCCCAAGTTCCTCAGGCGAATACACGTAAAATTTGAAGGTATGCGTCTCACCAGGACGGATAATAACAGTCGGATCTATATTGATTTTCTTGAATTGAGGCATTGCCTTACCATACCAACTTATTGCAGGAATTGAATAGCCCTGCGCCATTGCATTTGGGCCGATAGTGGTTGTTCCCGTATTTCTCCATGTAATTTGTCCTTCAAACCAACTTCCCGCTGTGACACTTGAAGGGAAAGAAGCTGTCACACAGCTCATAGCGTCAAAAGCTTCAGCATGTACACTATTCAATGGAAATGCAGCCACGGGCAGAGCAAGCATGGCAAACGCTAAAACAAAAACCTTGGCTTGTTTAGCAGATAAAAGAGCGTTCATACGAATAAATATGAAGAAAATAATAACCACTTTATAAACCTGTGTATTGATCTTGTCAAGTTCTTGGCTGGGGAGCATGGATTCGAACCATGGAATGGAGGCTTCAAAGGCCCCTGCCTTACCACTTGGCTACTCCCCAATAGTACCGATGAGATGATATATGACAGATGCCTTATTTACCCGTCCGTAGTCCGCGGACGAAGGCGGGCCACTTGGCTCCTGCCCGCCAGCTCTCGCAAGAGCATAAGTGGGACTCCCCAATATAAGCTGAGAACGCGGTTGCTGAAAGCTGATTGCGAACAACCAGCGCCTGGGGAGTCTACCAGACTGATGCAAACAGGAAAGCTTCTACCATATTCGTATTTCTGGGTTGGCAATTTTCAGCCATATGCTTGTAACATTTTACTGAGAAGTATACAAAGAGTCCTTGTTACCCACTATGCTAAAAATCCAACAACAAGGGCTTGCAAAAAACGAAGGCACGGACAATATGCTCAAAAATATCGCTCATGATAAAGCCATAGCGCTGATTCACGAGCGTGATCGCATTTATAAAGCTATTTCAGAGTCCATTCCACAAATTGTGTGGACTGCGGAACCGAGTGGGAAAATAGATTACTTCAATAAGCGTTGGTTTGAGTATACGGGTCTAACAGTAGATGAAACCTATACCGACAGTAAAACGGCCATTCATCCAGAAGATCAAGAACGCTACAGGCAGTTTTGGGCTGATTCGCTAAGCACCGGGAAGGAATACAGCATTGAGTACAGATTCAGGAGAGCTTCTGATGCTATGTATAGATGGCATTTAGGAAGAGGCACGCCTTACTACAATGAAGAGGGTCAGATTCTCAAGTGGTTTGGAACCTGCACAGATATTCATGATCAAAAAGAGCATACCGAACTAATCAGACGCTTGAATGAGGATCTGGAAGACAAAGTGCGTGTTCGTACAAATCAGCTCATTCAACAAATGGATGAAATGCGACTGGTGAAAGAGCGTGATAAAGCCAATTTTGAACGATTGCAAAGCGTCATGAACAGTATGCTACTTGGTACCATTATTGCCGATGAGCATTTGCGCATTGTGAATATCAATCTGCAATTTTGTAAGATGTTTGATCTAGCACAATTGCCGCATGAATTAACGGGTTGCCATATGGAAGAACTTTTTGCAGTGACCGCGCCAAAAATTGTAGAGCGTGAAAAAAACTTTTCGCAATTGCGCAGAACATTGCAAGAACAAATAGCTGTGCAAAACCAGGAAATTCAACTTATTGATGGAAGAGTTTTAAGCAGGCTATACGTGCCCGTATACGTAGATCAAGAATTACGCGGACACTTGTTGATGTATCGAGACATTTCTCACGAGCGACGCATTGATGCGACAAAATCAGAATTTATGTCACTTGCCAGCCATCAATTGCGGACACCTCTTACAGCAATCCGGTGGATTTTTGGTAAACTCGCGCGCCTGTCTGCGGATCGGTTTAGTGATGACGAGCAAAAGCTACTACAAGAGGGCAAACATGCAGCCAAACGTATGGCAAATACGATAGATACCATGTTGACCATTGCACGCATAGAAGCAGGCCAAATGCCACTTCATTTAACAGAGATAGATATCTGCAGTATGTTTCAGGAACTTTCTGAGTTATATAAAGAGGATCTAAAAAATAAAAACATTGAATTACGCCTCAATTGTCCGGACGCTATTATGTTCAAAACAGACATTGGCTTACTTAGAGAGGTACTGCGTAATTTAGTGAGTAATGCCATTAAATACACACCACAGAACGGCACTATTATTCTGACCGGCAATATGAACCATGGAGCTATAGAGATTTCCATACGTGATACGGGTTATGGAATCCCTAGTGAGCAGCAAAAACGTATTTTCACCAAGTTTTTCCGTGGTTCCAATGTGGTGGGTTTAGACACAGAAGGCTCTGGCCTAGGCTTGTACTTGGTACATTTACTCATGGGTACTTTAAGTGGAACGGTTTCATTTTCATCTCTACAACAGCAAGGAACTACGTTTACGCTACTTTTCCCTTCACAACTCGACATGGAGACACAACATGACAGGTAAGACACCCAAAGCACTTATTCATAGAATGCTATATTGACAAGCCAAAAGAAGAGGATGATAGTGAGAATATATGTCTATGATGAGTCAGGAGATGCGGCCTGAAATGTCGCTACTTGAGCAGCTAGGTATGCACATGCAGCCCAGTGAAAGCGAGGCAGTTGCTGCTGCATGTTATTCAATTTGTTTAGAAGTATATAGCCAAGTTCAACAAACGTTGCTTCACCCTGAATGTAAAGAAGCAATTAAACCCGATCAGCTTGATACATTTATTGAGCGCACCTTTGTTCAGTTCATCCGGGATCCTGATATTTTCAAAGGATTAAAAGCAATTCTGCAAAACGCTGGTCTAGTAAGTAAATTCAAAAGAAGAAAAGAGAGCCAATCAAGAAAAATCTTACGTGTTGCTCGATCTCTTGATATGAATTTGCCTTTAACAATAGGCGATTATGGCGTTTACGATCCTGACAATTTACCTTCCGATGAAGTCCTTCACGAGGCTCTCATTCAATTTGCATATCAATATATTGAAGAGCAGCATTCTCATGATGTAGATCATAAAATTTTCTACGATGCGCAAAATGCAGAAATTCGTATTTTGACTCCAGACGATATTCCAAAAATTCGTCAGGCTTACAATGCGAATCTTATTAATGTAGCGGATTTGATTGATGATCCGGCAAAATTGCAAGATGAAGTTGGGATGAATGGTGGATTTTTGCGTACGTTTGATGAATGTCCTGAATATGCTCACGCAATTCGTCATCCAGTAGAAAATGATCGAATCAGTATTAATGTTGGAGCTTTTAGTCCCAGCGGATCAGTTGATGCATGGCAAGAAGCAACTATTTTTAAGCGTAACATGAGTAGAACAAGTAGAACGGCGAGTAAACAGGATACTGCAGAATATTTGTCAAATAAGAAGCATGGACGAGTGAACCACTTAGAAGTAAGCCAAAAAATTATTTCTCTTATTTTGGAATGTCCGGAGCTGTTGATTCATATCAAAATGGTTTTGCGAAACAAAATTTCAGGATTGCCTCGCCATATCGTTGAGCGAGTAAATGCTGTTCTCTTACATGCTATTGCCTCATATAATTCACAGTTTTCCGAATCTGGTCATATTGAAACATATTGTTTGGAAGGATTGCACACTATAGATGCAAACAAAAAAGGACCGGCGCTTCATGTGGCAAGCCCTAATGTGCCCAGTGCTCATTTTCTGAATAGAGTGTATGGTTGGAGACCTTATGCCGAGTTTGTTGATAGCAATGATACCATTGAGCGAGTTATCAAAAATGTAGCCTATAAGATCTTTGCCACCTGGCTTCACGGTTCAGCCCCTGCGCCTAAGGCAATCAGAAAAAGCATAGAAGCTGCTCAGTCAGCCAGACGTTTGCGAGGTATTCATGCTCCCGATCCAGCCTTTGAAGAAATAGCTGAAGCAGTTCAGAATTTAGCTTCGCGATCAGAATAAGGTTACAATGGCTGCTTACGTGATGAGAATGCCTTGCCGGGGCCTTTAAACTTCCCTAGACTCGCCCGGCATTCGCATTTCTTATGTTCGCAATTGTCGATATCGCCGGCTCTCAGGAAAAAGTAACCGTAGGCGAAAAGCTGAAAGTTCCGCTTCAGGAAGCTGAGGTTGATAAGAAAGTCGTCTTCGAAAACGTGATGATGATTGTAGATGGCGA
>Ga0163152_10007494_pt1 | contig 11931 bp, 9 predicted proteins | sample OliLakLV19MP8IB2_FD_148635 | JGI IMG/M metagenome (GOLD analysis project Ga0163152, IMG submission 148635) | Freshwater microbial mat bacterial communities from Lake Vanda, McMurdo Dry Valleys, Antarctica - Oligotrophic Lake LV.19.MP8.IB-2 | ecosystem: Environmental > Aquatic > Freshwater > Lake... | reverse complement strand
AGGGTCCTGATCTTTTTACGATCCACCAAGTGAATACGGACTGAGTTAGAAAGTTCCCGATTCACCATCTGCCGCTCAAACCCAGGCCATGTCAAGCGTGGTGTTTCGCGGTGGGCTGCTTGTACCTTGTACCGTGCTAATCAACAAAAGTGCCAATCCAAGAATCTGTCCAGTTTTGTGCATCCTTCCGTTTGCTGCGCGGGAATGCACGCCGAATTTCCGGCCTAGAATTGGAATCGACATGAAAAAGTCTGATCCTGTTGCATCTGCTTCCGAATACATCAATGAGAAGATCAGGGAACTTGGGGACTGGCGCGGGGAAACGCTTGCGGCAGTGCGCCGAATCCTGCGCGAGGCGGACCCCGAGATCGTCGAAGAGGTGAAGTGGATGGGGACTCCCGTCTTTTCTCACGGCGGAATTGTCTGCACAGGCGAGACTTACAAGAGCGTCGTCAAACTTACCTTTCACAAAGGAGCTAGTTTGGTGGATCCGGCAGGGCTTTTCAATTCAAGCCTCGAAGGGAATGCGCGGCGCGCGATCGACATCCGCGAAGGAGAGAAGATCGATGAAGCAGCGTTGAAGGATCTAATACGGGCTGCAGTGGCGCACAATCTCACGCCAAAACGTAAGCGTGCCGGTTAGCCGGATAGAGTCTAAATCCCTGCGTACCAGGAGTAACCGGCTTCTGCATCGGCTGAACCAAGCCCTTTGCCAAAGCCCTTGAGACTGTCTGTGATCGTCAAGCTGGTAATGTACTTCACGCTCTTGTAGCCGAGTTGCCGGGGCACGCGCAGGCGTAGCGGACCGCCAAAGGGGATTGGCAGCAAATTGCCGTTCATGCCGTAGCTGATCAGCGTTTGCGGATGCAGGGCCTCATCAATGTCGATGCTGTCCCAGGTTGCATTCCTGATGGGCAAGGAAGCATACACGACATACTTTGCTTTGGGTGAAAGCCCAACCAGATTCAGGACATGCGCGAGAGGGACTCCCGTCCATTCCGCAACATAGGACCAGCCCTCCTCGCATGCGAGTTGGGTAATCTGGCTGCGGGAAGGGAAGCTCTTGAGCTCAGACAGAGAGAAGGAGGTTGGGTGCTCGACCATACCGCCGACATCGAGCTTCCAATCTGCGAAGCTGCTGGCCTGGTGGAGCTTGAAGATTTCGTCTTTCGGAGGCCTTCCGTTGGGATAGGGAGAATTCGAAATCCGGGCTGTTGAAAATTCGCGCGCCAACGAATTTCGAGTTACCAACCGGTGCGCAGCATAAGTAAGTGTTTCTCCTGGACCAAAAAGCCCGCCGCCGTCGGGAGGAATCAAGCCGTATCGATCGGCTATCGGTGCGGCCAGTGAGGCTCCACCGATTCCGGCAGTTACGGCAAGCCCAGAACCGATCCATTTGCGGCGTGAAATGTAACTCATGACTTTTCCTCGTTGGTCTCGGGTTGGCCTGTAATCATTGCACGCATATGGATGCGGAAGCCGCTCAGGAAGATCATTGCAATATGGACCGCGACGAATGCGACCAAGGTCAATGTGAGAAAGAAGTGGATTGTGCGTGCAGACTGGAAACCACCCAAGACGTCGACGATCCAGGGAAATCCGGCAGTGAAGGCGGGCGACATTGCGAGTCCGGTCCAGACCATTCCGGGAAACAGAATGAAGATCACAGCGAGGTAGGCGAGGCGCTGAAGCAAGTTGTAGGATTCTGTTTGCTGCCTGGACAATTGGTTGGAGCCGAGGTGAGCACGAATGCTTTCGAGTAGGGCCCGCATGGATCGATCTCCCGCGGAAGGAAGCAAATTCTTTACGAAGTGCCGCGATAACAAACCGTGGATCCCATAGAGCAAGCCGGTGAACAATAACAACCAGGCTGTCTGGAAGTGGAGATAGCGGCTCCAACCATTTTGGTCGGGCAGCACATAGTTGTAGCCGGTCTTCACTGCGCCTCGAGATGCCGGGATCGGGATGTCGAAAAGGGATGGAGTTAGATTGTTGCCCTCTTCGCCCCAGTAGAACCGGGGGTGAGAAATGATGAGCTCAATTCCGCTGACGAGCAAGGCAAAGAAGCAGAGCGTTGTAGTCCAGTGCGTCAGGCGCACAATCGCGGAGTGACGCGGCGTGGTTGGGCGGACACTTGCTGCCGATGCAATTCCCGGTGCATATGCAGAATCTGCCATTGAGGGATGCTACCACAAGCGTTCAGATTTTTCAGTCCGATCTTGAAAAGCAGGCACTGATTTCCTGATACGCACTTCAGGGCCTTCCACCGGATAACCCAAAGCAGGCGCCGCCAGTCAGGCTTCATTTTGATTCTTTCGCTGAACGCATGCTAACGGAATGACACAGGTCAGCGCAGAAGCTTCAGCGCTTCCACTGCGGCGCCCCTTGCGCCGGCGGTGTCGCCATTGGGCATCACCATGATGGGGATCTGCGCTTGCTCCTCCCTTTGGGGAGGCATCCCGTTTCGAACTTCACGGATAAACCATTCCTGAAACTCAACGCCGGCTTCGAGAGCGCCACCCCCGATGAACAACATATCGGGATCGAAGGTGTTAATCATTTCGTCGAAAAACAAACCCAATGCGTGTGCTTGAACACGGAATATTTCGCGACACATCGGATCGCCCTTCACCGCGAGTCCTCTGACGAGTTTGGCTGCCTGTTGCTTATCCATGGCAGCCAGATCGTGGGAGGGGTGGAGATTGAGAAAGTAGGGGAGCAGCGTTTGCGTGATGGCAGTCAATGAACATAGGGATTCAAGATCTCCAGTGCGGCCGCAGTTGCAGTGGGGGACCATGCCGGATACTCCCGAAATACTTTGGTAGGGGATCAGGACATGGCCGAGTTCCCCGCCAAATCCCATTCGGCCTTTGACAACGCCGCCATTCACGATGACACCGCCGCCGAGGCCTGTTCCAATGATGGCGGATATCGATGTCTGCGCACAACTGCTGCCGAAATGTGCGAAGTGTCCCCACAGTGCGCCTGCATTTCCATCATTCAAGTAAGCCACCGGCTTGAGGAGGCGAACCTCGAGATTCTTGCGAATGTCGAAGCCCGCCCAATCGGGATGAACAAAATTGGTGGAGCCTCTCACACTGAGCACGCCGATCGCACTTGCCGGGCCGGGTGTGTCGAGCCCGATTGCCGCGACATCGTTTGCGGTCAAGCCCACAGATTCAAGTGCCATCTCGAGGCCGTCTTCGATTTGAGCCAGACAAACGGCAGGACCTTGTTTTGAAAGCGAGGGATATTCGCAGAGCCCTTCAATGAGGAACTTCCCGTGCTCATTGACCAGGGTGTAGTTCACAGCAGTGCCGCCAAGATCAATTCCCGCGACGTACTTCATGAGTTTCTCCATTGAGAGAGAGCTTATCAGCAGTGATGGCCGGTTGAGAATGGGCGGTCACACGATTTGTTCCAAGACGCCAGAGGCCGGTTTGACGGATGCTCTATTGAATCTTTTCAATGCCTTCAGTAGAGGAGATGTCATCAACGTCGTAGCCAAAGCCATCATGACCATGATGGTGAATGTTGTCGAGGAGATGATGCCAATGTCGAGTCCGATATTGAGCGCTACCAATTCCATCAAGCCGCGTGTATTCATCAAAATTCCCAGTCCAGTGGCTTCCCGCCAAGGCAGTCCGGTAAGTTTTGCCGCAGCGGCCGTACCGCCCAGTTTCCCAAGCACAGCAGCAAAAAGCACGAGGAGCGCCAATGGCCAGGTAGTAGAGTCCAAGGTCCCAATGTCCGTTCTAAGGCCGCTATAAGCAAAGAAGGGCGGCAGAAAGACTACGATGGTCAGCGGCTCCAGTTTGTCGAGTAGGGCTCCTGCGAAAGCCTCGTTCTTGGGCATCATGGCGCCGAGGAAGAATGCGCCAAATAGCGCGTGAACTCCGAGCCACTCGGTAACCACGGCGGATATCAGCGCACAAACCACCATGAATGCAATTGCATTTTCAGTCAATTGGCCGTCCTTGCGGTAGGCCTTCTCAAATCCGGGCAGAACCTTGCGGCTGCCAACGATGACGACGGCCAAGTAGAGGATTGCCGACCCGATCACGACAGGAAGGGTGCCCGATACGTCGTTGGATCGAAACAGCACCACCAGATAGGCCAGGATCGTCCATCCGGCTACGTCATTGATTGCTGCGCAGGAAAGCGAGATGAGGCCAAGCTTGCTCTTTATCAGACCCGCCTCGGCCAAGATGCGGGCCAGTACAGGAAAGGCGGTTATGCTCATGGCGCAACCCATGAAGAGGGCAAAATTGGTGAAGCTTACGCCAGAATGCGAGAGTCGCGGATACAGAATGAGCGCCAGAGAAGTACCGAGGCAAAACGGCACGGCTATGCTCGCAGCGCTGATGGTCAGGGCCGCCTTACCTTGACCCTTGAGTTCATGGGGTTGCATTCGAACGCCGACCAGAAACATGAAGAGGATTAATCCGAACTGGCTGATCGCACTAAGGTAGCCAAGGCTAGCCTGGGGAAAGAGGGAGGTTGAGATATCTGGCGCCAACCACCCGAAAAGCGACGGTCCAAGCAGGATGCCGGCGACGATCTCGCCCATTACCTGAGGCTGGCCAATCTTTTGAAAAACAATGCCAATCAACCGGGACGCGAGCAGAATCAGCGCAACCTGGAGCAAGAGTAATACCGGGCTGATGGGAGCTGGTGCGGTTGCTGCTGAAGCCAATGGTCCTAAGTGAGAAATCGTAGGGGCAACGATGCCGGCGCCAAATTCCAAAACTGCCGCGACTACCAATACGGGGAAGATGATTAGGAGAACGTAAGCAAGCAATTCATTTCGAATCATAAGACGGCATTTCCGAGGCTGAAATTGGTCAACTTGCTCAGTTCTTGAGTGGTAAACCACACAGGTCAGCTAGTATCCCATATGTAAATTCAAAAGTGATGGATTCTAAATCTTAGTCTAGGTTTAAGGCCCTGAACGCAACATAATAAGCGATCTAGCCTATGGAATACGAACGTTCTGTTGGTCATATTACAGTGTTCTGTAAATACACGTAGCATGGTACGGAGGAAAGCAGAATTTCAGTTTGGATGGGGGCGTTTTCGTGCTAGGATTTCACCACTGGATTTAAATTATTTTGGAGTCGACAAGGAGCGTGTCTATGAGCAAGAGCGATTTTACCCTGGGTAAACCGATCGTCAGAAAAGTTGGCCAGAGCGACAAGAAGGACGAGTCCACGATGGCTGATGGTACTTCGGACCAAGTCCGCAGCGCTACAGAAATTGACAAGCGTGTGACCAAAGCTGTTCTTCGCGCAACTCGGGCTGTTGAAGCGGGCGTGGAAGGTTATTCTTCTCGTCGCGACAGTTCGGCTTCGAAGACGAAGGATGGAGCGCTCGTTGACGCGTTCCAGAATTTGGCCCATGGAGTATCCAAGGCGATATCGGAAGGTAGTCCGATAATCACCGACGTTGCCGAAGCAGTGAGTTCGGAACGTGTTACCAAGCCGTTACGCAAAGTAGTTCGGAACCTCGGCGTTGTTCCGTTCCTAGGTTAGGAACGTCATGGCGTCGGCCGGCAACGGCAAAGGCGCTAAGACGAAACTTGAGTCGAATTCAAGAAGCCGGGTTCGCGCCGCCAAAGCGCGGCAGGAGAGCCTGCACTAATAGAAAGACGAAAAATTATGGCTGAAACAACAAGCAAAACCACAGCACCGGAAGAACTGATCCCCATCATTCTCGACGCCGGCACTCGATCCAAGAAGGCGATTGACGAGCTGAAAGATGGTGAAGGCAAGCTGATGGACGAAGTGGCCCAACTGGTCAGGGAAGCTCGCGCTGAGGGGAAGGAGACCGGCCCCATCGTGATCGTGTACAAGCAGAAGTCCCCGACTTCGTTTACGTCGATCATGAAGGTGCCGCTCGCCCCCTTCAATAACGTCTTCGGCAAGTCCTAGTCTACGCACTCATCCAGAGCCAGGTAACGAGGCGCAATGCCTTGTGCATTCGATGTGTGTTTGCACGCTTCCAGTCCAAGCGCGCGACCAACCAACAAATTTTAATGAACTGAAGTATTCCCGGCGGACGCCGGGAATACTGAATTAACCTATGCCCTTTTTTGCACTTCAATACCAAGTTTTATTTCACGACACTATGGCCTACGGTTCTCACCACCATATGACGAACTTTAAGTTTCAGAATGTCGCGCGGGAAACTATTTTGTTTGAAACCAAGGCTGACGGTAAGCGCTGCTTTGACGAGCAGGCCAAGCATATTGTGATGTTGACTCGTGAAGCCTACAGCCTGAATCTTGCCCCAGTCATGTTGGGGCAGAAGGTGGGAATTCTGCTTTCATACGCGGAGCCGACGCATAGCACTTTTCGGCTCTGTTTCCGCGTAGTAGATGAAGAAGGTTCGCCTGTGTGTTGTGGATATCAGACCATGATCCTGATCGATAAAGATACGCACAATCTCGTGCCCGCTCCGCCGTTTTTGGCGGAATATTTGAGTGCTTCCAGTGAGCGAAATCTGATTGAGCCGCTTGAGAGCCCCAGTTTTGCGGATTTGGCCAAGTCTGGAAGTCCCGGCCTCCGTCACATATTTCCAGAGAACCTGAAGAGCCTGGGCAAGATGGTTGCCACTGCTCCTCTGCGTTCCTCCCATCCCCGAATAATCGACACAAACCTTCGGGAGTTTGATTTTCAGTAGGCACTATGGCAGAAGCAGCGAACCAACAACTCGTTTTCACATTTCCAGGACAGGGTTCTTACCGCGTGGAGTCGGCGCGGGAACTGTTTGACAAGTTTCCCTTTGCGGATGAGTTTCAGCGTGCAAGCGCAGAGACGAAACTGGTGCTTGGTCAGGAATTTCTGCCACTGCTACATGCCAGTCCGGCTGAGGAGGCCAGCTTACTGGAATCCTGTCCGGAATTGGATCAGGTTGTCATCTACGTCACTAACTACCTGGTTGCCCAACAATTGATTGCTTCCGGCTTGCGGCCTGGGCTGTTGCTTGGTCATAGCTTTGGTGAACTGGCTGCGCTAGCAGTGGCTGGCGTCTATTCGTTTGAGACTGGCGTCCGGATTGTTTGCCAGCGTTCGAAGCTCCTGCGGCAGTTGAGCAATGGCGGGCAGATGGCGGCGGCCACCGCCGACACAATTCGAGTACAGCAGGCCATTAACTCAATCGGACTTGCTTCGCTCGAAATTGCCGTCGTGAATCATGCCAAGCAAACTGTGGTTTCCGGAATGCCTGAGCACTTGGCAGAACTCGGCAGAGTCTTGGCCGGGCAGGGAATTGGGCTTACTCCGCTCAAGTCTCGCTACCCATTTCATTCCTCGTTGCTGAAGCCGGTTGTTGAAGCATTTCGGCTCGCGCTTTGCTCATACGATTTTCAACCCCCTCTTGTTCCTGTTTACCTGTGCACTGAAGGGCGACTTCTGACCCCTGCTGACAGGCTTTCTGACGTACTCTCAGACCAGCTTGTCAAGAAGCTTGATTTCGCCGGTATTCTCACTCAGCTACATGGCCGCGGATTCAGGCAGTTTGTTGAATGCGGAGCCGGGAATATCATCGGAAAATTGATCCAGCAATCCGAATTCGCGGGCGTTGAGGCGTACTCTGCGGCGGCAGACGGAGTTGCTGAAGGTTGCGCCAAGCTGCTTTCGTTGGCCGCTTCCACCACCAAGCCGATCGGCGCTGAAATGGTGCATGACCTTGTGAAAGGGTTGCGGCAATCGCTCGAGAACGCGAGCCGCTATCAAGCCCAACTGTACTTGAATGACACTCCCGCGCTCGCGGCGAGTCTATCCAGACGCTCTGCTCCAATCCAGCCGGAGCAGCCGGTGGCTGTTCCCAAGTTTGATGTGAAGTCGCCTGAGGTCGAACCGGTTGCGATCGTTTCGATGGGCTGCGTTTTGCCTGGCGCACACAACCCGGAACAATACTGGAGCAATGTGCTCAATGGTGTGAGCGGGATTGCCGATCTGGCCAAAGAAGATATTCATGCTTCCGGGGATTTTCAGGTTGTTAGCGATCATTTGAAGATTGTGCCTGACAAGACGTACACCCTGCTTCATGGCAGCGCTGGCAAGATCAGCTACGATGCGCGCGTGTTGTCGAAGGCTTATTCCGAGGAAGAGTTCAATCGGCTTACGCGCGTCGAAAAGCTACTTTCGCTCGCCGCTGGCCAGGCGCTTGCCGGCCTTGGAGGCGGATTGGCAGGAGTGGGCGAAGGCAGAATTGAGTGTATTCTTGGCGCCACCGCCGATGGAAGCAATGAGTACGATTACGCAGTTTTTGCAGAAAGTCTCACCCAAAAGCTGGAAGTTGTCGAGCCTGATTCCAAGCGGCGTGCGGCCTTCTCAGCGGCGCTCCAAAGGATTTGGGGCGAGCCGCCGACAGATCGGCCCCGCGCTGCCCAATCCGATAGTTATCGGGAAGTCATGTCAACGATTGCGGGCCGGCCGATCCGCAGCTATGTAGTCGACGCGGCCTGTTCTTCATCGCTTTATGCGATCAGTCTTGGCCTGCGCGCTTTGCAGGATCGTACGGCCGATGTGGCGCTGGTAGGTGGAGCGTTTGCCCCGGCCATGGCGAACAGCGCGTTGTTCGCACAGTTTCGTGGACTTAGCCCCAACGGCAGCCGTCCTTTCGACAAAGGCGCGGACGGCGTAATCTTTGGCGAAGGCGCGGGCATTGTTGTATTGAAGCGTCTCTCGGATGCTGTCAAAGACGGCGACAGGATTTGGGGTGTGGTGCGTGGTGTCGGCATATCGAGCGATGGCAAGAGTCCTGCCATCAATGTGCCGCAATCGGGCGGCCAAAATCTGGCTATGGTTCGCGCCTATGAAGCTGCGCAACTGTCAACGGACACGATTCAGTATGTGGAAGCGCATGCCACTGCGACACCTGTTGGCGATGCGGTCGAGTTCAATGCGCTTTGCAAGTCTTTCCCCCGCGATGCTTCGCTACCTCGCATCGAACTAGGCAGTGTGAAGGCGCTGTTGGGCCATACTGGCTGGGCAGCCGGCGTGGCGTCAGTGATAAAACTTTGCAAGGCGATCGAGAAGCAGGTGATCCCACCGCAATACAACTTCACTTCGCCAAGCCCCGAGATTCCGCTCGAAACTTCTCCATTTCGTATCTCGACTTCAGCCAAGGCGTGGCCAGCGAATAGCCAGTCGCTTCCGAGGCGTGCGTCGATCAATGGCTTCGGTTTCGGGGGCACAAATGCGCACCTGATTCTCGAAGAGTACGACACAGCCTATCATGACGCTATTTTGGCGGGTGTCCCAAAGCAGACAGAGAAGCTGGACCGATTGGCGGTGATTGCCAGTGCCGCCCTTTACCCGGGGGAAGGCGCTCCTTCGCAAAATCCGACCGATCTCAAAGAGTTTCCTCGCAACACCATGCGGCTCCCCAAAGGCAAAATGCTTTTGCCGGATGTGACCGAGCACATGGATCCTGGTCAGTACCTGGCGATGCTGGCTGCAGAACGTGTGCTGCCGGCGCTGGGTGAGAAACTGCAAGCCCTTCGCGCCTCGACCGGAGTTGTGATCGGTGTGGAGTCCAAGACAGAGCGGGGCATATTTGCCAATCAGCGAATTTTCCTGGACCGCCTCAAGCGTCGCTTCGCCAGTGACAAGAGCTCAGAAGAGATGCCGGCTAGTGAGCGCAGCGAAGTTTTGGATCGTCTGTGCAAGGCAGTCTTGACCGATGTAAGGCCGTCAGGGCCCTACACCCTTTCTGGATTGATGCCGAATGTGATTTCCGGTCGCGTCGCCAATATATTCGACCTCAAGGGGCCAAACATTGTCGTCGATATGGGCCCGGATTCATTGCTGCAATCGATTCTGGTCGCGCGTGACTTCCTCAGCCATGGCGACTGCAAGGCTGTGCTCGCCGGAGGATTGAACGCGATTCGCAATCACGGTGACGAACGCGAAGGCGCGTTCCTCGCCATGCTGACAACCGAGGCTACCGCGAAAGAGCTAGGTTTGCCTGTCGCCTGCATCATCACGGTTGAGCGACGTGGAACCCCGGTTGCGCGTCGGAATCCGTCTTCGTTCCGTGGAGCTGAAGGGATCCTCGAGATTTCGCAGGGAATCCAGCGCGCTACGGATCACAAAGAAGAATTCGCAATGGGAGTTGAGGCATACCATGCGGGTACCCTCACCATGCTGCCTCCTGGAGTCGACAAGAAGACTGCAGCCCGTCCGTCCGCCGTTGCTGTATCTGGGGAAGCGCCAAAGGTGGTCAAGCCTCAACCCGTGGCTGCCCCAGCCGCAGCGGGAGCGTACGCTTTCGTGCAAGGCACACCGATTTATGACTACACGCCGGTAGAGACAGCCGCTCCATTGCCATCTACGGCGGGGATTCGCCGTGCACGCAAAGTGCTTTTCCTCGTGGATCAGCCGAGGCAGTGGCGTGAGCTAGAAGAAGCTGGCGCTTTTGCCGGTCTCGACTACCATGTCATTTCGACGCAAGACGCGGGCCTGAGTCGAAGCACGACCATTAATCCCGAAAACGAGGCTGAAGGCGAGAAGTTGCTAGCCGCCGCGCCACTGGCCTACGACACTATTGTTCCCGTTACGTTTCTTGGAACTCGAACGCCGGATGCCTTGCTGGTAAGCCCGGTGAACGAGAGCCTTGCACTCGTCAAGTTGATGTTCCTGGTGAGCCGCTGCTGCTACGCAAAATTCCAGGAAGGTTCGCTCTCGATGGCGAACCTCTGTTTTGACGCATTCCGGCTTGGGCGTCTTGATCCCGCTACCGGACTTTACTCTGGATTTTTGAAGTCAATGGCCCGTGAATTGCCAGCCTCGATCTTCCGTCACATCAATGTGAGCGGAGTCGGTTTTGGCCGCGCATGGGGTTTCCTCGAAGCTGAATTAGCGCACGCCGGCCAGCCAGTGGAAGTTTGCTACCACGAGGATGCGCGATCGGTCATTGAAGTTGCTCGAGTGGAGAAGCTTTCAGACGGGAACGCGCCGCTGCTGACGAAGGACTCCGTTGTACTTGCCACTGGGGCAGGTCGTGGTGTAACTGCGGTTCTTGCCGAAGAGATTCTGAACCGTTTTGGCTGCACGGTGGTTGCAATTGGCCGCACCGATCCCAAGAAGGCGCCCGCTGAAGTTTTGAAGATGACTGTTGAGGAATTGGCTGCCTATGAGCAGGAATTCTACCGGGTAGAAATCGCCAAGGGTGGTCGCAAGATCACTGAGCTCAAGTCGATTTATCGCGGCTATCAGGCAGCGCACGAAGTTCACGCCGTGATTGATAGCCTATCGAAACTGCCAGGCCGGTTTGAATACATCAGTGCTGACATCTCCAATGGCGATGCTGCACGCGCCGCTGTAGATTCAGCCTATGAAAAGTACGGCAAGGTCGATCTTGTATTGCACGGCGCCGGAACACAGATCTCGAAGATGCTGACCAAGAAATCAGTACGCGATTTTTCAAGCGTCATTGAATCCAAACTCGCCAGTCTGCGATACATACACGAGGTTTGCGAAAAGCGCCGGGCAGGCAAACCTGTTCACTATCACCTCTTGACCTCCGCGTTCAGCTACATGGGCAATGACGGTCAGCCCGACTATGGTGCGGTGAACGAAGCGCTGAATCGCCTGGCTGACACCATGGCAGCACAGGGCGGTGCCAGTTGGTGCTCGGTCGGTTGGCTGGGCTGGGCAGGAATTGGGATGACACGAGGTTCGGAATTTGCGGCTTTGGCGGCAAACCGGGGTCTCCGTGGAATCACGAAACCCGAAGGGCAAGAAATCTTTTCACATTTCCTCACAGGCGAAGCTACTGCGCCAATCAACATCCTGCTTGCAGATGGGGAGTTAAAGTACTATCAGGTTGCCACCACTCCGGAGCCATTCCAGCGGCCTGATCGTTCGACAGCAGGCGCAAAACGCAACAGTCTGACGATGGAACGAATCGTCTCGGTGGCCG
>Ga0163152_10007493_pt1 | contig 11931 bp, 11 predicted proteins | sample OliLakLV19MP8IB2_FD_148635 | JGI IMG/M metagenome (GOLD analysis project Ga0163152, IMG submission 148635) | Freshwater microbial mat bacterial communities from Lake Vanda, McMurdo Dry Valleys, Antarctica - Oligotrophic Lake LV.19.MP8.IB-2 | ecosystem: Environmental > Aquatic > Freshwater >... | reverse complement strand
GTCAACAATCGGCGGAAACGCATTGCCCTTCGCTTCAACTTGATTGCCGCCATTTACAACAGCGAACTCGAACCGGCTAGGTAGGTCACTTATGCAAGAGGTCTATTGCTGATTGATCTCCGCACGGAGATGAGGCTCGGCCGACTGCACTGCGCGCGAGTCCTCCGGGCCCTCTTGGTCCCCTTCCTTCGACCCATCGCGGTCAAAATAGCATAGCCCCCCTGACAACAGCCGGTGAGTTATCCCTTGGCCCTCGCTACACCATAGCGCATCCGTTACACGCGCAGCGGGTACAACATCCGTTGCCACCGCCGGTTGACAATTTCCGCCGACCAATACTATAATTAGTCTAATTCATCTAATGAATAACATTAATCAACTATGGCAAACAACCGCTACGCCTCGCCCCTGCTCGACAAGCTAGACTCAGAACTCGTCCACTACATCGTGGCGAGTGGCCGCAAGCCGGGCGAGCGTTTGCCCTCGCTCGAAAAACTCAGCGCCGAACTGAAACTCAGCATCGGCAAGCTGCGCGAACAGTTGGAAGTCGCCCGCGCCCTCGGCTTCGTCGAGGTCCGCCCGCACACCGGCATCCGCGTGGCCGAGTACAACTTCCTGCCCGCCATCCGCTACAGCCTGCTCTACGCCCTGGCGCAAGACCCCGGCCAGTTCGCGGCCTTCGGCGACCTGCGCAACCACGTCGAGGCCGCGTTCTGGTACGAGGCCGTGGCCTGCCTGACGCCCGCCGACCACGCCGAGTTGCGCGCGCTCATCGCCTCGGCCTGGGTCAAGCTCAACAACCACCCGGTGCAGATCCCGCACGCCGAGCACCGCAGCCTGCACCTGACCATCTTTAAGCACCTCGACAACGCCTACGTCAAAGGCGTGCTCGAAGCCTACTGGGAGGCCTACGAAGCCGTGGGCCTCAGCCTGTTTTCTGACTATCAATATTTGCGCGAGGTGTGGACCTACCACGAGGGCATCGTCACGGCGCTGGCCGCCGGCGACGCGGCCGAGGGGCATCGACTGCTGCTGCTGCACACCGCCCTCCTGCGCCACCGCGAGCTGCACACCGGCGCTGTCACCCTGTCGCCCGCCGCCGTATCGGCCGGGGTGCCTTAAGGCCGGCACTTTGGCCCGCTCGCCCGCCCGCCGGGCGCGGCAATTCCTTATCCCAAGGAGATGTTGCATGAGTGTCACTGAACTCGAAACCGGCCCCCAGGCGGCGCCGGCCGCCGGCCGCCCGCCGGTCATCAACGATTTTTCCATCAGCGTCGCCACCAAGAACGGGTCGGGCAGCCAAACCGCCAACACCACCCTGCTGCGCGCCCTGTTCAAGATGGGGATTCCCGTCAGCGGCAAGAACCTCTTTCCCTCCAACATTCAGGGCCTGCCCACCTGGTACACCATTCGTCTGAACCAAGATGGCTTCACCGCGCGCCGGCCGCGAGCCGAGATCGTGGTCGCCATGAACCCGGCCACCATGATCGAGGACCACGCCACGGTCGAGCCGGGCGGCGTGTTCATGTACGCCGACGACCTGAAGCTGGCGCTCAACCGCGCCGACCTCACCTACTACCCCATCCCGGCCAAGCGCCTGGCCACCGAGAACGAGACCGACCCCAAGCTGCGCACCTACGTGGCGAACATGGTCTACGTCGGCGCGCTGATGCACCTGCTGGGCATCGGCCTCGCCGACATCGAGTCGGCCCTGCTCTACCACTTCAAGGGCAAGCGCAAGCCGGTGGACTCGAACATGAAGGTCGTGCGCGCCGCCGCCGAGTGGGCCGCCGCCAACCTGCCCAAGCACGACCCGTATCAGGTCGCGCCCGCCAACCAGACCGACGGCCTGATCATGATTGACGGCAACACCGCCGGCGCGCTGGGGGCCATCTACGGCGGCGTGACCCTGGCCGCCTGGTACCCGATCACGCCCGCCACCAGCCTGGCCGACGCCCTCAACCACTACCTGCCGCAGTTGCGCGCGGACGCCGAGACCAAGGCGCCCTCGTACTCCGTCATTCAGGCCGAGGATGAGTTGGCCGCGCTGGGCATGGTGCTGGGGGCCAGTTGGGCCGGCGCGCGGGCCATGACCTCCACCTCCGGCCCCGGCATCTCGCTCATGGCCGAGTTCGCCGGGCTGGGCTACTACGCCGAGATCCCGGCCGTGATTTGGGACGTGCAGCGCATGGGGCCGAGCACCGGTCTGCCCACCCGCGTGGCGCAGGGCGACATCAAACTGGCCTACTACCTCGGCCACGGTGACGCCAAGCACGTCTGCCTGCTGCCGGGCAGTGTGAAAGAGTGCTTCGAGTTCGGCTGGCGCGCCTTCGACCTGGCCGAGCGCCTGCAAACGCCGGTGTTCGTGCTAAGCGACCTCGATCTGGGCATGAACCAGTGGATGTCCGAGCCGTTTGAGTATCCCGACGCCCCGATTGACCACGGCAAGGTGCTCAGCGCCGCCGATGTCGAGCGGCTGGGCGGCTTCAGCCGTTATAAGGACGTGGACGGCGACGGCATCGGCTGGCGCACGCTGCCCGGCACCGACCACCCGCTGGCGGCCTACTTCACGCGCGGCTCGGGCCACAACGAGCGCGCCCAGTACTCCGAGCGCCCCGACGATTGGGAGCGCAACATGGCCCGCCTGACGCGCAAGTTTGAGACGGCGCGCACGCTGTTGCCCGCCCCGGTGTTGCAAACCATGCCCGGCGCGGACGTCGGCCTGATCGCGTTCGGCTCGACCGACCCGGCCATTCAAGAGACGCGCACCCGCCTGAGCGCGGCCGGCACACCCACCGCCTACCTGCGCCTGCGCGCCCTGCCGCTCCGGCCGGAGGTGCGCGACTTTGTGGCCGCCCACCGCGTGGTCTACGTAGTCGAGATGAACACCGACTCGCAGATGCATCAACTGGTGCAACTGCACGTGCCCGACCTGGCTCCCCGCGTGCGCCGGGCCAACAAGAGCGACGGCCTGCCCCTCACCGCCGACTGGATCACCGATTTCCTGACCAGCGCGCTTGAGAAGGAGAAATAGATGACCGCTACTGCTGCGCCGGCCCGCCCGCCGGCCACCAACCTCATCGGCTTGACCAAAGTTGACTATAAGGGCCTGGATTCCACCCTGTGCTCCGGCTGCGGCCACGACTCGATCTCGGCCCAGATCATCAGCGCCTGCTACGAACTGGGCGTGCAGCCTGAGCGCGTCATCAAGTTCAGCGGCATCGGCTGCTCGAGCAAAAGCCCGGCCTACTTTATGAACCGCTCCTTCGGCTTCAACGCGCTGCACGGCCGCATGCCGTCCATCGCCACCGGCGCGCTGATCGCCAACCACACCCTGGCCGGCATCGCCGTCAGCGGCGACGGCGACACCGGCAGCATCGGCCTGGGCCAGTTCAAGCACCTCATGCGCCGCAACGTGCGCCTGTTGTACATCGTCGAGAACAACGGCGTCTATGGCCTGACCAAGGGCCAGTTCTCGGCCACCGCCGACCTGGGCCAGGAAATGAAGTACGCCGGCCGCAACGAGCTGCCGCCGATTGACCTGTGCCTGGAGGCCCTGGTGGCCGAGTGCGGCTTTGTGGCGCGCTCGTTCGCCGGCGACCCCAAGCAGGTGGTGCCGCTGCTCAAGGCCGCCCTCAGCCATCGCGGCACGGCCCTGCTCGATATCATCAGCCCGTGCGTCACCTTCAACAACCGCGACGACTCGACCAAGAGCTACGCCTGGGGCAAGAACCACGACGAGCGCATCAACGACTTCACTTACGTGCCGCCGCAAGAAGAGATTCGCGTGGACTACGACCCGGGTGAGACCACCTCGGTCGAGCTGCACGACGGCTCGTCCATCGTGCTCAAGAAGCTCGACGGCAGCCACGACCCAACCGACCGCTACGCCGCCATGCGCATCCTGGAAGAGGCGCGCGAGAAGCAGCACTTCATCACCGGGCTGATCTACGTCAACGGCGACCGCCCCGGCCTGGCTGAGCACGAGCACCTGACCGACACCCCCCTGGTGGCCTTCACCCCCGAGCAAGTGCGCCCCTCGCGCGCCTCCCTCGACAAGATCATGGCGGGCATGAAGTAGCCTTAACCGCCCAGCCTGACCGCTGACGCGCTCACATCAACGCCGGCTGGACAGCCCTGCTGCCCAACCGGCGTTTGCTTTCCGCGCCCGCCGCCGGCCGGGCAGGGGACGCACTCGCAATTAATGGCTGCCGCAGTAGTTGCGACTCATTCCCAGCCGGCGCAGGCCGGCTTCGCGATGTTTTGCCGCGGTTTGAACCGCCGAGGTCACAGTCGGCCATCATCTGGAGACGCCCCCGCCGCTTGCGTTCGCAGCCGTTTTGGGCCAGCCGCCAGATTTTTCAGGCCTGGGTGGGCTTGCCCACCCAGGCCTGAAAAATCTGGTTTCGGTCAGATAGCTGCTCTCACGACCCCCTGGTGCGATCAGAACCCGCCTCGATGGTGACAGCCACGCCTTCTTTCTAACCCCCTCTTGACGCCGTAGCTATTCGATACTATACTGGGGTTGAGTATCCAAGCGAGACGCCTATGCCCGACGCGCCCGTTGCCCCCAATGACGAAGTTCTCAAACGCCTGCGCCGCATCGAGGGCCAGGTGCGCGGCGTCGCGCGCATGGTCGAAGACGGCCGCGACTGCCGCGAAGTGCTCCAGCAACTCACCGCCATCCGCTCGGCCGCCAACCAGGTCAGCCGCCTGTTGGCCCGCAGCTACGCCTGCCAATGCCTGACCGACTCGCAGGAGAGCGACGACCCGGAAGCTATGATGGACGACCTGCTCAACGTCCTCAGCCAGGCGGCCTAGCCGCGGAGGCGTGCGCCATGTCTGTTTACGCCAAGGATACCGTCGCCGTCTGGCAAGCCGGCACCGCCTTTCACATCACCGCCACCTCCGGCCAGACGCTCATCACCGACGGCGCGGCCCACACCGGCCAAAGCCCGATGGAGCTGATCTTGGCCGGGTTGGCTGGCTGCACCGGCGCGGACGTGATAGACATCCTGCGCAAGAAGCGCCAGGATGTCACCGGCCTGGAAGTTCGGGTACACGGCGAACGCACGGCCGAACACCCGCGCGTGTATACCCAGATCGAGATTGTCTTCATCGTCACCGGGCGCAAGGTAGACCCCGAAGCGGTGCGGCGGGCGGTGGATCTGTCTGAAAACAAGTATTGTTCGGTCTCGGCCATGCTGCGCGCCACCGCTCAGATGACCTGCCGCTACGAAATTCGCGAAGCTGACCCCATCACCGCCTAGGGCGGGGGTGGTTGCTTGGTCCGATAAGGAGGACTGGTTCTGATGGCTGCCCCTATTCATGTAACCGATGCCGAGTTTGAAGCGACCGTGCTCAAGTCGTCTGTGCCCGTGATTGTGGACTTCTGGGCCCCCTGGTGCGGCCCCTGCCGCCAGGTCGCGCCCAGCCTCGAGAAGATCGCCGAGGAGTACGACGGCCAGTTGATCGTCGCCAAGGTCAACACCGACGAAGACCCGCAGTGGTCGCAGACCTACGAAGTCAGCGGCATCCCGACCATCCTGTTCGTCGCCGGCGGCAAGATCGTCTACCGCCAGGTCGGCGCCGCCCCCTTCGGCTACCTCAAGCGCATCGTAGATCAGTTCCTCGCGACCGTCAGCGAGACGGTCAGCACGCCCGCCACCGGCGCCAACCCGGCCGCCGCCTAGTTTTCCGTCGGCCTGCCGTTTAAACGCCACCGCCCCGCCAATCATTGGCGGGGCGGTTCTGATTCCGATTTAGACTCAATCCGGTTTAGACAGCGCGGTCAACCTGAAACCATGCGGCTTGTATCCGATGGCCCTCACTACAACATAGGGCCTCCGTTACACGCGCAGCGGGTACAACATCCGTTGCCACTCAGCCCCCTCTACCTACCCCGTCTTCGGCTTCTCGGCCGGCTCCGCGCCGGAGATCGCGTCTCGCGCATCAGCGACCCGCCGCAGCCCGCGCCGCACGGCCGAACGCACCGCCGATAGGCCATACACTGCCCGGCGGTTAAAACGGTGCCAGGCCGAGACTTCCTGCTTGGCGGTCACGTTCCACTGCACCACCGCCGCCGCCCACGTCAGCCCTGCGCCAAAGCCGATCAGCACCAGATGGTCGTTGGGCCGCACCCGGCCCGCCGCCACCGCCTCGCACACCGCCATCGGGATCGAAGCGGCCGAGGTGTTGCCGTAGCGGTCCATGTTCACCACAAACCGGTCTTCCGGCAGGTTCAGCCCGCGCGCCGCCGAGTCAATGATGCGCTTATTGGCCTGGTGTGGCACGATCAGGGCGATGTCGTCCATCGTCAGCCCGGCGTCCTGCACCACCTCGCGCGTGGCCGAGGCCATGACGCGCGTGGCGAAGCGATAGACCTCTTTGCCGTCCATCTCGATGAAATGCTTGTTGTCGCGCACGGTGTCGAACGTGGTAGGGTGGCGGCTGCCGCCGGCCGGGATTGTCAGCGCATCGCTGCCGGAGCCGTCAGAGCGCAGCAGGGTCGAGAGCACGCCGCCCGGCACCTCGCTGGCCTGCACCACAAACGCGCCCGCGCCGTCGCCAAACAGGATGCAGGTGCCGCGGTCGTTCCAGTTGGTCACGCGCGACATCGTCTCGGCCCCGATCACCAGCACGTTTTTGTTCGCGCCCGAGCGGATGCCGTTGGCCGCCATCGCCAGGGCGTACACGAAGCCGGAGCAGGCGGCCGACAGGTCAAAGGCCCCGGCGTTGGTCGCGCCCAGGGCGTCTTGCACCAGGCAGGCCGTGGCCGGCATGATGTATTCCGGGGTCGAGGTGGCGACGATGATCAGGTCAATCTGGCGCGGCGACAGGTCGGCGCATTCCAGCGCAGCCCGCGCGGCGTCAATGGACAGCGACGCCGTCGTTTCGCGCCCGGCGATGCGCCGTTCGCGAATGCCGGTGTGGCTGACAATCCATTCGTCGTTTGTATCAACCGTGCGCGCTAACTCGGCATTCGTCAGCACCCGCTCGGGCACTGCCATGCCCCAGCCCGTAACGTGAGCATACCGCTCCATACCACAACGTCCTTTCGCCGATGACGAGCACGCGGCTGCGCGCCGGGCCGCGCATTAGGGGTGCATTCGCAGTTTTTGGTCTTGGTCAGATAAATGCTTTCACAAGCACAACTTGCGCTGAGAACCCGCCACGACGTTGAACGCCCCCTGGTCATTTTCCCCGAAACGGCCACCATTTGGAAATGCACCCCGCGTTAGTGGCCGTTGGCCGAGTACGCCCCAATGATCACGCAGGCGTTGTGGCCGCCAAACCCAAACGAGTTCGACATGGCCCGCTGAATAGTCTTGCGCCGCGCGGTATTCGGAACGTAATCCAGGTCACACTCGGGGTCGGGGTTTTCGTAGTTGATGGTGGGCGGCAACATGCCGTCGGCCAACGCCTTGAGGCAGAACACCACCTCCAGCGCGCCGGCCGCGCCCAGCAGGTGACCGGTCATAGATTTGGTCGAGCTGATCGCCAGGTCGTAGGCGCTCTCGCCGAACACGGTCTTGACCGCCGCCGTTTCGCTCTTGTCGTTCAGCTGGGTGCTGGTGCCGTGGGCGTTCAGATAGCCGATGTCTTGCGGGCGCAGGTGGGCCTGTTCCAGCGCCAGCCGCATGCACACCACCGCCCCCGCGCCGTTCTCTAGCGGGGCCGAGACGTGATAGGCGTCGTTGGTGATGCCGTAGCCCAGCACCTCGCCGTAGATGGTGGCGCCGCGCGCCAGGGCGTGGGCCTCGCTCTCCAGCACGACCATGCCCGCGCCTTCGCCGGCCACAAAACCGTCGCGCTCCTTGTCGAACGGGCGCGAGGCTCGCTGCGGGTCGTCGTTGCGGGTGGAGACGGCGTTCATGCTGTTGAAGCCGGCCAGCGCCACGGGCAAGATGGCCGCCTCCGCGCCGCCGGCCACCATCACGTCGGCCGCGCCGCGCCGGATGACCTCGGCCGCCTCGCCGATGGCGTTGGTGCCCGTGGCGCAGGCCGACGACAGGCCCAGGTTCGGGCCGCGCATGCCGAAGGTGATCGCCACCTGGCCGCCGGCCGCGTCGGGCAGCATCATCGGCACCAAGAACGGGCTAACCCGGCGCGGGCCGCGCGTGCGGTAGACCTCGGCCTCGGCCAGCAGCGTGCCGATGCCGCCAATGCCGGTGCCGATAAAGGCCCCCACCCGCTGCCGGTTGCCCTCGGTGATTTGCAGGCCGGCCTGCGCCAGCGCCTCCTGCGTCGCGCCGATGGCGAACTGGGTGTAGCGATCCATGCGGCGGGCCTCTTTGCGCCCAAAGCGCTCACCCGGATCAAACCCCTTCACCTCGGCGGCGAAGCGGGTTTCGTGCTCACTGGCGTCGAACAGCGTAATCGGCCCGGCCCCCGACTGCCCGGCCAGGGCTGCCGCCCAGGTGCTGGGCACGTCGTTTCCGAGGGGGCTGATGCAACCCAGGCCTGTAATGACAATGCGTGTATTCATAGGGTATCTGTGGGTTTTTGGGTGAGCAGACCGCCTTAGGGGCCGTCTGACGATTGACGTTCGCGGAGTATAACACACTCAACTTTGATTGGTTGCGGTCGGATCTGCGGTTGGGTCGGCCGGCCCAGCTGGCGAGTCAAAATATGTTAAAATCTCAGTTATGTTCGCTGAAAGCGCCGGCCGTCACACGGCGGCGCGCCTGTTAGGAGATCACCCAGTTTGATCCTGGTTACTGGCGCTACCGGCTTCGTCGGCCGGGCACTCTTGCCGCGCCTGGCGGAAGGCGGCCACGCCGTGCGGGTGCTGCTGCGGCCCTCGCCCGAGTCGCCGCGCCTACCGCGGGGCGTGCCCGTGCAGGTCTCCCTCGCCCACCTGGATGACGAGCGCAGCTTGCGCGCCGCCATGACCGGCGTAGATACCGTCATCCACCTGGTCGGCGCCGAGTGGCGCGGCCCCGAAGCCGACATGCTGGTGGTAGATGCCGGCGGCACGCGCAACATCGCCGCCGCCGCCGCCGAGGCCGGGGTGGGGCGCCTGCTCTACCTCTCGCACCTGGGGGCCGACCGCGCCTCCGGCTACCCGGTGCTCAAGGCCAAGGGCATCGCCGAAGAGTTCATCCGCCAGAGCGGCGTGCCCTATACCATCCTGCGCTCGGCCCTGCTCTTCGGCCCGGACGACATGTTCGTCAACGTCCTGGCGGCCCTGCTCAAGCTCGGCCCCGGCTTCTTCTTCCTCCCCGGCGATGGGCGCATGGCCCTCCAGCCGCTGTGGGTCGAAGACCTGGCCACCTGCATTGAGTGGAGCCTGGCCGAGCACAGCCTGCTCAATCAGACCGTGGCCCTCGGCGGCCCGGAGTTCGTGCCCTTCCGGGATATGGTCGAGATCGTCAAGGAAGTGCTGGGGGTCCACCGCCTGATTGTGCCGGTGCGGCCGGTGTATCTGCGCGGCATGGCCTGGTTCCTGGAACAATTGCTGCCGCGCTCGCCGGTCACTACCCGCTGGCTCGACTATCTGGCGATTAGCCGCACCTGTGAACTGACCAGCGTCACCCGCCACTTCGGCCTCAAGCCGGCCCGCTTCTCCCCGGCCACGCTCGGCTACCTGCGCGATAAGCGCTGGCTGCCCGAGCTGCGCCGCTTTGTGTTTGGCACTTAGGCGATGTCTGCTCAACCCATCATCACCATCCGCCCGCTGACCGAGATAGATGAGTTTCAGGCGGCCGAGGCCGTGCAGCGCGCCGTGTGGCCCGGCCCCGACCTAGATGTGGTGCCGCTGCACCTGCTGACCACCATCGCTCACAACGGCGGGCTGGTGCTGGGCGCGTACCACGGCCATCGCATGGTCGGCTACCTGCTGGGGTTCCTCGGCACCGATGAGGCCCAGCCCAGCCGACCGGCGCTGGCCCGCTTGAAGCACTGCTCGCATCAGTTGGGCGTGCTGCCGGAGTATCGCGGCCAGCACATCGGCTACCAGCTCAAGCTCACCCAACGCGACTACGTCAACGCGCAGGGCGTGCGCCTCATCACCTGGACCTACGACCCGCTGTTGTCGCGCAACGCCCGCCTCAACATCGCGCAGTTGGGCGCGGTCTGCAACACCTACAAGCGCGAAGTCTACGGCGCGATGCAGGATGGCCTCAACCACGGCCTGCCTTCCGACCGCTTTCAGGTGGATTGGTGGATCACCTCGCCGCGCGCCCAGGAGCGCCTGTTCGGCCGGCGCGCGCCGCTGGTGCTCAACTCCTTCACCTCCGCCGGCGCGCCGGTGCTCAACCCCAGCCTGCCCGGCCCCGACGGCCTGCCGCGCCCCACGGCCAACGCCGCCGCCCCGGCCGGCACGCTGGCGCTGCTGGAAATCCCATCTGACTTTCAAGCCATCAAGGCCCGCGACCTGGCGCTGGCGGCCGACTGGCGGCAGCACACCCGCGCCCTGTTCGAGTCGGCCTTCAGCAACGGCTACCTGGTCACCGATTTCTTTCACGAGCCGCTGGACGGCCGCCAACGCTCCTTCTACGCCCTCTCCGGCGGCGGCGGCCCGCGCCTCGAGTTCACCGACAACCAACCATGAAGATCGATTCGGTCACGCTCTTCCATATCAAGCTGCCCTACGTCTCGCCCTTCCAGACCTCGCGCTGGACCGAATACGACCGCGAGTGCGTGCTGGTGCGGCTGCGGGCCGGCGGCCTGACCGCCTGGGGCGAGTGCGTGGCCGGCCAAAACGTCGGCTACTCTTACGAAACCACCAAGACCAACTGGCACATCCTCGAAGACTTCATCGTGCCGGCCGTGCTGGCCGCCGACCTCGAAGGTATACCGGAGTATCGTGAGGCCATTGCCTTCATCAGCGGCCACAACATGGCCAAGGCCGGCCTGGAACTGGCCCTGTGGGACCTGTTCGCGCAGGCGGCGGGCGTCTCACTCCAGGCGATGCTGGGCGGGCAGGGCGATCGCGTGCGGGTGGGCGTGTCGGTGGGCATTCAGGCCAGCCCCGCCAAGCTGGTAGACGTGGTGGCCGAGTATCGCGCGCAGGGCTATGCCCGCGTCAAGCTCAAGATCAAGCCCGGCCGCGATGTGGGCGACACGGCCGCCGTGCGCCAGGCCAATCCCGACCTGCTGCTTCAGGTGGATGGCAACTCGGTCTACCGCCTGAGCGACGCCGACCACTTGGCCGAGCTAGACGCCTTCGACCTGCTGCTGATCGAGCAGCCGCTGGCCCAGGACGACATCATTGACCACGCCAAGCTCCAGCCCCGGCTCAAGACCGCCGTCTGCCTGGACGAGAGCATTCACTCGGTTGACCACGCCCGCTGGGCGCTAGAGCTGGCCGCCTGCCGCATCATCAACATCAAGCCCGGGCGCGTCGGCGGCCTGCACGAGGCCGTGCGCATCCACGACTACTGCCGCGCGCGCGCCGTGCCGGTGTGGATGGGCGGGATGCTCGAAACCGGCATCGGCCGGGCCGGCAACGTGGCCGTGGCCTCGCTGCCCGGCTTCACGCTCCCTGGCGACATCTCGGCCTCGGCCCGCTACTTCCCCGAAGACGTGGTGGACCCGCCCTTTGTGCTCAACCCCGACAGCACGCTCTCGATGCCCACCGGCCCCGGCCTGGGCGTCAACGTCCGCGAAGACGTCATCGCGCGCCTGACCCTGCGCCAGCAGACCTACAACCCGGCGTAGGCGATTAGCACCACAACACAGCGGGACGGCCGGCAGCGTTGCCGGACGTCCCGCTGTGTTGTGTGAGCCTGGCTCAGGGCGTGCGCCGTCGTCAGGCCGGCCCGCCAATCGCGGCCAGCGCCGCCTCGGCCGCCTGCCGCACACGGGCGTCGGCGTCGCGCATCAACAGCCGCAGCGTCGGCAGTGCCAGCGTGTGCCGCAGCCCGCCTAACGCCTCGGCCGCCGCCGCGCGCAGCTCGGGGTCGGTCGCCCGCGCCGCCGCCCGCA
>Ga0163152_10007492_pt1 | contig 11935 bp, 9 predicted proteins | sample OliLakLV19MP8IB2_FD_148635 | JGI IMG/M metagenome (GOLD analysis project Ga0163152, IMG submission 148635) | Freshwater microbial mat bacterial communities from Lake Vanda, McMurdo Dry Valleys, Antarctica - Oligotrophic Lake LV.19.MP8.IB-2 | ecosystem: Environmental > Aquatic > Freshwater > Lake... | reverse complement strand
GAACTCGAAGATGAAGTTGCGCTTCGCGCCGCTGCCACCGGGAAGCGGCGCGATCTTCAGGCTCTTCAACTGCTCGCGCAGCGTCTCCATGTCGGGCGCCAGTTGTCCGAGCTGACCGATGATCTCTTCGAAATTCGTGTCCGGATCGATCCCCGGGAAATGTTCCGCGAGGGCCCGCCACGACATGGAGTCCGCGGTCGCGAGCCTGGAGTCGTCAAAGGCTTCGAGGGCCACGACGACCTCGCGCTCCTCGCCGCCCCGATTGATCGTGATCTTCATCGAATCGCCGGGACTCTTCCGGCCAATCGCCTCGCGGACCTGCTCGGGACCGGCGCCTTCCGCGCCCTCGATCTGGACGATCACATCAAGCGCTTCGATCCCCGCCTTCGAGGCCGGAAGTCCTTCGATCACCTGGGTGATCACCGTCCCGTTTCCAGGGACGATCTGAAGATGCTTCCGCAGTCCCTCCTCGGGTTCGGCGAGGGTCACGCCGAGCATCACCTTGGGCCGATCCTCGACGATCGTCTTCTCCCCGCCTTCGCCCTCAGGAAGCGCAAGTCGGTAGCGCATCCGTCCCTGCCCGGCGGGCGGCACGCCTTCGACCGTGGCTTCAGCGCGGATGCGCTGCCTCGGCTCAGCGGTGCGAGGGCCTTGTCCGCTCTGTCGCGGCATGCTCTCGCCCAACTCCCTCGAGAATCGCTCGCTGAACTCCCGCTGAAATCGCTCGGCATCGAAGCCCCCGGATTCGCGGCGCATGCGCTCGGCGATCTCCCTGGCCATGCGGCCTGCATCGACCGAGAGCTGGGCCGCGCGCTCGCTGTTGGACGAGGACGAACGCCTCCCACTCGTCGATGAATCCCCATCGGAACTGCGCTGCGACGAGCGGCTCGAGTCGCGTGCGCTGTCCGAATCGCTCGCGGCGTCATGATCGGAGCTGCTGCCGCCCGAACTGCGCTCCGAGCTGTGATGGTTGAACGAGCCGGGCGCGCCGTTGCCGCTGGCCAGGACGGGGATCCGCCTGATGGTCCTTCCCGACTCGTCGAGGACGACCACGCCGTCGGCTTCGCGGCGGATGCGCGATGCGGGGACCTCCTTGCCGTTCATCCGCACCGTCATCTGATCACCGCTGATTGACACCTCGAACGAGTCGGACGAACTCGACTCCTTCTTCGTCTCGCCGGAGATCGCACCGGGCTGGTCGACGGCAGTGGGCGCGGAAACCGTCGCGGCGAGGCCGCTGCCGGGGCGCGCCGCGAGCGCCGCCGACGTGATGGTGAAGGTGGTCGCCAGAAGCGAGGGAACGAGGATGAAGCGAGTCATGACAATCTCCTGTGCGGTCGCCCAACCAGCCGGCTGGGGCGTTCCGGGTCTGTTGGTGTTGGTTCACGGCGCACGCGACGGGCGGGCGCTCTCTCAGAGCGGCGCCGAACCCTCGGTCGGGGCCGATCCCGGCACGAGTCCGGGGATGATGAAGCCGTTCTCGTCGGCCTGGTCGAATCCGATGAAGCCGGGAACCTCGCGTCGTTCGAGGATCAGGCGGTAGTAGAAGACCACGTAGCCGTCTCCACTCTCGAGCGGCTGCTTCTCGACCAGCGGCTTGCCCGGCACCTCGCCGACGACGGTGCCGTTGCGCCGTCCAAGATCGATGTAGCTCTGAAGCGCATCGGCGGGATTCGCAAAGGAGGCCTGCACGATGCCGGTGTCGCCCGCGGCGCTGCCTGCGGCCGTGCTCGGATCGCCTTCGCCCCGACTGGACCCCGCGGAGCCGGGTGCGATCCTGAACGAACCGGTGATGCCCCACGCCACGAGGAGACACGCCGCGACCGCCCAGCCGATCCAACTCCCGGGGCGCGGGGTGAAGATCTGCATGTCACCGCTGCCAGCGCCGTCCGCTCCACGCGCTCCATGCGCTCCATGCGCTGCCTGTTCTTCATGTCCTTCATGTCCTTCATGTCCTTCATGTCCTTCATGTCCTTCATGCCTGCGCTGACCCACCGCATCGCACCCCGCGCGGGTGGTGGCGTCGACACCGATCTGCTCCACGCGCTCCCGCACCGCCAGCGACAGCAATCGCGACTGCCGCTGCTGTTCGGCGAGCTGCCGCCAGAGGCCCGGCATCTGGTCGGCCGCACCCGCGAAGGCCCGCCAGTCGTGCGACGACTCTTCGCCGTCGATGATGCGATTGAGGAGGGTTTCGGTGTCGGGAGTCATCATGTGTATCTCGCCTTTGGACGGAGCGAGGAGCTTTCAGGTGGACACGCGCGAATCAGTTGGCGACGATTCTGTTCAGCGCAGAAATGGCGGAAACACCTGTATAAATCAGGCCGGTCTGGGGAGGCGGGCGATCATTTCCGTCGTTGCGACGCTGCTCGGAGCGGTGTCCGAGCGATGCCCTGCGGCAAGCTCACGAAGCATCCGACGTCCTCGAGTGATGCGGGTCTCGACGGTGGTTTCGGGCAACTCGAGCAGCGCCCCGATCTGCCTGTAGGTCATCTCCTGAAGCGACTTCAGAAGAAGAGGCTCGCGATACTCGAAGGGCAACTGTCGGGAGAGCTCGATGAGCAGGCGGGCGTCCTCCTGGGCCGGGGAGGTCTGAGGCGTTGCGGCGCCCCCGAGGGGCTGCGCCTGGCCGTGCAGCGGGAACTGATCGGCCGGTTCCTCGTGCCCGTGGTCATCGCCATCGGGCAGCCGGCTCATCCGGCGGATCTTCGCGCTCCGCGCCGCCGCGCGGGCCGCGTTCACCGCGACCACTCGCAGCCAGGCGCGGAATCCCGCTTCGTCACGGAGATCTCCAATTCGTGTGATCAGGGTCATGGCCACGTCCTGCATGAGATCCTCGAGCTCGACTTCGGCGGGCTTGTGGGCCAGAAGCACCACCGCCACCCAGCGGCGATGGAGTTCCCAGAGGGCCGTGAGCGCGGTGTGATCCCCGCCGCGGGCGCGGGCGACCAGTTCGGCCGAGGCTGTACTGGGATTGCCGTCCACGAGTGCGATCACCGTCCCTTCTGATGCGCCAGCAACCCGGTCCCGTCGGGTTCGGGCCGACCGACTCGGAATCCCCTCGATTCCGGGACATGACGCGGAGTGGTCGGTCTCGCCCGGGGCAATTGTCCCAATGACGGCGATCCCATTATCCTGCCGGAGTGCATCTCCAGAGGCCGTCGATCTTCGGGAACCTTGGCCCTTCGGGGAGCATTCCACATTCGCAGGGGCCATCCCTTCCTCCCGGGATCGTCCGAACCCGGTCATTCGGTGGATCTGATCGACTTCGACTGCGTTCCACACTCGTCGCAGCGCTGGTCATCGCCGCGTCCCTCGGCGCCTGCGCGAGCCCTCAGGGCAGCGGCGGCGGGGCGTCATCCTGGCCCTACCGGCCGCAGACCATGCGGATTCACCCGCTGACCCGCTTCACCCTGCCACGCAGCGGGAATGCCGCGAACGCGATGCCGACCCTCGATCTTCACATCCTGCTGCTCGACAGCGACGGCTTCGACACCCGCGGGGGGGGAGTGCTGCGCATCACCCTGGCCCAGAACCGAAGCGGCGCCTCCGAGCCGCTCCGTTGGGACATCGACCTGGGCGATCTGGCGGTGAACCGTCGCCACTTCGATGCGGTGACGCGAACCTATCGCATGCTCCTCAGCCTCGAGCAGCAGACGTTCGCGGCGAACACCGCCTTCACGCTCACCGCAGAGCTGCGCACCGACAGCGAGCGAAGGCTGGTCGACCGGTTCACTCTGTCCTCGCTCCCGAGGACTGCGCAGCCGTTGCCTGAGCCACAACCAGCGCCGCAGCCTGAGCCAGAGCCTCTCGGGACCGATCCCCCACCTCCGGTCCCGGCGCTGCTCGACTCCTGATCCACGCTGCGCTCAGCGCGGTTCGATGATCCCGAGCTGGCGGAACTTCTCGCGGTACTTCTCGTCGAGCCGGGTGTGGCGACTGCCGAGGTCGATGCGCCGCCCGTCGATGAAGGCGATCTCGATCTGCGTGGTCATCTCGAGGGGATCGCCTTCGATGTCGCCGGAGAGGGCGCTGCCGCGGGTGATGATGAGCGTCGCCGACTTGCCGACCTCGAGAGACCCGTGCGTGGCCTCGATCCCGAGCACCTTCGCGGCATTCAGGGTGATCGCTCGAATGCCTTCGTCACGCGGCAGTCCGTGGGCAACCGCCGTGGCCACGTGATGGGGGAGATTCCGCTCGTGAGCGGGACGATCGCCGGCGGCGATGGCCACGCGAACACCCGCTGCATGCAACCGGGCCGGCAGGGTGAAGGGTGTGTCGTAGCCGTCACTTCGGCGGGTGGGCAGCCGATGCGTGCCCATGACGATCACCGGGACATCCGCCTCGCGCAGGAGTGCCGCCACCTTGTCGGCCTCGGCCCCGCCGACGATGGTGAGACGAAGTCCCCGTCGCTTCGAGAACGTCAACGCGGCCTCGATCTGACCGACGCTCGAGGCCGACACGAAGAGAGGCTCTCGTCCCTCGAGGACCGGACGCATCGCCTCGAACCGAAGGTCGATTGGGCGAGTGGGATCCGCGTCGCGCTGGGCAAGTGCGGCCTTGGCGTCGTCGAAGAACCGCTCGATGGCCGCGTGATCCTCGGCGATCCGACGCATCTGGTCCTCGGCGGGCCGATCCAACCACGGGGCCGAGACCCACTCGGTGATCGGCCAGTTGAGAATGACGCCGTGGGCCGCGTCGATGGTGAGCGATTCGTTGGTCCATCCATCGAGCCGCGCAACCGATGGCCGTCCGGCGATCACGCCACCTTGAGGAAAGACGCCGGCAATGAGTATTCCGGCGGCCCGCGTGACCGGAAGCAGATCGCTGTCGGGATTCACTGCGGCAAGAGCCTGCACCTCCGGGCGAAACGACCCGTATTCGGCACGGTCGTCGGTCACCACCACCGCTTCGGTCTCGATGAGTCCGACCGTCGTGCAGACTGCAATCAGCCCTGGATAGACCGAACGACCCGCGGCGTCGATCACCTCGCACTGCTCCGGAAGCGCCGGCGGGTCGCCGGAACCGAGCGCAGTGATGCGCCCCTTCTCGAAGAGGAGATAGCCCCGCGGAATCGACTCGCTCGACACCGGGTGCAGGGCCGCGTTGATCAGCGCCACCGGCCGCTCCTGCGGCGGCGCCGGGATCTGCGCCGACTGGGCAATCGCGGGAGCGACGGTCACGAGCGCCGCCATCACGGCCAGTGCCGCAGTCACGCGGCGTCGTCTCGACTCCAACTGGTTCATTGTCATGGCGCCTCTCCCATTCCGCAGTCGCTCGGCTGCACCTCCAGCGGATCGAGGCCGAGCCGGACGCGCTCGAGCATCGCGTCGATTCGGGCGGCATGGAGCCGCATGAGAAGGCTCGGTGGTCGCGGTGGTCCTCCGAGCGAGGGAGGTGTGGGCGACACCGGCTCCTCCTCCTCGCGCAGCCTCCGCTCCTCGCGGGCCAGGCGACGCGCCGCGGCGTTGGCATCGAGCACCCGCTCGATGAGCCGCGTGCGCTCACGGGCGATCCGCTCACGCTCCGCGCCATCGCTGGCGAGATCGAAGCGACGAACGCCATCGACCCAGGTCTGTTCGCACTTCGCGTACGCGCTCAGCGGATGCGCCGACCAGATGGCGAAGTCGGCGTCCTTCCCCGCTTCCAGCGATCCGGTGCGACCGTCGATTCGAAGCTGCTTCGCGGGGTTGATCGTGACGAACGCCAGAGCCTCCTCGGCCGACAGCCCTCCGTAGCGCATGGCCTTGGAGGCCTCGGTGTTCATGCGGCGGGCGAGTTCGGAGGAGTCGCTGTTGAAGGAGACCAGCACTCCGGCCCGATGCAGCAGCGCCCCGTTGAAGGGGATCGCATCCATCACCTCGACCTTGTAGGCCCACCAGTCGCTGAAACTGCTGGCGCCCGCGCCGTGGGAGGCGATCACTTCCGCGACCTTGTATCCCTCGAGGACGTGCTGGAGCGTGCCGATACGGAATCCGAACTCCTCGGCGAGTCGCAGCAGCATCAGGATCTCATCCTGCCGATAGCTGTGGCAGTGGACGAGGCGACGCCCTTCGAGGATCTCGACCAGCGTCTCCATCTCGAGATCGCGCCGCACCGGCATGCGCCGCTTCAGCTCGTCGGCCGAGAGCGCCTCACGCTCGGCGAGCTCGCGACGATAGTTTCGGGCCGCGTTGAACGCGTCGCGCAGGAACGCCGCGACGCCCATGCGGGTGTTGGGGTAGCGGGCCCGATCGCGGACCACGTTCTCGCCGAGTGCGAACTTGATGCCCGGCATCGCCCCCTCGATCGGATAGGCGCTGGCCGGTTCGCCCCAGCGCAGCTTGACGACCGAGTTCTGACCGCCGATGGGATTGGCCGAGCCGTGAAGCTGGTTGCAGGCCGTGAGGCCCCCGGCGAGCTGGCGGTAGAAGTTGATGTCGTCAGGATCGATGGCGTCGGCGATGCGCACTTCGGCGCTGTTGGTCTGACCGAACTCGTTCACTCCACCGCGCAGACCAGTGTGACTGTGGCAGTCGATCAGCCCTGGCGTCAGGTGCTTCCCCGCCGCATCGATCACCAGTTGATCGACCGCGGCGGGTGGTGCGTCACCGCCGCCGAGAGCGACGATTCGCCCGCCGCGCTGGTCCAGCCAGCCGCGTTCGATCGTGCCCTGCGGCCCCATCGTCCAGATGGTTGCATTGATGATGAGGGCATCGCGCTGCGTCGGCGGCTCAACGAAGCCGAACTCGCCCGAGGGGACCACGACGACATCGGAAACCCGCGCCTCCGGCGCCGGTCGCGGCGGCGAATCGAGCCCGGGACCATCGGTCGGTTCGATTGAAAAGGGCAGCCGACGATCGTCGAGCAGCACGGCTTCGCCACGGATGCGCCCTTCGAGGAGGAGCCCGGTGAAGCGCACCGGTCCGTCGTTGGGCGACTCGAAGCCCAGGAGCTCTCCCGGCACGGCGAAGCTGATCCGATCGCGGGTGAAGGTTGGACGCTGGGCGGTCACCGTGGCCGCAGGTGCCGGAGCGGCCTCAGTCGCGGCCCGGGCAATCAGAACCCGCGACTCCTCGGGGTCGACACGCAGCCGACGCGGCGGGAGCCCTTCGACGGTGAGGAGCGCATCGCCGACCAATGCGAAGCCGCGCGACGGCTTGACGTCGATTGGCCGACCGTCGATCCAGACTGCTCTGATGCGCGGCCGGCTGATGAAGAGCGGCCCCTCGACCATCAGGAGATTGGCGCTCTTGCCGGGAGCAATCGTGCCCATCACATCCTCGACTCCGAGGAGCCGCGCCGGAGTGGTGGTGAGTGCGGCCAACGCGGCATCTTCCGAGAGACCCTGCCAGATCGCCCGCTCGATCGCGGGCCAGAAGCCGCTTCGATCGGCGAGTCGATGGGTGGTGAGGGCCACGGTGGCCCCGGCCTCGAGGAGACGGCGCGGCCCCGCCGGCGCCTGCTCCCAGTCGGAGAGATCGCTGAGAGAAATCGCATCGGCGCGGCGCGGATCGGAGACGTCGGGAATCGCGGGAAAGCGGACCGGCGCGATGATTGGAATGCCGGTGGCCGCAATCTCGCGTGCTCGACGAAACTCACGGCCGCTTCCAACGATTGCGCCGCGCAGGCCGAATTCGCCGAAGAGCGCCGCGGCGTTGAGAACGCCATGCTCGTCGTCGGCCTCGAAGACGACGGACTGCTGTGAGTGGACGAGCGGAGTCAGCGCGGCCAGCGCCGGGCTGCGACGCGGTGGCTCGTTGCCCTCGGGATGGAGTCGATAGATCAGCAGACTGTCGCGATGCCAGCGGGCATCGAGAAGCGTCTGACGAAAGAGGGCGATCGAGCCGATGAGAGACGTCGGATAGCCCGCGGGCTCGCCTCCGTACTCAAGAGCGAGGGCCATCGCACCATCGGTCACATACGCAGTCGACGGCGCGGCCCGATCGGTGAGCGGAAGAACCGCGCCACGTCCGCGGAAGATCCCGCGCTCGGGATAGAACGCGGCTGCGGTGAACCCCAGCGCTCGAAGCGACGAGAGGAGCTTCTCGTCGGGCGCCGGCCCGTCGGAGATGGCAACCTGCGGATGGACGCGGGCGTTCCAGTGACCCCCGCGCTGGGCCGCGAGATTGGCCTCGACTGTCGGGACGAAGACCGCAGCGTCGATCAGGCCCGGATAGACCGTGAGTCCCTTGCCTTCGACGATCGCCGCCCCGGCTGGCGGCGCAACACCGACGCCGACGGCCTCCACCACGCCGTCTCGGATGACGATGGTGGCCGCTTCGAGTCGAACACCGGGTTCCGGAATCACCGTCGCGCCGACGATGGCCCGGAGTCGCGACTCGCTAGGGCGCATGCCGTTGACGGGCGCCTCCTGGCCATGGGCCGGGCCAATGAAGACTGCGAGCGACGCGACCACGAGGACCAACAGTCTGACGAGGCTCGGGTGAGTGCATTCAGAGCGCATGCGCCGATGCTACCTGCGCGCACACAGCGACCACTCCCGCCGCTCCCTCACCGACCAGCGCTCGCGTCCCTCGCTGCCACCAGGTGGCATGTGCAAAAAGACCCGCGGGCGCCGTCAAGGAGTGTCGGCGCCCGCGAGGAGTGGATCGAGAAATGGTCTTGCGAAGTTCGGTCGCGAGTGATGGGCCGCGACGTCGCCAGATCGGGGACAGATCAGGGACGGTTCAGGGGCAGTCCAGGGCCAGATCAAAGGCAGTTCAGGCCTCGAGGGCCGCGTCGATCGCGCGCTCCAGAGCGATCTCGAATCGCGCCCTCAGGAACGCCTCGGGGTCGGCCGCAATCGCCGCCCGGATTGCCCCGATGCGCGATGCTCGTCCGCCGGGAATGCATCCGAAACCGTCCACGCCCGCGCCGCTGCCTGAGGCAAGCGGTCGGTCCGCGAAGAACGAGTCACCGAAGGAGGCAATGTCACACATGATTCACTTCTGGCTTCGCGTTGGGGTTCACGGCTGGGATCACTGCTGGGGTCTGGTCCGGGCGAGGCCGCGGCGAGCGCACGACGGCGGCTCGAGACGGACACGAACGGACGAGTGGGCGCTGAGGGTGTCGGCAGCCACCACACGGGTGACCTCATGGGCTGGTGTAGTATCGTCGCGACGACCACCGTCCCTTGAGGAACTTGAAGCGGCTTCGGACAAGAGTTCGCAGATTGCGAGCAAGTGTCGAGTGTCATTATGGTTATGAGTCTTCGACAGCTCCTGCCGTTGATCGCGGCCATCCTTCTTGGAGGCTTCGGCTGCGAGAATCAACCCGGCGGGGCGAAGGCCGTCGACCTTCCACCCAAGCGGGCTGCCGATCCGGCGGGCGAGCGTCCATCCACCCCGAGCCGCAGCGATCCCCGCGGGCGTCGGGAGCCGACCGCCGGGCCGCGGCCGGGCAGCACTCCGGGGGTGACCGGGGTGGCCACTCCACGGGCCATCGATCAGCAGGGACCGCCCTGGGCGATCGTGCTCGGGACCTTCTCCGGCGAGGACCACGAGACTGCCGCGCGGGACGCCTGCGAGAAGCTCGGGGAGCGAATCCCGGAGCTGCGCGGTGCGGTGGTGAAGAGCACTCCGCGCGGATCCATGATCCTCTGGGGCAGCTATGCGGGCCCTGAGGACCCCGCAGCTCGCAAGGAAGTCGAGCGGATGAAGGCCTACGAGTACAAGGGGGCGCGTCCGTTCGCATCCGCGATGCTGGTCCGTCCCGAGGTGACGCGCAAGCCACCCAGCGGTCCCAACGACCTGCGCAATCTTCGACGTCGCTTCCCGAAGACCGATCCGCTCTACACCCTCCAGGTCGCAGCCTGGGCCGACTTCGACGGCACCAAGAAGCTCGAGGAGATCCGCCGCAGCGCCGAGGCCCACGCGGCCCAGCTTCGGGCCAAGGGCTACGAGGCCTGGTTCAATCACGACGACGATCTCAAGATGAGCGTGGTGACCGTCGGGGCTTTCGGCAACGACGCCTACGACCCCAGGAGCACGCTCTACAGCCGCGAGGTCAGCGACGTCCTCAAGAAGTTTCCGCAGCATCTGGTCAACGGCGAACCGCTCTTGATCCGCACCGACCCGAAGAACCCGCGAAGCGCGGAGTTCCCGCAGCAGGCCTATCTCGTGCAGGTGCCGAGGTAGCGTGGGCGACGCCTCTCCCATCATCGGCCACGCCGCAGCGCTCGATCGACTGCGCGAGGGTCTCCGTCGCAACCGTCTCCAGCACGCGTGGATCTTCCACGGGCCTCAGGGCGTGGGCAAGAGCACCGTCGCCCTCGAACTCGCCCGGCTGCTGCTCGACCCGGAGACCACTCCGGTCGACATCGATCGCTTCGCTGCGCCGCGCGAGAGCGAGACGGCGCGACTCATCGCCGGGCAGCTCCACCCTGATCTGCACGTGATCCGCAGGGAACTTGCGATGCGCTCTCGAAGTCGCGAGCTCCGCCGCAAGAAGCTGACCAACCTCCCAATCGATCTGCTCCGCGAGTACGTGATCGGCGGCCACATCGAGGGCGTCGGTCAGATCGACGGACCCGCGTATCTCACCGCGGTGCGCGGGCACGGCAAGGTCTTCATCATCGAGGAAGCCGAGCTGATCGAACGTGGCGGTCAGAACGCGCTTCTCAAGTGCCTCGAGGAACCCCCGCCGCGGACCTGGTTCATTCTGGTGACGGCCCGCGAGCACGAACTGCTTCCGACGATTCACAGTCGATGCCAGCGCCTGGCCTTCACTCCCCTCGCCCCGCTCGAGTTCGACACCTGGCTCTCGCGCTCGTCGGTTGCCCTCGGCGGCGCGGAGGGCGACTGGCTGCGCCGTCTCGCCGGGGGTGCGCCGGGTGTGGCGACGTTTGCAGCGGCTCATGATCTGGCCTCGTGGCATCGCGAACTCGCCCCGCAGATTGCAAACCTGGCTGCGGGACAGTTCAGCGCCGGCCTTCCCGACACCATGTTCACCATGGTCGAGTCACTTGCCGAAGCGCTCGTCAAGGAGCGCGTGAACGCGGCGAAGGCGGCCGGCGACTCTGCTCGCGCCGCCCAGGAGGCCGAGGAGTCCGACGATGACGGCGACGACGACGTCGCCCCGGAAGCCGGCGGCGGCGGCAAGGTTCAGGCGAGCAAGCAGTCGGCCAAGGACGATGCCCTGCGCTGGATGGTGGCGGTCCTCGGGGACGAGATCCGACATCGTCTGCGACACGCGGTGACCTCGGGCGGCTCCCCCGCTCCGTGGCTTCACCAGTTGTCGCTCCTGAACGGACTTGAACGGCAGGCCGAAGCCAATCTCAACCTGCGACACATCCTCGCCGACTTCGTGGCCATGGCCTCCGCCGGACCCGAAGCCTCGATCCTGTCGGAGGCGATGTCGTGACCTCGCCCAGGATCGCCAGCGGATCGGCGGCGAGTTCTCCTCCACTTGAGATCGAGCGCTCGTTTCTCCTGCGAGGCATGCCGGTCCTTCCGCGCATGCCGTGCATGCCGCCGCAGGCCATCGAGCGACTCTGGTTCACGCAGGGCTATCTCCCGCTGCGCGGCGACGGCGTCGTCCGACCGGCGGCTGCGGGTGATGCGGCGCAAGCGGCGACACCGATTCTCGAGGGGCGTCTTCGCCGCATCGAGCGGGCCGACGGCACCGTTGAGCATCGACACACGGTGAAGACCGGGGTCGGTCTGGTGCGCACGGAAGTCGAACGAGCAATCGACTCCGCCGAGTTCGACGCCGCCTGGCCCGCAACCGCAGGGCGGCGCCTCTCGAAGACCCGCTTTCGAGTGCGGGAAGGCGAGTTCACGTGGGAGATCGATCGCTTCGACGGATTCGATCTCGTCCTCGCCGAGGTCGAGCTGCCCGATCCCGCAGCGGTTGCCCTGCCGCCCGCGTGGCTTGCCCCGTGGATCGTTCGCGAAGTGACCGACGAACCGGCGTATCGGAACTTCGAGCTGGCGTGCGGGCGCGGCGGGTAGGG
>Ga0163152_10007489_pt1 | contig 11936 bp, 14 predicted proteins | sample OliLakLV19MP8IB2_FD_148635 | JGI IMG/M metagenome (GOLD analysis project Ga0163152, IMG submission 148635) | Freshwater microbial mat bacterial communities from Lake Vanda, McMurdo Dry Valleys, Antarctica - Oligotrophic Lake LV.19.MP8.IB-2 | ecosystem: Environmental > Aquatic > Freshwater >... | reverse complement strand
GCACTTCACCCGTTCGGGAATCGGTGGGTAGCAGATCCATCCCCGGTTCAGGAGGAATCGCCGCAGTGGGCTCGGAAATAATCGAGGCGACATCGGGCTTGAGTTGATCGAGTGTGAGAAGCTCCCGAAGCTTGCTATCGGTGGTCTTCATCGTGACCATGTACGACGACAGGCCGTAAGCTGTCCCGGCGATGAGAGCGCCGAAGCACCCGACCACCAGGCCTAAGCCGAGCAACAGTTTGTTGCGAAGACGCCAGCGTCGGGCCACCGCGAACCTCCATGTTCGGGCGTCAGACCTTCAGCGGGGAAGCCCCATTTCATCCGTGACGGGTCGCCCCCCCAGGTCGACAGGGAAGAGACTACCAGAAGATTTCTTACAATGGGAGAGCAACTTTTACCGAATGAGGCATGTCATTCTTACCATCTTCCTTTTGGGGCGGTCTCCCGCTTGCCAGGCTTGCCCAGTCGAGAATTGGGGTTGATTTTCTGAGCGATTCATAGTGAGGAATTGCGACAGTATGAGCAAACCGACGGCACCGCCTCCGTTCGATCCGACGATCAAAACCATGGTCGAGATTTCGCCGCCAGACTGGGTGCGCGTGTTCGGGCAGCCAATGGGCTCAACGAAGGTCGTGGACACCGACATAGCAACTACGATTCGCGGTGCTGCAGACAAAGTGATTCGCGTGGCCGCGAAGCCCCCGTATTTGCTCCATCTCGATTTTCAGGCCGGTCATTTCGCCGCCCGAATGCCCGCGTCATTGCACCTGCGAAATGTGGCGCTTCAATATCGGCACAATTTAGTCGTTGTCACAGGCCTTGTGCTTTTGAAACCGGAAGCCGATTCGCCGAATTGGACCGGCCAACTTCGCTCGATCTATCCGGGCCAGGAGCCCGAGACCACTTTTCGCTATCGCGTGCTGCGGGTTTGGGAGCATCCGCCCGAAGTCTTCTTGAAAGGCATTGGGACTTTGCCATTGGCACCCGTCAGTGCCGTGACAAACGCTCAGATTCCTGACATAATACGAGAAGTGAAATCGAGGTTGGCCGGGCATCCCCTGGCACCCGACTTATGGGCGGCGACGTATGTCATGCTCGGCCTTCGTTATTCCAGCGCTTTCGCATCCATGGTGCTTCAAGGAGTTCTGACGATGAAAGAATCTGTTACCTATCAAGCAATCATTGCCGAGGGCAAAGCCGAAGGCAAAGCTGAAGGCGTCATCCAGGGTGCCCTTGAGGAAGCTCGCAAACTCTTGCTCCGCCAGGGCGACATTCGATTCGGCCCGCCAAGCAAAGCGAACCACGCGGCCCTGAATCGCATTATCGATCTTTCACGCCTGGAGGATCTGAGCGAGCGCCTTTTGGTCGTTGATTCCTGGCAAGATCTCTTGGGAACGAAAGGAACTTCGGCAAAAAAGGCACGCACCTAAGGGGAATGGGACAATGCGATTCGGAGAATTGATAGTCGAATGAATGACGTGCTCGCCTTTGGATTGCTCTCGTTCGTCTCGTTGTTCGCCGTGGTCGAACCGCTGGGACTTATGCCGATTTTCATTGGCATGACGGCCAAACTCGCACCGGCTCGACAACGCTCGATCGCTCGTCGTGCCTGCCTGGTGGCCTTCGTTACCTTGTTGTCCTTCGCACTCACCGGGCAACTTGTGTTTCGCTTTTTCGGCATCTCGCTCGAAAGCCTGAAGATCGTCGGCGGCATTTTGTTTTTCATGATCGGCTTCGAGATGCTGCAAGCAAAACACACCCGCACGGCCTTCGACGAGAACAAACCCGAAGAAGACGAACACGATATCGCGGTTACGCCGCTCGGGATCCCCATGATTGCCGGACCGGGTGCCATCGCGAGCGTCACCGTTCGCTGGAATCAGGCTGACGATCTGCCGAAACAGGCGGCAGTGCTTGTCAGCATCACGCTCGTCATTTTGGCTACGCTTCTGATTCTGCTGGGAGCCCGCAGAGTCTCCCGTTTTTTGGGCGAAAGCGGGAACAAAGTGCTGCTTCGACTGATGGGCCTGATCACGATGGTGATAGCCGTGGAGTTCTTCTTCTCCGGGCTGACGCCGATCGTGCAGAAGATGATGAAGCCGGAATAGGTGGTTTTATGCCTTCTTCAGCGTGAAGATCGCGACCTCGGGCCGAACGCCGAAACGGAATCGCAAGCCGTAGCCGATGCCCTTGTTGACGTACACCGGCTTGTCGGCATGGGTATACAACCCCGCGGAAAAACGGCGTGCGTTTTTGCCGATGAACAGCCGGCCGACACCGGGCCAGTTCACTTGTCCTCCATGAGTGTGGCCGCTCAGCATCAGGTCGCAGCGTTCGTCCCCCAATAACTCGATCGAAAGCGGATTGTGTGCGAGGACCAGGCGTGGAGAGTTCGGGCACAATCCCCGAAGTGCGGCTTCCGGATTACTTTCGCCCGACCAAAGATCGTCAATCCCTGCGATCTGGAATGGCGTGCCACGATGATCGACGATGGCCGAGGTGTTGCGAAGAACTCGAATGCCACGTGTTTCCAATGAGTCGGTTACGGCCTGATGCAATCCGCGATGGCGTCGCCATCCGAGTGCATTTCGCACCGAGAAATCGTGATTGCCGAGAACCGCAAACGTGCCAAGCGGTGCTTTCAATGTCTCAAGTGCTCGGGCTACGTCATGTACGTGCCGATATCCTTTGTGAACGAAGTCACCGGTCAAAGCGATGACATCCGGTTTCATCGCCAGAGTGCGCTCAACGACTTCAGGTAGATAATGGGGTGGAAGATGCTCGCCGCCGTGGAAGTCCGTCAGGTGAGCGATCCGCAAGCCTTCGAGCCCTGCGGGCAAATTCGCAATCGGAAGCTCGATCTCGTTTGCCTCCAGCCAGGTTGGTTCGATTTTTCGGCCGTAGCTCAGTCGAGCCCACGTCCGACCGATCCAGCGAGCGGAGACATGACCCATAGGCGCGGTCGAGGCCGGCGTGGCACTGGCTGGTGGCATGAGTTCAAGGCCATAATGAGAAACCGATCGCAAGCATCACTTTACGCTTGCGATCGGTCAAAGGCAAAATGTGGTCGAGAACAGGCCGACTCAATCCTCGTCGTCGCCGAATTCTTCTTCCTCGTCATCGTCGTCGTCATCGTCATCGTCATCGTCATCATCGTCCGCGAACTCATCGTCGCCGAGTTCGTCGTCGTCCAGTTCGTCATCGTCCAGATCATCGTCGTCTAAGTCGTCTAATTCCTCGTCATCGAGTTCCTCAAATTCCTCGTCATCCTCGGCGTCGTCATCGACTTTGTCTTCCTCATCGTCATCGTCCTCGTCCTCATCGCTGTCCAGTTCTTCATCCTTGTCGTCGTCGCCGATGGCGACGGCAAACAGATCGCCGGGTTTCATCCAGGGGAATAGTTCGTGCTCGCCCGCATCAGCGAGCACGGCCGTGAGCATCTTGGTGCGGCCGGTCATGGGTTTTGTCCTCATAATTAAGTGAGAGATTCCGTGTTTTCTCAGGCTATCGGTATCCCGAAGAGGAAACTCCAGAGATTCCCATCGGGTTGCAATCTCGAACATTTCAAGCCGGTCGTATTAACAGTTGGTCCCATCCGAAGGTGGCGCAACAACCTGCGCCTCACAGGTGAGCCCCCATTCGTAGACGCTTCTTAGGAACCTGTTCCAACGGCGTCAAGCGGAGAAAATGGGACGATTTTTTTTCGGCCTCGTCCAACTCCGTTCTGACGCCTAACCTGGGGGTGTGACAGAGATTTCCTCGATCCAGAGTTTCTATGCCCGATCCAGCCGAAGTCGCCGTGAAGCCCGAACGAGGAGTGGATCGTGGACCACTTTACACCGAAACTCCACAAGAAATCCGCGAGCAACTGCCTTTCACCGGTTCTGTTGCCGAGCCTTGGAATACCGTTACCGCTTCCTTCTTCGTACTGATTGTCCTGATCTGGATCGTCCGATTACGAGGCCGACTTACAAAATTCCCGTTTCTCTTGCTCACATTACCAATTCTTCTCGTTGGGGGCATCGGGGGTACGCTTTATCACGGATCGAGAAGCTGGGTTGGCTACTTTCTCATGGACTTGGTTCCCATTAACATCCTCGGCCTGGCTGTCAGCGTTTACTGGTGGGTGCGTCTTGGCCCCAAATTTCGGCATCTCGTGGCCATGGTTGGTGTACTTTCCCTGATGATTTTGCTCGGTCAAAAAACCCTTCCACAGGTCTGGGCGATCAATGTCTCCTACGCGGGTCTAGCTTTGATTATCCTCGTCCCCCTCTCACTTGTCCTGATTCGCACGAGGTTTCGACACGTCGGCTGGGTGGTCACGTCTCTAGTTTCCTTCGTGTTCGCCTGGTTCTTTCGTCTGGCCGATTCCTGGACCCCGCCACTCTTGCCTATGGGCACGCATTGGCTTTGGCATACTTTCGGGGCCATCACAACAGCTGCACTTTGCGAATATGTCTTCCTGATCGAGGGAGTGAATTTGAAAAAAATCGAACAGAGTGATGAAACTCAATTGAACAAGAAATGACAAATGTCTCCGTCCTGCATGATATAGCTCTTTCCTTCTACTCGAAGCTTTCCAGCCGCCCGGATCGCCTTTTCGCTTTGATAGGTCTCCAGATCCGCGAGCGTGTAGACCTCCGCGCGGATGAAGCCTTTTTCGAAATCGGTGTGAATCACCCCGGCCGCTTGCGGTCCCGTTGCTCCGACCGGGACGGTCCAGGCCCGTACTTCTTTCTCCCCGGCCGTGAAATAACTCTGCAAACCGAGAACGCGATATGCCGCCTGAACCAATGTCTCCAGGGCCGGCTGGGTCAGGCCCGAGGCGACGAGCATCTCATGGCGATCCGCGAGGTCCAGTTCCGCGATCTCCGCTTCCAATTTTGCGCACACCGGCACGACCTCTGCACCGACCTTGGCCGCGAACTCCCGAACCTGCTGCACCAAAGGCCCTTGACCGCCCAGATCCTTCTCGTCCACGTTCGCCACGTAGAGAATGGGCTTCGCCGTCATCAGGCCGAAGCTGGAAATGGCCCTGGCTTCGTCCGGACTCAATCTCAGCTTGCGAAGGGGTTCACTCTTCGCCAGAAAAGCCTGGCATTTCCGGATCACCTCGACGCGTAAAGCGGCCTCCTTGTCGCCGCTCTTTGCGGTCCGCTCCGCTTTTGGCAAGGCCGTGTCCAGCGTCTGAATGTCTGCCAGCATCAACTCGATTTCGACCGTCTCGATGTCCGAAAGCGGATCAACCTTGCCCGCGACATGCACGATGTCGGGATCTTCAAAACAGCGCACAACCTGCACGATCGCATCGACCTCGCGAATGTGCGTCAGGAACTTGTTGCCCAGACCTTGGCCCTCGCTCGCCCCCTTCACGATGCCGGCGATATCGACCAGTTTGAGCGCGGTCGGTACCAGTTTCTTGGGCGTAATGAACTTGCTGATCCGTGCGAGCCGATTGTCGGGCACGGGAACAATGCCCTCGTTCGGCTCGATCGTGCAAAAAGGGAAGTTCGCGCTCTGGGCACTCTTCGAGGAGGTCAACGCGTTGAACAGCGTGCTTTTGCCAACGTTTGGCAGTCCGACAATCCCAGCTTCCATGGCTTTCCCGTGATGGCGAGTTTGAAGTCAAGCCATCACGATAGAAGGCAGGCAAGGCCCTGGCCGCACGTAAGCTAACTCAACCCCCGAATCGGCTCCCCGTGATAGACGTGGTGCGGGCGATTTTCGACATCGCGCCACATGAATTCCCTTGAAATCCCGAGCCCGGAGTAGATCGTCGCTGCCAGGTTCTCAGGTGTCTGCGGGTCGGTCTTGGGAAATGCTCCCTGCTTGTCCGTCGAGCCGATGATTCGGCCACCCTTGAGGCCCCCGCCAGCCAGGAACACGCTCTGCGACGCTCCCCAGTGATCGCGGCCCGGTTTCTTGTAGTGCTGCGGTAAGCCGGTCACTCGTGGAGTGCGGCCAAATTCGCCAGCCATCACGATCAATGTGGAATCCAGCAGCCCGCGATCGTGCAGATCGTCCAGCAAGGCGGAAACGGACTTGTCAGTCGGCGGAAAGAGTTTGTCCTTCAGGTGCTCGAAGGCGTTGCCGTGCGTGTCCCACGATTCGTTGTTGCCAAGATTCACCTGCACGAGATTCACGCCCGCCTCGACCAGTCTCGCGGCCATCAGCAGCGACCAGCCGAACGCATTCTTGCCATAGCGATTCAGATCCTTATCCGGCTGGTGCTTGATGTCGAACGCCCGGCGAACATTCGCGTCCATCAACAACGATACCGCTGCCTGACGGTGCCGATCGATACCATTGGCCCCAGACTCTAGGCCTGCCCGTTGTTCATCGATAGTCCGCAACATGTCGAGCCGAGACGAAAGACGCATGCCGTCGATTCCCTGCGGCAATGAGAGGTCCGGGATCTCGAATTCCTTGCGGATGGGTTTGAATGGGCGTTGCTGGTGGTCGAACTCGTATTCCGGATAGGCCCCATAGGCTTTCGGCTCAAACTTGGACGCTTCCATGAACCAGGGATCGCGTTGCCGGCCCATCATGCCAGCAAATTGGCCGGGGAGCACACGGCCGGTGTTATGCACAATCCGATCTGGCAGCACCACGGCCGGGGGCAGATTGTGTCGCCCTTTGGAAACAGCACCAGCAATCGCGGCAATCGACGGCCAATCCGTATCCTTCGGCAGGCTCGCATTAAATCCGGGCGGCAACTGGCTACGACCGGTGAGCATGAACAAGTGGCCGGCGGAATGGTCGTTGGTCGGATGCGTCATCGAACGAACCACGGACCAGCGATCCGACCGAGCGGCCAGCATGGGCAAATGTTCGCAGATTCGCAGGCCAGGCGTCTTGGTGTCGATCGGCTTAAACTCGCCGCGAATCGTCTCGGGCATATCGGGCTTCATGTCGAAACTATCGTGTTGCGCGAGGCCGCCCGACAAGAAGATGTAGATAACAGCCTTCGCCGGTTGCCTGGAAGGCGACTCTGCTCGCAAGGCCGACAGGTGCGATGTTCCCAAACCGAGCAACGACACGCCACCCGCCTGCAACATCGTGCGGCGTGAGAATGTCGGGTGTGAAAAGGAGTGGGTCATGATTCACCCATTGTTAATTGTTGAACTTGCCGAGCGGCGTGGCGGGACAATTCCTGGCGGTGGATGTATCTTCTCGACTGCTCGTTTAGAACGCAAGTATTTTCCAGGTTTCTGAAAATCGCCCTCACATCGTCCGTGATTGGGGTAGGTCGCCGCTTAACATCTTTTTCTGGTGTGGCAATTTGTAGCATTTTGTGACATGCCTTCCCTTTGGCACGGAAGGTCAGCGAGAAAGCGACTCTCCACGAGCGAATTTCCGTGCCAGAGCTTTTGGGCAGCTGAGCAGTATCTTTTTTCTATGTTCCAAAACGTCCCATTCTGTTCCACCCACATCGCGAAACCCTCCTCGGGCATTATCGCCCGATAGACATGTATTGCGGAGGGTGGCAAAAGGTAACTCGAGTTTGGGGGATTTTTCAAGAATAGAGGAGCCCTCGCGAAATGGTTCTTGAGGGAATCGGCTGGAATTCAAAGCGTCTCAGGAAGTAAATCAAGCCGATGCTGTTGGGGCCGCCGAGGAGCCACTTTTGCAATCTCCCCCAAAATGGCGGGAAGCGGATTGATCACCGACTTCCAAATCCGACCCGGTGCTCGGAACTGACGACCGCACTCTGAGCAAGTATGATCAGGTGCCGGCACGTAGGCCGCCTCGCCGGAATCGAATCCGGGATGGCCGCAGTGCGAACAGTCCACTGACTGAACACGATCCTTCAACGAAGGCATGACGTTCTGCGCCATCAACACTCGAACTTGCTTCGGGTCGAGCTTGATGCCATCGATGATTACTTCACGGTACGTGTCATCGAGAATCGGATCGTTTTCGTCCTGCATAAATGCGTGGACGTGAATGCCTTCTTCCTCATCCTTGGGGCTCTTCCACAAGAATGCGGGGTTCGAGCCCCAGACCTGAATGCCGCCACGATAGTCCGACTGCTTAATGTCCAGCGTCTTGGCCGCGGGCGCGATTCGGTGCGCGACAGCACCACAGGCATCACGGACGCCCATGATCGGATTGCCGATCCCCGTGACTCGGTCATAGAAGGGCTTCCCGCAGCCCGCGCAAAGATGTCGTCTGTGTGGGTGGACGCTGAACCAATCCTTGTCCAAGTGTGGCCATTCACACTACGTGCAGGTGACGAAGAGCATCGGAAAGCCAAAGATCGAACTGACCATGTAGTAGATTGCATCCGTCTCAGTAACGAGGACTCCCTCGGTAGGAAGCCTCTTTCCGACAAGACGAACCGCCCGGAAAGTCAAATCAATTTCCTTCTTTGACTCCAGTGTGGGGCGTGCGTGAGCATGGATTCCGCGGTCCATTTCGAGCCGAGTCGTATCGTACACCGCAGGCACAGCGCCCCAAAGCGCCACTCCACCAAGGTATTTGTCCAAATCGAGGGTATGGATGTCCTCGGGCCGAATCGGGATTGTGTCCGCTGCACGGCACCGCCTTTCCGGAGTTCCGCCTTTTGCCGTGGCATCGGACCGATGTGTGCGGCACCAATAGCGCGTGCCGCCGTCACGACGCTTCTCGATTGGGACGACCTCGCACGCTGTCTCAGGGCCGCGAACCTGCATCTCGAAGGGCAGGTTAGGCCCAACAGCAGACGTTGTCGGAGCGGTTGCTTCACCGCCGTAAGCGAATCAGTCTTTCCTCCCGTCATAGCGATTGCTCCTTGGCTTGCTCATCGAGCCACAGCCTTAGTCCTGCGTCGCGGCTCGACCGTTTGAGGTTGCAGCGCCGATTTTTTGACCTCTTCTAAGAAAGTTCGCAATTTGAGGATTTGTTGCTCGCTCAAATTGCGACACCGCCCCATGACTTCGCGGATAGAATTTCCCTTCTTTCGAAACACGTCCCGCAGGATTTCCAACGTCCTACGCCGTCCCTCCGCTACTTCTACTGGAGTCACTAGCGCGATCGCAGACCGGCCCACGATGTAGTTCTCGATTCGTCGCTCAAACTGGTCATGATGATCCAGCGGATGCTGCTTCCCCATCCGATCCACGATTATGTTCCCAGTGACCTGCCCGTCCGGGAGCAGTTTTAATCGTTGCTCCTGGAATCGCTAAAATGCCTCTGACGCGCTAATCTTCTCCGCGATCTCGAATCCGCCGATCACGACCTGATCCTCGTCCTGTATTTTTCCGGAAACGACAAAGATCTGGTCGCCTATCTCTAACTGCTCGCGGATGTCGGGTCTGCAGGCTCCGAGCGAGGGATTAGGACCCAAGTACGGGTCTTTTACGTGCGTACCCTTCTCTGGGTCACCGCCAGAACTCGTAACGAATATCTTGCCGATCATGTACTTATTCCTTGGTAACGAAGCCCCACTCCAGCTTTTGTTTCAACGTGTTGCCCTGCCAGCGAGTCAGGACGGCATCGTGCTGAAGGCGGCCGACTACGATGCCAGGGCCGATCCCGATGGACTTCGCAAAGACGTGGATTTCTTCGCTCGTTGCAGCCCTGCCGTGTAGACTCAGGAATTCGGTGAGCGCGGTCGGCGGGACAAGTGTGTCGCCTGCGAACCGGTCCGCCTCCTCTTCGTACTTTGCCATTTCCGGATCGACCACGTCATCGCCCATATGGTCGGCCGCATTATCGATCACGAACGATCGGTGTTCACGATGCAGAAGGATGTGGGCCAGTTCGTGAAAGAAGGTAAACCACAATTGGTCTGCCCACTTGTACCGGATAGTCAGCCCCACCATTGCGTGCTTGTCACTCAGCCACTTGGCACAACCACTGATCCGCGTACGGGGCAACTCGGGCACCAGCACGACTGCCACCCCGAACTTCGAGCAGATCATCTGGGCTTGGTCCAATCCATCCTGAACGTTCTCCCGCGTCAGCCTCCGCAGTTGGTCCAGTGACGCCCGCAACTTGCCTTCGTCAAAGGCCGCGACAGGCACTTGACCGGCAATTATTTCTGCCTCGCGGACCCATGCCGCGACTGCTTCAGTGCGGGCTTCGAACACTTTCGTTTGCCGAAATGCGACCGGAGTGGCTTGCCACGCAGACTGCCAGTGCTTCGGTGACGCGACCCCAAAGAAACCAAGAACTACCTCGGCATCATTGGCACCTGCCGGCAGGGAGAACCTCAGCTGTTTCATTTCCTTGAGGGGGAAGTTGTGTGCCCAGGCACTCCATTGCCGCGACTCAACAGTCGGTCCGAAGAGTCGCCCGTCGGGTCCGACGGTGGTCGCACCGACGGTAATTGGCGTCTCCGCTTCGATGTCGGCAGCGGCCCGGAGGCGATCGCTGATCTGAATGAACGTTGTCATGTTTAGCTGCCCTCCATTATTTGTTGAGCAGGTCCGCAGCTTTCGCCGCGGTCAGCTCAAAGTACTCAAGACTGCTGTAACTCGCATCAGGCCCAAGCGCCTGCATCTCACACGAGCCAGTGTAAAACGGTCTCGACTGTGGGAGCGAGTGGAGCCCAACCCGACCAGAAAACCCTTCCTGAACGCTAGTCCGAGCAGCGACTTGGGCGAGACGCAGGCCGACGAGCTTATAGATCGGGGCAGACGTAAACTCCTTCGCGTTCCACGGTGCTGTCTCAAGGTAGTCGATGTAAAGGAGCGGCTTCCCCTTGTCGGGGTCGAGCCGCGCGTTATATCCCGCGAGGCACACCATCATGAGGCCCTGCATTTTCCCGGCCGCCTCGATCCCATAAGTCTGATAGGCGAGGGTGGTCGAGTGCTGAATCGCCTTTACCGCCCAGTTCCAGTGAACGTGCTGCGGAATGCTGGTTGCGGGAACCCCTTTCTGCCGCATCGTTTTTAACGCCCGAAGTCGTAAGAGTGCCCAGTCGATTTCGACATCAATGATCTCCAATTCTTCGAGTTCTTTGTGAAGAATGGCGGTCACGGGATTGCCCGTCGCTCGCTCGATGATCGCAATGTTTTCTTGCGCACTGCTCATAGGACCATCAACTCCGCTTTCTTCTGAGCCTTTTCATCCTCGAAGACGAGCTTTTCGCCAGCACTCAATCGGACCTCGATCATCTGGTACAGACGGATCGCTTGCCGGACGACTGCCGTCTTTGAGAGGTCTTTCTTCTTTGCCAGGGCTTCGAGGACCACCATTTCGGCCTCGGTAAGATTCAGAGTCATCGTTCGCTTAGAATCGCTCATCGTTTTGTCTCCTAAGGACAATATACAGAATGGATGGCCTAAAAGTAAATAGCAATTATATATTATTTGGCTATTTTTTGAATTATTTATCATCCTAAGAGTAGGGAAGCGGGACGACGGTCAAATCAATGGACGAGTCTGCTCAAGAGGAAAACGGGATATTCTGGGGATATTCTGCATAACGCCTTGATCATCGCAATCCAATCCACTGTCGAAGGGACTCTGCAGTAACTCGCTCACTCCCCGAACGCAAACGCCCCAGGTTCAACGAGGGAGGAGCAAGCATCCCAATCTGCGAGCGGTTCAGCATTCGCTTGCCAGCGAGGACTTCAGAGATAGTCGACTCCGGCCATACTGGCTTGCTTTGCGCCTTCCAGATCGATCCGGGTATTCAGTCCCGCGCTCCGACACGTTCTGGTTCACTCAAATCGTCAGCTTTTGCTCCCCCGCCTTCAGTTTCAGATCGAGCGTGTCGAGCGTGCTGACCACGAAATAATCGCTGCCTGCCGCACCGGTCAGAACGTCCTTGATCAGGTCGTCTTCCACGGTTGTTGCATTCAGGAATCGGCCGGAATTCAGCCCGCCGGGCGTGCCGGTCAGGTGCTGGATCCGGGTTGCATAATCAAACGTCTGCGGGTTCCATTCGGCAACCAAGAATCCCAGGCCCGTCAGGTCGGCGTCGAAGTCGGTTTTGCCGCCGATAAG
>Ga0163152_10007487_pt1 | contig 11939 bp, 4 predicted proteins | sample OliLakLV19MP8IB2_FD_148635 | JGI IMG/M metagenome (GOLD analysis project Ga0163152, IMG submission 148635) | Freshwater microbial mat bacterial communities from Lake Vanda, McMurdo Dry Valleys, Antarctica - Oligotrophic Lake LV.19.MP8.IB-2 | ecosystem: Environmental > Aquatic > Freshwater > Lake... | reverse complement strand
GTCCTGGATGTTTCACCGGAAACATCATTTCGTGAGCGCGCTCGCGAGCGGCTTTCTCTGCGGTTCTGGCGGATTGCGCATAGACCTTGCGAGTTGTGCTGAGTTCTTTGTGATTAAGCGTATTCCCGATGACAGACAGGCTGGCGCCCGACATCGCCATATAACTGCCCAGCGTCCGTCGCAGATCATGCAAATGTAGATCCTTGATACCAGCCGCCTTGAGAATTCGAGCCCAGCCCTTCTTTGGATCTTTAAGCTGATTGACCTTGCCTGGGCCGACAAAGACCCATTCGAAACTTTTGCGGCTAGCAAACCGCGCTTGCAATATTTCAAGTTCTTCTTTCGTCAGTAAGATTGTCTGACTGGTACCGTTCTTGGTATCAGGTATCATCCAAATTCCCTGTTGAAGATCGAGCTGATCCCACCGCATCGCAAGTACGTTCGACTTCCTTGCGCCGGTAGTGAGACTCAAAAGAACATAGTCCCGCACACTGTCATTACTTTCTGCGTGGATAGCCGCCATGAGCTTCGGCAGTTCGTCTTCACTGACGAAACGAGACCGCGATTTAAGCCGGAATTTAGCGATGCCGGAAGCAGGGTTATCGCCCATAACAAGGGACCAGTGTTTGCCCTTGTTTATGACCGCCTTGAGCAGCTCTAACGTGCGATTTGCCGTCGTTGGACCACTGGTCTTACCAAGCTTGTTGATCAGGAGCTGGACTTCGCCTCTGGTGATTTCCTTTACCGGTCTGTTTTTCCAGGCGGAAAGGTAGCGGTCGAAGCTCGCTTGCATCACGCTCCAAGTCTTTGTGTGCTCCATCGCGTATTTATCTATGTATTCGGTGAACAGTTGCCCGAGCGTCAGCTCGGAGAATTGCTCTTTTCTCTTGATCTCGCGCGGCTTTTCACCCGCTGAGAGCTGCTGCATAACTGCTTGAGCTAACAGTCTGGCGTGTTCCACGGACAGAGCACTGTTGTTCCCGAGCACTACCAGCGGGTTTTCGTTAAACTCAATTCCTTGGAGGGCAAGTCCGTCGTAGTGTCCAAGCACTACGCGGCGCGGCTTTCCGTTGGACCACTTGTACACAGAAAAGGTTTTCGCTCCGGTCGGATTTACCGAAAGCTCTAGCCCGCGCATCTTTGTATCATAGTAGTATAACCGCTTGCCATCCGGCGAAACGCGTAGACCCTCGATGTAGCCTTTGCTGAATGGTGCTTGGTTGCGTGGCATTCGCGAAACATTCCCTTGTACTTACACGGCAGTTTTGAAGCTCAACTTCTAAGCTCATATTAGCACCCATTTAGTCTATGGGTCGTTTCTGGTGATATGTAGGTGATATGTGCTAGGGAATTATGGGGTAAGCTTGAGAACACTTGAGAAAATATGTGTCTTCACCATCACTGGACAGGGAGGAGCATAGAGCAATTCTGATATAACCAGCAGAAGCGTCGGAAAAGTACAATTCCTAATGGCTTCGAACCATGAGGTCGAAGGTTCGAATCCTTCAGGGCGTACCAATTATAGAAATGCTCCGGGAGCGGCTTTCAGCAAGGAAGCCGCTTCTTCTATGATGCAGTCAAAAGGCCCTGGCATACCGGATGGCGTAACACGGGCGGGCGGACTGATGCACAAATACAATGCGGTTGCCGAACCGTTGCTGCTGTGCTGGCTAACTCCGCAAACAAACCCAACAGAACTAGCCTTGCGGCAGGAACGTAATTACTAGTGAATCATTGGGATCCAAAAAATTATGGGTAATATCTGGAAGAACTACGGACTCAGCCTAACCAACCCTAGCAGCTCTTTTTTCGGTCAGCTGGGGCATCCAGACATAGACCGGAACGATCACGAAGCTAGCCATAATATTCTTGGTCGCAGGGGGCGCAACGCTATTCTTGCTCAAGATCGTTGTGCGTCGTGCGAGGCTTCGTCTCAGGCGCGTCCGATCTGGTTTTCTTGCTTGTAGAGCCGAGCATAGCTCGATCTGTGCGTCGAAGGACTTACAGTGTGACGGTAAGACGCTATCTGTCTCGATTTTTCACTCCATTCAAGTCTCAGAGCGTTGAGAGACTGAAGCGCAGTTACCAAAACTTCATAACTGGCAATTAGTTTGTTATGGAGAACTGTTAGGAGATGTCTGCCATGCCAGAACTGGTATTTGATACTTCGAGGGTAGGCGAGAGTGAAGCTTTTTCCCACGATTTCGGGAAAGGTCGGGCGCATCCTGAGGACCTCGCTTTTCCTTTAATGTATCAAATTGAAGGTAAGGCTAAAGAGTCGCTGGCTGGCGACAGCGACGTTGCAAATAAAGAGGTTTTTGATTTAGTAAGTGGTGCACTCAAGCTGCGCGTTCTTAATCATGTGGCAAGAAAGATGGAAATGTTTGGCTCAGGCACCGTAGATCGTGACCCTAAAGGAGAGGTTACGGGGATTAGTTTCGACAATAACAGCCCCTCCAATCAAGTCAAAGTAAACGTCAAAATCGCCGGAGATAAAGTCACCGTTAACGGCAAAACTGAAGCTGAGCTAGAGCTTAACGAGCTGAGCTATGTGGATAAGTTCACCAGAGCTCTTGCCGAAGATCCAAGTCGCCGACTACGTGACGGATCGTCTTTGAGCCCTGAAGAACAGAAAACTATTCATGCTGTTGAAATGGCGATTGCAAAAGGAGATTTGCCGGCCCTCAAACAAATAGCGCCTTCATTACTCAAAGGTCGCCAAATGAGAGATCGGATTTTTCAAGCCGTTAACGGTGATCTTGTTCATTCCCCAATCAAATATGTTCAAGGACCCGATGGGAAAGGTGCGATAGCTGTATCGGATGGCTATGACTCAGTAGTCATTGGCGCCGACAGCCGCACGAGCGTCTATAAACACAAGCCTAACGGCCAGACTTACTTCCTGGAATTTTCCAACGTGGGACCAAGGCCTGAAAGCGTGATTCAAAACTTGAGCCAGCAGACTGGCGATCACATCAGGCGACTGAAGGAAATCTATGGACATTCAGGCAATCCCCGTGTTATCGAATCTGTCTCGCCCTATCAACTCGCAGATAGGTACATTAAAGGCAGGCAAAATATCATTGGAGACAAAGCGCGGTGATCGCGTACGAACAAGCGGAGGTATATCTGACGAAGCGCTTGAATACCGCGTTCAACGGAAGCGAAAAGGATGTGGTATCAGTTGTTCGTCAAGTATTCTTCCAGTTGGTCGAGTGTCCCGGTCCAAGCTTCGGTCTCGTCGCCTCTGTCACTGATGAAGGTCTCTATGTCTGCCGGCGTGGTATCACCGTAACACTCTAAGATTATGGTCACGCGAGTGTGCTCCGGACCTTCGTCGGAAAACCTCACCGTGATTAACTTTGTGATGGGCCCAGTTGGAGCCATGGGATGCCGAATGACGTTCTCGTTCTCGTCGCAAAACTGCTGGGTGTAAACAATGCGATGAGGTTTTTCAATTGCTAGATAATGTGCACGTGAATATATCTTCGTGCCATCGTCGTAGGTTCTGCAATGCAAACGTCTGCCACCGGATTTGATATCGCACTTGATAAAGCACAATTCAGATCCCGTTCCTGGCAGCCACTTCGAAAGGTGATCTGGATCTGTCCACAACTCAAACATGGTTTCTTGAGATGCAGCAAAGGAGCGGTTTATAGTCCAGATCTCTTTGCCGAACGCAGCTTTTTCCAAAAACTCCGCTAGACGATCCCAGGTAGCTTCGCTACCATTTTGTTTAATACCTTTGCGAGTTAGTTCGGCAATTTCTGAAGTGGACAACGCAATGCAGATGTCCAATCGTGTCTCACCATCACTTTCGGAAAAGAGCACCGTCATCCGATACAGCGGATCATCGTCACCACTTCCGTAATAGTCGTAGACCAATTTTGCCCACTTGTCGACTTCTAGATACTTGGTCCTGGCAATAACATCGACGCCATCAGGACAATGTATTGTGTAATCCCAATATCCTCCCGCTTTCAATTCCGTGCTATGCGTTGTTCGTGTAAATCCACGAGGGCCCCACCATTCGTCTGCTTGAGCCGGATCGATCCAAGCATTCCAAACGGCCTCAACGGGCGCGTCATACACTCTGGTGATTCTTATCTCGTTGGACTTACTTTCTACGGACATGTTGCTTTCCTACCCCGGACTGTCCTGCATTCCAACTCATCACAGGGTTAAAACCTTAGAGTTAAGTATCGCCTCCTGTTGTTCTCCATGGATGGTCGTTGTCGAAAAACAGAACAGTAAGGAAAAGAGACTTTAAAGGCTGCGCTATCACGATGGTCTCACAGCGTTGCTGTTTCATATGGATGTTGCTGGCTGCAACTTCGTTGGCTGGGATTTGGGGGGGTGAGCGATATGAATTTCGAATGCAATGCCGGGTCAGAGACATGCAACGATAGGGTTACTGACGTTGGCACTGCATGGGATACCCCAGTCTTACTGTCCGAATTGGCTGCTATAAAGCCTGTTTCTGCAGTTGAGCCAAGCAGTAAACTTGCGGAAAGCAAAACAACCCGCATTCTGCCGACACTCGCACTAACAGACTCTTCTAAAAGCGGATCAGAAAAACAATCAAACAGCCCGGAACGCAACCCGTTTACTCGGAAAGTCGTTACCGGCGACATCGAGATTAAAGACCACCAAGGCCGGCTTGCAGAGATAAAGCACGCTGACAGCTCCGTAACCAGATACGGTTACGACGGCTCCAGCAACCTAAAAACAATGGTGGAGATCAACAAGGCCGGAATAATCACGTCAACAACCGAATTCAAGCCTTCCGGAATCATTTCCCGCAAAACAATCTGCGCGGGCGACTCCGGCAAAGTCCTTGCCATATCCACGGTTGAGTATGAGTCACAGGGCAAGGTCCCCAGACTAACAACACTGTACGCCATTCGCGAGACGAGGTTCTCCAGCGAAAGCGGCCGACCGAACGCTTCAACAGAGGTCTTCTACAATACGGACGGATCCAAACGCTTTGAACGTAGATCTGTCACAGTACCAGGCGGTCGGACAGAGCTAGATATCAAATTTGCATCAAACAACAAGGTGGCGCAGGAGAACAAATATACCTATGATAAAACTGGCAAGGTCCTAGATCAAGCGTGCGAAACTTTCGATACATTGGACGCTGGCAAAGTTAGACTTACTAGCGAATCCACCAATATAAACGGGCATCGCAAGTTAGATTTCGATGCCAGCGGAAAACAAATTGCTGAAACAACCTACAACCACGACCAGAAGACTGGACAGCTTCTGTCGACCTTGAAACGATTTAGTGACAACAAAACGGAAGAAACAATCATGCGCACCGACTCTCTGGGAACCTTTCCAGAATCGGTTACTTCCAAAAGTACTGCTGGCAGAGTTACATCCAGAATCGATTTTGACACCAATGGAAGAACAAAAACTTTCACGGAATTCAAGGAAGACGATAGCCGCACCATAACAAAATTTGAACGAGATCGAAACACCGACGAATTCCGAAAAGAGTCCGTGAAATCTCTTCGCCAAGACGGTACTGTGGAATCAACCACACAGTACAAGTACAACGACATCAACGGCGCTGACGGGCATAGGCATACGCAACACGTTTTGACAGTTAAATCCAGCTTTTCAAGCAATGGAGGAATGACTCGCGAGCAGGATCTCGATCCAGAAGGAAAAATACGCGCAGAGCGGCGCTATCAAGGCGAACCTAACTCAGCAAAGAACGTCAATGTTTTGCTCTCCGAAACCAACTATGACCGAGAAGGCAAAATTTCGGCGAAAACTGTCTACGCGCCAGATGGGAAAACCGAGGTATTCAAACAGTACAGAGATCACTCCGGCGTGCGCACCATAACTAACACGCCCGATGGTCAGCACAAAGTTGATACGGAAAGAGACTCCGATGGACGAAGACGCTTCGAGATAACCTACCATCCCGATGGCAAGACACAAGCCAGCTTCAGTCACTATCACAGAGGATTGCGGGAGACCGAAACATTTCAGTCTCCTGACGGCAAAACTTTGTGCACCATCCACTACAACGACCTTGCGAAAAGCCTCGAGCAACACGGCAACAAGATTCCGCCAGAGGTGAAAGTTCGCATCTTAAAAGAATCGATGGAAAGGCTACTTGATCCAACCCCGCCGTTTTTCGTCAATCGGACAAGGGAATTGCAAGGTCTAGAAATGCTGGCCAAAAGCCTTAAGAATCTCACAGCAGATCAATCTAAGCAGATAGTTGGGCTTTTACAAAACGCACTTTCAATTTCAGTTCCGCCGCTTACTAGTAAACTCCAACAAACAGATAGCGCAAGATATGTCAATTCGCTTGAAGTTGGAGCAGCTCTGGCCAGATTCATCTCACCGGAGCAAGTGAATCGAATTGCCCGTTCGGCAAACAGAGAGACCGTTCGTGCCCAAGAAGCGGGCAGTGGCAAGGAGCAGCAGCAACTGCTTGACCGTGCTACTTCATTCACTTCTGCAACGGGGAAACTACTCCTCAAAGTCATGACGGATGCAGAAGATCCCCAAGCCAGGCAAGCGGCTTTTGAGCGCTTTTGTCGTGATAAGAGTTCTGCAAATCAATACGGCAAGATTGAGTATTCGGTCAAAGATTCGCTGAAAACCTTTATGGAGAAAGGACAAGGAGACCTGGCAAACTGGAAGGTGCTCACGGACAGCGGCTACACGATCGGCACCCCGGTGCCGGTGGCAGTCCTATTCAAAATGACCGGCCTTGTTGGTAGTGACGCGGAACTGACCATACTAGCCGAAATGGCCATAAAGAATCACAAGAGTGAAGCCGCGGTTAGACAAATTCTAACCAACGCTGCCACTTATAATGCCTTGCCCGAGGCGCTCCGAAAAGGAGTGATAGACGGACTGTTCCCAACCCAAGCTGAAAAGGAAAGCAATGCTCAACAGATCAAAAATGGCGGGTCGGAGATAGATCTTAGGCAGCTCGCAATTCAGATGGCCAATGGCAAGTTAGATGCATCCACTAACTGGTTCTTGCGTCGGGACTTGGATAAGACTTTGAAGAATTCGATTGCTACGTTTCAGACGGGCGCAGACGGACTTGAGAACGAAGCCAAAAATATTCATGCTGTCCTTGAGCGGAAACTGAAGGAGATAGGCGTTCCTAAGCATGTAAGCCTTGCTGGATACCTCGGGTCGGCCTGCCGTCTGGATAAAATCAATCTATCGGATGAGAAGATCGGCGTCGAGCACAGACAGAAGATGGATATCCTTGAAGTGCCGCATCTGCATGAGCTGATCCAGAGAAAAACAGCCGAGGCCCAGTTGCTCCGGTCATGTTCTGGCCAATTACAATTAGCTCTCGATGCCGGCGAGGAATCACGATTACGGTCCGCTGGCAATATTAAGGCAGCGGATAGGAAAGCGCTCGACATGTGGCAGAACTATGGAGACTCGCTCAGGGAGCAACTCCCTGACCTTTGGCACGAATTACAAAGCAGCACCGGACAAATGGATAGCGGTCACAGCGTTGATACGTTTAGTACGCATACCATCTGGGACAGATTGAAAGATGCGGGACTGGTTAGAGGAAATGGGGCACGCAGCCAAGAGTTCGGTACTTCCCAGAACTACAAGGTGGCACTAGAGACTTTAGGCAGACCTTCCGGCGCTGGACCGGAAGCGCAGGTAGAGAGGCGTGAAGCCCTCCGGGCAATAGACAACCATCCCGCAATGACAAGGATCAATGAATATGCAAAGACTGCTGGCGAGGACTTAGCCAGGTTACAGGCCTTGTATCAAGCTGCTCAACGTGGTCATGTGTCGCCCCCGACAATCGCTGAGCTTCACGCTCTTGCTGGCAAAATAACCATGACGTTCAGTCAAGGAAAAAATAATCTGGACGAGTTTCGGCAACTCAAGCAAGATTTGGAAAAAGCCAGTCATCAAGCTTACCAAAATAACGATATCAAATTGTGGTCAGCACTGAATCAGAGGGCTTCAGCTATCGAACAGATGGTCAATATGTTCGATCCGGACTACGCCCGCAAATCCGGTGCTGCAGTCGACAATTATGGGCAGATGAAGCACATGCTGAAAACTATCTGGGATGGCGGTGTGAAGGAGTCCAACGGGATCACATGGCTTGCTACCCAAGGGACGGTAATTGCTGGAGCGATAGCTGTATGTGGGTTAGCCGTCCTGTCAATCGGTAGTGGAGGCATCCTGGCTCCTGCTGCTATTGGAGCTGCCGCTATGTTTATTGGTAGCGAGGGCGCCAAAGAATTTCAACACGCTTATGGTGGCATTATTCCGGCGGATCAGCGGTCGGTACTTGGAGCATACTTTGCTAGCGTCCAAGTGTACGATCCTGCAACCGGTAAGTCACGGGATCGCACGCTCTTCACTGATGTTATCTGCCCTAGCGCTGCTCAGCTCTCTTTCGATTTTGTGATAACGCTTCTCACAGCCGGTGTCGGTAGCGTAGCTGGTAAGGGACTAGGAAAGCTGCTGGAGCAAGCCGGCATGAAGCAGATACCTAGAATAATCGAACAGAACGCAGCGGCAATTCAGAAACTTGCCAGGCAAGTTCAAACGGCCGAAAAACTTGCCCAAACTCCAGCCCAGAAAGCATTTGTCAGCGAATTGTTAGACAACGCCATGAGCAAATACGGGAAAGAGCTCGGCCGTCAAACGGTCGGTGCGGCCGAGTTCGAGATTGCTCAACGATCGGCCGCCGAGATGATGCCCAAGGCAATGGCCAAATATGGCGAGGCCCTATCGATCGCCGTAATGTGCTTGCTGGCAACAAGACACGGCATAAAACAGCACCTCCTCGGGGATTTGCATGGAGTTATATTGAAAGGCGCAGATGGGAAGCATCTGTCCCACGGAGAACTCACCTTTTTCAAAGAAAGACTTGAAACACAGGGACAGCGTGTGATCCAGAAAGATGGATTGCTGGAAATCACGGCTCCTGATGGCACTCGCGTGTTCATGGGGAACGAGTTCGCAGTTCGGCAGGCCGCGGCCGCCATGCAGCAAAAGCCGCGGCCGGCAGAACGGCACATCGCCAGTGCGCCGGAATACGAGAGCGGCACCACCAACGGTGCGAAAGCAGCCGACCGCGTCATTGCTAACAATGACGTTCAACTATATTCACCAGACAGGCGCATTACACGGGTCCAGCTCAGCGATTCAGTCGCCTTGATGCGAGAATTACAAGGTCACACGGGGCGCCTCTTTGAACCTAAGATAATTGAAACGCTCAGCAAAGAGCTGACGCAACTTGCCCAGTCTTGGCCGAGCAACTTATCACCGCGTGAGCGGGCATTGCAGGTTCAGGAGCACCTGAACAAGTTTGCAGACCAACATGGGTTACCTCATCTTGAGGTTAAGGCTGAACGAAACCTGCCTTCGGGAGAAGCCCAATATCTTGACGGTCGCATCTCAATCAAAGAATCTGCATTGACTGACGGTAACAACATCCCCAAACTGGTCGAAAAGGCGTATCACGAATTCGTACACAATGAGCAGGATGGAACTATTGTCCGCGGCCTCGCTGATGAACTCAAGATTCTGCGTCTAACAGGTATCGAAGCCCGGGACAACGCCGCAATTGCAAAGCTACAAAAGCTGTATTACGAGCGAACGGACATGCAACTTTCCAACGAGCATGCGCGGGAAGTACTCAAAGTGCGCAATGGCGAATGGCTTACACATACAGAGAGAGCCAGGGCCGAACTACTGGCCAAACAATTTAGGGACAACTCGCCAGTAAGTATGGATATGTGGAGGCAAACTGGAAAAGACTTCGGAGAAACTCAGACAGAACTGAACAGGTTAAAGAGCAGTGCCCGGACTGAAACCACACTTGCGCAGGAAAAATTACTTGTCGATCGACTCAATGAGATAAACGCGATACGGAAACGAGCTTATGACGCATACATGCACGGACCCGAAAAGGAGTCCTGGATAGCGGGTCAGCGAGCGAGAATTTTCGCACTCGGCGAAGGCGCAACCGAAGGAACCGTCAAACAACCAAAAGCGAGTACGCGCCCATCTGGTACCGCTGAGGCATCCGTTGACGGAGCCAAGGCACTCCATAACTTCCCAGACAAGACAAAAGCACCAGAGCGGAATCCGCAATTTCGAACGGACATTGCAACATTGGAAAGGGAATCCACCAATAACTTTACGAGAAATATTGAAGTTCCAAAATCTGCCGATCATGTTCAACAAACAATCTTCGTTGTAGCTCAAAGGTTCTTGACACAAGGACAGCCGGGTGGAAAACCCAGTCTGAAAGAGCAAGGTTGGTGGTTGTTTCAAAGTGAGAAAGACAGTCCTGCCGATCATGCAAAAATGGATTACGTCATGGTTAACGAAAAGACCGGTGAGTATCACATTTTGGACGCTTCCGCCCAAGACAAGCACCTCAAGTCAATCATTCGTCAGCGGTCGATAATTAAATGGAAGCACGGTAATGGTAATGAGATAGAAGGTAACTCAGTTCTGACAGCCGACGGAGAAAAGCAAGTTCGAACGAAAATTATGGAACTTGCGGCTCTGGAATCACCGCTCAACCTGAAGGACCATCCGATACCTTCCACCAAACGTATCGAGGATTCGACAGAGCACGCACTCAAACTTGAAAACTACATGCGCGCACTGGCGCGTTCGACGAACCCCGATGTACTCAAATATGCAAGCGACGTGCGTGGGTCGGTTGTCTACGCAAAGGCTGCTGAGCGCATGGCAAAACCAGAGATGAAGCCAGTCAAAGAGGCATTTGAAGCCGAATGCGACGCCTGTCTGAAGGAGGTTCTACTGGAGTTGAAAAACGGCAAACGACTGGATACTTCGTTTGAGACCGCAGAAATGACTATTGACGTCACTAGCGAAAGGTTAATTCTGCAAACAGAAGGCACGCGTTTCACGTGGCCACTGACCGAGGCAAAATGGGAGAAACTTCGCCTCGACATGCTCAACCGGGATACTAAGGGACTAAATCGCGACCAAAGCGAAAAAATTGGAGAAAGGTATGTGAAGTCGAAAGACATACCGGTGACTGAATTGGTCAAAGCGGTAGCAGCCAAACTCAGCAAGATGGACAGTGACAAAATTTTCGGACGAACGAAACCGGTTGAAAACAAACCAGTTGAAATCAAGCCGGTCGCAAGCAAACCCGTTGCAACCAAACCGGCCGAAATCGAAAAAACTGCTCCATCGCTGGTAAAAACGACGCTGGATGATATCTGCAAGCAATACGAAATATCGGCTCCCCTCGATGGAAGAAGTTACAGTCGCGATGTGCACGATGCACTACAGGAAACGGTCACCAAGCTTGAGAATGAATTCAAAATCAACGGGCAAAATAAGGCGGCCATTGATGAAGCAAAAAAGCTGCTCGTCGCGTACCGGCAAGACTATCCTGAGGGTGTCCGCAGGGTCAATGATCTGCTTCGGGGCCGTGAATAACTCCGCCATGGAACTATCGGTTTCGTAGCCCCTTGGCGAAAGATACTCGCAGAATTGGCAATCCAGGTAGCACAAGGCGCGACTGGCATTCGCAGACCTTTCGAATTGGAATGCCCTCTGATCTCGGGTAGAATTCGGCGGGTGATAGCTGGGTTCCCATGAGGAAGCAAAAATGAAAGCAGTTGGCTACCGGACATCGCTTCCCCTTTCAGACGAACAATCTTTGGTCGACATTGACGTTCCAACGCCGCAGGCTACAGGTCGTGATTTACTCGTCGAGGTGCGCGCGGTATCGGTCAATCCAGTAGATGCGAAGGTGCGGATGCGCAGTGGACCGGTCGGCGATGAATACAAGATTCTCGGTTACGACGCGTCGGGCATAGTTAAGAGCACCGGCTCTGATTGCACGCTTTTCAAACCGGGAGATGAAGTGTTTTATGCGGGATCGATTGCGCGTCAGGGAACTAATTCCGAATTTCATC
>Ga0163152_10007482_pt1 | contig 11947 bp, 8 predicted proteins | sample OliLakLV19MP8IB2_FD_148635 | JGI IMG/M metagenome (GOLD analysis project Ga0163152, IMG submission 148635) | Freshwater microbial mat bacterial communities from Lake Vanda, McMurdo Dry Valleys, Antarctica - Oligotrophic Lake LV.19.MP8.IB-2 | ecosystem: Environmental > Aquatic > Freshwater > Lake... | reverse complement strand
GCTCTACCCTGCCGGCCTCGGCCGCCGGCAACGCATCGAGAAATTCCATCTGACCCTTGTGGCGGCCGAGGCCGGCAGGGTAGAGCACGACAATGTCCGCCGCGTTGAGGCCAAGGGCGGCGCGCGATGGCTCGCGAAGCTCGGGACGATGCCACTCCCCCGGATCGACCCCCTCGTGAATCACCCGTACGTCCCCTGCCACGCGAAAGGGACGGGCTGCGGCCTCTGAAATGGCCACCCTGGCGGCAGCCGGTCGTGACGCTTCGACAAGGTAGTCGCGCGCTCGCGGGTCATTGTCCGGAACCACTTCGCGGATGTGGAATACGAACGGAACCCCTCGAGCCCGGGCAACCCCCGCGGGCACCGGCAGAAGCGCACAGTTGAGGTGGATGAGGTCGGGGCGAACTTGATCGATCAGCCGGGACAGGGCTCGGCGGGTAATCGGCGACATCACGCCGTGCTTGAGGCGCGTCGACAATTTCACGCGGGGTTGATGGGCCAGATAGTACCAAGCCGACAGGGCGAGCTCGTGCAGGACGATGCCGCGGGCACGAAAGTAATCCGCGGCTGGCCCCGACCCCGGCACCACCACGTGCGACTCGAACCTGTCCTTTGGCAGGTGTTCGATCAGTCGGCTGAGGCTGATCGGGGCGCCGCCCAGTACGCGGCCGTGATGAATGTGAAGCACACGGATTCGGCTCACCGCCCCCCTCCGTCCGTGCCGGCCGGAATCTCCTTCGAACCGGACATCGCCAGGCGGAGAACACGACCGTGATCCTCGATCACAATCGATAGACGGATTTCATCCAGGCCACTGTTCGCTCGATCCCGTCTTCGAGTGAAACTTTCGGCGCGTGTTCCAGGTCACGGCAGGCCAGGGTCAGATCCACTCTCTTGTCCCGGGTCGTGAACGGCTCGGCCTCGACGTATTCCACCAGCCGGTCGTCCTTGCCACAGGCCGCAAGAATGAGGTCGGAGAGCTGGCGAATGTCGTGGTACTCCTCGCCGCCAATGTTGTAGACCGCGCCGGGTTTGAAGCGTTCCGCGATGTTGGCCAGCGTGGCGACGGTGTCGTCCACGTACGACGACGTTCGATGGTGGTTCAAATAGACCTTGTACGGGCGATCGGTGAGGGCCCGGTAGGTGAAGAGACAGCAGACGCTGCGATACGGGCTGTAGTGTTCACCGGGCCCGTAGGTGTTGAACAGCCGGACCCGGACGGACTCGGTACCTTGCATGGCCGCCGAGTTAAGAAATTGCTGCTCACTGACCCATTTGCTCATGGCGTAGTCGTTGAGCTGACGCACCTCCACCCGGTCCATGACGTCCTCCGACATGATGCCGTCGTAGTCGCCGTACACCTCACTCGAGGAGAAGAAGACGGTGCGGAATCGGAGGCTTTCCTGCAATCGGATCAAGTTCTTCGTGCCGACCACGTTCGAGCGCCAGAGTGTGTCGAAGAAATCCTCCCCATTCCAGCGACCGAATTCCGCAGCCAGATGGTAGACGAGATCAAAGCGGCGCCCCTCGAAGACCCGTTCCAGTTGCCGGTAGAGGCCGACGTCGGCCCGGACATACTGGTCGTCATGATGGTGGGGCAGGTCGCAAATCCAGACGGAATGGCCGCGGCGGCGCAACTCCGCAACCAGCACGGAGCCGACCGTGCCCAGTCCGCCGGTGACGAGAATGTTCATCCAGGCCAAACCCTTTCTGCATATTGCATCGACGCCCGCAGCACAATACCACGCGATCTTCCGGCATGCCAAAGTTGCGCCATCGGCCAGGGTGACTGGCGGTGAGTCGCTGCCGCCAGAGCCCCGCGGTGATTTAGCAGACCTATCATCCGAACTGATCGTCGGCCGATCCCGGCAGGGAGTCGCTCTGGTTGACGACGACGGCCGCCATGAACCAGACGGGGCCGAATGCGGCCGCGTCGAGGAGCGTGGGGATTGAAATCCCGGCCACGGAAAAACCGATGAGCCCCAGAAAAACAGCCGCACCCACCCGGCGCGGCATCCGGCCGACGCCGGGATCGCGCGACAGGCGCCAGCCGGCCATGACCGCTGCGAAAAGAAAAGCGATGAGGGCCAGCATCCCCTGGAAGCCGGTCTGAATGCCCATCTGGAAGAATGTGTTTTCACTCCAGAACTGCACGCCCGTCCCGTGCTGGAACCCGGCAAAGCTGGCGGAGCCTAGCCCGACCCCCAGCTTGTGGTCCCAGAAATACTGGGCGGCAGCCACGAGTGCCACGTAGTGCATGCTCGTCTTGGCCGGGTCCCGGCTGACGATTGTCAGCGCATAGGAGCCGATCGTCTCCGCCAACGACGGCACGAAACGAAGGGCCAGGGCAACAAGGACCAGCGGCGAGGCGATGAGAAGCAGGCGATCCCGACCTCGAACGACTGTCAGGAAGGCCGCCGCAAGCGCCGCGGCGATGCCGAGCCAGGAACTCCGCGTAAACGAAAACGCGGAGGCACCGGCCGAAACCGCGAGCAGGAGGGGCGCCAGCCGCGCGGCCTGGTCGTCCCGACTCGGAACAACCAGGATCGCCACGGAGGAGAGCACCCCGATCATTCCAACATATCCCAGGGAAAGCGGCGAAACAAGAATTGAATAGGCGCGCGCCACTCGCCCCGAATCGAAACCGGCATAGTCACGCAGAGACTCGACGAGGTCATACTTCACCATGATGTATTCGTAGCCCCAGAATGTTTGAATACAACCGTAGGCCGTGACTGCGAAACCGGTCAGGGCAACCGACCAGAGCAGGATTCGCGTGGCCGCCGGGCCTGGGGCCAGCAGCCGAACGACGAAATACAGCAGGAACAACCGCAGGATTTCGTGATAGCCGTAGATTCCGGTCTTGAAGTTGGTGGCCATCGGAATGTAGACGAGACCGTTGACGAGAAGAAAGGCCGCGGCGGCATCCACCCACGTCCAGCGGAACGGCGCCGCTCGCCGTTCATGGACGCGACGGAGGGCGAGACCTGTCACGGTGAGCAGTAGAAGTAGAAATGAGAACGGGAGGCCCTTGGGGATGTAGGGCGTCAGCAGGAGGTAGGTCGGCCCTGAGATCAGGATGCTGGCCAGACCGACGACGGGATAAACCAGTATCAGGAGCACCAGTACGGCCAACCCGAGCAATCCGATCAGCGCCGGTCCTCCGGCAAGGGCGGCCAGAGTCAGCAAGGCGCCGGTCGCGACGATGACAAGGTCGTGGCGCCGCATCAGGATCGGAGTGCGGCCAGCCAGCTTTCCAATCGACGGAACCCGGGGCCGACCCTTCCCTGCACCTCGGCGGACGCGCCGGGGATGCGGGCCATCGTCCGGTAGAGGTACTCCAGTCCAAAGGCAATAAGGAGCCCCCCCCCCAACCCCACCGCGAATCCCGCCATCATGTTTTTCTTGCGGCGGGGTGAGTCACGGGTCACGGGCGGACGGGCCCTGTCGAGGACCTGGATTGTGGGAATGTCGCGGGCTTCTTCGATCTTTGCCTGCTGGTACTGGGTTGTCAAAAGCGTGAACACCGCCTGCTGCGTCTTGATGGTCAGCGTCAGGTCGGCCAACTGGCGCCCGAGGCCCGGAATCCGGGCAAAGGAGATCAGGAGGCCGGTGCGCCGGGTGGGGCTTTCCGGCGCATCGCCCGAGACCAGTTCCGTGACCCGATTTCGCAGAGCCGAAATTCGCTGCTCCAGGTGGCGCGTCCCGGAGAACGCCCCCGTCGAGTAGTTGCGCTGTACCTCGAGCTGCGCCTCCATGCCAATCAGCTCGGCCTCCAGTTTCGAGACGACCTCGACCTCTGCCTTGGCCTGCTCGTCCAGCGCCACCATGCCATGCTGGCGCTGAAAAATCTCGAGTCGGGTCTGGGCCACCGTCAGGGAGTCACGGGTTTCCGCGAGTCGCTGTCCGATGAATTGGCGGGTCTGGCGCGCCGAGGTGAACGCGAACTCCTGGTTCAGACGATCGAGTTCCTCGAAGTAGGCGTTGGCGATGGAGGCAGCCAGCTCCGCCGACGGAGCCCGGGCCGTGAGAAAAATGGAAGATCGACGCGTCAGATCGGTCGACACCAGCTTCATGAGCCGCTCATGAGCCAATTCACGGGCGCGCTCCGGCGTTTTCGCCTTGATTCGGAGTGCGTCGATGAGGCTCAGCCGGTCGATGACCCGGTCGCGGATCTGCTCGCTCTCGAGAATCGAGATCAGGACGTCGGCGTCCGATGTGATCCCCGATAACCCACCGGCCAACGCGCCGAACTGATTGGCCACGAGGCTGGTCAGGCCCATGACGTTGTCACCATCCTGCTTGGGAAGAAGGCTGGCGCGTGCGAGATAAACCGGCTTGGCGAGGATGGAAAAAACGAGGGTGACGGCCAGAACGCCGGCGGCGAATGCGATGACCACGCGCTTCCACGCCAGTACGACAGCCAGAGCCTCGAGAAGCGGCGATTTGATGGGAGACGGTTCCATGCTACGGATTATTGATCTGGGTGATCAGGAAGACCGTCGTAACAAGGCTCGCGACGATGGTGACGGTGTCCTTGACCACATTTCCCCAGTTGACGCCCTTCCCGTCGGGCTTCCTGGACACGACGATTTGTGAACCCGGCTCCACCTTCGGATCCTTGCCGAGCGTCTTGAAAGCCTTCTGCACGATGCCGTCCACGCGGATGATCCGCGTGTTACTCCTGTCCCCGTCTTCGGTGACGCCGCCGGTGCGATCGACGTAGTAGTCCGCCGTCTTGCCCGGTTGAAAGATGAGCGCTCCCGGCTGGCTGACCTGTCCGGCCACCAGGATCGTGGGCGGGTAGGGCGGCACATGAATCGAATCGCCGTCGACGAGCACGATGTCCTCCCGGTCTCCCTTCTTCTTCAGGGCCCGCTCAAAATTGATGATGACCCGCCCCTGGTCCTTGCGGAAAAGAGAGGCTCCCTTCAGGAACGACTCGCGCGTTCGCCCACCGGCCCGCTCGATGAAATGAGAGAGGCGTTCCTCGCGGACGAGCAGCGGATAGATGCCGGGGTAAACCACCTCGCCGGCAATCTTGACGGTTTCCTGCGATTTCCAGCCCGGAATCTTCCGGATGTATATCTTGTCGCCTTTAGCCAGGCGAACATTCTCGGACAAGTCCGGACTCGAGAGCGCCACGCCAAGATCGATGTAGGTTACGCGGCTGACGCTGTCGGTCACGCCAAACGATCCACTCGCGCCGATCGGCCGTGCCAGGCGGGAGAGTTCCGCCCGAAGAGGATAGGCGCTGTCGAGAAGGCCACCGGCGCGAAAAATAAGATCGGCCACCCGCGTTTCGGGGAAAAGCGGATAGATGCCCGGGTACTGAACCATCCCCTGGATTTCGACGAACTGACGGGGCTCGACGTGATAAATCGAATAGAGGGTGAGGCTGTCGCCGTCCTGCAGCGGCAGCGAAGCGGGATCGCCGGAGACGACGGTCGAGTCGGATTGAAGAAGGCCGGTCAGATCGAGTTCGAGACTCATCGGCCCGGTGGCCGGTGAAACGCGGTCCAGTGACGCTCGCTCCGCGTAGACAATCGGGGTGAACCCCGCTCCCATCCGGATCAAGTCCGCCACGGTCTCGCCCCCTCTGAGCTCGAAGATCGCGGGGCGATTGATCTCTCCCCGAACCGTCGCCGTGGGGCCCTGGGGCAGAATGAATACGGTATCACCGGAGAGAAGCCGCACCTGGCCCGCGCCATCGCCCCCGAGGAGGTACGGATAGAGATCGACCTCCACCAGAATCTGACCGTCACGGACGATGCGGACGCGGCGCAGTGTGCCCTCGGGCGTCGGGCCGCCGGCGAAGTAAAGGGCATTGAAGGCCGTCGAGACCGGCGAGAGATAGTAGGCGCCCGGTCGAACGACATCACCGGCGACAATGATCTGGATTCGGCGCAGGCGCCGGAGCGACACCCCCATCTGGAAGCCCGAGAAGATTCGCTTCATCTCGGAATTGAGCCGCGTCTCGAAATCCTCGAGCGACATGCCGGCTGCCGGGACGACACCGACTTCGGGCAGCGCGACGTTTCCCTCTCGATCCACGATGCCGAAAAATTCCTGCTGCACGGAGCCCCACAGCGCGATCCGGATCTCATCGCCCGGTCCCAGGCGATAGTCGGGGCCCACGGCCAGATCCTGATCCGGTTCGAAACTTTCGGGCGCGTTCTGGAAGACGTCGTATCCAAAGGGCGCCGGCTCGCGTACCCCTCCCAAGGCTTGCGACACGACGGCCGGGGCTTCGACTTCGGCGGCCCGCTCGTCCTTGTCGCGCCGGGTGGTCAGATCCTCGGGACGTACCCGGCGCAGGATGTCATTGACATCACGCGTCGAAAAGGTGGCATCGGGGTCGTATCCCCGCAGCAGCTCCGTGGCCGCCTCCTCGCTCAGTCCGCGGGTCAACAGAAGTTGATAGACGTCGGTGTAGGACATTTCCGAGATCGCCTCCCGGGCACGATCCTCGGTTGACCTGTCGGCTTCCGGGGGAAAGGCGCCTGGTGGGGAGGTCTGGGCATTGGCCGGGGACATGAGCGCGAACCCAGGTCCAATGAGGATGAGAAACAGGAGTGCGCGCCAACGGGAGGGCCACCGGCCAAAGGAGCCGACGACCCGGGGCGCGGCCGAACGGGGGTGGCTTAAGTGAAATTTTTTCAATGATATAGCCCTGAGACTTGAGACTTGGGATGCAGTAGGAAAACAATCGTACCCAGCCGCCACGCATGAGTCAAGCAAGAGGATGGCCCCGGCTCCGCCGCGCACGCCACACGCGCCGAACGGTTCCCCATATTCGCGGGTTGCCGGGCCAGAGAAGGACGCTGGCCAGGGCCAGAGCCCAACCGGCCGGGGATCCCCGCCGGCAACCAGCCTCGAAACGACACTCGGTGGACCAGGCCCGGAGCCAGGCACTGGCCGCCGGGCCAGGGGGCGCATTCCGGAACAGTTGAGGACCGTGCTTCCGAAGGAGTCGACGCATGTCGGGCACCATGGCAAGGGCTGCGGAGGTGGCCGAACGATGGCTGGCGGAGCGCCGCATGTGTACCAGTATTTCCGCCAGCCGAAGACTCGGATAACGGAGAACCAGGCGCAGTTGCAGATCCGCGTCCTGGCAGCAGCGGCAGAACTGTTCGTCGAATTCCAAATCGCCCGGGGTGATGGCCGCGCGATCGATCATCATGGTGGCATTGGCGATGTTTGTGTGCGATACCAGAATTCGGTGATTCAGCCGGTATCCGGGTGGCGTGATTTCGACCTCGCACACGAGATCCGCCGGCCAGGTGTCATGAAGGACTCCCCGCTCATCGAGGAGCCCAACGCGTGTCGAGACGAGGGGCATCCGATGCTGGTCGAGGATCTCGATCTGGCGGGCCAACCGACCGGGCAGGGAGATGTCATCCTGCTCCTGAAACGCCACGTATCGACCCTGCGCACTCCGGAGACCCGTGTTGTATGCCGCGCCGATGCCGCGGTTGACGGCATGTTCGAGCAGGATGAGGCGCGCATCGGCGGCGGCGGCGCTTCGGAGGTAGTCGGTCGAACCATCGCTCGACCCGTCGTTGACCAGGATCAACTCCCAGTCCGCGAAGGTCTGCGAACGGATCGACTCCACAGCGGCCGGCAGAAACGGCATGCCATCGTAGACCGGCAGAATGACCGAAACGCGCGGCGCTTGCCTGACCGGGAGCAGCGGCCGGACCGACAGGTCAGGAACCAAGGACGCGCTCGTAGGCAGCACTCAAGGTAATTCTCATGGCCCCCCAGGAAAATTGCATCATCCGATCCCGCGCCGCCGCGCCGAGGGAGGCCCGCCGCGCGGGGTCATGGAGAAGCGGTGTCAGTGCCCGGGCCAGCGACCCGGCATCCGAGGCGGGAACCAGGACTCCGGCCTCCCCTTCCTCCCCCACGATTTCCGGAATTCCCCCCATCGGCGTGGCGATGACGGGGCGGCCGAGGCGGCAGGCATGAAGAACGACGAGTGGAAGCGGGTCGGGCTGTGTCGGCACATGGACGAAAATGTCGAAGGCGGCAACGATCGCCTGCCAATCCTCGCGCCAGCCGGCAAACGTCACCCGCTCGCCAAGCGAGGAGGCCGCGACCTGTTCGCGCAGCCTCGCCTCGAATTGATCCTGGCGCGTGCTCCCCTGCGAGGCGCCGACAATCACCAGGTGGACTCGCGGCTCGAGGTGTGCGAGTAGCCGGAAGGCGTCGAACAGGATGTCCTGTCCCTTCCACGGCGTCATGGCCGACGCACACCCGATGACCAGCGCGTCGGACGGCAGGCCGAAGAGTGCCTGCCGCGTCGCGGCGGATGCAACCGCAGGAGTCGCCTCCGCCGCCCGATCGGGTCGAAAGCCATAGTACAGGGTCGATACGCGCCCCCGGAATTGCGGCGCGGCCTCCTGCAGTGCCTTGCCTGCAGCATTCGAAATGGTGAGCGTCCAGTCGGCGAGCCGGTGCAGCAACCGGCCCCGGATGGCCGATTGGTAGGGAGTGCCGATGATGTCGTAGCAGTGAGTCACCGCCCGGACACCCGCGAGCCTCGCCGCCAGCCCTCCGTGATAGGAGGTGCGCGGCGTATTGGAATGAATGATGGCCGCACCGTGACGCCGAGCCAGGCGGGATATGGCGACGGCCGTGGGTAGAAGGGGCCCGAATTGCGCCGTCCAGCTGTCGGTGACCATCGCCTCGGGCAGCGTGGGGACAAGCGCCGTCGGGATGCCATGGGATCGCGCCCCTTCGGTCAGCCACCCCTCACCCGGCGTCCCCAGTACCGGTCGATGGCCGATCTCGCCGGCGGCACACATGATATCGAGGAGCGCTTCCTCGGCCCCGCCGTGCACGGCCGTCGAATTGACGTAGAGAATCACGGCCATCGTCAGGCGCCTGTCGGATCGAGATGGCGGGCCACGGTGCGCGCGAGTTGCACGGTGTCCACGTCGGCCACCCCCCCCTTGCCCGGCCGCCCGAGAACCAGCGTCGGCCTGGACTGGAGCGGCCCGACCACGGAAAGCGGATCGGCTCCGAATGGCAGGAGAAGAATCGGTCGACGAAGTGCGTCCGCCAGCACGGTGATGCCGTTCAACACCGACACCACGAGCGCCGCCCGGTCGACCATCGTGGCCACCTGGCGGATGGATTCCCCACGGGAATCGAGCACCGACGGCGGGAGGTCGATCGCCGGTCCCGGAGGGCCGACCAGCACCAGCCGATGGCCGGTGGCGCTGGCCTGATCGAGGAGCGGCGGCAGGAGCCTGGCCTGTGCGGATTCGTTGTGCTCCGCATGCGTGAAACCGTGGATCGCCACCACGGCAAACCTTCCCATGCCGAGGGCGCGGGCCGGGTCGTCCTCGAGTTCATCGGGCTGGAAGTGATAGACGGGACGCCGGTGCTCGGCCTTCAGCCGAACCCTCATGGTCCGGGCCAGAACATCCACGAGATGACGCCGTTCGAGCCAGGCGCGCAGCGACCATCCACGGTACCGGCCAAACGGCATCCAGGCGGAGACGCGGGCCATGAGCACCTGATCGTAGCCGCAAAGCGAGAGCGCCTCGATCTCCTCCCATGACTCCACCGGCACGACGCGGTCGACCGACGGCAGGTGTCGAACGGCATCGGCCCAGAGCCCTCGGCCGGCCGCGAGATCGATGGCCGTGTCCGACCCTGTTTCCGCTCGCAATTGCGCAAGGATCGAGGAGACGTAAAGCAGATCGCCCATGCCACGAAAACAGCCGACGAGGATCCGGCGGGACGGTGGAGCAGAATCAGAATCGCGGTTCAACGCACGCCACCACCTCGTCAGGGACCCTGATTGTCCCGAAGCCAGGCCGAACCGTGAGCCATCACACGGCGCGGCAGATCGCCGGCGTTGAGCAGCACCACGGCGATGGCCGGAAGGGCCAGGAGCGCCCCGAGGAGCGGCTCGACTCGCGGCAGCAACCAGCCGCCGATGGCGAACAGACCGGCAAAGGTTACCAGAAGGCGCGGCGCCGCCAGAAAACGGATGCCGAGTCGACGCCGGAAATAGATGGCCAGCACGATGACATGGACCAGTGACGCACCCACCTGGGCGGCGGCCACGCCGGCGGCTCCGAACCGCGGCGCCAGCACCAGCCCACCCAGGACAAACAGGCCGGACCAGAGGACGGTGAGTTTCAGGCTGTCCAGGGTCAGGCCGAAACCGGCGAGCAGGGCTCCTGTAATGCTGCCGAGGCTCTGGAGAAAATATCCCGCCGTCATGAGATACACGATCGGCCAGGCGGAGTGGTAATCGGGGCCGAAGAATCCGACCCATAGACGCGCGCCCCAACCAACGATGATGGCCACCGGCAGGGAAAAGAGCGCCACGTAGGCGAAGGCCGGGCCGAAGGCGCGGGCCTTTTCCTCGCGGCTCGCATCGGCCATTGTCGACGCGAGCGGAAACAGTGGGATCGCAAGCGCCAGTGGCGCGAAGAGGATCGCCTGGTTCAGCGTCTCGGCCACCTGGTAGCGCCCGACTTCGGCCAGATCGGCGGTCTGGCCCAGCCAGGTGCGAATCAACCATCCGGACAGCGCCAGCGCCAGGCTCGAAATGAGGAGCGGCCAGCCAAGCCGCATTCCCCGTTCCAGGACCTGGCCGGTTTCGCCGGTCCAGCGCGGCCCGCGAGCTCCGCGGGGAAGGGTGGCGGCGCCGGCGAGCGTGAAGCCGACGTGACTCAGGGCCATCGCGGCAAAAGCCCCCGTGACGCCGAACCATCGAGCGGCCGGAATGGCCAGTACAAGATAGAAGGCGGACACCGCCGCGTTCAAGAACGAGAGGCGTCGGATGTCATGGAGCCCCTGGAGGCAGGCGCCGATGGAAGCCGACCAGGCCATGGCGCTGACCGATGCGCCGACGATCGCCAGCATGGTCCATGGCACCCCCTCCCCCAGCATCCAGCCGGCCAGGAGCGGGGCCGAGATCGCCATCACGCCGCCGACCAGAAGGCCCAGCCCGGCGGCGATCGTGATGACCGAGCGGATGATGTCGGCGGTTGTTTTTCCAGGTGCCTGGCCCCGGTCCACCGATTCCGCCACCAGCTTCGGAGCGATGATCGTGATCCCGAGTCCCGCCACGAGAACACCCACGGCGTTGAATCCCAGGAGAATCGAGTAGCGACCGAAGTCCTGCGGCTCGAGGGTGTGAGCCAGGAGCAGACTCGTCAAGAATCCGCAGGCCCGCATGGCGATGATGGAGACCAGGGAGAAGGCGGCCCCCGCGGTGGCCGCGCGGCGGATGCTATCCATCGATCAGTCGGACTCGCCCGACACGGAACCGGCGCACAATCGGACGGCGCCCAGGAGCAGGAAGGCCGTCACCGCCGGATAGAATGGGAGGAGCGCCTCCGCCGGGCCCGGCGCCAGCAGGCCAAGGAACTTGTAGGCCAGCGCCACCGGCGTGACGACGAAGAGTCCGAGGCGCAGGAGGACTTTGAAGGGAAGGCCCACCCGGTTGCCGAAGAGACGATCGGCCAGAATCGCGGCGCCGACGAGGATCAGGACCAATGACAGGTTGATGAGGGCGAAGTAGAGAAAGGCCACGGGCGTCCCGAGCAAGAGGACGGCCGGCACCGCCAGGCTACGCAGGCGCCGCAGACCGCTGCCGTCGAGCCAGAAATCGATGTGCTGTCCCTTGAACTCGTAGGTTCGATTGACGCCGACCGAGGGACGAAATACCGCGCGATCGGTCAGGACCAGGAGACCGGCCGGCACGCTGTCGGCAAGCGCCGTATGCACACCGGTCGTGTCGATGATCAGGAGGCCACCCGGTTCCTGGCGGACGAAAGGCTGCTCGCCCCGCACCTCGAGCCGTCCATGGTTAATCCGCAGTGCCGGCACGGTTCCCGCATCGACCCGCGCGTTCCATTCGACCAGTGATCGCCCGACCCCTCCCGACCATTGGATGGCGGTGACCAGCCCTAGTATC
>Ga0163152_10007481_pt1 | contig 11947 bp, 2 predicted proteins | sample OliLakLV19MP8IB2_FD_148635 | JGI IMG/M metagenome (GOLD analysis project Ga0163152, IMG submission 148635) | Freshwater microbial mat bacterial communities from Lake Vanda, McMurdo Dry Valleys, Antarctica - Oligotrophic Lake LV.19.MP8.IB-2 | ecosystem: Environmental > Aquatic > Freshwater > Lake... | reverse complement strand
CACGCGGTCAGAGGCCGCTTTGGGCATCTTCCCTCGTTCGCGCCTCGCGGCTACACCCGTGGCGCTCGTCGCTATATGTATCCTATCCAACCATCCCCTCAGTAATGCAGTTTGTGGAGGCTGCGAGATTAAATCCCCAACGGTATCCCCATACTGTGGGAGAGTTGAGTCGAGTGAATTTAAAGCAATTCCCGTATCATTTTCTTTTCCGTACCGTTGCCCCAGGTATTCGAATCACCGTGCTTCGCCATCACCGCAGAAATCCCGTGTATGGAATATCCCGCGTTTGAGGATGGAATTGTCGGGTCCTACTAAGCCGTAACAATTCAGTTTAACCGCGAATGGACGCGAATAAAGAAGGGTTATACCACGGCTTTCTGACACCTGGAAATCGCGCACGAAAAGGTGATCATGGTGGCCGCGCTCCAATTACTATTTTGTGGCTTTATATTCGCGTTAATTAGCGTCCATTGGCGGTTTCCTTCTGCATGGACACGGCTAAGAATTTTGGAGGCTAAATTACCAGAGTTTCTTGATCACCGCCGTGGCGCGATTTTGTTCGGAGCCAGTTCCAGAACGGAAGCGACGATGGTGGTGACTCCGGTTTGGATCGTTTTTTCGGGAACGGGGGCAAAGTTGGAGGAATGGAGTGAAGGCAATTCCCCCTTTTTTTCCGGTGAAACGGATCCCAACCAAAGCAGGCAGACCGGGATTTTTTCAGCGGTGCGGCCGAAATGCGCGAAATCTTCGCCGGCCATCACGGGTGATTCGGGTACCACCTTTTCTTTTCCCAACCAGTTTTTCAAACTATCCGCGAGTTTTTGTGTAAGCTCCGGATTGTTATAAAGAGAAAGTGTTGCCTCTTTCACCTCGACGGTTGGATATAGCTCCGGAGGCAGGCCGGACGCCTCGGCCAAGCCTCGGCAGATGCGGCGGATGGAGGCGAGCAAATGTTCGCGCACTTCATCGGAATAGGATCGGAGGGTCAGCTGCAACCGCACTTCATCGGGAATGATATTGTGTTTGGTTCCACCATGGATTGAACCCACGGTCAAAACTGCGGGTTCTTTTGGCTCCAATTCCCGGCTGACAATGGTCTGGAATGCCAGGATGGCCTGCGCGGCAAGGACCACCGGATCTTTGGTCTTGTGTGGATAAGCGCCGTGCCCTCCCACGCCGCGAATGGTGACGTCCACAGAGTTCACATTGGCGAAGGAATAACCTTCCACAAAACCAATTTTTCCGGCTTCCAGCGTGGGGCTCACATGGAGCGCCAGGGCGTAATCCGGTTTGGGGAAACGGGTAAACAGTCCATCGGCCAGCATACGGCGGGCTCCTTCGCCTTTCTCTTCGGCAGGCTGGCCGATAAAAACCAGGGTTCCGCTCCAGAGATTGGTGTGAAGCGCCAGAAACCGGGCCGCGCCGCAAAACACCGTCATATGCATGTCGTGCCCGCAGGCATGCATGACATCCACTTCGATGCCGCGTTCGTTTTGCTGGCGGGCCTTGCTGGCGTAGGGGAGGGAGGTGTGCTCTTTTACCGGAAGCGCGTCGAGATCGGTCCTGACCATGATGACCGGGCCAGTTCCGTTCTTCAAAAGACCGACCAGACCGTGTCCGCCAATTTTTGTGGTGACCTCAAATCCTGAAGATTTCAGCAGACCGGCGATGCGTTCCGCAGTTTTTTCCTCCTCAAAACTTAATTCCGGATGGGCATGCAAATCGCGGTAAAGATCGGCGAGCCGATTAAAATCCGAGTCAACCGAATTTTTGACCATTGCATGAAGTTTTGAATTCTCCTCCGCCGGCAGCCCGGTGGATGAAGCGACCAAGAGAAGGAAGCCAAACAAAAATTTCAGGTTCATGGGCTAGAATCAGACGATGTGCAGCATGTTCGGAAAATACCGGGCGTTGGTGAAAACCTCAACTCAAACGGTTCGGGATTTCGCCGTGTGAACCGAGCCGCTTGTTTCAAAGCATTCTGCGTGGCAGAGCTCTGCGGGTCACAGACGTCACAGACCCGCGCTCCGGGGAGGCCTCATCCAGTTTTAATCACACTCGAGGGATCGTTGGGAATGGGTTCAGGCTTGCAAACATCTATTTTCCAAAATACGGTTTCCAACCCTGCCCGGGCGTAAGAATCAAAGGCGGAACGGGATGGGGATTTTTCCGGGCTTGGAAAAACTATGGAGAGCAGGGGTGGACGGGGATTTGGGGTGGATTTTTTGAGGCACCATTGTCCGATAGATGTGGTGTGAGGCTTTTGTGACGGGTTGGAATCGTGCAGTGCAAGGTCTGTCGTTCGTAACTTTGTGACTGTGGCGGCTCCAGTGGATTCAGGGCAGCGGTTGCACTTTAAGGAAAACGAAAATGGCACCCCTTGAACATACGGATAAAACTTTGGAGAACAGCGCACGGACGATTCCCGCTGCTGATTCTTCGCATCATCAAAATGGTTCTCCCGTTGTCAGCCTGGATTCCAGGACAGCCGGAACCTGTTTGGGTTTGCTCAAACTGATGGTGCTGCTTCGAGAGGTGGACCGGCGTCAAAGCATCCTGGTCAGGCAGGGGCAGGGCGGGCACCAGATATCGAGCCGGGGTCACGAAGCGTTGATGGCGCTCCCTTTCTTTTTGCAGAAGGAAGATTTTCTTTTCCCTTATTATCGAAGTTATCACCTCTTGATGGCGAAGGGGTTGGGAATCGAGGTTCTGGCCAGGGATTTTTTGGGTAAAAGTTCGTCTTCATCCGGTGGACGCAGTGTTTCTGCGCACGCCAATTCCCGTGAACTTAATATTTTTCCTTCGAACGCACCGACCGGTGCGCAGTGCGCGCCCGCAGTGGGGGCGGCCTGGGGACAGCGGTTAAGGGGCGGTTCTGGCATCACGGTTTGCAGCTTGGGTGATGGCGCGACCCGGGAAGGTGAATTTTACGAGTCTGTCTGCCTGGCGTTGGAGCATAAGCTGCCGATTATTTTTTTGGTGGAAGACAATGGTTACGCCATCAGCACAAAAACTTCGAGAATGCTGCCGTTTTCCCTCAATGTTTTTCATCCCGACCTCTTTATCAAAGCGGACGCGCGTGATGTCTTTAATTTTCTCCCGGTGGCGGAACTCGCCGTCAAACGGGTGCGCAAAGGGGATGGACCTTTGATCTTGTGGTGTCAGGTGGACCGTTTGGAAGGTCACACCGCCAACGACGACCATCTAGTGTATCGCGGAGTTCAGGAGGTTGAGGGATTGCCGGATCCAACGGAGCGTTTCGCCGATCTGCTGGAGCGTTGCGGGGTTTTGCACCCGCGTGAAATGGAGCTTTTGGAACGTGAAGCGGTGGAGCGGGTCAGGCGGGTGTTTGTCGAGGCTAAAAACGAAGCTGAACCTGACTTGGCCACGATTCGCGAACACCTTTACGGGCCGGTTGTTCCCCCGGTCCCGCTTCCGCTGGAAACTGCCGAGAGCACAACAATGGTCGAGGTGATCAACCGGACCTTGATGTGCGGCCTCAAGAACAAGGCCGAAATGATCATGTTCGGCCAGGATATTGAAGATCCTAAGGGTGGTGTTTTCGGTTTTACCAAGGGGCTGAGCACCGCTTTTCCCGGACGGGTGATCAACGCCCCGATTTCCGAGGCGGCGATCATCGGGGCCGCGGTCGGTCTCGCGGCCAGTGGATTCAAACCGGTTTTTGAAATACAGTTTATTGATTTTATCACGCCGGGATTCGACCAGTTGGTTTCGCAGGTGGCCTCCCTGCGCTGGCGCAGTTGTGGGGCCTGGAAATGCCCGCTGGTTCTTTACGCTCCTTACGGCGCTTATGTGCCGTCTGGAGGACTCTGGCACAGTCAGAGCAACGATGGTTGGTGGACACATATTCCCGGTTTGAGGGTTGCTGTTCCGAGCACTCCGTCGGATGCTGCGGGTTTGTTTTGGTCGGCAATTCATGACGATGATCCCTCGCTGATTTTGATTCCCAAACATCTTTTCAGGATACGGTATGCAGATGTGCAATTCGACGCCGTGCCGTTTGGGAAAGCCAGAATCTGCCGGGAAGGCAAAGATGTCACCATCGTGGGCTGGGGCAATGGACGTGACTTGGCTGAAAGTGCGGCGACGGTGCTGGGGCAGGAAGGAATCTCCGCTGAAGTGATCGACCTTCGAACACTGGTCCCTTGCGACTGGGAGGCCATTGAAAACTCGGTGGCCCGGACCGGTCGGCTGGTGGTGGTGCATGAGGACAATCGAACGAGCGGATTTGGAGCTTCGGTGATTGCCGAGCTGGTGGGATCGGCGAAACGGTTCGAGTATCTGGCGGCACCTCCACGGTTGGTGGCGCGCAATGATCTTCATATTCCGTTCCACCCCCGGCTGGAGGAAGCGGTGCTTCCATCGGTCGAGGATGTGGTCAAGGCTGTTCGGGAGACGGTTGAATATTGATCGTATGAGCCCGGAGAAAATCCTCATTCTGGAAGTGCCGCGCCTGGGTGAAGGACTTTTTGAAGTTCGGATTGTTACGTTGTTCAAGAAGCCGGGTGATCCGGTTCTGGAGGATGAGCTGGTTTACGAGCTGGAGTCGGACAAGGCGACGCTTTCCATCGAATCGCCTTATTGCGGCTTTCTGGATTCCTGGCTGGTGCGGGAGGGTGACGTGGTTCGGATTGGTTCAGCCGTGGCAAAAATTTCTTCGACCAAACCTGTTCAGGCGAAATCTGCGGTGCCTGTTGAGGAGGCGGTGTCAAAGACTGAAAGACCTCCCGATCCAAGGGTGTTCAAACTCGCTGCAGCCTCGGTTGCAAATGAAGATGAACGTTCGTTCATTCCGCCGCGAACTCGTGCTCACGCACGTAATCTTGGGCTTGATCCAAGGGAATTAAACCGCGTGCCGGCAGCTGGGAAACGGCTCACTCCCGAGGATGTGGACCTTTATCTGGAAAAGAGGTCTCAACCAGCCGCTTCCGCTCAAGCCGGGATGGCTCTGGAAAAGGCGTTTTCTTCCGGTCAGGGAAAATTTGTCGAGAAACCGTTGTCCAAAAAACAGCGGACGCTGGTGTATCGGATGCGCCGAAGCCAGGGAGTGGTGATTCCGTGCACCATGCTGGCCAGGGTAGAGATCGAAGGGCTTGTTCGCGGCGGGATACGGCTCTTGACCGGGGCTGGTGGGGATGCGCGAAACTGTTTTCTCTCTACTTTCCAGATTTTTTCCTATGCGGTGGCCCAAGCGGTTCGTGCCATGCCGCTTTTTCGTTCGCAGCTCGTTTCGGACGAGGCTTTTCGCGAGCACGATCACTTGAACCTCGGAGTCGCCGTCCATCTGCCATCGGATGAATTGATCACCGCCCTGATTCCTAAGGCGGACGCGCTGGATTTTCGAAGTTTCGTCGAACTCTTTCACCGTCGGGTTGAAGCAGCCATGGGCGGGGAAGATCAGGCGAATGAATCGACGCAGTTGATTTTGAGCTGTCTGGGTGAATCGATTGTTCATGGAGGAACTCCGCTGCTGGTGGCTCCGGCCATCGCGGTGCTTTCATTTGGAGAAAACCGGGATGCCACGGGCAAGTCCTGGGCACAACTTGCGCTGACTTTTGATCATCGGTTGATCCAGGGTATGCAGGCCGCAAAGTTTCTGGGCCTGATATCTGCGAAAGTCCTGGAAATTCGACGGGAATCCGGAAGCCTGGGTGGTTCCGAGCGGGCGGCGTCTCCGAATGGTGACGATTCTTCCAGATACATACCTCCTCTCCATCGGTCGGAGGAGAGGGGGATATTCTCACCTCGCTTGAATTTGGAGGCTTCAACGCCGGGGACGCCGATACGTTCCGAACGATCGGACTTTGATTCCAACGCCGCCGTGGGGCGGGCGCTGGATTTGATTCTGAGAAATGTGGCTGAAATTCTCGGACGGACTGCCGCCACCGTTGATCCGGAAGATTCGCTGGGAGCGCAGGGGATGGACTCGATCAAGGCCGCGCTGCTCAAGGAACGGCTGGATCGCGAACTCAAGACGGATCTGCCCGCAACTTTGATCTGGCGTTATCCAACCGCTGCGGCGATGGCCGGCTTTTTGATCGAACAATTTGCGGAACGGTTTGAAGTATCACCCGCTTCCGAGAATTCGAAGCTCAGCGGGAAAGTTCAATCCCAGGTCGAAGATCGCGAAAAATTTCACCAGAAAGAACCGATTGCCGTTGTCGGCATCAGCTTCGAGTTTCCCGGCGGGCTCCGTGACCTCGACAGTCTGTGGGAGTTTATGGCCCAAGGGAGGTCGGCGATTCAAAAAGCTCCCTCTGGACGGTTCGGAACCGAGGATCGGGACGATGCCGACGCGCCATGGTGGGGCGGTTTTATAGAACACGTGGAGCATTTCGACGCCGGATTCTTCAACATCTCTCCGCGCGAGGCGGAGTTGATGGATCCTCAACACCGGCTTTTTCTCCAGAGCGTCTGGCATGCGATGGAAGACTCGGGGCAAAGCGCCGGGAGTCTGTCAGGAAGCGGGACCGGCGTTTTTGTCGGTTTGTCGAACCACGATTATCTGGGGCTCTTAAAACTCCATGGAAGCCACGATGCCCAGAGCGCCCTGGGAATTTCACCGTCACTGCTCGCCAATCGAGTTTCGTTTTTGCTGAACTTGCGGGGGCCGAGCCTGACGATCGACACCGCCTGTTCCAGCTCCCTGGTGGCATTGCACCAGGCGATGCAAGCGGTTGAATCCGGGGAATGCGACCAAGCATTTGTCGGCGGGGTCAACCTGCTGTTGTCGCTCGATCTGTTCAAGTCTTTTCGTGACGCAGGCATGTTGTCCAAATCGGGAAACTGCCGGACATTTGACGTCGATGCCGATGGATACGTGCGCAGCGAAGGGATTGCGACCATCCTGATCAAACGACTCTCTGCGGCGGAACGGGATGGAAATCCGATTTACGGGCTGATCCGGGGTTCGGCGGTCAATCATGGTGGCCGGGCCAACTCATTGACCGCGCCAAATCCGTTGGCCCAGGAGGAGTTGATACGGAACGCGTGCCGCTCGGCCGGAATCTCCACCGACACCATCGGATATATCGAGGCTCATGGAACCGGCACCCCGCTCGGTGATCCGATTGAAGTTGAAGCATTGTCCGCCCTGTTCGCCGAACAGAACGGAAGGCAAGGTTCGTCTGCGCCGGGAGTCTGTGCGCTGGGCACGATCAAAGCCAACCTTGGCCATCAGGAGGCCACGGCCGGGCTCGCGGGTCTCATTAAAATGCTGGCCTGTTTTCGTCATAAAAAATTGCCGCCGTCGGTCAATCTGGATCGGCTCAATCCGCACATCAAAAAGGGTCAGTTCCAGTTTTTACAGCAAACAACCGGCTGGACACCGGTCAAGGACCTCTCAGGAATGGAACTGCCGAGGCGTGCCGGAGTGAGTTCCTTTGGTTTTGGCGGCGTTAATGCCCACGTTATTCTGGAAGAACACCTTGAAAAGAAGCCGGGATTGCAGGTTTTACCCGCGGCTCCGCAACTGGTGGTCTTGTCGGCGAAAAAGAAAGATCGATTGCGGGAATCGATCATAAACCTGCTGCAATTTTTACGGAGATATCCGGACACCAACCTGGAAAGCCTGGCCCGTACTTTACAAACCGGCAGGACACCGATGCGTTATCGGCTGGCACTGGTCGTTTCTGATCTAACGGAACTGATTTCACAGTTTTCGAAATTTCTGGAAATCGGAGCGGTCGAGGGAGTTTTTCAAGGAGAAGAGGCAAGGCAAACCGGAGCTGCCGACGCTCCCAGCTCTATTCAACAGAACCAGACCTCCAGCCGGAATGCAGACCAGACGGGGGGCTCATTTGACGTTCTTAACAGGTTGGCCCGCGACTGGGTTGCCGGGCTCAAAGTGGATTGGACTCAGCTCAACAGGACTGGAATGCCACGACGGATTTCACTGCCAGGCTACCCGTTCGCGGGTGAACCGTTTTGGTATTGTCCGATGGAGCAAAAGGAATCTGCGGTTCAGATCCAGTCCGCGCAGCCGTTGCGCGTAACTGCTGACGAAGTCCTGAAGGGTGAAGAACCACGTGCAGAGCAGGCGAAATTATTCACTCGGGTCTGGGATGTTTGTTCGGTCGGACGATATCCAGCTGATTCAAATCAGAGGATGCTGGTGATCGGTGGAGCTGAGAGCCAGACATTGATGGTTCGCTCCGTTTTTCCAACGGCTTCTGTGAGGTCTTTGGAGATGACTGCTTCGGTGGATCAATTACAGGGTGTTTTGCGCGAAGAAGGAAAGCCCGGACATTTGTTTTGGATCGTTGACCCAGCACCTCCAATAAACCTTCGAGAGTTGGAGGGATCACAAACTGTCCCGGCTCTTTTCTGTTTCCGTCTGATCAAGGCGTTGCTTTCGTTCGGGTATGGCGAAAACGAACTGCTGCTCACCGTGGTGACGCAAACAAGTCAGAGGGTCCTGCCAGGCGATAAAATCAACCCGGCGCAGGCGGCTCTGCACGGTCTGCTCGGAACAGCGATCCGGGAGCATGCGTTATGGAAACTGCGCCTGATCGATTTGCCCGGTTTGGAGGAATTTCCGATTGCGGAAATTGCCGTCTTAAATCCTGATCCAGACGGTTTCTGCCACGCGTTCCGGCAAGGTCGATGGTACAAGCGGAGTCTTATTCCTATCGAACCGTCCACCACCTCTGATGTGCCCTATCGTAACGGCGGAGTTTATGTCGTGATTGGAGGGGCAGGAGGTCTGGGCGCGATTTGGACGGAACATTTGATCCGCCGTCATCAGGCCCGGGTGATCTGGATCGGGCGGAGCGCGCATGACAAAATCATCCAAGAAATGATCTGGAAACTCACCGCCTGCGGACCCGCTCCGGAATATATTCAAGCGGACGTTACAGACTGGCTCGAGCTGCAAAAAGCCTTCGGACGGATCAGGAATAAACATCCGAAGATTGATGGCCTGATACATTCTGCGGTCGGTTTGATGGATCAGAGCCTCTCCTTGATGGATGAAGTGCATTTCCGGAATGCACTGGAAGTGAAGGTTGTCGGTTCCATCAATCTGGCGAGGATGGCCGCAGAGCTGAGGCCTGATTTTCTTCTCTTCTTTTCTTCATTTGCCTCGCAGGTGAATGACCCTGGAAAAAGCAGTTATGCGACCGGTTGCCATTTTCAGGATGCACTGGCGCAACAGCTGGATCGTGAGCTTCCTTTCACCGTTCGTGTGATGAACTGGGGTTATTGGGGCGAGGTCGGTGTCGGTCGGAAGATCCCGGAATCGGTTAAAAATCGCCTGCACCAGGCGGGCATCGGTTCGATTCAACCCGAAGAAGGAATGGCGGCATTGGAACGGCTATTATCGGGCGAAATCTCGCAGATGATCCTGATGAAGACCAGTGGTTCTACGGATCTGCCCGGAACAAAGATCGATGAATTTTTGAGGGTGTTGAAGCCGGAAGGAAGATCGGTGTTGGAAACATTTCCTGAAAATTTGGGACCGATGGTTCCATCGATTGAATTCTGGCAATCCGCCCAGCCCGGGTTGGAAAATGTTTTGTCCCGAGTGCTTGCGGTTCAATTGCATAAAGCTGGCTTTTTACCGGATCAGCAAACGGAGTGGGGCAGTCTCAAATCGCGTTTTAATCCGAGGATTTTGGATCCAAGGTGGCTCGAGGAAAGCCTGGGGCTGTTGCGGGAAAAAGGGCTGGCAAAATTTGACCGCAAAACCGTCTCGCTCTCAGCCTCCGGCGATATATTAAGAACCGCCCGGGAAGATTGGGAGCGGTGCAGGAAAAGTTGGATGAGTGATCCCAACGCGCGGGGCTGGCTGACGTTGGTCGATGCCACGGTGGACGCGCTTCCTGAAATCCTCCAGGGGAAACGGCTGGCAACCGAAGTTTTGTTTCCGGATTCCTCGATGGAAAGAGTCGAGGGCATTTACCTGGGAAATCCGACCGCCGATTATTTCAACTCAGTGCTGGCGGAAGCGGTCGCAAAGTTTTTGAAGGAGAGTTTCGCGCGCGATCCCGGACGAAAATTTCGACTGCTCGAAATCGGTGCGGGAACAGGTTCCACCAGCCGAGGCGTTTTGCCCCGGTTGCGCCAGTTCCAATCGAACATTGAGGAGTATGGTTTCACCGACCTGTCCAAGGCCTTTTTGCTGCGTGCGGAAGAGATGTTCGCCGCCGACGCGCCTTATCTCAAATGCCGTCGGCTGGATATTGAATCGCCGGTTGAAGAGCAGGGATTTGATCTGGGCTCTTACGACATGATCATCGCCGCCAACGTGCTTCATGCCACTAGAGATATCGGCCGAACTTTGCGCCATGCCAAGGGGTTGTTGAAAAAGCATGGGATCATCCTGCTGAATGAAATCAGCGGAAAAACTTTGCTCCAACACCTGACCTTCGGACTGCTTGAAGGCTGGTGGTTGTCGGAGGATCAAACCATCCGGTTTCCCGGTTCGCCCGGACTCTCCTCCCAGGCCTGGAAAAACGCCCTGGAAACGGAAGGGTTTGGGTGCGTTCGGTTTCCTGCGAGCACGGCTCACGGACTGGGCCAGCAGATCGTGCTCGCTGAAAGTGACGGGGTCGTCCGTGTCCGGAGAAAAATCCCCGCAACCCTTGTGACCGGGAAAAGTTTTGAATCCGGACCGGGTGCGCCGACGAAACCGGAAACAGGCGAAGCCGAGGAGCAGAAAGCCGTTGCGGCGTCTCCGGCCGACGTCGAGGACCAGGGGAAGTTGCGCGAGGCCGCAGAGCATTATTTCAAGCGAATTGTGGCCGAGACATTGCGGATGCCGGTTCAGAAGATTGAATCGCACGAGCCGCTCGAAAGTTACGGCATCGACTCCATCCTCGTTGTTCAACTGACCGCCCGGTTGAGGAAAGATTCTTTTGAGGTCAGCACCACCCTGTTTTTCGAGGTCCGGTCAATCCAGGGGTTGATCGGGCATTTCCTGGAGCATCAATCTGAAAAACTGGCCCAGGTTCTCGGCGTGACCACGGTTCGGCAAGTTTCAGTTTCAGCTCCGCAGATCATGGCGGATCATTCACGAGTTGCACCTGGGACAGGTCAAAAACCGGCCGCGCTCCCGTCTCCAAAACAGGCAGCGGGAAAAAATCGATCCTCCGACGCGATTGCCATCATTGGAATGAGCGGTCGATATCCGCAGTCACCGGATTTGCAGCGGTTCTGGGAAAATCTGGAGGCGGGAAAAGATTGTGTCACTGACATTCCCGGGGATCGCTGGAGCCTGGAAGGCTTTTTTGAACCCGATCAGAAAAAGGCCGTGCGCGAGGGCAGGAGTTATTGCCGGTCGGGCGGGTTTATCGATGGTTTCGCTGATTTTGACCCTCTGTTTTTTAATATTTCTCCGCGGGAAGCCCTCGGTATGGATCCTCACGAACGGTTGTTCCTGGAACATAGCTGGAACGCGCTCGAGGATGCCGGATACACCCGGGAAGACTTGGCTGCACAATTTGGCGGCAACGTCGGGGTTTTTGCCGGAGTCACCGGCAAATCCTTCGAGCAGCACGCTTCGTCCTATTGGAAACAGGCCGAACCTATTTACAATTGTAATTCTTTCAGCTCCGTTCCCAACCGTGTTTCTTATCTTTTCAATCTGCACGGTCCGAGCATGCCGGTGGACACGATGTGTTCCTCTTCGCTCACGGCCATCCATCAGGCATGTGAACATCTTTCCCGCGGCGATTGCGAGATGGCGTTTGCCGGGGGGGTGCATTTAAACCTGCATCCATCGGCTTATGTCGCGCTTTGCGCCAAGTCGATGCTTTCACCCGCCGGTCAGTGCCGGAGTTTTGGGAGCGACGCGGACGGATTTGTCCCCGGGGAGGGAGTCGGAGTATTGCTGCTCAAACCGCTTTCGCTCGCCCTGGAGGATGGGGACCATGTGTATGCGGTGATTCGCGGCACCCACATCAACCATGGGGGCAAGACCAATGGT
>Ga0163152_10007480_pt1 | contig 11949 bp, 10 predicted proteins | sample OliLakLV19MP8IB2_FD_148635 | JGI IMG/M metagenome (GOLD analysis project Ga0163152, IMG submission 148635) | Freshwater microbial mat bacterial communities from Lake Vanda, McMurdo Dry Valleys, Antarctica - Oligotrophic Lake LV.19.MP8.IB-2 | ecosystem: Environmental > Aquatic > Freshwater >... | reverse complement strand
CCTGGGAACTGCAAACGCCCGATGCCGCCATTCCCTGCGGCCTGGCGTGGCCGTGGGTCGATGTGCCGGCCTGGCTGGGCGACGCTTGCCGTTTCCGCGGCACCTTGCGCGGAGAGCAAAACGCTGCCGGTTCCCAAACAGAGATCGTCGGCCAGTTCGTTGAAGTCGATCTTCGGCAACTGGTGACCGAGCACTTCCCGCATCACCTTAGCGGGCTAGCTGAACTGCAAGTACACGCGGCCCGACTCGTCGACGGCCGCATCGATCGTCTCAGCGCTGCCACGGTCGCTGGTCCAGGGCAGATCAGCCGTTCGCTGTTGGCCGGCAGTTGGGCGATGCTCGAGATGCCCGGCGGACCGCTGCCGCCGCCGGCCGTCGATCGCATCGCCTACGAACGCCTGGCCCTGGCCTTCCTGCTCGACGCCCGCGGACTGATGATAGAGGGCCGTTGCAGCAAGGAGACCCCCGCCGCGGTGCTGGTCGACTCGAACAAGGTGCTGTTGAACCGACCCAACCGCCCGCAGAGCGCGGCCTCGCTGGTGCGGCTACTCTGCCCCCCGACGACGCACGTGGTGCCGCACGTACGCGAGGCCGAGAGCCTGTTGCGCGTGTTGCCGCTACCGGTCGCGCCCGCCGGCGCCGCGGCAGCCACGGCATCTGCCGCTAGCCAGCCGCGCCCTGCCGACGCCCCTCGCTAAGCGCGACGTCGTCGACTAGCAAGCGGAATCCCCTTCACTGCGCCCCCTCCCCCGGCGCTAGATTCCGCCCGCGGTCGACCGAAGCTTGTCCCCTTCGGGCGTCCAACTGCGAATGTTCGTCCACACCGGCCGCGGCCCGTCCCCCACGCCGTAAGTTTGCACCCTTTCCGAGATCCATTGATGCACCAGGCTTTGCTGCTCGTCCTCACGCTCCTTGGCGCCAATCCCTCGGTCGCACTCCAAGGCGTCACGGTGATCGACGTCGCCGATGGTGCGGTCCGCCCCGACCAGACGGTGCTCATCACCGACAATCGCATCACGCAAGTCGGCCCCACCGCCGAGGCCACGCTGCCGGCCGATTCCACAAAGATCGACGCCCACGGCAAGTTCGTCGTGCCAGGGCTGTGGGACATGCACGTCCACTTCGCCAGCGCCGATTACGCGCCGCTGTTTGTCGCCAATGGCGTTGTCGGCGTCCGCGACATGCACGCCCACGTGCCGTTCATTCTGCTACCACTGCGAACGGCCATCGCCCAGGGCAAGGTGCTCGGCCCGCAAATCCTCACGGCGATCAGCATGGTCGACGGCTCCCCGCCCATGTGGGCCGACGCGGTGAGCGCGGCCAACCCCGAGGCAGGTCGCAAAGCCGTGCAGTCGTTGAAAGCGCGAAAGGCCGACTTCGTCAAAATCTACTCCGGCCTCGACCCTGAAACGTTCCTGGCGATTTGCGACGAAGCCAAAAAGCTCGACATGGCCGTGGTGGGCCACATCCCCGAGGCGGTCAGCGCGGTCGATGCTTCGAACGCCGGCGTCCGCAGCATGGAGCACATCTTCGGCATCCTCACGGCCAGCGCGACGAACGAGACGGAGCTTCGCCAAGAGCTGGTGATCTCGATCCGGGGCGTCGACGCCAAGCAGTTTTATCCGCTCCTCATCCGTTCGCAGCTCAAAGCGCTCGACAACTATAACGCCGAACGTGCCAACGCGCTGTTCGCCACACTGGCCAAGAATCGCACGTACCAATGCCCGACTTTGACGGTGCATCGCATGTTCGCCAACCTGACCGATCCGGCGTTCACCGCCGATCCGCGCACCCGCTATACGCCAAAACTCATCAAGTTCGCCTGGACGCAAGCCTTGCAGTGGGTCACGCCGATCGCGCAGAACTCTACCGAGCAGCAGCGGCTGTACGTCAAAACAAAGGAGGTCGTCCGCGACATGCACAAGGCCGGCGTCCCGATTCTAGCCGGCACCGATACCAGCAATCCGTACTGCCTGGCAGGCTTCAGCTTGCACGACGAGCTGGAACTGCTGGTTGAGTCGGGCCTGACTCCATTGGCCGCGCTGCAAGCCGCCACACTCGAGCCGGCCCGCTACCTGAAGGCGGAGCAAACGCAGGGCTCAATCGCGGCGGGCCAACGCGCCGATCTGTTGCTGCTCGACGCCAACCCGCTGGAAGACATCCGCAATACGACGAAGATTCACGCGGTGGTGCTGGGCGGGCAGCTACTCGACCGCGCTGCGCTGGATGCCATGCTGACGAAAGCCGAAGCAACCGCCGCGAAGCGGTAAGCGCGAATCGCTCACACATACTTCGTCCGATCTTCCATCTCCGCATCCCGGAATGCCGCTTTGCGCTCCGCGCACTTGTTGCAGCGGCCACAATGCAAGCCAGGCTCGTCGGGCGAATTTCGCACGGGATCAATGCACGAGAACGTCAGCTCCAGCGGCAGCTCGCGCCCCAATTGCATTACCTCGCGCTTGCGCAAGTGACCAAACGGCCGCACGATTCGCAGCGGACGTTCCACCGCTTGCTCCAAGGTTTGCTCGATTAACATGAAGAATTCATCGGTCGCGTCGGGGAACGGATTCGTGACCAGCGGTGCCAGCGCCAGCTCTTCGATGCCGTGCATCTGGCACCACAGCGCCGGCTTCAAGATCACCAGCGCGTTGCGGCCCGGCAGGAAGACCGCCTCGTCGGGCGTGTTGGCGTCGGGCACGCCCCGCCCGGTCACGCTCCAGTGATCGCGATACAAGTCGGCCACCGGCATGTCGAGCTCGACCAATTCTGACAGCCGCGGCCCGGCCAGCGCCGCCAGCAGTCGGCGGACGGCGGCCAGCTCGTCGGCTTCCCAGCGCAGGCCTCCCCGGACATAGAACGGCTGCACGGTCCGGCCGGCCGCCAGCAGATGCCCCAGCAAGATGCCGCTATCGAGCCCGCCGCTTAACAACAGGCCAATCGGCGATTCCGAGTCTGATTTGGCCATCTTCGCCACTTTCCACCGGGCCGGGCATACGCATCCACAACGCGGGCAGATTGTACGCCGAGCCAGGCGGGTAGCCATCATTGTCAACCACGCCACCCGGCTGCAAAGTCCGTATCTCATTGCGACGGTGTCTGTTACATCCCGGCAACTCCCTGCTTCCTCGTCGGCAGCTATCCCCAAGTCCCTAGTCCCTGACCCCTGCTCCTTAATCCCCACCTGCTCTTGCTCCCCTTCCCGGCCATCGATACACTCCCGACCCATTTTCAGGCGGTTCGCGCGCCCCCACTCGTCTTGCGCGGCCGCTCCGGTTCAGGACGGTTGTGTGCCCAACGCGGGCGTGTCGTCACGGGCGTGTCGCTTGTGACGGCAAATGCGGACGAATTCAGCACTGGGGCTGGCGTGCGCCGGCCGGATTTTCTTTGCAATGCGCCGACCCCCTTTTAGAATGAGATACTGACATCGGCGCGCTTGTTCCTAAGCCAAAGGACTGCTATGAGATCGGCGCTCGGTGTGTTGGTTGTGTGCGCGTTGGTGCTGGCCCTGGCTCGGATGCCGTCGGCGGAGCGTGTCTCGGCCCAGCAGTCGGTCGAGCCGGCCCAGGTTGGTGTCGGCTCGCTCATCGCCTTAACGCACACGGCCGCCGGCAATCGGCAGCAGGTGACGATCATCGACCCCGTCAAACGGACGATGGCCGTCTATCACATCGAGCCAGAAGAAGGCACCATCGAGCTGATGAGCGAACGCAAAATCCAGTGGGATCTGGAGATGATTCAGTTCAACGGCACGAGCCCGCTGCCCGCCGACATCCGCAAGCTATTGGAACAGTCTCGCTAGGAAGGCATGCACAGAGCCGGAAACTACCGAGAACAGGCAAGGGGGCGCCGATGGCGCTAAAACTGGTCAGCTTGGAAGATGCCGCCCGCTTGGTCGGCGTGTCGGTTGAAGAGCTCACGCGACTGCGCGAGCAGCGCGAGATCTCGGGCTACCGCGACGGCGCGTCGTGGAAGTTCAAAGAACAGGACCTCGAGCGGCTGCGCGACCAGATCGCCGATCGCGGCGCGTCGCCCGCCGCCGACGAGGACGATCTGCTCCCCGTCGGTTCGGGCAGCGACGATCTCGACGATATCGTGCTGCTGAGCGACCTGGAGCTCGGTCAGTCGGACACCGGCACCTCGAGCACGATCATCGGCAAGCCGGGGACCATGCGGCCCGAAGAGAGCGACGTCAAGCTGGTGACGGCGGCCGACTCCGAGGCGGTCCTGCCCGGCGGCTCCGATGTGCGGCTCGTCGACGAAATGACGATCTCCCCCGACGCCGACACCGATTTGCGCTTGGGCGCGAGCGAAGAATTCTCGATCGAAATTTCCCCCTCGAGCAGCGGCAGTGATCTGCGTTTGAGCGGCGATAGCTCGTCGCGCATCCCGTCTCCCGGCGGCAGCGATATCGCCCTGGCCGAAGAATCGGCGCTCGAAGACGTCGACCTGGTGCTCAGTAGCGCCGGCGGTAGCGACCTCGACGACGACGAGCTCGTGCTCTCCAGTGGCAGCGACATCATGATGGGCGCCGCCGATAGCGGTATCTCACTGGCGTCTCCTTCCGACAGCGGCCTGTCGCTCGAAGATCCGCTCGAACTCTCAGCCCCTACCGACGAATCGTTCGATCTTGGCGGTGTCGAGGTCGGCGGTGAAGCGGCCGACGGCAGCTCGGACGACAACTTCCTACTTACGCCCTTTGAAGAAGCCAGCGGCGAAGAGTCTTCGCAGGACTCGGGCAGCCAGGTGATCGCGCTCGATGCCGAGAGTGGCCTCGGCGGTGATTCCCTCTTCGAAGAAGTGCCGGGCGGCGACTCGGGCGGCATGCTCGTCGAAGATTACGAAGGCGCGGCCGGCATGCCCGGTGGCCTGGCGGGCGGCGGGCTCGCCCCCGCGGGCATGATGCCGGCGATGGCGCGCGAAACACTGTACAGCGCCTGGCAAATCGCGGGCCTGGTAACCTGCTCGCTGTTCCTGATGTTCAGCGGCATGATGATGTACGACCTGATGCGGCACATGTGGAGCTGGGACTCTCCGTATGCCGTGAACAGCAAACTCATGGATACGATCCTCAACTTGTTCGGCGGCGGTTGATCGTCGCCGCTGTTCGCCACGCGGGTCATCCGGCACCACAAGGCGTGCCGGGGTCCGCGTAGCGGCTCGTTGAATTGGCGATTCGAAAGGAGTCGAATCATGCGTGCGGGTTACACCGCGTGCCTGGGAGCCCTGCTGACCGCCGGAGCACTTTCGGCCGGCTGCTCGTGGGTTCCGCAGAACAGCCTCACCGCTTGCGAAACGCAAGCCCGCAGCTACGCCGAGCAAAATCGCGCGCTGTTGGCCGAGTTGGAAAACAACAAGACCCACCTCCATCACATGGAAGATCGCGTTCGCCGCGCCGAGGAGGATCTCGCCCTGTTGGACGAAGAATCCACAGGCGACCGCCAGAAAGTCGTCAACTACGAACGCGAGCGCCGCGTGCTGCACCGGCAGGTCGGCGGATTGGCCAGCGCCGGCGAAGGGCGGATACCACTGGGCGTCAGCGGCCGGCTGCAGGATCTCGCGCGGCGCAATCGCAACCTGCGCTACGATCCCGATTCCGGCGTCGTGAAGCTCGAAAACGATGTCCTCTTCACCACGGCCGACGCCGTGCTCGCCCCCGAGGCCGAAACGCTGTTGCGCGACTTCGCGGCCATCTTCCAGGCCGAGGACGCCCGCGATCTCAAGATCATGATCGTCGGCCACACCGACGACCAGGCCATCAGCAAAAAGCCCGCCCGCAACCGCTACCGCACCAACTGGGAACTGAGCACGGCCCGGGCACTCTCCGTGGCCGAGTTCCTGCGCCGCACCGGCCTGCCCGAAGATCGCATGGGCGTGGCGGGCTTCGCAGGATATCAGCCGATCGCGCCGAACGAAGGTATGGATCGGGCCCGCAATCGCCGCGTGGAGATCTTCGTGATCCCGCCCGAAGCGCCGGTCATCGGCTGGACCGAATCGATGACCGGGCTGTACGAAGGGACTCGTCGCTAAGTCGACAACTACGTAAGCGAGCGCTGCCTTGCTCAACAAGGGGCGAACCTCCGGTAGCGGGTCAATCTAGTCAGCGGGAAACCCGAACGGTGTCAGGAACCGATTCAAGCGGCACATCACCAATTGTTGCGCGACAATTGAATCGGTTCCTGACACCGTTCGGACGCCGGATTTAAGTAGACTGACCCACTACCGAACCTCTCCGAACTGGGCGGCATCCGTCAGCCCCGCTATACTGACGGGCCGCGGGACGAACTCGCGGCGCCAGCCAGCCCATCCGCCAAGCGCCGCTCCCCCGCCGACGATACCGCATCCACGCCTCGCCTAGCCGCTCATGCCCAAGTACGTCGTCCGCACCGGAGGAACGCGAACCCTGGGGGTGCTCACCAGCCCCGGATCGACGCTCTACGCGCGCGGTGCCCGCATCGTGGCCCGCACCGAGCGTGGCCTCGAGGCCGGCGAAGTGCTCTGCGAAGCGACCGATCAGGCGGCCGCGCAGCTCGATCAACCCGGCCGCGGGCAGATATTGCGTGCGATGACCGCCGACGACGAAAACGAACTATCGCGAATGCACGCGCAAGAGCGGCGCGAATTCGAGACCTGCCGCCGTCTGATCGCCGAGCACGAGCTGCCGATGAAGCTCGTCGACGTCGAGCACATCTTCGGCGGCGAGCGCGTCGTGTTTTACTACCTGTCGGAGAATCGGGTCGATTTCCGCGACCTGGTCAAATCGCTCGCGGCCGAGTTCCAAACGCGCATCGAGATGCGGCAGATCGGCGTCCGCGACGAAGCCAAACTGTTGGCCGACTACGGCGACTGCGGCAAACCGGTCTGCTGCAACACGCACTTGACGGCCATGCCGCCGGTGTCGATGAAGATGGCCAAGCTGCAGAAGGCCACGCTCGACCCCACGAAAATCTCCGGCCGCTGCGGCCGGCTCAAGTGCTGCCTGCGCTACGAGTACGACGTCTACGAAGAACTGCAGAAGGTGCTACCGGCGGTCGGCCAGCATGTGGTCACCGAGCGCGGCCGCGCGCGAGTGCTCGCGCAGGAAATTCTCGCCCAGCAATTGCTCGTCGAACTGGAAGACCACCGCCGCGTGCTCATCGACGCCAGCGAAGTGTTAACGGTGATATCCTCGTGACAACCGATCCTGCCCGCCGCTTTGCCGAGCTGTTGGCTCAAGATAAGCGATATAAGCTTGAGGCCTACGTCTTCGTGGGCGAAGCGCTCGACTACGCCCAGAAGACCTTGGGGCTTGGCTCGTCGCGCCACGCGCCGTCGGGCGTCACCGCCCGTGATCCCGAAAGCGCCGAAGAGCCGCCTCAGGAGCGCCACGTCACGGGGCAGCAACTGTGCGAGGCCATTCGCTTGTACGCGCTCGAACAATACGGCCTGATGGCCAAGTGCGTCCTCAATAGTTGGGGCGTCACTTGCACGGGCGACTTCGGCGAGATCGTCTTCAACCTCATCGGCATCGAACAAATGCGCAAGACCGACGAAGACCGACGCGAAGACTTCGACGATGTCTTTAATTTCGACGACGGCCTGACAGGCAGCTTCAAGATCTCGTTACCCGGTAAGTAATCGCGCGCATTCGCCTCAGCCGTGGCACGCTGCCCGCAGGTCCCAAATCCGATATGCCAAAGCGCCAGCCCGCGCGACGCAGCCGCCCCGACGCATCGCCCCGCGCGAACGTCGCCAAGCCTGCCGGCGCGCCGCGCCAACCGTGGTGGCAGCGCCGCGACGGGCACTCGAATCCCATCCGCCGGCACGCCTGGTTACTGTATCTTTCGATCGCGCTATTGCTCGGCTGGCTGGCCTGTCTCGCGGCCCTGGCGTTCTGGGGCGGTTAAAGCCGGCGGGCATTCAGCCCACGGCGTCAACAAATCACCGCCCGGCCAACAATTCGCCAAGCGCGGCGGTTTTTTCGCCACACCTGGGCCTGTTTCGATCTGCATGATTGCGCAGACCGCGACAGTGTCACCTGCCAGCTTCCCGCCCCGGAATTTGCTACGATTGACGCAGACCCCGTAGGGTTGTGCGACTTCGCACGCCATGCCAAACACCCGCTACCAGCGGCGCCCTCCACCTGGCGTTCGCCCCCACCGAACTTTTGCGATCAAACGGAGAGCACTTCGATGCAACTGAATCTCGATATCACTCGCGTCATTAAGGCGCCTCGCGGCGCGAAGCTACACTGCTTTGCGCCCTTGGTCGCGCTGTGCTGTCTCGCAGCGGCCGTGCCTATGGCGTCGGCTGCCGACGATGCGGCCGCTAGCGCTCTCGATCCGGCTGCCATCAGTCAACTGACGTCGCGCGCCATCGAGTTCCTCGGCACCGCGCAAACCACCGAAGGGGCGTTCAGCCCGCAGGCAGGCCCCGCGGTTACCGCGCTGGTCACCGCCGGAATCTTGAAGTCGGGCCGCTCGGCCGACGATCCGTTGGTCGCCCGCAGCCTCAAGTACCTGCAAACCTACGTTCACGAAGACGGCGGCATCTACAAGCCTGACAGCACGCACAAGAATTACGAGACGTGCATCGCGATGGTCGCCTTCGCGGCCGCGAATAAAGACGGCCGCTTCGACAAGCTTTTGGCCGCCGCCGATCGCTACGTCAAAGGGCTGCAATGGGACGAAGGGGAAGACCAGGCCCCCTCGAACGAGAACTACGGTGGCGCCGGCTACGGCAGCAAGAAGCGCCCCGACCTGTCGAACACCAGCTTCCTGCTCGACGCGCTCCGCGCCGCCGGCAATGGACCCAATGATCCGGCCGTGCAAAAGGCCCTGATCTTTGTCTCGCGCTGCCAGAATCTCGAAAGCGAGCACAACACCACCAAGTTCGCCGCCAAAAACCCTGACGGCGGTTTCTATTACACCGTGGCCGCCGGCGGCGCTAGCATGGCCGGCGAAACGCCCGAGGGCGGGCTGCGCAGCTACGGCTCGATGACCTATTCGGGCCTCAAGAGCATGATCTTCGCCGGGCTGGGCCCCGAAGATCCACGCGTCAAAGCCGCCTTCGATTGGTGCTCGAAGCACTACGACCTGACGAGCAACCCCGGCATGGGCGAGGCGGGCTTGTTCTACTATTACCATACGTTTGCCAAAGCTCTGGACGCGATGGGGGTCGGCGAGATCAAGGCCGCCGACGGCAGCGAGCACGACTGGCGTGCCGAACTGGTGGCCGAGCTCGCCAAGCGCCAGCAGGCAAACGGCGCCTGGGTCAACACCTCGGATCGCTGGATGGAAGGAGACCCCAACCTGGTCACCGGCTACGTGCTGCTGACGCTGAACTATTGCCGGGGGAAGTAAGGGACACAGCGGCCTGGTCGTGTGCCAGGCTCCGCGCCGATTCGACAAGTCAACGTGCGGGGTCAGCGACGGGCTGGCGATCGACTGCCACCGGGAAAAACAGTGGTTCGTCATCGAGTTCACCGCGACCAAACCCGGCGATCCACTCCTGAGTTTCCGGCGATCGCAAAAAAGCTGCCAGCTTTCGCGCGGCAACGTCGCAAGGGCTGCCCGGCGGATTGAAGTGGCTCACGACCACCACGTACGGCCGCCGCAGCCGCGGATCGCCTTGCACCATGATCCGCAGTCCGTCGTTGGCGATCTTGCCATTGAGAAACGGAATGCGCCCGACCAGCGTGTAAGCGTGCTCTTTGGCGGCGCGCCCTAATAGCTGCCGCTGCCGATCGGTCGCCATGACCACGGTGTGCTCGTCGTCGAGCTCCAACTCGCCGGCATTGAGCAGATCGTGCAACACTTCATTGCTGCCCAAGCTCTGATGTACCAGCAGCGTGGCTTTCGACTCGATGATCTTCGCGAGCGCCGCCACGGCGTCGGTCGAGCCGGCGATCTTGGCGGGGTCGTCGGCCGGGCCAACCAACAACAGGTCGTTGCGGGCCCACGGCTGGGGATCGGCGCCAAAGCCGTCGGCCACCAGGTTGATGATCGTGTCGCTGGCGTGCATCGTGATCAGGTCGGCCTTACCCTGCTCGAAGACCGGCGCGATCACAAATTTAGGGCCCGTCGCAACGAGCTCGATCGGCAGGCCGGTCTCGGTCGTGAATCGTTCGCAGAGCGCTTGCCAGAATCCGGTGTCGGTCATGCCACCGATCACGGCGCACCGCACGGCAACCGAGCCTTTGCCCTGCGACTGTGCCGGCGCCTCGGCTGCCCCGCCTGCCGCGACCAAAACGAGTTGCCACACCATAACGCCGCCAAATAGCTTCGAGCCCCCTCTCGTGTGGCGCAGCCGATGGGCCCAAGTCTGCATCGATTGCGCAAACCTTGCGACCTGAGCAGCCGCTAGTACGCAGGACACGACAATCAAAACCTCTGCCACGACATCGAACGTACTCACGAGACACACCTCACGAACTGAGTACGAGCGTTTGCTGTTCTTGATCGATATGGCGTCAAAAAACCGCGGGATCTGTCGGCCGCGGTCCGGATGCTAGCTGTCCGTCGCGGTGGCCAGAACCTGACACCACAACGAGATGAACGCAAGTTAATTCTGCACGAGCATCTTTGTGCCGATAGAAAGCCTTGCGGGGGCAAACTCCAACCGCACGCGATTGTATGGTTCACCTTGATTTCCTGATCGTCGGTGCCCCCAAGTGCGGCACCACCGCCATGCACGCGTTCTTGCGCGGCCATCCAGAAATTTACCTGCCCGAGCGGAAAGAGCTGCACTATTACGGCAGTGACTTGAACGATTTGGCCAGCCAGATCACCGGGCCAGAACACGCGGCACTTTTTCAACGCGCGGAAGCCCGGCAGTGCGTCGGCGAGACCTGCATCTGGTCGCTGTACTCCACGCGGGCGGCCAGCGAGATTCGCCAGGAACACCCCGACGCGAAAATCGTCATCATGCTGCGCGATCCCGCGGAGATGATGTATGCGCTGCATAGCGAGTATCTCTATCAACAGATGGAGAACGTGACCTGCTTTCGCAAAGCACTGCAACTGGAAGCAGCACGCCGACGTGGCCAGCACATTCCGCCCACCGGCACGCCCGCGAAGCTCTTTTTCTACCGAGACATTGTCAAATACGCGGAACAAGTCGAACGCTATTTGCAATGCTTTCCCGCAAGTCAGGTACATGTGATTCTGTTCGACGATCTTCGGCAAGACTTGCCTGGGGTGTATCAAAGGCTACTTGGTTTCCTGAACGTCGATCCCGACTTTCATCCTGAGTTTGGATTGATCAACCCCAACAAGCGAGTTCGCAGTCTCCATGTCCGGCGAATCCTCAAGCAGCGTCCGCCGTGGGCACGAACGCTGGCGCGCTCGCTGATACCTATGCCTGGTCTCCGGCAGCGCGTACGTAATTCGATTTCGCGTTGGAACGTCAGTTATGCACCGCGACGCCCGCTGGCCGAAGCGTTGCGCCAGGAGCTCGTCGCCGAGCTGACCCCCGACATCGAGCGCCTCAGTCAATTGCTCGGCCGCGACCTTCGTGGCTGGCTGCGTACGTCTCGTCATTGTCGCGCTGCCTAGGTCAAGTTGCCCTGAGCGGGACAATTCGGCGGCGCCAAGCAATCGCAGGGTTTTGCAAGCTGTCTGTGGTCGATTCGACATGTCCTTGAACTATCCGACCAGTTCGCCCGTGCGATCGCTGGCGTAGCCGGGCAACTCGGCCAACCGCGTTCGAAAGTGTCGCGAGCGCAGCGTGGCCAACAGGGCCGCCAGTCGCGGGTCCGACTCGACCTCACCGGCGAAACAAAGGTCGTAGTCTTTGGCGTGCATCTTGATGAACTTCAAGCCAGCCTCTTCGCTGGTCAGTCGCAGACAGGGACCGACGTCGGCCCAGCCCGAGCGGATCGCGGCCGCGACGCTGCGATGATCGAAGGCGACGTGGCGCGGCACCGGCTTACCCGCCAGGATTTCGTCCTGACATTGCCGCGCGCCCGAGCCC
>Ga0163152_10007478_pt1 | contig 11950 bp, 10 predicted proteins | sample OliLakLV19MP8IB2_FD_148635 | JGI IMG/M metagenome (GOLD analysis project Ga0163152, IMG submission 148635) | Freshwater microbial mat bacterial communities from Lake Vanda, McMurdo Dry Valleys, Antarctica - Oligotrophic Lake LV.19.MP8.IB-2 | ecosystem: Environmental > Aquatic > Freshwater >... | reverse complement strand
GGTACTCGCGACCACCGGCCTGGCTGCCGATACCCGAAAGTTTGTACCCACCGAAGGGCTGCCGGCCGACCAGGGCGCCGGTGATGCCGCGGTTCAGATAAAGATTGCCAGCGGCGATTTCGCTCCGGGCTTGCTCGAGGTGCTCGGGACTGCGCGAGAAGACGCCGGCCGTCAGCGCGTAGGCCGAGTCGTTCATAATCGCAATGGCGTCGCTGAAGTCCGCGGCGCGAAGTACCGCCAGCACAGGGCCAAAAATCTCGTCCTGCGCTAGCGGCGCGTCGCGGTCGACGTCGGCGAAAATATGCGGCCCGACATAATAGCCTTCAGTCGCCAATGGACCACAATCGGCCGCTAACATTTCGCGACTACGGCGGCGGGCCTCCGCGATGGTGCGCAAGACCCGCGCCTGTGATTCTTCGTCGATCAGCGGGCCGACGTCGGTCGCGGGATCGTCGGCCGGACCGACCTTCAAACTGCGCGTCGCTTCGACCAGGCGGGCCAGAAACGCGTCATAGATGCTCGCGATCACGACGACGCGCGAACAGGCCGAGCATTTCTGCCCTTGATAGCTGAAGGCGCTACCGACCGTGGCCAGCACCGCTTCATCGAGGTCGGCGTCGTCATCGACCACGATCGCGTTCTTGCCTCCCATTTCGGCGATGACCCGTTTGACAAAGCGTCCGCCGGCAGCGGAGACTTCCGCCGCGCGACGATTGATGGCCAGGCCCACGGAGCGCGAACCGGTGAACGCCACCAGTGCCACGTCGAGGTGATCGACGAGCGCGGCGCCGGCGGTTTCGCCAGCGCCCGGCAAGTAGTTGACGACGCCGGGGGGAAAGTCCGCCGCGATGAACGCATCCATCAACTGCGCCGCCACCAGTGGCGTTTGTTCGGCGGGCTTCATCACCACGGTGTTGCCCGTCGCCAGCGCGGCAGTCGTCATGCCAGTGAGAATGGCCAGCGGAAAATTCCACGGCGCAATAACAGCGGCCACGCCGCGGGGCAGGAACTCAAAGCGATTCTCCTCGCCCGGCACGTCGACGCCGTGCGGACGCGCCAAGGCTTCGGCCCCGCTGGCGTAGAATTCGCAAAAGTCGATCGCCTCGGCGACGTCGGCATCGGCTTCGCGCCATGGCTTGCCTGCTTCGAGCACGATCCAGGCTGCCAGTGCAAATCGCCGCGCTCGCAAGTGCTGCGCGACGCGGCGCAACAGTTCGGCACGATCGGCAGCGGTTTTGGCCGACCACGCGGGCCAGGCCTGCCGAGCAGCCGCCACGGCGCGATCAACCTCTCTCTGTCTGGCCGACGCTGCGGTTCCAATCACTTCGCGCCGGCGCGACGGGTTCAACGAGACGATCTGCTCGGTGGTTTCGACCGCCTGTCCATCGATCCAGAGCGGCGCGTGACGCCCGAGTTCTGCGCGCACGTCGGCAATTGCCTGGCGCATTGTTTCGCGATTGGCGGCCAGGGCAAAGTCGGTCGGCGGCGTGTTTTTGAACGTCCAGGCGAAAGGTCCGCCCGAAGGCGCGTCAGCGATCGGCGCGGTAACTTCGCCGACCTCCGAGTTCGACAGTCTCCGCTGGTCTTGATCGTGGGCGAGAATCTCTTCGGGATTCATGAGCAGTTTCTCCGGCGAGACGCTTTCGGTGAAGCTCGCCCGCAAGAAGGAGTCGTTCGAAGTGTTTTCCAGTAACCGCCGCACGAGATAGGCCATGCCGGGGATCAACTCGCCGAAGGGCATGTAGACGCGGACGCGGTGCCCGAGATTGACGAGCGCTTGCTTGATCGGATCGCCCATGCCGTAGAGGAGTTGCAGCTCGAAACCGCTGGGGCCGACCCCCAAGTGCCGCGCCACGGCGATGGCGTGGGCCAAGGATCGCACGTTGTGGCTGGCGATGGCCGGCCGCAGGGCATCGCGCGCGGCGAACAATTGGCGAGTCAGTCGCTCGAAGTTCGCGTCGGTGGCCGCTTTCTGCTCGAAGACGGGGACCTGCCAGCCGACCGAACGCGCGTGCACCGTTTCGTAATCCCAATAAGCGCCTTTGACGAGCCGCACCCAAACGGGCGTGCCCCGGCGGCGCGCCCAGTGAGCGAGCGCTTCGAGGTCGTCGACGGCGTCGCGCAAGTAGGCCTGCACGACGATGCCCACGTCGGCCAAATCACGGAACTCGGCTTCATCGAGCACTTGCTTGAAGATCTCGAACGTGAGCGTCCGCTTGTCGAACGACTCCATGTCGATATTCACGAACGCGCGGAGCTCGCGAGCGAGCCGCAACAGCGGACGCAGCCGCTCGGTGACGCGGCGCGTGGTGCCGGCCGAGTCGAGCGGATCGAAGCGGCTGTCGAGCGCCGAAAGTTTGAGCGACACGTTGATGCGCGGCACTTCGGTTGTCAGTTCGCGATCGATCTGCGGCACCTCGGGCCAGGCGTTGACGACGGGTGCGATCTCGCTCAGCAAGCTGAGGTACTCTTGCTGGTAGCGATTGGCCTCGATGTCGCTGGTGACAGCCTCGCCCAACAGGTCGAGCGTAAATGCGCGGCGGAGTTTTCGCTCGCGCATGGCGGCGGCCAGCACTTCGTGGGCGTTGCTGCCGGCAATGAAGCGGCGCGCTTGCCCGATCACGTTGCGCCGCGCGGCCATGGCCAGCGCGCGGCCTCCCAAGCTCCCGGCGGGCGCGAGTTTGAGCCCGAGCCGGGCGGCGCCAGGTAAGTACTGCGAAACCTCGGCGAAGTACTCCTGCAGATGCCGGGCGACGGCTTCGCTCGTCGAGAGCATCGGCAGCACGTCGACAAAGCGGAACATCTGCACTTTGACGCTGTCGTCCTGCATCGCCCACGACATCAGGGCGTCGTCCCACCAGCGGCGCTCGAAAACCGACCGGCGGCGATCGTCGATCCGGGCAAAGATCTCGCGCCCGACCTCGCGCGTGGTGCGCTCGATCTTGGTTAACTCAAGCTCATTAAGATGGTCGGAGCGATGCATCGTGTGCCGCCGAAGCCTGTGGGTGCGTCGAGCGCCGCTATCCAACAGAATTCTATCCCACGGCCCGCAGCGGATAAGGGATCGCAGTCGTGCGTCGCAGTGCGAAACGGTAGCGGAAGGCTGGCGGGGCGCTGGGTCACCAGGCCCGATTGACAGCAAAGGTCAGGTCGACTAACGCCAGGAATTCGACGATCGTGAGCACAACGAGTTTTACCAGGATCGCCCACAGGCGGGTGTCGAGCCACAGATCGCGCGGCTCCAGCAGGCGCCGGCTGGCCGCGGATTGCTGTGGGATTTCGGCAACGTACAGCGCGCGACCGGCTGAAGATAAAAAAAGATAGAGCGTGCCGATCTGCACCAACGCACAGAGCAAGCCGTGGATGACGGGTGCGCCGAATTCCACATTGCGCCCCAGGGCGGCTAGCGCCAGGCCCAGCAAGCCGAGGGTCCAGGCGATTTGCGCCCGCCGCGCCCAGGATTGCAGAATGCAAAGGCCGATGACCGCCGGCAGGCCGCAGGCGATGACGCGCTTCGCGAAGTCCGCGGCGACGACCCCAGGCAGGAACCAATCGTTGGCAAATGCGGTGACCGCCACTAGCAATTGGGCATAGCCCAGCGCCAGAATCGTCGAACCGCGCGCCCAGAGCGAGTCATCCGACACGACGGGCACAGCGTCTACGACAACATCGTCGACGAGCGGCGGGGGCGCTTCGTAAGGATTGTCAGACGGCATCGGCGACGTTGCGCCACCCATCGCTTGCGTCGCACGCGCGGCTCTCTCAGGTCGCACGCACGGCCGACGCAGGAGGGAAGTCGCTTAAGGGTAATCGCTTAACCGTCCAGGCCGAATTCGCGCATCAAGGCGCGGAACGTGGGGTCTTTGCGAAGCGGATCGAGGTCGCTGTCCGACTCCAAGTGCTCAAAATCCTCGTAACCGCACTCAAAGGCCAGACGCAACTCGGCGATGGCTTCCGTCGGTCGACTGCTCATCGCCAGGCTGCAGGCCAGGTTGTAGCGAACAATGCAATCGGCCGGGCGCAGCCGGGCCAGACGATGATCCAGCACCAAAGCGTCGGCGTGCTGCCCCTTGCGGGTGAGCAACTCAGCCTGACAGCGGAGCACGTCAACGTAATCGGGATTACGAGCCAGGATCTGACGATAAAACCACAACTCAAAATCGAGCTGACTTTGCTGACAGAAGCGTTCCAGCGGCGAGGCCGACGCTGACTTCTTGCGGGGTTCCGATGGTACGTGCGGCTCGGAGGCGGACATGCACCCTCCCTCAGTTTCAGCCAGACCTGGCTCGCTGGCCGGCCGGGCTTTGGCCACTACCCGCGTGCAGAAACTAGCATCAGAAGAGATCGTTGAGACAACCGCTACTAGGCATTATAGGGCCGATTGCCGAGGCTGCAATCGATCGTTGCGGGAGCGCCCGATTTGCCGCTCTCCAGGCCAGCAAACTTCGGGTAAAGGCAGAATTGGCCCCGGGCCTGGTGCATCCGGCTTGCCTCGCGCCGGGAAGGAACTTGACCACCCGCGTGGTATCGCCACCACACTCATTTGGCACTGTCCCGCAAGAACGAAACACGTTGCAAAAGCACCTCGGCAGGGGGCTTCGCGACGGGTCGCGCCCCTTGACCCATGTTGCGAGGGGGGATAGCGTTACAACGCTGCTACCGCGCGCCGCGGCGCGCGGGTTTCTCAAGGGGACCGCGCCAACGATTTCGTGCCATCTGGGGGCACGCCTCGCGGTCAGATTGTCGTTTGTGTCAGGAGCGATCGGAATGAATGCTTCGTCGAACCCCAACCCAAAGTCGGCGACCAATGGCGCCACAAAGCACCAATTGGGGGATGCCGATGAATTGCTCCGTCGCCGCCCACCCGTGCTGAACACGGAGGAGGACGAAGACCAGGAAGAGCTGGACGACGACGATTTCGACGACGATTTCGACGATGATTTCGAGCAAGAACTCGCTGACGAATGGGAAGAGCTCGACGACGTGAACGGCGTCGAGAGGGCGGAGCCAGACGAGGCGGAGCTCGGCGAAGATGATGAATCCGCCGATCCGGCGGGGGCCGAACCGGACGCCGACGAGTTCTAGCCCGCATTTCTCACCAGCCATCTGCTGCGCGGAGCCCAAGTCCTTGGCTGGCTTCGTCGCAGAGTGCGTCTCGATCCTCAGCGTATGAGCAATACGCTTCCGGTCGATCCCCACCCTGCTCGTTGCCAGTCAAGCACTTAACTCCGCTCGCAACGAAGTTGGTGAGAAATGCAGGCTAGTGATCCCGGGCACTTTCTAGCGCTTCCGCACCCTTTTCGTGTGCTTCGGCGCACTGCGGCTCTGAGTTGTGATCGGGATGTCGCGGACTTCAGTTGCTCCCGCTGGCGTTGCGCGCCACGTGGGGGGAGTCGACTTAGCCGGCCGGCGGTCGGTAAGTAGCGCTAATCATGTGACTTGAGTCGCGATCGATGCACCGTCGCAAGAATTCTTGCCCTCTGGGCAGAATTGCTCGTCCAGCCTCGGCCAGATTGGCCCTTAGCAAACGCGCAGCCTGCCCGACGCGCCTGGTCGTTCTCGGGCAATTCGCGGGCGTTTTAGGCAGCCGAATTTCGCACTGGATTGGCAATTGCTGAATCATTTATGTCAATTCTGGCTGTCATTTCACTGGTGATTTGCAAAAAGACGTATTCATCTTGACGAGGGAAGTTAAGTACAATCGCCGGCACAGGCGGTACCAGGGTTCACTGACCCCAGGGATCTTTCTTTCGGAACACGATTGTCACACCCATTGCGGTTCTCCTTAGGCGATCGGACCGCCGGGTTGTACGTGCCTTAGATCGCGTTGAAGTCGGATTGTGAGCAACTGGCGTTGCCTCCCGGGCAAGGAGGTTCAACGCTCGCACCGGACGGGGCGGTTGAGCAGCTTGGAGCCAATTCTCCACTCCGATGGGGGGATTGCGCGCCAAGGGGCTAATCCGAGGGGCGGGTTGCTACTTGAAATTGCCCGCACCTAGGAGTAACTGCAATGAGCGAGGCTGCCACCACGGTTTACGTTATCGAGGACAACGACGAGTTGCGCGAGTCGCTGGCCGGCACGATTCGCAGCGTCGGCCTGCACGTGCAAGATTACGGCCATCCACGCGAGTTCTTCGCCAACTACGATCCGCAGACGCCCGGCTGCCTGGTCGTCGACCTGCGCTTGCCCGACATGAGCGGGCTCGAGCTGCAAAGGGTCGCCGCGCGACAGGGGAGTTTGCACCCGTTCCTGATCATCACCGGCCATGGAGACGTGCAGACCGCGGTCGCCGCCATGCAGCAGGGGGCTTTGGACTTTATCGAGAAGCCGTTCAGTCGTCAGCAACTGCTCGATCGAGTCCAACAGGCGGTCGCCCAAGACCAGCAGCAGCGCAAGCTCTTCACGCAGCAACAACATGTGCGCGGGCTGATCGCGGCGCTGACCGGTCGCGAGCGCGAGGTGCTCGAGCTCGTTGTCGACGGCAAGCTGACGAAAGAAATCGCCCGACAACTGGGCATCAGTCCCAAGACGGTCGAGGTCCATCGGGCCAACGTCGTGCGCAAGATGGGCGCGGACAACGTGGCCGAGTTGATCCGCGTGGTGATGCCGTTGGTGCCGTCGGAGCCGTCGAGCAACGCAGTGGGCGCGGTGGCTGCGCTGCGCGTGGCGCTACCGGCGGGGCCGTCGCTGCCGGACGAGGATACCGTCATCGGGCAATGAGGGCTTCGCGCCTTGGCGCCCGCAACCGCGGTCGACTAAGGATGTGACGTCGTTCGCGCCCTTGGCGAAGCGCTCAGGCTGTTTGAGAAGCCGCCGTGGCCTCGGCGAGCAGTAGCGCGTCGTCGCACAAGTCGGCCACCGAGTCGACGATCAGATCGGGCCGATACGCGTAACGAACCAGGTCTTCGCGCTGGGTGCCGCCCGAGAGCACCAGCACGGTGCGGTAGCCCATCTGCACGCCGCCGAGGATATCGGTTTCCATCGTGTCGCCGATGATCGTGGTTTCGGCCGTCGCCAGGCCCAGTTCCTTGCGGGCGGCGCGCATCATCACCGGGCTCGGTTTGCCGACGCTAAAGGCCTTGAGCCCCGTGGCCGCCTCCAGCATGGCGACGGTAGCGCCGCAGCCGGGTCGCAGCCCATTGGGCGTGGGGCAATTGGGATCGAGATTCGTGGCGATCAGCTTGGCGCCGCGCAAAATCATGCGCGAGGCGATCTCCATCGTCTCGAAGGTGAGGGAGCGCCCCTCACCGACCACGACATAATCGGGATCGTGGTCAACGATCGCGTAACCGTTATGGTGCCGGGCCTGCAGCAGGCCCCCCTCGCCGATCACGTAAGCGGTGCCGCCAGGCTTTTGCGCGGCGAGAAAACGCGCCGTGGCCATCGCGCACGTGTAGATGTGTTCTTCGCCAACGTCGATCCCCATGCGGTGGAGTTTCATAGCCACGTCGCGGCGCGTACGTTGGCTATTGTTGGTGAGGAACGCAAACGGGACGTTCAAATCTAGCAGACGCCGGATGAACAAATCGGCGCCAGGAATGATCTCGTTGCCCCGGTAAATGACACCGTCCATGTCGATCAAATATCCAGGTTGCATCGTCGTAGCAGTCCGCGGGGTGAAGTGGGCCCGGTGGTGTGCGATCACGTTATCGGTGGTAGCAGGCAAGGTGTTCGGCGGTTTCCATTCGTACGCGGGTTGTCGCCGCCGAGCCGCGCGAGGCGGTAGAGTTCTGACATTTCAAGCAAACCGTGCGCCGCGGCGCATCAAGCGAGAACATGCAGGCCGTTTCAGCGTGGCGCGGTATCGACTTGGGTCACCTCGACGACCGGCGCTCACTGTTAAGCAAAAAAAGCTGGTTTCGCTCGGTAAAGGTCTCGACTGCACAGATTCTATGCATGCGCGTGAAGAGGGCGCGCAGAACACGTCAAGTTTGTGCTGGCACTTGCAGAGCAAATGCGCAATGCCGCTACCACTTTGATGCAGGTTCCGTGTGGACGGGCGATCCAGCAGAAATCACAGACGAGTTCGCGAGAGAACAGTCAGCTATGCATTCGCGGAAGTGAGTCGCCGCGCGCGATGATCTCGGCCTCGGCGGCCGCCAACTCCGCGAGCCGGTTGCGCACCACGTCGGCCGTGGCGAACTCCTCGGCGAAGCGGACGTAGGTCGTGTAGTGCCGCGCCTCGCTCTCGAACAAACTGCCGTAGAACTCTGCCAGCTCGGCGTCGCGCCCCTGGTCGCGCAGGTGATCTCGCAACAGCGCAAACCGCTCGCAACTGCGGGCTTCGATCAGCGCCGCGATCAGGCAGCGATCGATCGCGCGCCCCGGCTCGAGCTTGCGCGCCAGTTCGTGAAGTTGCCGCCCGTAATTACTTGGTGGCAGGCGGCGGAAGCGAACCCCGCGGCGCTCGAGCAATTCGAGCACCTGCCGGAAATGATCGAGCTCCTCGTTCACGATTTCGGAGAGCGCTCGCACCAGGTCGGTGCGCTCGACGTAGGAGAAGATCAGGTTGAGCGCGACGCCGGCGGCCTTCTTCTCGCAGTGCGCGTGATCGATGAGCACTTCGTCCAAGTGCTCGTCGACCATCGCCAGCCAACGCGCGGAAGTGTCGGTGCGCAAACCAAGCACGGCCAAAATCTCCGCTACTTGCCGGCCGTGCCGCGCAAACGCTTCTGAGTATTCCGCAAGAACCAGCTCGGCGCCAACCGCTTGAGATACCAGGCAATGCGACCCTCGCGTGGCAACATCACATACAGGCGTTTGCGCCGCATGGCTTGCACGGCGGCATCAGCCACGTCGTCGGCCGTCATCTTCGCACGCTCAAACGCGCGGCGGGCAATCTTGATCAAGTCGTCGGTGACGAAGCGGGCGTCGGTCAACAGATTCGTGGCGAAGAACGCCGGGCACAATACGCTGACCCCCACCTTGTGCGGCAGCAATTCGGCGTACAGCGTTTCAGAAAGCGAGAGCACGCCGGCTTTCGTCACGTTGTAGCCGGCCATGCCAGGCAACGAGCCGACAGCGGCCAGCGAAGCGGTATTGATGATGTGGGCGCCGGCCGGATTGCGTTTGAGCCAATCGACAAAGAAGTGGCATCCGTAGATGACGTTCCACAAATTGATATCGACGATCCAGCGCCAGTCGTCGAGTGTGAACGCGCCAACGTCTCCGGCGCCGGCCACGCCCGCGTTATTCACCAAGAGATCGAGCTGCGGCCAACTGGCTTGCAGTTTGTCGCGCAGAGCTTGCCACTCCTCCGGACGTCGCACATCCAGTTTTTCGACTTGCCCATCGCCGCCGGCTTTGCGCACGAGATCTAGCGTTTCGTGGCTACCCGCCTCGTTGATGTCGCACAGCGCGATGTGCCAACCATCTCGGGCCAGACGAAGGCAGATGGCGCGGCCCAATCCGCTGGCAGCGCCTGTAACAATGGCATGGCGTCGATCTGGCATGTGCGTCGGCGTGACCTCTTCGGCAAACGGCGTGGTAGAAGGTAAAAGCCCAGCGCGCGGCACCTTTACCGCGCGCTGGGCCAGCTTGACAAGCGATCGCCGCTACTTGCCGGCGGTTTCCGTAGATTGCAGATGGCGCTCCAACCAATCAGAAGCGATGACCACCTCTTCGCGGATTGTCGGCCAGGGGTGACCACCTCCCTTTTTGACAATCAGCTCGCAAGGCACGCCCGCCTTCTTGAAGGCCTCGAGCATGACTTCCGATTGCTGTAGCGGCACCACGAAGTCGGCGTCGCCGTGGATCAACAGCATCGGGGGCTCTTTGCCGGTGACGAGCCGAGCGGGGGAGATCTTGCCCATCTGCGTTTCGATTTCTTCGGGGGTCTGCTTCTTGATGCCCCCTTCGAAGAGCAAGCCACCGAGCATGATGACGACTGGGCTTTTGCCAGGTTTCTTGCCAGGTTGCATATTGCCCCAATTGAGGAAGTCAGTCGGCGGGAAGAACGCGACGGCCGCTTTGACGCGGGTGCTGTGCCGCTTGAGCGGATCGTTGGCGTCGGGGTCACCATCTTCGGCCAGCACTACCGACAAGCAGGTCAAGTGCCCGCCGGCCGAAGCGCCGGTGAGGCCCAAGCGATCGGGATCGATCTTGTACGCGGCGGCATGCTCCTTCACCCAGCGGATGCCGAGCTTGAGGTTGTCGACCATTTCCAACGCGCAGTATTTGCTGGAACTACCTGGACGAATCGCGAAGACGGTGCAGCCGCGCTCACAAGCGACGTCGTAGATGCCCGCCTTCTTGTGATCATCGAGCCGACCGCGCGCGGCCGACCAGCCGCCGCTGACGATGTCGACGATGCCAATTCCGTTCGATTTTCCCGTCGGCGTGAAGATGTCCATGATCAGGCCGACGCCATCATCGGTGTCGGCAAACACCACGTTCATTTGTTGCGTGTAAGGCGGCGACTCGGTCTTCGCAGCCTCGGCCTTGGCGGCGGCCGGTTTCTCGGCAACCGCGGGCTCGGCGTATACACGCGCGACCGGCGCGACGGCCAGCAGCAGCAGCAGCATTGCCGCGATCATGGCGTGTGTGAGCTTCTTCATAACGAAGTTTCCCTCTGTTTTCGGCGTGATAAATCCGAGTTATCTGGCGTGTTTACTTTTTCAACCAACGGACCATTTCGGTGGTAACTTTGTCGGCCGCGTCTTGCTGCACGAAGTGCCCCGCGCCCGGGATCGTCACCAAGGTCAGTTCGTTGTCAATCCAATCCCACGTGTCGTTCAATGCGCCGGGCAGCAGCGCCGTGTCTTTCAGCCCGTGAATCACGAGCACCGGACATTTCACCTGGGGCATCCCGGCGGCTTGCTCGGCCTCGGCTGTGTACGGCTCGCGCGGGTAATTGGCCTTGTAATAGTTCAGCATCGCTTCGACATCCGAGCGCTGGAAGGCGGCGACGTACTTCTTGCGCGCCTCGGGATCCTTCACCCAGAAGGCCAGCATGGCGGGGGCCACTTTCTTTGCCGCGTCGGGCTCTTGAAAGCCGCGAGCGTAGGCGCTGTTCTTTTGCTGCTTGGGGTTGTTTTGCAATTCACGCAGCAAGCCGCGCGGATGGGGCAGGTTCAAGATGATGAGTCGTTCGACGATTTCGGGACGCTGCATCGCGACCGACCACGCGACCATGCCACCCCAGTCGTGCCCGACGATCACGGCCTTGTCGCGGCCGAAGTGCTTGACCACCGCCGCGATGTCAGCCACGAGTTTGTCGATCTTGTAGTTCTCGACCCCCGTGGGCTTGTCGCTGCGATTGAAGCCGCGGCCGTCGATGGCCACGACCTTGAAGCCGGCCTCGACAAGGGCCGGCATCTGCTCGCGCCAGGTGTACCAGAAATCGGGGAATCCGTGGATCAAGACGACGAGCGGTCCTTCCCCTTTGGTGACGTAATGAATCTTGACGCCGTCAGAATCGGCGAAGCCATGTTCGCCGAGCGATGTGTCTTCATCGGCCAGGCTCGCGGAGTCTGTCGCCGGCGACGAGGCCGCGGCGGGTGCCTCCAAATCGGCGGCGGGCTCCGCGGCTCGCAGTGAGCAATTCGCGAGTGCGGCCAAAGCCAGGGCAACCGGCGCGAGCAAAAAAATTGGCGATAAGCGGTGCAGCTCGACTGCCATAGACGTACAACCTCAAAATAATCTGACGTGGTTAGGATGGAGCCCGGCAGCCGGCGCGATTGTTCAAACAGCGCGCCAAACGCCGAGCCTACTGGCGGCGCGGCGCGGCGTCAAGCATTGGTCTTGCTTGACTTTACGCGCAGCCGCCGATAGTCTGGCGCGCGTTGGCCGGAGAACCAAGCCGGGGGGCCGTTCGAACCAATTCGCTACCCGTCGGGGCTTGTCCCGTTTCCTATTGCCCGCGGCAACATCCGTGGGGACTGGAATTGCGCGTCGGGCAGGCAAGTTGCAAGCACCTATCGACGTCCCGTGGAGAGGAGAATCGCGATG
>Ga0163152_10007473_pt1 | contig 11953 bp, 10 predicted proteins | sample OliLakLV19MP8IB2_FD_148635 | JGI IMG/M metagenome (GOLD analysis project Ga0163152, IMG submission 148635) | Freshwater microbial mat bacterial communities from Lake Vanda, McMurdo Dry Valleys, Antarctica - Oligotrophic Lake LV.19.MP8.IB-2 | ecosystem: Environmental > Aquatic > Freshwater >... | reverse complement strand
GGCTCGGTTCATCCCCACGCGCGTGGGGAACACCGGTTCACGCACCGGCAATACGACCGGGCCCCCGGTTCATCCCCACGCGCGTGGGGAACACCTCGAACCACCACGCCAGCCGGTCAATCGGGACGGTTCATCCCCACGCGCGTGGGGAACACCCCTGCGGACTGCACCAGCCGCGCCACGAACGCGGTTCATCCCCACGCGCGTGGGGAACACGTGAAGCTGTTGCCGCCGCCGTGCAGGCCGGTCGGTTCATCCCCACGCGCGTGGGGAACACATTTCCTGTGCGATCATAGGAGTCAGTCTACTCGGTTCATCCCCACGCGCGTGGGGAACACACGAGCTCGCCGAACGCCCGGCGGCCGATTCCCGGTTCATCCCCACGCGCGTGGGGAACACTGCCCCCAGCTGGCCCTTGAGCCGGGCCACGTCGGTTCATCCCCACGCGCGTGGGGAACACCAGACTGCCAGCCACGGCGAGCGCGAGGCTGGCGGTTCATCCCCACGCGCGTGGGGAACACGCAACGTCGCCAAACGCTTTGACGACGGTGCCCGGTTCATCCCCACGCGCGTGGGGAACACTGGGGTTAGGTCGAGGCCTTGGTCCCCTTCGCCGGTTCATCCCCACGCGCGTGGGGAACACATAAGCCGGACCATGCCAGAGTAGACCGAAGACGGTTCATCCCCACGCGCGTGGGGAACACACGACGAGACCCAATGCCAAGAGGCCCCCGAACGGTTCATCCCCACGCGCGTGGGGAACACCAAGCTTCCGTTTCCCGCATTTCTGCCGTGTCCGGTTCATCCCCACGCGCGTGGGGAACACGCCATCGCGAAGTCCTCCTCGGTCGCCCCGTCCGGTTCATCCCCACGCGCGTGGGGAACACCAGACTGCCAGCCACGGCGAGCGCGAGGCTGGCGGTTCATCCCCACGCGCGTGGGGAACACCAGACTGCCAGCCACGGCGAGCGCGAGGCTGGCGGTTCATCCCCACGCGCGTGGGGAACACGATGGCATCCGATGGGCGCGACGTGCCGCAGTCGGTTCATCCCCACGCGCGTGGGGAACACTTCGCCTGGCTGCACGCCCTCCGCCGGGAGTGCGGTTCATCCCCACGCGCGTGGGGAACACAAGACCGTGAACAGCGGCGACGCGGCCCCGAGCGGTTCATCCCCACGCGCGTGGGGAACACCGGAACTCCATGCGGCCCCGCAAAACCGTTTCCGGTTCATCCCCACGCGCGTGGGGAACACGCGCGTCATCTAGCGTGCCGCCTCGCGACGCGCGGTTCATCCCCACGCGCGTGGGGAACACACGCACCACTCCCCCGGCGGCTCCGGCTCCGGCGGTTCATCCCCACGCGCGTGGGGAACACCCGAATTTCCCGATCGGCACCCTGACAGCCACCGGTTCATCCCCACGCGCGTGGGGAACACCCCGGGCCGTATGCCGCAAGCATGGCAGGTGCCGGTTCATCCCCACGCGCGTGGGGAACACTCATGCCCGTCCCTCCTCTTTGGCGTTGTGCCCGGTTCATCCCCACGCGCGTGGGGAACACCCAAGCAGGTCAAGCGGACCAAGTTCAGGCTGCGGTTCATCCCCACGCGCGTGGGGAACACGCCGCACGAGTTGTGCGGCACCCGGACGACAGCGGTTCATCCCCACGCGCGTGGGGAACACCGATAGGTGGGGCTGGTGCGGGTGGTGGTCGTCGGTTCATCCCCACGCGCGTGGGGAACACTATTGACCGATGACCCGGCTTTGTGAATCGAGCGGTTCATCCCCACGCGCGTGGGGAACACATGACCGCCACGCACACCCCGACTGATAGCCACGGTTCATCCCCACGCGCGTGGGGAACACTCGGAGGACCTGATCCGGGTACCGCTGCCACGCGGTTCATCCCCACGCGCGTGGGGAACACGTCTACGATCACGTGATAATCGGAGCAGAGAGCGGTTCATCCCCACGCGCGTGGGGAACACTAGTTCTGCCCCGCCTCACGCAGTGCCGCCAACGGTTCATCCCCACGCGCGTGGGGAACACGGGTCCGGCACCATCCAGCCGCCCGCCACCCACGGTTCATCCCCACGCGCGTGGGGAACACGCTGTACGGTGGGGCGATCCGTGGGGGTAAGTCGGTTCATCCCCACGCGCGTGGGGAACACCCCAGCCCGTATTTCGCCATCAGGTCGAGCGCCGGTTCATCCCCACGCGCGTGGGGAACACTCGCCCGCGTCGCTGAAGGTGGTCAACAGGCCCGGTTCATCCCCACGCGCGTGGGGAACACCTGAGTGCGGGGCTGAGGCGGTTCCAGCCCATTCGGTTCATCCCCACGCGCGTGGGGAACACGCGTCGCCGTGCTCGATTAGGCTCTCCGCGCCCGGTTCATCCCCACGCGCGTGGGGAACACTGTGAGGTTGGACGATACGAGGGGATCGAGGACGGTTCATCCCCACGCGCGTGGGGAACACTCTTCCCTGCAACTCCAAGTCCACCAACCACTTGCCAGTGGCCGTCAACTCCTACCAGGCAATTACGGTACGCGGGCCCTTTGTGCGGATAGCTGATCCGGAGGGAGAAATTGCACCAGTGTGAGCCCGTCGAAATCCTTTGGCTCGCGTCGGTTGACGCCTGCCGTCTCGAATGTAAAGCCGGAATCGGTCGGCGTCGCCCAGGCAATCACAGCCGACCCCTCGCCCAGGAGTTCGAGCACCTCACTCCATATGCGACCTCGAACCTTGGCCGAATAGACACCCACGTAGACACCCGCCCGAACCTCCGCCAGCCAGAGTGCCAGCCGTCCACGCAAACGGGCCGGCACATTCTCAACCACGATGACCAGCATCACCAGACTCCGGTTGAGGAAGGGCAGGAGGCTGACCCTCCGGAGCCTCCTGCGGGGGTGCGAGGCCGGATTCCAGAAGCAGTTCTCCGATCACCGGGATAATCCGATCCAGAAGACCAGACTTCCGAAAAGCGTCTCGACACCTGATGCGCACGGCTCGTTCGATTGGACCCTGCGCATGCGCCCCATGCTCATATTCTGCAGCAACGCCAAACGCCACTGGCACGACCGTCTCAAACTTGAAGAGATCCGCAATGTCGTACACAAAGCTCTGAGGCTTTCCGCGGTGCAGAAAGCCAATGGCCGGCGCATACCCTGCGGCGAGAATCGCAGCCTCACTGAGCCCATAGAGACAGGCCGTGCCAGCGGAGAGAGCTCGATTCGCATGATCCGCCTTCTCCCATTGGGCAGGATCGTACCGCCGCCCGGCCCAGCGAACGCCGTGCTGGCGGGCATGGTGCTTGTACAACTCCCGCACCCGGACTCCTTCAATGCCACGCAACTGATCCACTGACCGCCGGGCCGGAGGCTCCTCCCCAAATCGAAGCCGATACATCGCCCGCACGACCCGTAGCCTGGCCGGCTCGTCGAGGGCGGCCTGAGCTTGGAAAAGCAGGCGCTCCGCTCGGGCACCGCCCGGCTGCCCGGCGGCATAGAGCCGCACACCACCCTCACCCACCCAGACAAGGAGGCAACCGACCCGTGCCGCCAGCGCGACGGCGGCATGGGTGATCCGGATCCCCGGCTCCAGCATCAGACAGGCCAGCCCGCCGATGGGGATCTGGACGCGAACCCCGTTCTGGTCCACCAGCACGAAGGCCCCGTCGATCACATCCACCTGGCCATACTCCAGGAACACAATGGCGGACCGCTCCTTGATCGGGATCGGTCGCAGCGGAACGTATGGCGCGTCGGTCACGCGGCGGGAACCACCGAGAGGAGCCCAAGACCCAGCGCCTTACCGTGTCCAACACCCGTTTCCAGCGCCATCCTGAATCGGTCCGGGTCGGTGACCGTCAGCAGACCATCATAGAGGACCGAGAAGACCCGGATGCCGTTGCCGCCATGCTGCCTCCCGCGCAGCATCTGTTCCTGGGATATTCGCACATCGACTTGCCGCTGTTCCACCCCGCCCGTCCCGGGAGGAACGGCGACTGGAACGGCGAACCCGTGTTGGAGGCCCTTCCGCTCGAGCCATGCCTCCTGGTCCTCCCGACGCAAGAGGCCAAGCCGCTTGCCGCCATGGCGCGTGACGCAGGGGTTGGCACGGACGCGGTATCGAAAGCGGGCCCCCTCCTCCAGAGATCCGAGCTTGAGCCGCTCCCTCAGATCAATCGGCGGATCAACTCTCCCGAGCCAGCCCCGGATACCGATTGCATCCCAATGTGGCTCCGAGCGGCTCTGGATCAATACCCGAGGGTGCCCCTCCGAATCCCTTTCGGGCTCGAGCCGCCACAGAATCTCTCCCGGTGGGCACTTGGTGTCCGGCGGCGAGAAAGCTCGTGACAACGTGGAGTGCAGCTGGTACGAATCGGACAGATCCCGCCGAGCCTCCCGGCATCGCGGATCCACGTGAATCCTATGCAGCAGCATGGCTCGCCTCCCCCGGGAAGGGGATCCACTCCGAGCGGACAAATCGGGCTCCGAATCGCCGCTCGGCAAACGATGACAACAGCCGGTCCATCCGCAGGGCGCCCGATCCATCCGGAGACTCGAGGGACATCAGCAGTTGCCCCGGCAGGGCTTCCCATCTCCGTCGGGTCGCCTGCCATGGCCACTGGACGAGGAGGTCACGAAGCGGTGCATCTTGCAGCCCCCCGTCGATCCAGATCGATTCAGAAGGCAGGTAGGACTTGCGGCCCAAGGCCAGTGGCCAGACCGGATCACAGAGAGCGGCGTGAGTCTTCGCAAGCAGGGCACGATCGTCACCTTCGAGCGCTACCAAGAAGGCCGCGTCCGCGAGGTAGTCTCGCGGCGTTACCGCCGTATTGTGGACCTTCTTGCCGTCGGCGGAGATGATGTTCTGAGCCGTCTGGTAGTCCCGCGCCGGCAACCCGGGCCGATCGTGGCGGACCCCCATGGACAGTCGGGCAAGCGGTTCCAGATCGCTCCAGTTTTCCCGATCGATCCCCATCGCAGCGGCCAGGAGCCCAAGGACGCCCGACAGGCTCGGCTCCTTGCCGGTATCCCGGTGATCAAAACGGCTGCGGGTCCCCCAGGACTGCATCGGCCCGACCAGCCGGATCAGAAGCGTGGTCATGCCTCAATCCTCCAGAGCCGAGAGCCCCTTGTCCAGGAGCTCCTTCAGGGAGGCCACGGCGCTCCCGAACCCATCGACCTCGGCCCCGGTGATGTTCAGCACGAAGGTCTCCCCGCTCCCGCCATACGCGGCCTGAAGCGAGGCGGCCTTTCTCGCCAACGCCTCGGCCGATGTTCTGGTCAGTGGCTCGTCCCGCTTCGGGCGCAGTGCGGTCTCGAAGGCGTTGGCGAGACTGCGCGGGGCGGTGTCACGGCGCACCGAGATGGCCACGAACTCCGGCGGATTGTGGGCGGCGAAGGTGTTCTGCTTGCCAGTTGGTTCCGCCACCACGAACCCCTCCAGGAAGGCCCGCAACCCTCTGGCCGCCAACTCCGTGTCGTCCTGGAGGTTCTCCACCAGCTTGTGCCAGTCTACCACAGCATAGCGGTAGAAACAGGCGGAGTTGAATTCCACCGTTCCCATCATGTCAGCCCCGGCGGTGTCCTCCGGCTTCAGGTCGTCCACCGCGGTGTAGAAGTCGAATTCGCGTTCGACCGCATGGGTGGAAATGGCGTGGGCCACCTGACAAGCGGCGTGCTGGTTCTTCTCAGGCATGTCAGCGAGCATCCGGCCAAACAGAGCCACATCCACCGCCTTGCCTCCATCAAAGACCCTCTCCAGGGCCTTGACCAGTTCAGGGGCCGCGTTTTTCGCGGCCTGTTTCTTTGCCTTGCCAGCCTTCTTCCCTTCCGGCGCAGCCTTCTCCGGGCCTTGAATTGCATCCCAATGCTCATGGATGACTTCGGCAATCGCAGTGATTTCACGTCGGCCGAGGAAGAGGAGGTACTCGCTCTTGCCATCTTCCTTGATCGACAGTTCCAGGGCAGCTAGTGCCGAGTGCACTTTCTCCCCGGACTCCGCGTCAGGCCTCCCCTTCTCGCTGAGGGCGTCCTTCAACGCTGCCAAGAGGCGCTTCGTGCGGGACGCCAAGTCCTCCGGTGCGAGCAACCCGCGGTCGACAGAGGTGGCGAAATGCTCGCGCACCGCCCTTTTGAGACACTGGCTGGACACCCGGGCCCTGCGTGTGCCACCAAAAAGCGCATCTTTGGGCGCCCCGGTGTCGTCGCGATTGAGATTTGACGGAGCGAAGTTTTGGAGCGCGTGAACCTCGACAAGGATCTTCATGTGATGACTTCCTCCTGGGGAGCCGGTTCGCCTTCGGTGACAGCCTCAGTGTTGCGGTAGAAATCCCGGGCCCAGGCGTTCTGGGTTCGTTTTCGTTCATCATTCCAGTACACCAGGCCGTTCAGGAGCGCCTCAAAGTCGAGGGCCTGATCCTTGAGCAGGGCAACCATCTGACGGAGCCGATAGGTAAGCTGGTCGGCATCGGCATCGAGCAGATTGATGAAACGGCGCTCAACGCTGGCCGAGCCGCTCGCGCTACGATACGCCGCACAGGCTTTCCCGAAGGAAAACGGGGCGCCGCTACGTCCCTCCCGCCAGGTCAGCGCCCAGAGGCCTGCCACGAGATACAGCATCGACCGTCGCCACGGGTTGTCCGCTGCTCCCACGAAGGGCTCAACATACGGGTACGCCGGCGGGTAGGCCCCGGGCTCGAAAGCCAGGCTTCGCCGAAGCACGGCACGTATCCGCGTGTCCTTCGCATTGAGTTCCTCGAGCCAACCAAGCAGTCCACTCATGCTCCCTCCTCCTGAGGTTCAAGCCTCGAGATCTCGGCGTCAAGTTCCATCAAAGCTCGTTCTACGTATGTCTCAGCCTTCACGAGCGCCCGGATGGCCCAGGCATCGCCCATGGCAACCGCACGGCGATGCTGCTCCCATGCGCCCTTCAAGGCGCCCCGCACGGACTTGAGCCATCGCCAGCGGATGTCCTCAGAGTCACGTTCAGTGCCGTACTCCCCGATCAGATCGTGAAAGCGCGACTCGAGCTCGGACCAATAGCAAGCGATTACTGGCATTTGCGCTACGACTCTCCTGATGTCGTCCTTGGCAGGCTCTCGCTCTCCTCGACTCAGGAGATCACGAGCGAACGAGCGGCAGGCAGTCCAGAGAGCCTTCTGGAAGCTCTCCGCTTCGGCGAGCAGCGCGCGGATTTCTGCCCGAATGTCGCGGTCGCCTGACATCGCCCCAGGCAGCTGGAATCGCTCCATACGCCAGAGTTCGACGTTGCCTCTCGGAGGCTCGTATCGGAGGCCAAGAACCAGCACCGCCTCGGGCAGCTTGGTGACTCCATGCCGCGCCATGCGTAGAGCGTGTTGTACTGTGAGGGGAGCCAGCCCGCTATTGTCTGGTAGCAGAGAGTCGAAGTCCCTCCAAGGGCCTCTGTCCTCCCTGAACTGGAGCGGCAGGTTGCCCAGCACTTTGTCCAGCCTGTACGGCACGAAAGGATCGGGCGTCCTGTTCGGATTGTCGAAACCACTCCCTGGAACGAAGCGGACCGAGCTCACGAGGCCGGAAGGCAATTGCTCCAAGTACAGCATCCGGGAAGGCCAGGAATAGAGGTCTGCGTATCCACTTGCGGTTCGTCTTGGTTGATCCAGGGGAAGTGCCGGAGGCTTGCGTTCCCATAGCGCCGAGTCGTCCTTCATCACTGCTGGGTTCGCATAGGGAACCAAGTTGAACAAGAGTGTCTCGCAAAAGGTGCCCCCGATTGGAATACACATCATCGCGTTTGCTGATGGCGAAGGGTAGTAGCCCCTGCCACCACTGATTGAGAACGTCATTGTAGAGAGAAGCCATCGCGCACATTCGCTCGGCTCATGGGCACCGGGGGCCCGTGTGTCTGTATGATCGAAAAGCACCTTGTTTGATGTAGCGTTGTGCTCGGCGGTCAGCTTGGTCCATGGCTCGATCTTGTCCGGCGGAGTGCCCGGATTCTGTCCAAAGGGGTAACTCTCATCAAACAGCCAGAAACGCTCGCGCCACTTCGCCAGATACGCTTCAATCGCCTCGCTCGGGATTCCAGACCGGAACAGCTCCTTCGCCTGGTCGATGTCGGTCGGTCCTGCCAGGGCCCGATATAGAACGGCGAGCAGGAAACGGTGGAGGGCAGCAACCACCAGGGGCGACGGGTCCTCGATCACCGTGATCTCTTTCGACCGGAGCAATGTATCCCGGATTCCGAGTTCCCCGAGGTGGCCACCTTGGTACCGCACGGGGATCCACGGCTCGTCGATCAGATTGAAGCGGCTCATTCAGACTCCTTCTCCTTGGCCTCATAGACCACTCCCAGATCTTCGTCCAGCCGCACCTTCGGATCCCTCTCCCAACAGCCCGTTGCGTCCAGCCTCAGGGGTAGACAACCTCGCAGGAGCGGGGACTCCTGCCAGCCGGCCGGAACCCCCTGTGCCCGAAGTTTGTCGACAACTCCCTTTCTGGACAGGCTCACGCCCCGAAGGTACCACTCCGTGGCCTGTCGTTGGTCGGGCGTCGCTTCCGCGCGGAACGCATCGTCCGGCCACATCGGTATGACAACCACCGAGTCCTCCCCCAGCCGTGTCTGGGCCATCAGGGTCCGGTGCACGCCAAGGGCGTCCTCATCATAGAAAACGAACCGGGCCGGATCGTTCCATGATGCATCGTCGGGAAAGCCGATGATCCGTAGGTTGGCCAACTGCCGTTGCGCAATGGCCTTACCCTCCGCTGCCTCGACGGCCTTCTCCATCCGTTCCATCAGATGCATAGGCACCGGAACCTGGTCTTCATAGACCGCCCTTACCAGGCCGTCAATGTCGTCAGGAAGCGTCACGGTCGGTCTGTCGTTGGCTCGCAGCAGAATCCACGTTCGCAAGAGCAGATCCTCACGGTAGACCTTCTCCCACCACAGCGGATTTCCAAATGAGGGTGGGATGTCACCAGCCAGTCCCGCAACGATGAGCGTCGCTTCCCCGACAGGCCTGTCCGGTCTTCGATGCCGCCAGAGACGCCCCGCCCGTTGCAGGAGAAGATCAATCGGAGCAAGGTCTGTCACCATCAGATCAAAGTCCAGATCGAGGCTCTGCTCCGCCACCTGGGTTGCGATCAGGATCTTCCGGCCCTCGCGACTTCCCGCGGGGCCGAAGGCGTCGAGGACCGCCTCCTCGCGCACCTGTCGCTGGTTCGAAGGAAACCGAGCATGAAAGAGCAGGATTTGCGTTCCGTCGGCCAGAGTCTTTCCGATGCGCACACCTTGCCGAATCAGCGGTTCTCCCTCAGGAAACAGCTGAAAGAGCGCCTGGGCACGCTGTACGGTATTCACCAATGCCAGCCCCATCCCCCCCTCCGTGAGGCGCTCCTCGATGGCCCCGGCCATCATGGGTAGATCGGTGCCAAGGGGGAGTAATCGGATCACCACACGGCGGTCCGGTGTCGCCTCGACGTGCCGTTGCCGCACCGGCTCTCCCCTCAGAAACACCGACAATCGAGGATAGGCCTCCTCCTGTTCCGGAAGCTGGGAACCCGTCACCTCCGCCAAACGACGCCGGATAGTAGGTGAGAGTGTCGCAGAGAGCATGATGACCGACGCCCCCAGTGCCTGGAGCCATGAGACGAGGTGCAGCAACAGCGTTCCGGTGTAACCGTCATAGGCATGGATTTCGTCCAGAATCACGACCCGATTGGCAAGCCCCCAGAGCCGGACGAAATTGTGCCGCACGGGGAGGATGGGCACCAATGCCTGGTCCACTGTGCCGACGCCGTACTCAGAAAGCAGCGCCCGCTTCTTGTTCGTGAACCACTCCGCGGCCCGAACCTCTCCATCAGCAGTCTCATCGTAGATTCTGGCCAGGCGAAGTTTCTGGAACTGCTCATTAAGGGTCTTGGCGCCGTGCAGCAGCTGCAGATCGAGCCGACGGCCAGCATCCTGCTTCTGCAGAAACTCAAGGGTGCGGCCGAACATGGCATTGCCAGTGGCCTTGGTCGGAAGGGCCACATACAGCCCTCGGTGACCAAAGCGGCGCTGCAGCTCGAGGTGGGCAAAGAACGCGGCTTCGGTCTTCCCTTCACCCATCGGCGCCTCCACCAGCAGCACCGCCGGCCTGTCCAGCTCGGGGAGGATCTCTTCTACTGCCACCTGGAGTGGGCGAGGAGTCATGTTGCCAAAGACCTGAGCGAATGGCTCCGCCCTGGCCGACAGCGGCGTGCGTGGTTCCCAGCCGATTGCCGCGAGCGCCTTCTCGGCTACCGCGCGGCGCTCCCTGAACCACCCGAGTGGATCCTCACAGTCCCGTGGCTGGCCAAACGTAAACCACTCTTCATTCGAGCCGATCCAGTCCGCAAAGCTGGTCAACCCCGCCAGCAGCATGAAGTCTGGTCCGGAGAGCGTCGGTTTGCTGGGGGCTCTGGTCGGCGGGAATACCTCGGTCAGCGCGGCAACCAGGCTGTTCCGTACATCTTCCCAGTCCTGCCGCACCGCCCGGAGCCGCTCGCCACTTCCAACATGGATCGCCTGGGTTGCCTTCTCCTTCGCCCGCTCGGCGGCACGCTCGCCGTGGTGGCACCCCACGGCATCAGAAACCAACTCCGCCAAAGCAGCCGGCCACCCCCGGTCCTGCAGCAGCCGATCCAACGCAATCTGGCTGACGACGCCATGAAGGACGCTCGTATCTGGATTTCTGGGCAGCCGGAGCCCCGTCGACGCGAGCTGCTCCGGCCACTTGGACTGGAACCCAGGGCAGGCCTTTCCCAGGTCATGACAGGCTATGGCGAAGAGCAGCCAAGGTCGAGCCTCGCCCAATGGGAGGCCCAGCACCTCTCCCATGCGTTGGCGCGTCGCTTCCGGCTCACGATCAAGGATGGCATCCGCAGCCGCGGCAACATCCAACAAGTGCAGGAGTAGAGGATGCCACTCTGGAGCGCCCGTCGTACGGGTCTTTGCCCAGAGATACATGAACGCCGAGGCCATGCAAGTCCCTCCCTGGCGCAAGCTCAAATCGGGTCACGAGCACCGTTGGCACCTGTCGGTCGGGAATGTCCCAGTCACTCCCCGAATGTCCGCAGATTCCGGTAAGTAGGAAGCTACATGGAGGCAGTGACAACCCCGTGGAGCCAAGCTTCACATCAGGCGCTGTCGAGACGGTGCAACACCTCCCGCGCAGCTGGCAGGGCCAACTCCGCACGCGGAATGCCATGGGCCCGCTCCATGGTCCGGCAATCCTCGGCTGAAGCCGAGGCTCGGCACCTGCCGGTAAACCGGCGCTGGAAGGTAGTCCCGGAGAACCTCTTCAGGGGTTGGGTCATCGAGCCGCGGGTTCAGTTGCCGAGCCGCGACTTCCGCCGCGGGACGGCGAGGCGCACAAAAATGGCCCTGGATCGCGTTGAAATGGTTACCCCCTCCCCGGTCCAGTTCGCTACCGTGGCGGGGTGACTTGCCAATCCTCTTCCGCCGAGCCGATACTATGGCCATGCCAGCCAGCCACTATTTCACTGCGGCGGACGTGCTCGCCATGCCGGAAGACGGCAACAAATACGAGGTGGTGCACGGGGAGCTGCTGGTGAGCCCGGGGCCTCGACCGCTGCACCAGGTCGTCGTGTGGCGCTTGGCCGTTCGAGTTGGCCAGTACCTTGAAGCCAACCCAGTCGGCGTTGGCTTCCCCGGTGGTGACATCAGCTGGTTCGACGACACCTTGGTGATCCCCGATCTACTGGTCGCCGAGATGAGCGAGGCAAGGACGATGTCGTGGGCCCGGATGCAGAACCTCCTGCTGGTGGTGGAGGTCCTGAGCCCCTCAAGCACCAGACAGGATCGCTTCACCAAGCGCCGGCTCTACCAGGAAGTCGGCGTCCCCCTCTACTGGCTGGTGGACGCCGACGCGAAACTGGTGGAGGTCTGGACCCCGGAGGCGATGTTCCCCGCCGCCGAGACTGCCT
>Ga0163152_10007472_pt1 | contig 11954 bp, 9 predicted proteins | sample OliLakLV19MP8IB2_FD_148635 | JGI IMG/M metagenome (GOLD analysis project Ga0163152, IMG submission 148635) | Freshwater microbial mat bacterial communities from Lake Vanda, McMurdo Dry Valleys, Antarctica - Oligotrophic Lake LV.19.MP8.IB-2 | ecosystem: Environmental > Aquatic > Freshwater > Lake... | reverse complement strand
GGCTTGGCGCTGGCCGCGCTGTTGCACCAGGTGGGCTGGCCGGCGGTCGCCGGTGAAGCAACCGGCGACCCGCACGAAGCGGGCGCGGCGCTGACCCGAGCGATCGGTCGGCGGCTGCGACTGTCGAACCGCGAGATTGATCTGGCCGCCTGGCTCGTGCGCCAGCAGAGCTCGCTCGTCGGCGCGCGTACGCTAGCGTGGCCGACGTTGCAGCGGAGGTTGATTCACGCTGACATCCGCGAGCTGATCGAATTGCACCGCGCGGTCGCCAAGGCGCACGGCACGCCACTGGACGATGTCGAGCACTGCCGCAAACTGCTCGAGCGGCCGAGCGAGGAGTTGAATCCGCCACCGCTGGTGACGGGCGATGACTTGATCGCGCACGGCTTACGGCCGGGGAGCGGCTTTCCGGCGCTGCTCGACCAGGTGCGCGACGCGCAACTGCGCTGTGAGATCGACACGCGCGACGAAGCGCTGGCGCTGGTCGATCGGCTGCGGGCCGGGACGTAAGTGCGGTTTCAAAACCTCACATTGGGTGCCACGGCTGGCTTGCTCAGCAGTGCGGCTCTTCGCGCGACGTGGTGTTTGGTTCCCCTCTCCCCTCGTGGGAGAGGGGTTAGGGGTGAGGGGGGCGTCGCCCCTCGCGCGACGTTGCTCTTTGATTAACCGTATTAGCCGCGCAGCGGCGGCAGAACTTAGCCGCTCCGGCGTAAGCCCCCGGTTAGTCGATCTCAAAGTGCCCCAAGCCGCGCAGCGGCGACATAGCCTTGGCGAAACCCCTACGTCGCCGCTGCGCGGCTCAACGAATTAATCGCGAACGGTTCCTTGGGTTTCACCCACATTCCACCCGACGGCTCGCCGCGCCGCTTCAGCTCGGCGCTACGCACCAGGCGGGCTTGCGCTTCTCGAAGAAGGCCGCGATCCCTTCGGCGATTTCCGGGCTTTCCCAGGCGTCGGCCAGGCGCTCAGCCGTGTAGGCAATGTTCTCGGGCGTATCGTGCGTGCTGACAAAACGGATCAGTTCTTTGGCCCGCGACACGGCGCCGGGAGCGCAGCGCAACACGTCGGTGACTTCTCGATCGATCGCGAAGTCGAGCTCCAGCGGATCGACGTAGGCCGTCAGCAGGCCGAGCCGGGTTGCCTGGGCCGCGTCCATTTCATGTGCCGTGAGCATGACGCGGCGCGAATTCGGCACGCCGAGGCGCGCGACGACGTACGGCGAAATCGTCGCGGGAATCAAGCCGAGCCGCACTTCGGTGAGCGAGAACTTCGCGGCCGTGACGCCGATCGCCAGGTCGCACACGGAGATCATTCCCAGCCCGCCACCGAAGGCCGACCCGTTGATGCGGCCGATCAGCGGCTTAGGCAGCCGATCGAGATCGGCGAGCAACTGGGCCAGTTGCGTGGCATCGGCCACGCGCTCAGCGCGCGAGCGCGTCACCTGCTGCTGCATCCCTTTCAAGTCGCCGCCAGCACAGAAGACATCGCCGGCGCCGCTCAACACGACCAGCCGCACGGCCCGATCGTCGGCCAGGCGGCGGGCCGCGTCGCGCAGCTCTTCGACCATTTGCCCCGAGAGGGCGTTGCGGGCGTCGGGGCGATTGAGCGTGAGCCGCGCCACGCCGGCGGCGGACACGGCCAGCGAAATCGATTCGTAACTGCTCATCGGGCGATTCTCCAAGTGCGATGCGGATGCCGAAGAATATCGGCCAGCCGACCGCGCTTGGCAAGCGGCCCGTTTCTTTTCTGAGCCACGCAGCGGCGGCTACAATGCCGGGGCTGGAGTCGTTCCGGCGTTCGACGTCAGTGACCGTACAAGCGTCGCCCGGAAGGACTCCAGTCCCCTTTTGGCCCTGCGAACAATGGTGGATGTCCTCGATTGGTCTTCCGACCTGCAAGGTCGGCTCCTACAGCCGAGGACGTAAGTCCTCGGTAGGATGCCACAGAGCATTCCGACCCCGCAGGGGTCGTTCATTCGCGTCGCCCCATGAACGGCGCCTAGAGAGCCGTGTGCGTGAGCCAGCGAAAGAAGTCGGTCACCCGGCCACCGTGCCGCGGCCCCGGCCAGACCACGAAATGCCAGTGCGTGGGCATGACCACATAACCGAGAATTCGTAGCGGCACGCGCTGCTGCGCTTCGGCCAGCACTTGTTCAAACGCTTGATAGTCGGCCGGTTTCTTGAACAGTCGCAGCCGGCCATTCGCGCGATTGAGAATGTGATAGGCGTACCCACCGACGATCGAGCGAGCGCGACGTGGCATGCGCGTCAAGCTAGGCGGGCCAGCCCAGCGCATCAATGAAAAAAGCGACGAAAATGATCCCCGTCCCGAATGGCATCAACTTAGTGTGTAAGTCGCGGCGCTGTTGGTGCTTGGTCGTGCTAGCAGCGGAGCGGATTTGGGCGCGGGTTGCAAAGAAGATCGAGCCTCGAGTCAGAATGGTTGGTGTGTTAACGAAACAAACACTCCAACAAGAGGCCCGACCATGTCCGCCAGCATCGTCGAAGCGGTGGCGCGTATCAAGCGCAACGTAGCTCAATGTCTTACTGAAGCGGAGATTGCACGAGCCTGCCGAGAGCAGGGACACAGCTGGCGTGAGCGGACGTTGGGCCCGGCACAAACCGTGTGGGCTTTCCTGCTGCAGGTGCTGCATGGCAACACGGCCTGCGCGCATACGCTGCGACTGGCGCGTTTGACTTGCACCCCCGCGGCCTATTGCGATGCGCGAATTCGCTTGCCGCTGGCCGTGCTGGAACGACTCGTGGAACGAGCCTGCCAGGCGGCACGGTCGAGCTGCGCGGGCGCGCGGTGGCACGGCCATCGCACCTTTCTGGTCGATGGCAGTAGTTTCTCGATGCCCGATACGCCCGTGCTGCAAGCGCGCTTTGGCCAGAGCGGTCAACAGGTGCCCGGCTGCGGCTTTCCTACCGCGCACTTGCTGGCGATGTTCGATGCGGCCAGCGGCCTGTTGCTCAAGACGTTGGCCCTACCGTTGCGGACGCACGACCTGTCACACGTCACGAAACTGCATCCGGAGTTGTCGGCCGGCGATGTGCTGGTCGGCGACCGGGGCTTCTCGTCGTACGTGCATTTGGCCCTGCTTTTACGGGGCCAACTCCACGGCGTGCTCCGCGTGCACCAGCGGCAATTGGTCAGCTTCCGGCGTGATCGTCGGTTACACGGCAAGCGACCGCGCGGCACGGTGGCCAAGGTCGCGAAGAGCCGACTGATCGACAAGCTCGGTCGCTTCGATCAGATCGTGGAGTACGACAAACCCGCGATTTGCCCCGCATGGATGAACGCCGCCGAGTACGCCGCACTTCCCCAGACGATTCGGGCACGTGAACTACGGTACCACACCAAGGTGCGCGGCGCGCGCACACCGGTGATCACGCTGGTCACGACGCTGCTGGACGCACAAGCCTATTCGCGAGAGGATTTGGCGGCCCTGTATGGCAGACGCTGGGAGATTGAAACGAACCTGGGCCACCTGAAGACGACGATGCATCTGGATGTGCTGCGTTGCCAAAGCGTGGATGGCGTGCTGAAGGAGCTCGCCATGTACGCGCTGGTTTACAATCTAGCGCGCCTCGTCATGCTGGCGGCGGCCGACGCGCAACAAGTGCCCCTAGCGCAAATCAGCTTTGTCGACGCCCTCCGCTGGCTCGAACAAGCCTGTCATCATCAACCGGCGCTCTCGCTGCAAGTGAACCCGCATCGCCCCCATCGCGTCGAACCACGAGTCCGCAAACGCCGTCCAAAGGAATACGACTTGATGAACCAGCCTCGACGCCAGCTTCAACAACTCCTGCTCAAGAAAAGAGATACAAACTAAGTTGATGCCATTCATCCCCGTCCCGAATGGCATCAAGTTAGTGCGCAACTTGCGATTGTGTCGAGGGTTGTCGATGCTATCACAGCACCGCTGTTCGTGATTCCGATGAGCAGCTCAAACGAGCCGCGATTGAATTCCTCGGTATGCGTCAATTCGCGGTCCCCGGAGCCAACACGCAATTCGTTCGCTGCAGTGGTGCGACAGCAAAGCTTAGTCAATACGCCGCGAGCGGTTGCGCCTTAAGTTAATGCCATTCATCCCCGTCCCCTTTAATTCACTCGTTCCAGTCAGGGTCGATCACAGTGCCGTAGGAACAATGCCGCAAGCTGGAATCTGTCGTCGGAACATCACATGCGATTGTCTTGCCCGATAGCAACATCGATTCTGAACTCAAGTGCTGCGGTCTTGATCGTATGCGTAATTGGTTGCGCGCCAGATACTGCGCCTGGGTTTAGGCTATTGCACGAGTACACGGAGTACGTATCAAGTGTGAATGCTGTTGCGATAAATCCCAGTGCTTCATTGGGCGCGTGTGGCGGCCCAAAGGCAACAATGGTCTGGCGATTAGATGATGGTAAAGCACGCCAGCCTTTTGGCGATTCTGTTCGCGCGCTGCTGTTTCTCGACGACAATGAGTTACTCGTTGCAGCCGGAAAAGGAGAACGACTTGCAGTTTGGAATCCTACAAATGGAGAATTCATCCGTCGATTCAAGATGGCGGACGATCAGTTTGAGGACGCTTATTCACTCGCATTATCCGCCGACAAAAAGCTCGTCCTAACCGGCGACGGCTTCGCCTTGGACAATAACCGGATTTCGCTCGGCGAGGGCGCAGTGCGCTTGTGGGACTCCAAAACAGGCGATTGCATCCGCAAGTTTCTCGGCCATCAAGGCACGGTCTACGGTGTAGCATTTTCTCCGGACGGCAGAACTGCGCTTTCGGCCGCTGTTGACGCAACCATGCGGCTTTGGGACGTTGCGACCGGTGAGGAATTGCGTTGCTATGGCGATCCGCTGCCTCCCAAGATGCCTCAAAGCCATCTTCCCCACGGCTCCGTTTGTTTTTCTCCCGACGGCAAACTGGGCCTGAAGGCATGGCAATTGTGGGACCTCGAAACAGGCAAAGAGCTTCACCGGCTGCGGATCGAGGAGGAAGATACTGTTCTCCGAAACATTCTGGTGAGAACTTACGCAATTGTGAGCGCGTTCACGCGCGACGGGACGCGCATTGTATCCGGCGACAATGACGGCCGGATTCGACTCTGGGAAACCAGCACCGGCAAGCTGCTGTGCGAAGCCCGCGCCTTCAAGAACAGCTCCGAGGTCTGGAGCATAGCCCTGTCGCCCGACGGCAAGAGCGTGCTCACAGCTGGCGACGGTCATATTCCTGGGTTCAACGCCGTTGCAAGTGGAGAACCTGGCTATGACCTGACGGTGCGCCTCTGGAAACTGCCGGAGTAGGCTCAACCCCCGGCACGACTTACCCCTGTCGGCCCAGCGATACAGAACACCCGCGGGCAAGGATTGAGCCATTCAGCGACGCGATTCGCCATGCGCCGCAGCACTTCGCTGAGACCTCGTTGTCCCCGCTGCGGTTTGACTTCCTGCCCGGCAGTACGGCGTACCGCCGCCCGTCACTCAGCCGTGGCCCGGGCGTGCGGCATGTCTTCGAGCCCCAACCGCTTCATTTTCTTGTAGAGGGTCGTGCGGTTGATACCCAGTTGCTCGGCGGTCAGTTGCCGATTCCAGTGATGACTTTCGAGCACTTCCAGAATGATCTGCCGCTCGGGGGCCTCGAGCGCCTGCTTCAGCGTGCGGCTCCCCAGCGGTTCGATCGGCATCGGGCTGGCCGCCAACAGCACCGGCGGCAGGTCTTCGACGCGAACCGTGTCGCCCTTGCCCAACAGCACAGCCCGCTCGACAACGTTTTGCAACTCGCGGACGTTACCCGGCCAACGATACGCCTGCATCGCTCGCAGGGCCTCGTCGGAAATACCGCGAACCTTCTTGCCGGCGTCTTCGCACACGCGGGCCAGAAAGTGCTTGGCCAGCAGCGGAATATCGGAGATGCGGTCGCGCAGGCTCGGCAGCTCGATATTGATGACGTTGACGCGGTAGTACAAATCTTGCCGGAAGCGCCCCTCGGCCACGAGCCGCGATAGCTCCTCGTTCGTGGCCAGAATCACCCGGGAGTCGACGCGAAACGTTTTGGAGCCGCCGACCTGCTCGAACTCGAAGTCCTGCAACACCCGCAGCAACTTCACTTGCAGCCCCGGGCTGGCGGTGCCGATTTCGTCGAGGAAGATCGTGCCGCCATCGGCCTGCTTGAACTTGCCCATGCGGTCGCCGATGGCTCCGGTGAACGAGCCCGCGGCGTGACCGAACAGCTCGCTTTCGAGCAGCGTTTCGGGGAGCGCCCCGCAGGCGACCTCGACGAACGGTTGATCGCGTCGCGGGCTGCGGCGATGAATGGCCCGAGCGACCATCGACTTGCCGGTGCCGCTCTCGCCGGTGATCAGGATGGTGGTTTTGGTATCGGCGACGCTTTCGATCAGGTCGAAGATGCGCAGCATCCGCCGATCGTGGCCGATCACGTTCTCCAGGCCGAAGCGCAGGTCAAGCTGCGACCTCAAGCTCTGGTTTTCTTCCATGACGCGGCGCTGCCCGAGCGCACGTTCGATCGACATTTCGAGTTCGTCGTCGATCAGCGGCTTGGTGAGAAAATCGAAGGCCCCCTGGCGAATGGCGTCGACGGCCATATCGGCGTTGCCGTAGCCGCTCATCAGCACGACGGCCAGTTCGGGATGAGCGGCGCGGCACTTGGCCAGCAGCTTGAAACCGTCGTCTTCACCCAAGCGCACGTCGGACACGACCAGGTCGAAGCGTTTGCGTTCGACGAGTTTGAGCGCCTCGCGCTCGTTGGTGGCGGTCTCGACCAGGTAGTCCTGATCGCGTAGCCAGTCGGACATCGACGACAGCAGGTGCCGATCGTCGTCGACCAATAGGAGCGAGCCCTTTGTCATGGCACAGAACCTTTCTCGATCACGATTCCAGCAGTCGCGTTGAAAAAAACGGACTGTGGCCCGGCCCAACCCGCATGGCCCGCAACACCGCACCGGGGCCGTCGTCGACCGCCCCAGCGCAGACCGGTCGATCGCTGCTGCGCCGTAGCGTTGGTGCCCGCCGCGGGCCGCGCATCCGCTGCGATCGTCGCAGTGCCACGCGTCCCATGACGCAACGAATCAACTGGTCGCGGGATATCTACGTTACGCGATGCGGGGCGTCAACTTGCGCCGCGACGAGGGGCCTTACAGTTGGTGCGAATCCGCACGCGCGGCGCCGTCGACGTGGCGCGCGCCCCGACCGGCCCGCGAGCGTGGTTTTGGCCGCTCAAAACCAGTGGGGGCGAAGCGTCACATCCGCACCCGTGCCGGCCGCCGACGCGGCGCAACCCTCACGACCGGCAATCGCCTGCACTGGCGGCGCCTCAACCCTGGTCACGGCCATTAAGCGCGCCTAGTATGTGGAGTTGGAGCCCGGGAGAGGCAACTTGGCGCCGTTTGCCGCCTGTGCGTTTTCCAGGAAGGGTGATGCGATCATGGCGATTCGATTGTTGATTGCCGACGACCATCAGGTTGTTCGCTCCGGGCTGGAGAGCCTGCTGTCGGGCACGGAGTTCGAGCTGGTCGGTCAGGCCCGCGACGGCGTCGAGCTGTTGCGTATGGCCGAAGAGCTGCAGCCCGACGTCATCCTGTTGGACATCCGCATGCCCGAGAAGGACGGCCTCGAAGCGCTCGAACAACTGCGCGAGCGATTCCCCGACACCAAAGTGCTGATCCTTTCGAACTACGACAATCCCACGTACATCGCCCGGGCGATCACGATGGGGGCCGCCGACTACCTGCTTAAGGGGTGCACGAGCGAGGAGCTGTTGGCGTCCATTCGCTCGGTCGCGGCCGGCGATACCACTCGGCGTTCGGCGACTCTGCGGCGCGTGGCCGGCGTGCTGCGCAATGCCGGCATGCCGATCGACGAAGAGGTCACGCTCACCATTCGCGAGAACCAGGTGCTCCGGCACGTGGCCCTGGGGCTGAGCAACAAGGAGATCGCCCGCTCCCTGACGATCAGCATCGAAACCGTCAAAGAGCACGTGCAGAACGTGCTACGTAAAATCAATGCGGTCGACCGCACCCAGGCAGCCGTGTGGGCCGTTCGCAAGGGGCTGGTTTAGTCACCCGGCGCAAAACAACCCCAGGGATTGCCCTCCGCGGGCTTGGTTTCAGTTCCACCTACCGCGCTCTGGGATGGGCCCGCTCATACACCTGCCGCAGGCTCGCCGTGCTGACGTGCGTGTAGATCTGCGTGGTGTTCAAGCTCTTGTGGCCGAGCAGCTCCTGCACGCTGCGAATGTCGGCCCCGCGGTCGAGCAGGTGCGTGGCGAAGCTGTGCCGTAGCGAGTGGGGGGTCGTCCGGCCGTCGAGCCCGCTGGTTTTCAGATGCTTTTCGAGCATCCGAGCGACACTGCGGGTGGTGAGCCGGCCGGCGAACCGATTGGTGAACGTCGGCCGCCTTGGCCCCTTTTCGCCAACAGCCCGGTCGCGGTGCTTGAGCCAGGTCTGAACTGCTCCGGCCGCGAACGAACCGAGCGGCGAAAGCCGCTCGCGTTTGCCTTTGCCGCGCACCGTGAGAATGCCGCCCGAGAAATCCAGATCGTCGTCGTTGATTCCGACGACTTCGCTGACGCGCAGCCCGGCCGAGTACATCGTTTCGAGGATCGCGCAGTCGCGCGCGCCCATCGCTTCGCTGGCCGGCGGGGCGGAAAGCAACCGCCCGATCTCCTCGGTCGACAAAAAGTGGGGCAACCGCCGCGGCTTGCGTGGCGTGCGCAGCGGCCGGGCGGGATTACCTTTTGTCCAACCTTCGCGCTGCCCGAAGCGGAAAAAGCTCCGCAGCGAGGCGAGCCGGCGAGCAATCGTCGTGGCGGCATAGCCGGCATCGTGCATGCCGGTTAAATAGCCGCGCAACAGTTGCGTGTCGATGCCCGCGGGCTCAGGCAGGCTTTCGCCATATATCTGCCCGAGATACTCAGCCAGCGCCGTGAGGTCTTCGCGATAGCTCTTGAGCGTCAGTGGCGAAGCATTTCGCTCGACGCGCAAGTAATCGAGAAAGCGATCGGCGGCGGCGTGCATGGCCGGGGGCTAACTCAACTCTTCCGAGTTATTCGTCATGGGAATGTCGAACCGCCGCTGCGGTGCGCGGGGTACGTGCTCATCCTGCCGAATTTTCTGGCTCAACACGGCGGCGTCGTACCAAGTAAAGCTCAGGTCGGGGTTCGAAGCGAACCGGCCCAGCATACGCAGCGCCTCGGCGCGGCTCGCGTCGTCGTAGAGGAAGACGTAGCGCTCCTCGCCTTTGACCAGAGCCAAGACGTTAATGTCCTGATTCACAGCCTCTATGCTCCTTCTGGCAGCGCGCGTCCGGCGTCGGTCGCCGCTTCGGTTCCGTCCTGTATTGTTCACACGCCGAGCGGCCGCCCGCTTCGCACCCGGGAATCCGCCAAAAAAAGCGGGCAGATTCCTGGGCTGGGTCGCGAACCGTGTGGGGCCGCTGTCGAATCGTCGCAGGCTCTGGTGGCACACACTTTTGGCCGACCGCGCGCACCCGACTCGCTCACCGGCGCCAGCGAACTCCGTTCGCCCAGGCGGCTGTTAAACGAGTCAAGCTACGCAAGTCGTAGCGTGCCATTTGGCCTTGCAAGGTTGTTATCGGCTACCTTGCCCGCCTAACACCACTACCAACCCCAATCGGAACAACTGCGGGCCGGCGGCAGTACCCACCCGTCGGCGGGCCCCCCTATATCGGAAAGGTCGCCGCAGGTTCTCCAGGCGAAAAGAAGGGAGAGCGGTTGCGGCGCAGCTAGCACGCGCCAAGCCCAGGGTAGGCGGCTTCAGACGCAGCAAGTGCCGGCGTGTTGTGACCAGCTACCCTGGGTAGGACTGGTCACATAGTTCCGCAGTTCCTACGGCGCCTTCACCTTGCCATCGATGACGGCGTCGAGCGCGAAGGTGAGATTGTCCAGCGCGTCTCCCTGCATGCCGGCGCCGGCGACGAACTTATCTAGCTCGGCCATCGAGACCGTCAGTCGCTCGTTGAGCGAAATGAAGCGGACGACCTTGGCCGAAGGCGATTGCTTGGCCACGGTGTATTGCGTGAACAGCATGGTGCTCTTCACGCTGCATTCGTCCGCGCTCTTCGGGGCGGTAAAGGGCTTCACGTAGTGCAGCACCTTGCGATCCTGATCGGTGGCGAACGCGTGCAGCTCAAGGCTGTCCCCCGCGGGCCGGCCGCGCACGATGAAGAACTCGTAGTTCTCGCGCTCGCGCGGCTTGGGGGCGTCGCGGTCTTCGTCGACCACGACCATCGTTTTGCTGACCGCCACAAACGTGCGAAACGCCTCGGCCGATAGCGGCGTCCCCGACTTGACAAACAGCCCGATGCCACGGCAATCGCGCACCGAGTCCTCCATCAGCGGGGTGAACTCCTGCGTCCCCTCGAGGGTGTAGGACCCCACGGCCGCAAACGGCTTGTAATACAGATACACGGCGCCCGTCGCCAGGTCGCGATGGACGCGAATCTGCATGCAGATGTAGTTGTCGTTGATGCGGTCGAGAATCGTCCCTTTGCTCACCGCCGGCAAGTTCTGCTGGTCGGCCTCGGTCAAAGCCAGGCCATAGGTGAAGACCGGGATGCGGGCGTATTGAAAGCGCGCTTTGTCCTTCTTGCCGGCCACGGTCACTTCATACGAAGTCTCTTGATCGAAGCTGGCCAGCTCTATCGGATCGCCGACCGCCACCTGCACGCTGGCGTTGCGGCTCGCCGCGAAGGCCGCCGCGACCTCCGCCTCGGTGTGGGGCACGCGCCGGAGCACCTGCGCGACCCAGCGGGGCGCTTCGCCACCGCGGGCCTGAGGAACGAATCCAATTGCCGCGCCCAGCGCCAGGCAGGCGAACGTTGTAACGATTATTCGACCGGCTCGGTGCATGTTGCAGGCTCTCGAGGTGGCTGCGGGACCCGTCGGCGGACCCTGTCGTTTCGTGTGTACCATGCGCCTCGGGGGCTGTCTAGCAGCGGTCACGGGCGCGCCGTTGACTGAGCCCAAGCCCAGGGTATGCGATTGTCGATGGCCGGCGATCATGTGTCCATCGGGTCGCCTACCTTGGGCTTTTTAGCACGTTCTTACCGACTGGCTCGTGCGACGCCCCCGAGCGGCATATATTTGGCCGTGGGGGTCAGACGCCAAAGGAACCAAGCGATGCGACGAATCTGCGACCAACCCGGTAAATTCCTGACGAGCCAGCGATCGCGACGCGCGGCCTGGCTGGTCGCCTGTGGCACGGTGCTCGCCCTGGCGACCCTGCTATTGGCCGGCTGGCCTGCTGGGGCCGCCGGCGGCAAAGTTCCTGACGTGGTCGGAGAAGCGAGCATCGTCGAAGACGGGATTGTCGTCGAGGAAGAAGGAATCGTCAGCGAGTCCCCCGCCGGCAAGGAAGGGGACGCGGCGGTTGTTGAAAGTGACTCCGCCGCCGAGTGGAATGCCAGGCCGATTGCCCAGCGTAAGGTCGGCGATGCCCCCGTCTATGTGCGGCAATCGAGCGACGCCTTTTTCGATCCCGATGCCCGGCAGGCCCTCGAGCCGAAGTACTATTTCGAGGTTGAAAAACCTCTGCCTCCCGCGGCCAGCCTCGACCGTCGTCAAGGGGAGCCGGCTCCTGCGCGAATTGAACTGGGCGACGACCCAGCGCTTGCCGATCTGGCCGATCACTTTCCGCTCGATTTTGGCGCTGATGCCCGCAATCTTGGCGCAGAAGCGCAGTGGCTCGACTACGTCTCGGGCGACCGCGCGAAGCTCGTGGCCGTGTTGTTGCCGCCGGCCAAGGCCAGCGGCGCCACGACAGCAGACGTTACCGGCGATCCCGCCAATCAGGCCCAGCTCTTAGTGCTCCGCGTCAAGCAAGCCGGCGATCATTGGGTCGTCGACAAACTCGTGGCCGAGCGATCGATGGCCGCGGGCGAACTGGCGCCAGCATCGGCGGGCCGGCTGCGGATCGATACCTGGGAT
>Ga0163152_10007471_pt1 | contig 11955 bp, 3 predicted proteins | sample OliLakLV19MP8IB2_FD_148635 | JGI IMG/M metagenome (GOLD analysis project Ga0163152, IMG submission 148635) | Freshwater microbial mat bacterial communities from Lake Vanda, McMurdo Dry Valleys, Antarctica - Oligotrophic Lake LV.19.MP8.IB-2 | ecosystem: Environmental > Aquatic > Freshwater > Lake... | reverse complement strand
CTCTTGAACGGATGATGAATTCACCTTTGCTTGGAGGTGGGGGTCGCGGAGCCCGAAGCGAAGCGAGGCCGACTTTATCGACTCGCTGAGTCGAACTGCCGCCTCGCTTCGCTTCGGGCTCCGCAGCTCGGCCGTAGATATTTTCTCTGAACCAGGTGATTCCCGTGATTGCGATTCCCGAAGTTTACCACGTTCGACAGATCGCACCGCAACCGACCGTCGCGGACGTTCCGGCCGAAGTTCGTCGCCAGTGGCTGAACTCGAACATCGCCAAGCGAATCAAGCCGGGTGACCGCATTGCCGTCGGTTGCGGTTCACGCGGAATTCGGCACATCGGCCTCATCGTCAAAACAACCGTTCAGGCCCTTCAGGAACTCGGGGCCAAGCCGTTCGTGGTGGCCGCGATGGGCTCGCATGGTGGGGCCGATTCGAAGGGTCAGCGAGAATTGCTCGCCAGCTACCATATCGACGAAGCCCATCTCGGCGTGCCGGTGAAGACCGACATGGACTCGCAACAGATCGGCACGAACTCCTGGGGTGATCCCGTGTGGTGGGACCGCAATGCACTCGGGGCCGATGGCGTTGTGACGGTTAGCCGCATCAAGGCCCACACGGACTATCGCGGACTGTATGAATCGGGCATCGTGAAGATGTGCGTGATCGGCTTCGGCAAACGCGAAGGCGCCTCGCAGCATCACCGCTGGGGTTGGAAGGGTCTCAAGGAGATGATGGTCGAGTCGATGAAGGTGATTCTCGAGAAGACCCCGTTCCTCGGCGGGCTGGCCATTCTTGAGAACGCGAACGAGGAAACGGCCGAGTTGCGGGTGGTCGATCGCGACGAGTTGCTCGAAGTCGAACCGAAACTGCTCGCCAAGTCCCGCGACTTGATGGGCAAGATTCCGTTCGAAGAACTCGATGTGCTCGTGATTGGCGAGATTGGCAAGAATTACTCGGGTGCCGGCATCGACCCCAATGTCGTGGGTCGATTGTTGATCGAGGCTGCCCCGGAACTGGAGACGAACAAGCCGAAGATCACGCGGATGTGTTGCCTCGATCTATCGCCGGAAAGTCACGGCAACGGCACCGGCGTCGGCATCGCCGATCTCACGACGGACCGCTTGCTGGCCTCCATCGACCCGGTCCCGTTCCGCATGAACAACCTGACTGCCCGTTTCTTGTGGCGATCCAAACTGCCATTCTCGTTTCCAACCGACCGCGAGGTCATCGAGCAATCGATCGACACCTGTTGGCAACCGATTGCGGAGCGCCTCAAGCTCGCGGTGATTGCCAACACACTGGAAGTAGCCGAGCTTTGGGTATCGAAAGCGCTGGCGGACCTGGCCCGCGGCAACTCGAATCTAAGCGTGGACACGGTTGGGAAATCGCTGCCCTTCGACGCGGCCGGGAACCTGGTTCAAGAGCAACTCTTCCCGCACAGCGTTCGCGGCCGGCGAGCCTGACGTGTTAGTGTAAGCGAGCCTCCGGCGTAAGCCGGGGGAGGACAGTCTCAGCTAGCGTAGCAGGCTTTTTCCCAGCGAAAGCGCTCCCCCGGCTTACGCCGGAGGCTCGCTATGCAAGAACATGACTTATTCTTCCACTGGCGAATCACGCCTTCCGAACCACGTCTTTCAGTGCCTCGTCGGGAAGCAAAATCGTGTTGGCAACGTGCTCGTCGGTGTCTTGCAGCAAGTCCGGATATCGAATGCCCGGCAGAATTTGCACCGCGAAGATTTCTTGCACGCCGTCCTGGAACTCCAGGAAGGCGACAATCTGGCCGCTCCGCGTATCCACGACCCACACGCCGCACTTTCTTTCTTCAACCGGCAGCCGATCGGTGATCGGAATGCCGCTAAACAGCGCACTTTCGCGAACCTGCGACAGGCCGATAAGCGCATAGGGCCCCCAGAAATCGAGGCCTCGAGTGAAACCTGGCAACAAGCAAACCGTAGTTCGTTTTCCAGTTGCAAGGTCGACCGTCGAAAGGCTCCCGGCTCCGGATTCCATCACCCAGAGTTTGCTGTCGTACCAGCGTGGCGAATGTGGCATGGATAGGCCGCGACAGATGAATTCGTTGGATTCAATGTCGATCAGGCAGCCTCCCTTGGCCTTGTTCTCACGCCAGCCGTGTGCCGTGTCGGTCTCGCCCAGTGCAGTGACGTATCGAGGCTTGCCATCGCGGACGGCCAGTCCATTCAGGTGACAGCGGTCCTCGGAGGCGAGGCCGGAAATGAACTTGGGCCGCCAGCGTGGAACAAAACTGTAGTTCAGGTCGAGAGTACACAGGCAGGAAAAGCTCGTGTTGACGATCCAGAGTTCACGGTCGACCCAGGAGATTTCGTGAATGCCGATCTGGCCAGTCACAATGGAATGGCGTGGCAGAAAGCAGGCATCGTGCTTGCCAGCGGGTTCGAGCTTGGCTGCCACCAGGGGCTGATTGTGGAATTCTTGAACGTCTACCTTCGTGCCGATGGCCAGCCGGCCACCCTGGAACGCCAGACCCATCGGGACTCGAAAGTTGCGGAAGTGCGTGTTGGCGATCGTCCCATCGGCCCGCACGATGATGAGTTTTCCTGCCTGGTAGGTGGAAACGAGGAAGGAGAACCCAGCCTGATGCATGAGTTGCGGCAAGGTTGTGGTGTGAACGCTGCGAAGCTTCTCGGGTTCAGGTGCGGTTTCGTCGGCCATCGCTAGTTTCGCCTTTGGAAGATGGGTGGGGTATTCCGATTGTGGGATCGGGGCTCAATAAGGAGAATGGGGAAAAATCTCAATCCAGTCAAGTTAGTCCTTGCCGGAGAGTGTCTTCAGCGGTTATCCTATTCATCTGTTTCAATCAAATTTTTAAACTCGCGGAATCGTTCGGAATCCTCCCTCCTTACGATTCGTCATTAGGGACCCGTCATGATTAGCAAGCCGACGAACGCGCTCCGCCGACTACTCACGCCTCGATTTTCGCGCGCAGCCAAAGCAAGCAAGCCCAACTTCCGAGCCCGATTACAGGTTACGTCACTCGAAGATCGGGTAACGCCTGCGTCATACATAGTGACAAACGTTTCGGGCGACATTGCTACTCCAGGTAGCCTGCCCTTCTTCATCAATGCGGCTAACCTCGACAACGACGATAGCATCATTACGTTCGATTCGGTCGTATTCGGCACGGCAAAGACGATTAGCCTCACTACCGCAATGCCTCAAATCTCCGACAACCAGTCGATGACAATTGTTGGACCCGGTACGGGCTTGCTAACCGTTCAGCGAGATTCAGGTGCAGTAGGCGCCTTCCGTGTACTTGACTCTGACAATAGGGATTTGAATCTCAGCGGGTTCACTGTCTCGGCCGGTACCGCGGCGGCAGGTGGCCTAGGTGCATTTGCGGGCGGCAACTTAACGAACATGGTGTTTTCCGGAAACAACGCGAGCGACTTCGGCACGATCTATGTTCAATCTGCATCAACCCTGAATCTCGTCGACAGCATTGTTTCTGGAAATAATTCCGCCCGAGGTGCGGGTATCTTCGTGGCTACGACAGGTACCCTCAACGTTATCAAGAGCACGATTTCTGGGAATGCTTCCTCTGGTAACGGCGGCGGTATCTGGGTGGGTAATTTTGCCACGGCGAACGTGACGGACAGTACCATTTCGGGTAACACGGCGGGGGCGGCGGGCGGCGGCATCTATATGGGTGCTTACAGCAGTTTGGCTGTAAAGAATAGCACGATTTCTGGAAACACCGCAGCCACGAGTGGCGGAGGCATTTACTTCGTATATGCCGGAAATTTATTGGTTGAAAACAGCACGATCTCTGGGAACATAACCACCGGAACTGCGAATAACGCTGGAGGTGCTGGAATCTATTTTTACTATGCGGCAGGTTCCGTTGAGGTCCGCAATAGCACCATTGCAAACAACACATCGGCCAGTTCGGGGGGCGGCATCTTGCTCCGGTATTTCTACGGAGATTTCCAACTCAAGAATGTCACTGTGAGCGGCAATTCAGCAGCGAATACCAATAGTGGACAGGGTGGTGGTGGTATCGCGGTCCTGGGTGGGCCTGGCAGAGCGTTGATCGCGAATAGTGTTATTGCCATGAATTCGAGTCTGAACGGACCGGAGATCCTTGGCCCAGTGGGAGCAGTCTCGTCTTCGTCTAGTCTCATTTTCAACAACTCAGGGTACTCCGAATCCGATGGAACTGGAAACGTTGGTCTTGGAATTAACCCTCAGCTCGGCGCTCTGACCAATAACGGCGGGCCGACTCTAACCATGTTGCCCGCCGCGGGTAGTCCGTTGGTCAATAACGGCAACGACAACTCGACACCGATCCAGGCTTTTACCGATCAGCGCGGCTTTGGTTACGCAAGAACTTTTGGCCAAGTTGACATTGGTGCGGTCGAGAGACAACCGGACCTTCCGGTTGCCCTGGCATCCGTCACACGCGTGGATTCTTCCAATATTGGCGAATCGGAGTACTTCTTCGATGTGACCTTCGCACAGCCGAACGGGGCCAACAACGAGATTGATGTCTCCACAATCATCGGCATGAACGATGTTATCCTGGTCACATTTCCGGGTGGAGCTACTCAACTCGCAACCTACGTTAATATCGACAACGGCACGGACGGTTCTCCTCGGGTAGCAACATATAAAATCGTTCCGCCTGGAGGGACCTGGGATTCGGCAGACAACGGAGATTACCTTGTCTCCATTATTGCCAACAAAGTTTTCTCGACCGATGCGATACCGTTTGCGGTTCAGGCGGGGCCGATTGGTATCTTCAACGCGCTCGTTGGTCCATTCGTGGTTACCAGCGTGCTCGATAATGGAGGACCGGGCACCCTTCGAGCAGCCATCGCATTGGCCGGTTCGACACTCGGGGACGATGAGATTATTTTCGATCCGGCCCTCTTCACTTCGGGTCCTCGAACGATCAACTTGAGTGCCACCCTCGCAATCGGATCGGGGGGCGGTGGGGTTTCCATTGTGGGGCCAGGTGCATCGGACCTCATCCTCGACGGCGGGGATGCCTTCCGTGTGATTGATTCAAGTGCACCGACTCTGGAACTCTCGGGATTCACTGTAACAAACGGCTTGGCGGCGGGCGCTGTCCCCAGAGACTTCGGCGGCGGCATCCGGGCCAGGGGGTTCGTCACACTCGATGGAATGGTCGTGACTGAAAACGCTTCCAATGGCACTGGCAACCTCGAGTCTGGCGGCGGCGGGATCGGCATGTTTTCGGATAGCTTTCTGATCGTCCGGAACAGCACGATCTCGGATAATACCGCGGTATCTAAAGGTGCTGGCATCTATTTTTATGCCGTAGGCGCACTCGGGTTAGCGGCCGGATCGTTGTTAGTCGAGAACAGCACAATTTCTGGTAATCGAAGTACTCCGACGGCGGCTTACTACGGGGGTGGTGGGATCTTCTTCTATCGAACACCCAGTAGCACTGTGCCGAGTCCCGATTTTGTTCCAGGTACTATCGTTATCCGGAACAGCACGATCGCTAATAATCAGACCACGGGCTCGGGAGGCGGGTTCCTTGGGCTCGTTCAGGGCGGAACCCTGCTCGTACAGAACAGCACGATAAGCGGTAATAGTGCGGATGCGGCGGGGGCCGCTTACGGCGGCGGCGGAATTGCCTTACTTTTCTCGACCGCTCAACTCGTCCTTCAGAATTCGATCGTTGCAGGTAACACGAGTGCGAGTGTCAACAAGGACATTCGCTCTACCGTTGGCTCCGCGACCAATAGCGCAATCGGCGATACGACTGGGTTCACGTTTACAGACAACGGCGGCAATAAGCTCAATCAGGTTTTCGTTCTGGGCCCTCTGGCCGACAACGGCGGACCCACGCAAACCATGGCTCCTGTCGCCGGTGGTCCTCTGGTCGATGCCGGGAACGACGCCCTGGTTCCGCTATCCCAGACCACCGACCAAATCGGCGGCACTCACCAACGAAAGTTCGGCACAGTCGACATCGGGGCCTTTGAGGTTCAACCTCCGGAAGTCACGATCGATTTGGCCGCTGGCCAACTCAACCTGGTTACCGCTGGACCGATCCTGTTCGATATCAACTTCGATGCGACCGTCACCAAGGCCAACCTCTCGCCAATTAGTATCTCGGACTTCACGATTGGCGGAACCTACACTGGAAACTTGAATGCGACGCTGACTAAGATCAGCGCGACTTCTTATCAAATCGCGATCGCCGGCCTCGACGCTGGCGACTCCGGCACGATCACCGTAACCATCGCGGCCAATACCGTATTCGACGGCTCCGGCAGCGGCAACGCTCTGCCAACGATTATCGACAACGAAGTTATTTACGACGATGAGGATCCAACCGCCACGATCACACAGACCACGACACCCGTCGTCCAGCTAGACCCGACCAATAGTACAACGATCAGCTTCGACGTCACCTTCAACGAAGATGTGACGGATTTCGACGCCGCGGATGTGGACACGACGCTAAGCACGGTCGGCATCGCCGGTGTGAACATCATCGAGAACACCCCGCAAAATTACACGGTGGAAGTGACCCTGACTGGGGTGCCGACCGAGGGCGATGTGATCATCACCGTTCCAGCCGGTGCGGCCGTCGATGCCGCGGGCAATTTCAGCGAAGCGGCTACGATTCTTGACAACACGGTCCATTACGACGCTGTCGCCCCGACGGTCACCGTCAGTCGGATCGGCGGAACTACGGCCTTCGGATCGTCGGTCCAGTTCAATGTGGTCTTCAGCGAAGATGTCGTCGGCTTCACCGCCGTTGTGCCAACGCAAATAGCCTTCTCCGGCTCCGCGACTGGATCGTTCACGACGTCGGTTACTGGCAGCGGGTCGACTTATGTCGTGACCGTCAGCGGCTTCACGGCGGGTGGCACAGTCACCGCGAGCATACTGGGCGCGGCCGGAGCCGATGCGGCCGGCAACTTGAGTGTGGCTTCCACGCCCGGTGGGAATGACACGGTCACACTGATCAATTCCGGTACCGTGCAGTTCTCCGCACCGACTTACATCGTGGACGAATTTGCCGGCACGACGACGACCATCATTGAAGTGACTCGTGTGGGTGGCAACGAAGGCGTGTTGACGGTGGATTACGCGACGATCGCCGGCGGCACGGCAACGGCCTCCGACGATTACGATAGTGCAAGCGAGACATTGATATTCCCGAATCTCAGTTCCACCTCTCAGAACATCGTCATCACCATCAACGACGATACGGTCTTTGAGCCGGGCAACGAGACGGTGTTCCTAGAACTGAGCGACGTCACCGTAGATGCTGCCGCCGCTCCAACCGCACTCGGTGCCCAGAGCACGGCCACGCTGACGATCGATGACTTTGAAGCCGGAACACTCTCCTTCAGTGCTCCGACTTATTCGGTGGCCGAAAGCGGGACTGGTGCAATCACGACGGCTGTAATCACCGTGAGTCGAATCGATGGCTTCGACGGGCCTGTGAGCATCCCTTACACGATGACGCTTGGAACGGCTTCGCTCAACGATATCGGCTCACCAACCACAACCCCACTGATGATACCGCCCAATGTTCTGAGTTGGGCTGACGGGAATGATGATGATATTCTGATCAATCTCCCGATTAACGACGACACCTTGAGCGAAGGCAGGGAGACCGTCAACTTTGCATTAACGAGTGGTAGCGTGACAGGTAATGCATTGCTCGGCACCACCGCGGCAATATTGACTATCGATCAAAGCGATCCAATCATTCTCAATCAGACCACCAAGTTTACCAAGGTCACTGACACGGACGGCGACGTCGCGACCGTGAAGTTTACGAGCAAGGTCGGTACGGTTAACGTGTACAAGACCAACGATGCGGGTCCAATCTCGATCATCGAGACGATTGGCACCGATTCGACATCGACGGTTGCGGTCACCGTGCTCAAGGTTAAGAAGCCGGCCGTTTCCGACGGTAGGGTCAGCATTGGCGAAGTTGTCGGCACCGGACTCAAGTCGTTCTCGGCAACTAAGTCGGATCTGGTTGGCGTTGGCGTGAACCTTTCGGGTTACTTGGGTTCACTCGCGGTTGCCGACATTCCCTCTGGCGGAAATATCATCTTTGGTGCCGGCCTAGCAGGTAATCAGAAGACGAAATTGACGCTCGGCATCGTCGGGGATGATACTGATATCGAGGCCACGGGTGCCGGGTTGGGAGGAATCAGCACACTCTCTGCGATCAGCTTCGGCGACGGTTCGATCACGGCCACGAGTGCGGACTCCATTTCGATCCCTGGCCGCAAGGCCAAGAAGGCTACGAACACCATGCCGGCAATTCCGGCAATCGTTGGTAACTTCGGTGCCGATGTCAACCTGACTGGAGCAGCCGCACGTACGGATGGCACGTTCCCGGCAACGCTTGGCAAGCTTACGGTAGCTGGCTCAATTCTCACCGGTGCGAATCTTGACGTGAACGGGTACGGCACCACCTTCAAGGTCTCCGGCTCGGTTGAGACAGGTGCGGACATCGACGTAATTGGTACTCTCAGGAGCTTGACGGTCGGCACTGGGACTAAAGTTGTTGCGGACCTCGACGTTCTCGACGGGACGTTTAGTGCCGCGAGTGTTGGCAGCATCACGGTGAACGGCAATCTGCTAGGCGACATCACGATTTCGGGCGCTGGCGTCGTGGCGGGCAAGCCAACCCTTGGCTCACTCAGGGTTGTAGGGAAGTTTGACAAAACGACCTCGACCACCGTCGGTGGTACGATTAATGGCAGCACCATCACCGTGGGCAGCGATGTCAATGTCGGCAACATCACATCGGTGACGGCGGTGAACTTCCTGAACAGCTCGCTGTTCGCCGGCTACAACGACGCAACCGATGTGTTCAAGCAAGTTCTCGCGGACAAGAAGACAGTCGGAACGATCGGCAGTTTCACCGTTTCGGGTTTGACGGATGCCTTCGCCAACAGTCACGTCTTCGCATCGACTCTGAAGACGGTTACGCTCGGCAGCGTGAAGACGGACAATGGGACTGTCCCATTCGGCTTCACCGCTGACGTTGCCATCAACAGTTTGAAGATTGGCAAGACGGTCTTCTTCAAGTCCCTGTTGCCTAAAACGGAGACGGATGTCGATTTCTCCGTGCAAGTGCTCTAAGTTGTCAATGAACGAAGTGAAACCCGGCTCGGCGGTCCGAAAGGACCGCCGAGCTTTTTTTCTTGGCGAGCCGGAATTCACGGTCGCCCGGCAATCCGCGTGCGTGGATCGTCCACCGGTGCCTCGTACACGTCTGCCTTCCACCACTCAATCAGTGCCGCGATTCGCGATTGCAGCGTCGAGGCGGCATCGGTGTCCACGTCCTCGAACGGCCTGCGCATTTGCGCCTTCTCCCCCTTCGATAAGTGCCAGGAGAGCGACACTTGATTGGGGAACTCGAAATTGACCACGGTGAAGTAGCGTTGAGCCTGCGGGATCTTCCCTGAACCGGGCTCCCTGCGTTGCGATTCAAAATACGTGCTCAGGAGTTCCAGCAGGCCGTCGTTGCGGAAGGAACTGGTTCCGACTCGCGCGTTGGTCACGCCTTCGAGCGGCGACGTGAATTCCTCCAACGATCGCGACAGAAGCGAATCGAGCCCCTTGCCGCGTTTCGCATCGGGAATGACCTCAAGCTTTCGTTCGTCGTCGCTCGCACCATCGCGAATCTGCACGATCGCAATTTTCGAGACGTTCTCGTCGAACCACTCGCGGTTCTTACCGCTGAACAGGAACGCGGCCGCTAGACTGACTCCGTAGTTATCGAAGTAACCGGCATCGACCACTCGGCGACGCGGCTTGGTCGGCAGCGAAACGGCCGGGCTCAAGAAAGGGAAGCTGGCACTCATGCGGATGGCCGTGCTGATCGCGAAGCGTTCGTGCATCTGCGGGAACAGCCTAAAAAGTTCGAGAGCCTCGTGCGAGTAGTTGCGATTGAGTTCCGCACCCGGTCCCGTCTGAGAGTAATCGAGCAGATGGCCATCGTTGCTGACCGGGTAACGCATGTCGAGATTACTGATGAGCAGTCGCCGCCCGTCCTCAATCATCATGGGCGAGAAGACAATCGACGGGCACCAGCCGGCCCTTTCGCGTTCGGCCATCTTCTCGAAGCTCATGTCGAGTTCGCCATCGAGCTTTTGGGACCACGCTTGTTCGAGAGCAACGCCACGGTCCGTGGGCGAAGGAAACGGCGAGAAGAAACCGGGGACATCGTTCGTCACCAACCGCTCGCAAATTGGCGTGAGCCAATCCTGCGTGAGCTTATCGAACCGGCCACCCGGCCCGATCATCTCGGCCCTTCGATTTTCGCCCCAGTGCATCGCGTCCGGAGCCTTCAAACTGCGAACGTAATAGGATGCTCCGAGCATTCCGCCCGACGCACCGGTGATGAGTCGCACGTGATACGGGAACGGAATCCCCTGATCCGCGAAGCGAGCCTCGAGTTCGGACATCACCAAAAACGTCCAGGCGGCAGCACGAATCCCGCCGCCTGACGCGACGATCATAATCATCGGCTTCTTGCCGGTCGGCTTGGCAACCGACTTCTCCTCGGTCGATAGCGGCACGGACCGGAATGCGACATCGGAGAGGGCGAGCAGCTTGGCGGTACTCGGTTGGCCGGTGCCGGGCCGCGTGGTCTTGCCCGGAAGAACACGGTTCTTTTCTTCCATCTTCAACCACAGTTGATCCGCTTCTTCGTTGGGCCGAATCGCGGCTCCCTTGGCCACACCACCGGCAACCAATGCGACCCACGGGGCATCCATCTCGCGGGCCTGTGCATTGTCGAACTCCTTACGGCGAAGGTTGTCTTCCTCGACCGCGGCCTGAAGATCGAGAAGCGGAGCGGGGATCCCGTCGGCCGGTCGGCCGGTGTATTCCAGACCGGGCAATTGCATCTTGTAGCCCGGCAAGCCGCTAAGAACGACCATCACGAGCAAAGCGGGCACGACATACGGCAAGGCATCGTCGATGACGTAGGCGATGAAGCCGTACCCGCCCAGGAACATGAACGCCAGGAAACAGCCCAGCACCATCGGCGATTGGAAATCCTGCACAAGAGAGGGTACGACGAACAGGGTTGCCACGCCAAACAGGAAGAAGACGATGGCCACGGAGTGAAACGGATATCGGCGACACAGTTGCGGGTCGATGATGCGCTCGTTGGTGGTTCGCAACAATCGTGCGGTTGCGCTCGGAAAGGCGTAGTGCGAGCCGACTGGCAACACCGCCGCGAGGAATACCGTCACGGCGAACGCACCGGGCCAACCGCACCACGGCCTGGAGCCGAGCCAGGTGATGACGAAGTAGCACAGGCAGCCCATCAGCAAAATGAAGATACGAAAGACGCGAGCATCGTTGAGCCAGCGAGCGCGAACGGCCACCAGGCCCAGCAGCATGAGCGACGCGACGCCAACGGCGATGGAAAACTGGCTGAGGTCCAAAACCGCGGCAAAGATGACGCCAATGGAAAGGCACAACGTCTGATTGAACAACGCAACCCATACTCGCCGAATTCGCGAACCTCGCGTTCGAGCGGACCAGAGTGCGAGCAGCAAGCCGCCCCGGTACGGCGTTGGCGGTTGCGAATCTGCGCTGTGGATCAGCCAGGCCATCATTCGGCCTGGAGCACCCTGGGCGCTCGGTGTCATGACAAGAGCGATGGCGTTCTTGGCCAACCAACCACCCAGGAAGACGGCAACGGTCGCGGTCAGCCCGCCGAGCGGCAGCCAGGGCCCATAATTGGGCGGCGGCGGCATCTGGGCGTTCGCGTCGGCAGTCTGGACGTCGGCAACCGTTCGCGATCCTTGCACGTGCGTGTCGATCAGTTGAATCAGAAGCACGATGGCAGCAAGCACCACGACGAGAACCAGCAACTGCCCCACAATCCAGCAACAATACTTCCCAAAGATGCAGGTATTCACGGAGTGAACGATCTCCGGGAACTTCTTGAGC
>Ga0163152_10007470_pt1 | contig 11956 bp, 10 predicted proteins | sample OliLakLV19MP8IB2_FD_148635 | JGI IMG/M metagenome (GOLD analysis project Ga0163152, IMG submission 148635) | Freshwater microbial mat bacterial communities from Lake Vanda, McMurdo Dry Valleys, Antarctica - Oligotrophic Lake LV.19.MP8.IB-2 | ecosystem: Environmental > Aquatic > Freshwater >... | reverse complement strand
CCAAAGGATCCAATGCAATCCTTACTAGCTCGCAATCCGCTAATCATGCCAGTTGCTCGAATGACAATTCAGTACCGTGGATTCACAATCAGAATTCAAAGCCAGATGGAATGGCCTGGGGGCGTGCTGTGCATCGCGCGCGTTCACTTAGCCGCCATTCACGAGCTTTACTTCCTGGCCAAGCCGAAAGAAAACCGAATCGTTCAGGCTCTTAGCAAATCAATCGAGTTCTTGGGCGCTCCCGCTGAATCTACGCGCAAGGCCGCTGAAAGCGAATGCGCTGATATCACGGCCGTTTTAAACAAAATGCCGACAAAAACGCTCAGCTCCGGCAATCCATGGCTCGATCAACGATACGAGTTCGAAAGCACGCAGAATCTGGCGGAGCTTGTAACGGGCGATGAGTTCAGAATGCATTTGCTTCAAGGTGCGCGCGATGCGCAACTGCGGATCATTGGAAATCCGGATCGCCGTGCCGACGCGAACATGAACGATGTCGTGATCCAGTTTACGACCGATATCTACGAAACTTCCAGTCTCGATGCCACCGTACACGTATTACGCCGCTGTATTGATTCACTGGCTGACAAGAAACTTGCGGACCCGGTCGATCGCAGTTAACGGCAAGTTGCTCAATTAATCGGGCGGCGCATGGTGCCGCCTCTACATACTGTCAGTACGTTAGTGGTGCCGACCTTAAGACATTGAAATCAAATGTGAATTCAATGTCTACGGATGGTGGTGATCCGCTCGGTAGACTGCTGAATGGAGCTGCGGATTGAACAGCTTTGATCGCGGCATCATCATAGTTTGCCAAAGTGGCACTATGAAGAATTTGTAGGTTGGACATCGTTCCATCACGGCTAACGCTGAACGTAACGATCGTGCGCAATTTTTCGGAATGCTTCGGAGGATACCAACTGCGCTTGATACGTCTTTGCAGTTCCGCCATGTAGCGTCCAAAGTCCGGAGACTCCCGAGTGTCAACGCTGGCAGAGCGATCATCTACGTCGCTACTTGGGTTTGTTTTGCCAATTGTGGACGATTTGCTGCCCTTGGGGCCGGATACAGGAGCGACGGCGAACGAATCCGCACCGTCAACGGGTTTTCCGTGTAGTTTTGCAGGGATCGGTGCGACAGCTGAACCCGGACCTGAAGTTCCGGCCCCGGGTATTGACTGGGTCCGCACCACATTTGGTAATCCGATTCTTGATGTGCCACCAGTTGGCACCATCATCGGTGCTGGACTGAAATTTCCTCCGACGGCCACTGTTTCCGGAAGCTGTCGTATTCCCGGTGCAACGGCATTGAATCCCGCCACAGATGGAGAAAGAGCAGGGTTTCCGTTATAGGCAAGAAATCCCCTGTTTGAAGCGGGCACAGGTACTGCCGGCTGTCCAAGGCTCACTTTGTTTTGAGAAGACACGGGCATGGAAAGCGGTGTGCTCCGAGTTGGCCTAGGTACGGCAATTGGAGTGGGCGCTAACGGCATTGAGCCAGGAGCGACGGCCGTTACTGCCGGCGGAGCTAGAGTTTTGCTTTGTTGTACGGCATTGATGGGTTGAGGCATAGACTTGCTGGGCTCAGAGCGGGGTCGCTCTGGCTTCGGTTGAGCTTGCTCGTGGCGACGAGACTGAGTTTGGGGATTTTCTTCAGGCTCCGGCTTTGAGGCCTCAGCCGATTCAAAAGCTCCCGCGTGTGATACCACTTGCTTGACGGACTTTTCATGGCGGCCATGTCGGTGCACATTTCTAACGGAAAGGACTTTGGTTACAGGCTTGACTTTAGCCACAGGTACGTCTTGATCAATTTCAAAAGTAATACTGCGTTCAACGATGCGCGAAGGTGGGTGAACGAAGAGAGCGGCCAAAATCACACACGACCCCATCAAAGCAACGTGCATCAAATACGAACCGCTGGTAGCTTCCGAAAAATCCACCGCCGAGTCGCCGTAGATTTTCTTTCGTTGCAGGCCGAATGCTCTGTCGTAAGCGTCACGTGCTGCATATGAAACGAACATGAGCGTCATTAGGCCAATACAAAACGAGGCTGGGGAGCCGAGCTGCAGATCATGCAGGGCAGCTAATACTTCATGATTTACATCAAATCGATAAGTCCGAGCAAAGCCACTAAGGCCATTTAGGAGGCTCCCACTGAAACACATCAACACTATCAACGCATAGTTGATTAAGGCAACATCCAAGAACAGAACGCCCTTCCTTCTGTCGCCGACATAGATTTGCCCGAGTCCAGGAATAATTGAAAGCATCGCAGCTGTGAGCGGATGCCGCTCGCCCTGCGGCAAGACGTCAGAAGGTATATTTGCCATAATCAGCTATCTTGAAAGAAGGGATGCAATCACTCTACGCAATTGAGCGTGCAGTTCAACCGACTTTCACACCGGGCACGACACCGGGTTTACCCCGTAATTGCTGCGCGAAGACCACTCGGTGCACCCAGCCACTCGAACTGTTCAAAAGCTTGCTTCTCGAGATCGGCTTGAAAACTCGGGTGAGCGATTTCGATCAGAGCCCTCACGCGATCTTTTAAATTCAAGCCGTGTAAATTAACAACACCAAATTCGGTGCAAACATACTGAACATCTGCACGGCTGGTGACGATGCCACCACCGGCAGTAATCGTTGGAACGATGCGAGACACGGTGCCCTTCTTCGCGGTGGAAGGCAAAGCTATGATCGCCTTGCCGCCTTCAGCCCGTCGGGCTCCGCGAACGAAATCCACTTGTCCGCCGCAGCCGCTATACATCTGAGATCCAAGAGAGTCCGCACAAACTTGACCGGTCAGGTCAATTTGCAGCGCGGCGTTAATGGACGTCATCTTATAATTGCAGGAGATCACGAACGGATCATTTATGTATTCCGTCGGATGAAATTCGAACAACGGATTGTTGTCGACAAACTTGTACAGCTTGTGCGTCCCAAACATGAAAGTGACGGCAATCTTACCAGGCAACACAGTTTTGCAAGAGTTGGTAATAACTCCGGACTCGATCAGATCAATAATTCCGTCTGAGACCATCTCGCTATGTACGCCGAGATCCCGCTTGCTTGCTAATCCTCGAAGTACACCGTTGGGTATGCTGCCTATACCCATCTGAATGGTGGCACCATCCTCTACCAGATCAGCCACATGCCGACCGATCGACAGCTCAACGGCTCCAGGCAATTCAGGAGCCCTCTCGGGTAAGGGGTAGTCAGCCTCAACCAGGCAGGTTACGTCCCGGATATTGATTGAATGGCTTCCGAAGGTTCGGGGGGTTTGCTTATTGATTTCAGCAATCACCACACGCGCGTTGGTTAACGCAGAAGGAGTGCAGTCCAAGGCGAGCCCGAAAGACATGTTGCCTTGCTCGTCCGGAGGGCTTACCTGAACCATGCAAACATCAACCTTCAATCGTCCGCTGCGGAACAGAGACGGTAGGTCGCTAAAAAACACCGGCGTGTAATCGGCGTGGCCGGCAGCTACCGCTTTCCGGACGTTGGGTCCAATGAACAAAGCGTGGACCTGGAACGATTCGGCATACTTTGCTTCCGCATAAGGAGCGTCACCCAGAGTAATCAATTTATAGATGCTTACATCGCGTAATTCAGCGGCGCGAGCAACCATGGCGTTAACGAGAGTTCTTGGCACCCCGGCATTCGAGTGCAGATACACTCCGTCACCGGAGCGCACCAACTTAACCGCTTCGGTAGCACTGGTGAGCTTCTCTCGATAGATGTCGGACACGACTTACTCTATACCGCGCCGGAAACGCTTTTCTGAGCTTCTGGCACTTGATCTGTAGCTGAACTTTCCATCCAGAAAAGAATTGCCGGATGATTCAGGTACCGAACCATGACATCTGGAGTTGTTCCAAATGGTGTAAGTCTTACGCCGTTAACTTCGGTGACCGGAATAACTAGCAAGATGTGCTCATTTTCTTCCGCGTCGGACTTCCAGTATTCGTTAAGGTCTGAAGTTGTGCGAACGTCGACCTTCTTGCCTTTCAGCTCAGGGAGGGCCTTGGTAAGGTCTTGGGTGGCCTTCAAACCATCAGATGCGGTCTTAGCATCTGTTGCCGGTTGCTCGCAATCGGTATGCAGAACTCGCACAGTTGGTTCGATATTCACAGACTGACCCCACTTCACACACGAGCGAATCAGGTCGGTCTGGGTCTCATGAGGGCTACTCATGATGCGCATGGTTTTCCACGGTTCACAACGATCTTGAATGACCAGAAGCGGACGTGGGCAATAGTGAGTTAACGATTCGGCAATCGAACGACGTGGCAACTTTCGCTGATCCTCTACTGGAGAATTCATACCGGTGCTGTGCTGCCCTAGAACGACTATCTGGCAGTCCTTGGCACGTATGCAAATTTCCCGGATGGTAGTTCCTTCATCAAGGAAGGCTTCGCCTTCAATGCCGTTATCTTTCGCCAGGTTCCGATAGACCTCTATCAGATTCTCGCCGAGCGACTGCAGGGTGTCTCTCATCATTTCATGGGCTTCAAAGTACGGACCGCTACCAATAAAGCCGGCGATATCGAACGAAAGGAAATCCCAGGAGGCAAGCGAATCGACCACGTGCTGGGCTTCCACCTGCATCTTGCCAGCCTTCGCTAGCGCCCACGCCAGTTCAGCGGCGTATCGTGATTGAACGGAGCCGTCTAGCCCCAGCAAAATTTTCTTTCCAGACATGTCTGCACCTGCAGCAAGGAAGCCCTAAGCGGTCAAATTGTAGCTGGCCGCCCAGCAAATTGCCAACATAGGATATGCGGTATCTACGCGACAAAGCAGAAGCTTTCTAATGCTTAGGACGGGCAGCCACACGGGGATTGCCGATTTCCTTCACTGCCGATTGCGCTTGCAAGTGAGCTTCCAAGAACCACAATCTCTTATCTACATTGCGAGAAATTTCAGTGAAGATGTCTGCAGAGTCCATGTCGCCAAGATGATCGCATACATCAATGTTCTCTCTAACCATCTCGCCGTACTGAGCGAATCTGTCGGCCAAAGCGGCAACAAATGCCATGCCTTCCTCTAGATCCGTCGGGAAATCCGGCAAGTTTGTCGATTTAGCAGCCATGCGCACTGTGCCGAATGCCGTGCCGCCCAAGCTGGTGATCCGCTCTGCAACAAGGTCTGTGTAGTCTCCCATCTCGGTTGCCATTTCATCAAACAGCAAATGCAGTTGGTAGAAATGCACACCTTTGACATTCCAATGAGCTTGTTTTATCTGTGTTTGCAGATCCAGAGAGTTTGCAAGGGTTTCGTTGAGGATATCGCAGATTTGTTCGCGAAGCTTCTCCGGAATATCACTACGAGTCGGGTGCATTCTTTGATGACTGCTCTTATTGCCGTTCTTTGCCGCTCGCGCACTGGTGACGCTCACGTCGCGTTTGCTGGTTTCACTTTTGCTATTCTTCTTCATATGTTGCTCCGCGCCGCTCAGTGACAGGCAACTCTACAAAGGTGCCCTGTCGGTGTCAAGTTTTCACCGAATCACGGGTTGATTGCCTTCGTCAGCCGACCGGCGGTTTCAGCCAATTCCTCGATGCGCCGTTGTATTTCAGGCACATGTTTTCCCTCTTGATCAAGAGATTCGCCGTGAGCGTAGACAAAACGCGGAATGATGAGACAGCGAAAGTCAAGCATTAAGCTGTTAGCCAAGCCCATCACGGACATATAGCTCATCTTGCCGCCGGCGGCACAGACAAAGCCAACTACCTTATCCAGCCAAGCCCGACCAGTAAGTTCAATCATGTTCTTGGCGCTCGCGCTGGCGGCGTAGTTGTACACCGGGATACCGAGCAGAACACATTTAGCGCTCCGAATCTTGTTGGACAAAGGCGCCACAGCCGGGTGGCCGTAAGCCGAACTACCGTCACAAATTGGCAGATTCAATTCAGCCAGATCTATAAACTCAGCATCCTTAGTCTTGAGCATCTCGTCAAAAGCTGATTTGCAGAGGCGCCGGCTAACACTGGCGGGATTAAGGCTACAACTGATGATAAGGAATTCGCTCAACTTTTAAGACTCCTTTTAGTGAACGGGAATATATCACGACACGCAGAAGGTTTGACTTGTGAATCTGATTGTTCGTGTATATTGGTTTACCGCACAGGAGAGTCGCTTTGCGCGATATATCGAGAAAGATCAACACACTCCGAACAGCACACGCGCACGCTGTGTTGAAGGTTTCACCGGACACTGTGCGACGTATCAAAAGCGCTGATCTGCCAAAGGCGGACCCGCTGCCGATTGCGCGAGTGGCCGCGATTCAGGCAGCAAAAAATACTGCGCAAATCATTCCCTACTGCCATCCTTTACCCATAGATTTTGTCGGCGTGGAATTCGAACTTTCCGAGACACAAATCGATATTCGAGTACAAGTAACGGCAATTTATAAAACGGGCGTCGAAATGGAAGCATTAACGGCAGCTTCCGTAGCCGCTTTGACTCTGTATGACATGCTCAAAATTATCGATGAAGATATGGAAATTGGCTCTGTTCGCCTGGTCTTGAAGAGGGGCGGCAAGTCTGACTTCAAAGACCAACAGAAAACCAAACTACGCTGTGCCGTCCTTGTGATGAGCGATTCGATTTCCGCCGGGACAAAGACTGATGAATCAGGAAAGCTCATTGAAAAGCGACTTCTGGCCGAGAACATGGAAGTTGTTGAGTACAAAGTGATACCAGATGATCAATTCGTAATTGAAGAGCAATTGAAAAGATACGCCGATGAAATGAAGGTAGATCTGGTAGTCAGTACCGGTGGCACAGGGCTGAGTCCACGCGACTGCACGCCGGAAGCAATGGCCAATGTGATTGACCGCCTGATACCCGGCATGTCTGAAACAGCAAGAGCTTATGGGCAAGAACGGACACCGTATTCGATGCTCTCGCGCGGAATCTGTGGAGCGCGTGGATCTACGTTGATTATCAACATGCCAGGCTCCAAAGGAGGAGTGGCAGATTCGCTAGACGCGTTATTTCCAGCTGCACTTCATGCTTTCAACATGATGAAGGCTGGCGGACATCCGTGTAAGGCAGACGCTTGAAGCGTACCTACTAATCCTTTTTCTTCTTCATTTCGCTCCAGAGGGCGCTTTCGTCGTAGTCATCTTCGATTTCTGCAACTGGCTCCGGTGGATCTTCTTCGTCATATTGTCGGGACTGTTTCAATTCACGCGCGGACTTGGCGGCCTTCATTCCTGGATCTATTTCGTAAAGGTTGTTGAGCGGATCAATCGACATTTTGATGATATGCAAAATGTTGTTGACCTCGACTCCGATTAAGTTCATCGCAGATTTAGCCTGCGGCGTTGTGGCATGCTGATTAACGTCATCAGCAAGCTTTATCAGCTTCTCCGTTTCAATCACCAAACGGGTTAACAGCTGCAGTACAGAGATGTCGCGGGTTCGGCTTAAGCTGTCTGAATTCATCTAAGTAAGGTCTCCTCGGATCGGTATATGCCATCCCTCATACCTTTGCAAACGTCACGTTGCAAGATTCCGGCTGAATTTGACCGTTGCTTCAGCTTCTGGCATCATGGCAGATTGTCTGAAAGGCAAAGCAGTTGTTTGAAAAGGGTCACAATTGAACCTTCTTGAAATCCACAATTTATCGGTCGTTTTCGACACAGAATTCGGACAGGCTAAGGCTGTCGACAATCTGAGCATCAATGTTCGGGACGGCAGCGTTCTTGGCATCGTAGGCGAATCAGGGTGCGGTAAGTCCGTCACCTCGCTTGCAATTTTGCGATTAATTCCTCCGCCTGGACGAGTTGTCAGCGGCAAGGTTGTCTTTGATGGTAGCGACCTTCTGACGTTGCCTGAAGATAAGATGCGCGGCATTCGCGGTAACCGCATCGCCTTGATTCCTCAGGATCCTATGACCTCGCTTAACCCCGTATATACGGTGGGCGAGCAGATAATGGAAGCGATCGAACTTCATCAAAAAGTCGATAAAAGTGAAGCTCGCAAAAGGGCCATCGAAGTACTAGAGCAGGTGCGCATCCCGCAACCTTCAACGAGAATCGACGATTATCCGCATCAATTTTCAGGCGGAATGCGGCAGCGCGCGATGATCGCCATGGCATTGTCCTGCAATCCGCGGCTGCTCATAGCAGATGAGCCAACGACAGCGCTCGACGTAACGGTGCAAGCGCAAATTCTTGATCTCATGCGTGAGATTCAAAAGGAACGCGGGATGTCGATCATACTCATCACTCACGACCTTGGAGTTGTTGCCGAGATGTGCGACGACGTCGCTGTAATGTACGCCGGATCTGTTGTTGAGCACTCCAACGTCCGCGATTTATTCAAGCATCCGAAGATGCCTTATACGATGGGTTTGCTCAACTCCGTTCCGCGGCCAGGAGCCACTCGTTTGCAATCTATCGAGGGACAGCCGCCCAGTCTGATTAATTTGCCTAACGCCTGCCGATTTGCGCCGCGCTGTCATCTGCGCGAGCCAAAATGTCTAGTCGGCGTGCCGCCGCTGGAAAGAAAACGTGAAGATCATTACGCCAGATGTGTCGTGATACCAAGCGAACTAGCAACACCTGCGGTTGAAACTTAAACATGCACCACCCCTTCTGCCGAATCCTATCCACTTCGCAGTTGCGAACGTTAGAGTCCAGCTGGATTGAGTCAACAAATAGAAGCTGGGGACTGGTTCTCATGGAAGTAGCCGGCCTTGCGGCAGCGCAGATTGCTGCCACCCTGTACGATGGCACCGGCGATATCACCATAATTTGCGGACGGGGCAACAATGGCGGGGACGGACTTGTGGTGGCACGCCATCTAACGAGATGGGATCTACCGGTTAACATTTTAGTGGTACAATCGGCCGCTAAGCAGGAAAACTCAGAGTCGGAAGTAGCCATCAACTTAGAAATAATCGAATCTTGTGGATTGCCGGTAGATTTCATTTCCGCCAACGACTTAGAACTAGTGCGTGCGGCACTTGCAGGAAGCAGCCTTATCATCGACGCTCTCCTGGGCACTGGACTCAATCGTCCGCTTGAGGGCATCTACCCAGACTTAATTGATCTGATCAATGAATCTGGCGAAACTGTGCTGTCAATCGATATTCCTTCTGGTATCAATGCTGACACCGGGCAAGTAATGGGCGTTGCCGTTGAAGCGGATGCCACCATCACATTTGGCCATTTAAAAGCTGGGCAGTTGCATTATCCCGGTGCTCAACATTGCGGTGAAATTACCCTGATCGATATCGGGCTACCCAACCCCGACGCTCTGCCAGAATGCCTAATTGATTTGGTGCCAACAATGCAGGAGCCACAGTGGTGGCTAGCATCGCACCAACAGGTGGCGGACTGGCTTATATCCCGTCGTGCCAACGCACACAAAGGCACTTTCGGCAGATTGCTCTGCATTGCAGGCAGTGCTTCGATGAGTGGCGCCGCAATGCTGTCCTCGCGAACAGCGCTCCGGACGGGCAGCGGAATTGCGGTTCTAGCAACAGCCAAATCGGTTATTGACCATCTGCCACCAGAGGAAATCATCTACCGCCGACTATCTGAAACCGAATTCGGCACCATCAATCACGCGGCAATTAGCGAGCTGGAAACAGAGATCGATCAGTGTCAGGCAATCCTAATCGGACCGGGGTTAAGCTCCAACGTTCAAACGATCAAGACTGTGCAAGAGCTTCTCTCAGCAGTCAAGAAGCCGTGCATCGTTGATGCAGACGCGCTCAATGCTCTGGCCCAAAGCAAACAGTTTGTGCTAGGCTCCCCCAAGACTACAGTCTTTACTCCGCACCCTAAAGAGTTGTCCAGGCTCCTTGGGATATGCGTTGAAGAAATCCAACAGGATCGCACGAAGGCGGCAGAAGGAGCCAGCAAGAAATTCGGCTGCAACATTGTACTTAAGGGCGCGCACACAGTCGTTGCCACGGTGGAACATGGAACCTACATCATTCCCGGCGGCAACTCAGGCATGGCCACTGCGGGCGCCGGGGATGTCTTAAGTGGTGTCATCGGATCGTTTTTGGCACAAGGCATGGACGCCGGGTTCGCGGCAATCGCCGGTGCCTACATCCATGCTGCCGCCGGAGATCTGGCAGCCTTTTCTCATGGAGAAGATGGCATGGTGGCAAGCAATATTATGGAAGCGGTGCCCGTGGTGCTAGCGGATCTTCGCGCTGATGAATTTGCAGGCACCGAACTCGAGCAGATGATTCTATCCATTTAATCAGTGGATTCTCCACACGAAGTATTGCGCGCGCTGGGCAGTGCCGGGAGTTTCAGGAAAGAGCTGGTTCACAAAACTCCAGCCGCCCTGCGGCGGCGAACAATCTTGCTTTGATTCCGAAAGGGACCACATTTGAAACTTTAGTCTGTCCAACGGGAAGTCCGAAGCACGAAGGTGTTCCAAGGTACTTGAGCCGATCAGAAAACATATCCATCACCGACATCATGTTCCCGTTGGTCGACGGGCCGCATTCCTCAAACATTCCCAGAGCAACGGCTTTGCAAGTTTGCAAATGACCGGCAAGATACAGCGTGGTGAACCAGCGATCTAGTATTCCCGTCTGCTCGTGAACGTCATCGAGCAGCAAAATGGAGCCACTGAATTTAGGTTCGTAGGGCGTACCGAGAAGCGATACTAGAGCTGTTAGATTACCCCCAATCAAGTGTCCTTCAGCATCTCCTGGTACCGGGCAGTAGAACGTGCTGCGAAAAACATCGGTGTCGCTGCCTGTATTTGACGACAAAGGTTCCCACGTCCCTGAGGAGGTGAGCGAATTTTTGACACGTTCGAAGGTTTCCCGACAATCAATTTCATCCAAATTCGGACCGTGAAATGTGACCAGCCCGGACCGCTCGTATATCGCGTTGAGAAGAACAGAATTTTCCCCACAACCAACGATGACCTTCGGGTTCCTCGAGAATTTATGATAGTCGAGCAGTGGCAGTAAATGCATCGCACCAAAGCCGCTGGTGATGCAAAACAGCCCCTTGATGGAGTTATCATCCAGCATTTCCTGAAAATCTGACATTCTCTCATTGTCTGTCCCAGCCATGTAACCGTGGACGTTGAGAATATTTTTCCCCAACACCGGGTTTAAGCCCATCTCGCGTATAACGCGTTCCGCCGCTGCAACTGTTGCTGGTGTAGCAGGTCTGCTCGACGGTGCCACGATTCCGACCCGGTCACCGGGGCGCAACGCGCCAGGCTTGACTAGAGTTTTTCTTTCCTTAACCGGGAGCATAGAACCTCGTCAGTGAGCAGCATGTTCTTCAATTTTAAACCTGACACCAGTTTTGGTGGCTTCCAGAGTTGCCATCGCACCTAGTGGCATTGTTATCTGGTCTTCGCCGTGTCCAAACCGCATCCCATACACAACCGGTATTCCCAGATTGCCTAATCGCTCCCGAAGCATCGCCTCCACGCTGTAATTGAGTGGAAGCACATGGCGGTGGCTACCTCCCGGTTTGCAATTAATGCATTCGGCGATCATTATTCCGGCGGCGTTCTGTAATTTGCCAGCCAGCAGCAATTGAGCGATGAACCTGTCAATTTGATGTGGTTCTTCATTGAGGTCCTCAAGAAAGACAATCTTTCCTTCTGTCTCCATTTCGAAGGGAGTTCCCATTAATTGCCGCACCACTGTCATGCAACCACCGGTCAAGCGCGCCTTCGCTTTGCCTTCTGAAATAACTAACCTGGGCGGCGGATATTTCGGAGCCCAGACGCGGTCGGAAACAGGATCGGTAACGACGCCAATCGGTCGGTTGGACATCACCGCTTTGGTCCAATAGCGATAGGAGTAGCTAGTCTTGAAAAAGGACGTCGCCATCGGTCCGTAAAAGCAAACCAGACCGGTGCGCTGATGAATGGGTACCAACAACGCCGTGATATCGCTATAACCAATGAAGAGCTTCGGATTTTTGGCAATCAATTCGAAGTCGAGTAAAGGG
>Ga0163152_10007469_pt1 | contig 11956 bp, 9 predicted proteins | sample OliLakLV19MP8IB2_FD_148635 | JGI IMG/M metagenome (GOLD analysis project Ga0163152, IMG submission 148635) | Freshwater microbial mat bacterial communities from Lake Vanda, McMurdo Dry Valleys, Antarctica - Oligotrophic Lake LV.19.MP8.IB-2 | ecosystem: Environmental > Aquatic > Freshwater > Lake... | reverse complement strand
TGCCTGGCGATTGACCCAACGTGCTTTGGGAAGCGATGAGGTGAAATTCTGAAGGGTGGGCTGCACAAAGCCTGCTGCTCACCCTACACGAATCATCGCGGCAATTCATACGCTCCACGCATGAAGCCTGAATCTTTCGGCGGCTCGTAACTCACATCCAGGTCGGTCGTTTCCAAAGACTTCTTTTGAATTCGCGATTCCAGTGCCCAGTCCAGGATTCCGCCGGTGAGCATCGTGCGTTCAATCGGGTAGGGGGCTTGGCCCGTGTCCATGAAGCGTTCGACGTGAATGGTCAATGCTTCGAGAAACGCGGCACCGGGAGGGGGCGGCAACCAGAACAACGTCGAGGCCGGTTTCTTCTCTCCTTCAATCGTTGCTGCGAAGGTTTCGTCCGCCGCGTGCCCATCGAGTTGCAGCACAGTGGCTTTTAACCCATCGCGATACTCGATTAGAAACGCACGCGGCGAGGGTGTGACATAGTCCCAGGTTCTCGGTGCCTGGAATTGGGCGCAGTTCTCGCGAATATCCCCCACGTTGCGAGACTGGCTTCGGCCCAGTGCGTGTTCCAAAAGATCCCACGACCAACGACCCGCGTCGCCCGCCTTCCATACGGCGTCCTTTTCCAGATACTCGACCGACTTCACGCCTTGCTGCCCCTTGGTTCGCCGTTCCACCATGGCCTGCAAGGGTTCGAGTGCGTGGATGCCGTAAATCTCTAGTTCACCGCGCGAGACGAGCAGGGCTTCCTTGATTTTCACGCCGATTGGCAACTCGAGTTCCGGCCGCCGCCAGGTCACCGACAGGCTCGAACCGGCCATCATGGGGAAGCCCATCTTCTTCGCGGTGGCCACCATCTCGAAGCCCTTCTTGCGATCGTAAGAGAGGTGCTTGTCGACAAAGACGGGCACGGATCGCCCCGATTTCTCGAAGACCTCCACGACCCTCTGGAAATACTCGAACCGGGGGTAAAGCTTTTGTCCCTTGGCGTTGTACTTGAAGTCGCCATGCTCCGCGACGAGCAGCACGCCATCCACTGCGAGCTTGTCGGTCCCAAGCGTGAGAGCATCCGCGATCGAGGCCGAATGCCGAAGTCCGTGCTTCCTGGCAATGTCTTTGCTGAGATCTCTCGGTCCTTGTTGTTCGACGAATACAGACACGAGATTCGAATCCGGAAAGTGATAGCCGTCCTGGCGGTTGTAGCCGTGAAGGAATCGCCCCGCGATGTGGTAGGCGTGCGAAAGATAATGGTACGTCGTCGTGAGCAAGGCCAGCTTGCGTTTTGCAGGTGCCAATCGCGTTGGCGGCGTCGTCAGTAAGCGATCCGCGGATAAGGCGGACGGGCCCAGTGCGAGAGCAGTCGAGGCTGCGAAAAAATCACGCCGATTCAGACTCATGTCATCCCCTTGAGTTCGCGGAGGCGTTTCATCACCTGTGGAAGGAGTTGGCCCGATGGTCCGTAAATTCCGATTTCGGCGGGGTCGCTGGCAACTGTGAGCGTCAGGTTCGCCTCAACGACAATGGCTCCTACGCCACGAGCAAGGCGGATGAGCCCGGAAGCGGGATGGACAACTGCACTGGTGCCGACCACCAAGAACACTTCACACGAGGTTGTCGCCTGGACGGCAGCCCGCCAGATCTCCTGGGGCAACATTTCGCCGAACCAGACGATATCGGGGCGCAACAATCCCTCGCAAAGAACACACGTCGGCATCTCCGCTAGCGGATCCAGGAATTGATCCCGCACCTCTTCGCATACGGTGCAGCGAGTGCGACGCAGGCTTCCGTGCAACTCCAGAACGTTTTTGCTACCCGCCAATTGGTGCAAGCCATCCACGTTCTGGGTGATCAGCGTGAACGCGTTCGGGAAGAGATTTTCTAATTGAGCCAGGAACGTGTGAGCCGGGTTGGGCTCCACTGTTGCCACGTTGGCTCGTCGGGCGTTGTAGAACTGCCAAACCAGCCCCGGATTTCTTCCAAAACCTTCCGGAGTCGCAACATCCTCGATCCGGTGCCCCTCCCAAAGGCCATCGGATGCTCGAAAGGTCGGCACGCCGCTCTCGGCCGAGACGCCTGCGCCTGTCAGCACTGCGACGCTTGACGAATGGACGAGAGCCAAGGCAGCCTGCTCGATTTCGAGTTGCGTTTCATAAGAGACCATTCAGTTATTTCCTTGCAAACAGGGCAATCGCGAACGGCACTCACTGCAGTTCGATTTCGCCCCACGCCTACTTCGCACGAATTATGCCCCGATATGACCTTTCAGGCTACACCATCACTCTCAAGGATTTCAGGTCCGATCCGCTTCGGTTCACTGGCTACCCATGAGATAGGCTTGTTACAGATAGAGGAACTCTCCGACCCCGACGGGTTCAGACATGCACTTGTTTAGCTTACGAACCATTTTTCGCTGGACTCTCCTGCTGGGTGCAGTGGTGGGCATGACCGTCGCGCTAGCCAACCGCGATCCGGTGCCGTTTCCCGTTTTGCTCGCCAGCATCTTGCCTGCGAGTTTGCTGGGAGTCTGGTGGATTCGAAAGTCCGTTCGAAATTCGGTCAATCACGCTTTCGAACCGCAGGAAGAGTCCGACCAGCGGTTTGAAGAGATAATCCAGAGAAACCAAGAACTGACGCGAGAACTTCTCGAGAGCCGCATCCTGGACGAAAACCAGGAACTCCAAAGTAAAGCCTTCGATGCCTTTCTCCAGGGCGTGACGATCACCGATCCGAATCGCCCCGGAAATCCGATCGTTTATGCCAACGAAGGATTCACCCGATTGACCGGCTACGATCGCCACGATGCTCTCGGCAACAATTGCCGTTTTTTGCAAGGAAAAGAGACTTCTGAGGAAACGCTCTCGGCTATTCGCGCTGCCATTCGCGAGGAACGGCCGTGCATCGTGGAGGTCTTGAATTATCGAAAAGATGGCACGCAGTTTTGGAATGCTTTGAGCATCGCCCCGATCTTCGATGAGGGACGGCTGACCCACTTCGTCGGCGTGCAGACCGACATCACGACCTTCAAACAGATGGAACTGCAGTTGCGTCAGTCCCAGAAGATGGAAGCAATCGGTCACCTCGCAGGAGGTATCGCCCACGACTTCAACAATATTCTCACCGTGATTCTTGGCTGTTGCGAACTCATGCGGACGACGTCCCAACTTCCCGAGGATACCGCCATTCTCGTCAACGAGGTTCATCGCGCCGGGGAACGGGCCGCGACGTTGACCAGGCAGCTACTTGCATTTAGCCGAAAGACCGTTCTCCAAACGAGCGTGCTCACGCTCAACGATCTCGTTGTGGATTTCGAGAAACTGCTCGGCCGGCTCATTGGCGAAGACGTTGAACTGCGAACGAACCTTCGTTCGGCATCCGGCTATGTTCGTGTAGATGTCGGTCAAATGGAACAGGTGTTGATGAACCTGGTCGTCAACGCTCGCGATGCGATGCCAAAGGGTGGCAGCATCACCGTTGGTACCCGCGATGTCTATCTCGACGACGAATACGTGGCTCGGCAGCAAGATCTTACGGCGGGACGTTATGTTCTTCTTTCGGTTTCCGATACGGGTTGCGGGATGGATCGAGCCACGCTGGCTCGGATTTTTGAACCCTTCTTCACGACCAAGGCTATTGGAAAAGGAACCGGCCTTGGCCTCGCCATGGTGTATGGCATCGTGAAAGCGAGCGGCGGCCATGCAACCGTCGAGAGTGAACCGGGTCGGGGGACATCGTTCCACCTCTTCCTGCCCGCCGTGGACCAGCCAGAGAATGCGGTGCTATCCCCCTCGCGATGTCCTCATCCTCCCGGAACCGAGACCGTGCTTCTCGTTGAAGATGAAGTCGGAGTCCGCTCCCTTGCTCGCCAAGCTTTGGAATCCAAGGGCTATCGCGTTCTCGAAGCTTCAGATGGGGAGATCGCCCTGCAAATCTGTCGCGATCATGGCGAGTCCATCGACCTGATACTCAGCGATGTCGTCATGCCTCGGATGGGCGGCCGGGAACTGTGCGAGAAAGTCGCGGACATCTGCCCAAGCACCCGCGTAATATTCACTTCGGGCTATACCGACGATGCCGTCGTCCGGAACGGTGTGTATCAGGCCGAGTCCGATTTTCTTCAAAAACCGTTCACAGTGAACACTTTACTTCGAAAAGTCCGAGAGGTGCTCGACAGGCCGAATCAAGTCATCATGGACCATTTCGGCTCGCGTGCTTGAAAAACAAATTTTCATATCTTGAATCCTGAAAACGACTTACGACATTCGGACTGGTCGAAATGCCTGCATTCCATAGGGTAGTTTCTGGCAGTTGCGATCTCTCCCGTCAGTCGGCACTTCGCCGCTCTGATGTCACCCCTCGCGCTCGCCCCGATTGCCCCTGGCCTTCGAGGTCTCGAAATGTCGTCGCGCCCCGTCCGGACCTTCACCGTTTTGCCACGACTGCCTGAACGGCTTCTGCCCCTTCACCAGCTGGCCTACAACCTCTGGTGGTGCTGGCACGCCGATGCCGTGGCACTCTTTCGCCGGATTGATCCCGACCGATTCGAGTCGATTGACCATAGTCCCATTCGCTTGCTTAGCTCGACATCTCAACAGCGATTTGAGGAACTAGCAACGGACGAAGGATTTTTGGCGCATATGGACCGTGTGTGGGAGACCTTCCAGGCCTACATCACTGCACGCACTTGGTTCTCGGAGCAGCACGGTGAGTTGGACGATGTTCGGATCGCCTATTTCTCGGCGGAATTTGGCCTTCACGAGTCGGTCCCGGTTTATTCCGGAGGTCTGGGTGTGCTGGCCGGCGATCACTTGAAATCGGCAAGCGACCTGGGCATTCCCCTCGTCGGCGTGAGCCTGATGTACCGCGAAGGATACTTCCGCCAGTATCTGAACGTCGATGGTTGGCAGCAGGAACGCTACCCGGAAAACGACTATTTCAGTCTGCCGCTCATCGCCAAGACCAATCCCGATGGCAGCCCGTTGATGATCTCGGTTCGGCTGCCGGGCCGAGATGTACATGCCCGCGTTTGGAAGATCAATGTCGGCCGAATCACGCTCTACCTGCTCGACAGCAACGTCCCAAACAACAATCCGGATGATCGCAATCTGACCGCCCAACTTTACGGCGGCGACATTCACACCCGAATTCAACAGGAAATACTGCTTGGAATTGGCGGGCTGCGAGCGTTGCGGGCGCTCGGCAAGGAGCCGACCGTTTGCCACATGAACGAGGGGCATTCCGCGTTTGCAGCTCTCGAACGTGCCCGAGTGCTCGTAGAAGAAAAAGGCCTCGATTTCCCAACCGCCATTGAAGCGGTGAAGGCTGGCACTGCGTTCACGACCCACACGCCGGTCCCTGCTGGTAACGACGCTTTTTCCGCAGAGATGATGGACCAGTATTTTGGCGATTTCATGAAGTCGCTTCGCTTGGATCGTCAGGCGTTTCTCGCACTTGGCCGCGAAAACGCAAGCAATGAGAGCGAAAATTTCTCGATGACCGTTCTCGCCATTCGCACGGCCAACGTCGCGAATGGTGTCAGCAAACTGCACGGCGAAGTCTCGCGGAAGATGTGGCAAAACGTCTTCCCCGGTCTGCCCGAAGCGGAAGTTCCAATCACCTCGATCACGAACGGCGTCCACACTCAAACTTGGGTTGCTCCGGAAATCGGTGCGTTGTTCGACCGCTATCTTGGCGACGCCTGGCACGAGAAACCCACTGCCTTCGAAGTGTGGAGTCGAGCGGAACACATTCCCGATGCAGAATTGTGGCGAACACACGAACGCTGCCGGGAACGTCTGGTCGCCCTGGCACGCACGCGGTTGCAAAAACAACGAGAACGACTCGGTGCCACTCGTGCCGAGATCGTCGCCGCGGAAGAAGTGCTCGACCCGGAAGCCCTCACCATCGGCTTCGCACGCCGATTTGCAACCTACAAACGTGGCACCCTCGTCTTCCGAAATCTGGAACGGCTCAATGCGATTCTGAACCACAAGGATCGCCCGGTTCAGTTCATCTTCTCGGGCAAGGCGCACCCGAAGGATCAGGGTGGCAAAGAGTTGATCGCGCAGGTCTACCAGTACTCTCGTCGCGCCGAGTACAAGCGTCGGATCGTTTTTCTCGAAGATTACGAAATGAACGTCGCTCGCCATCTCGTGCAGGGCGTTGACGTGTGGCTAAACAATCCGCGTCGGCCACTGGAAGCGAGCGGCACCAGCGGTATGAAGTCCTGCGTGAATGGCGGCATTAACCTCAGCATTATGGATGGCTGGTGGGATGAGGGCTACGAAGGCGATAACGGCTGGCGCATCGGCTCTGGCGAAGAATTCGCGGACCAGCAGTATCAGGACGAACTGGAGAGCAACTCGCTTTACGATCTATTCGAGCGGGAAATCGTGCCCGAATTTTACACGCGGGGTGCCGATGGTCTCCCACGCGCCTGGATTCGCCGAATGAAGCGCTCCATCGCCTCGAATGTGGCTGTTTTCAACACTAATCGGATGGTGCGAGAATATACGGAGGTTTCGTATCTTCCTTCCCACCAACGCGGGAGCCGCCTGACTACTGGCGATTTCGCAGGGGCAAGAAAGCTGGCCGCCTGGCGACGGAAGTTGCTCGAACAATGGCAACAGGTGCGCGTAGTAGAAGTGTCACCTCCACCACAGGAGGCCTTGCACGTCGGCGACGAGATGATCATCCAAGCTCAAATTCATCTTGGGGGACTGACGCCCGAAGATGTTGAAGTGCAATTGTTCCACGGCCCGATTGACTCGATGCAACAGATTGCTTCGCCACGCATTGCAGTGCTCGGTGTCACGGGAACAATCAACGCGGATCGCACGACAACATTCGGCGGCAAGGTGCCTTGTGCCGCGAGTGGTCAGTATGGCTTCTCGGTTCGAGTGTTTCCGAAGAACATGGCGTTACCACACTCGTTCGAGCCGGGATTGGTGACATGGGGTTAATCGCAAATTTCTGCAATCCAGTTCTTGCATTCGACTCGCGTGGGCCTTATAGTCGCGGATTGTTCAATCGTTCATTCGCATGAATCGATGCCCGCTTAGGCGGAGATAATATTTTTGTACACGCACCCTGAGGAGTGGTAATGACCGCGTTGAAAATCCGGCGAATTGATACATCGAACCCCCAAGCGGTTCGACAACTCGCTGGCCTGAAGAACCAGTTCGCCGACCAGGCCACCATCGTGACCGCCGCGAACAAGAAACTCACGCAAGCCGTTTTCGGCGAACCGCTCACTCCCGTGAAAGTGGTCGAGCGTGTTTGCACGGACGTCCAGAAAAAGGGCATTGCGTCCTTGCTTCACTACACCGAAGCCTTCGACAAAGTTCGTCTCACTCCACGACAGATTCGCGTGAGCGCGGAAGACATGGCCGCCGCCTATGCTGCGGCCGACCCCGAATTTCTTGATGCCGCCCGGCGAATCCGCGACAACGTTCAGCAGTTTCAAGTCGGCTTGATGAGCAATGACGCTCTATTGCCGCTCTCGGAACATTATGAACTTCATCTGCGACATCGACCGCTTCGGCGCGTCGGCATCTGCATTCCTGGTGGAGCGGCCGCGTATCCTTCGACCCTCCTGATGACGGTTTGCCCGGCACAGGCAGCCGAGGTAAAAGAGATCGTCGTCGTTATGCCGCCAACGGCCAATGGCGCCAACAACAAAGATATGTTGGCCATCTGCCATCTGCTCGGCGTGAAAGAAGTCTACCGCGTCGGCGGCGCACAAGCAGTTGCTGCCCTCGCTTACGGTGTCGATGGCATCGAGGCCGTGGACATGATCGTCGGGCCAGGCAACATGTTCGTCACACTCGCCAAGCGATTTGTGTTCGGCACGGTCGCCATCGACTGTCTTGCAGGCCCAAGCGAGATCCTCGTCGCAGCCGACGAATCCGCCCAGCCGGACTTCATCGCTCTCGATATGCTTGCCCAAGCCGAGCACTCACCGGGCGTGGCCATGCTCGTCACCTGGCACGACGATCTTCCGGACGAAGTCGAGAAATCCTTGTCCAAGCAGTTGGCTCACATGGAGCGTGCCGATCTCGCCCGAGCAAGTCTCGAAGAATATGGGGCATTCATCGTCGTGAAAGATCGTGCCGAGGGAGTGCGAATGGTGAACCAACTCGCTCCCGAGCATCTCCATGTGCAAACGCGCGATCCGGAAGCGTTCGCGGAAAAGGTGGACAACGCGGGTGCGATTTTCCTCGGCCCATTCACGCCGGTGGCTCTGGGAGATTATGCGGCCGGCCCGTCGCATGTGCTTCCAACGGGCGGCACCGCTCGATTTGCCAGCGGCCTGACGGTCAATGACTTCCGCCGCCGAACGAGCGTCGTGAACTTCACGCGTGCGGGACTCCGCGAGATCGCGGACGATGTCATTCTGATGGCCAACAAGGAAGGCCTCACCGCTCATGCCTCCAGCGTGGCGGCACGAGTCACGGATAAACCGTTGCAATTGCGACCTTCCAAGAAGGCCGCGGCAGCAGCGGCCAAATTGAAGAAGTAAGCCGATGCCGGGGATTCGCTCGAACATTCTGTCGATGGCCGGTTACACCCCCGGCGAACAGCCGCGCGATGGCGAGTACATCAAGCTCAACACCAACGAGAGCCCGTACCCGCCCTCGCCGCGCGTCTTCGACGCGATCCGAGAAGCGCTGACAAACAATCGCCTTCGCAAGTACCCCGAACCGATGGGGGACACATTTCGTCAAGCAGCCGCCAAGGTTCTAGGGGTCTCGCCCGACCAAGTACTCATCGGCAACGGCTCGGACGACATCCTGACGATTCTCACGCGGACTTTCGTTCCGGAGGGGGGCCTGATTGCGTCTCCCACCCCAAGCTACATTCTCTATCGCACCCTGGCTGAGCTTCAGGGAGCCCGCTTTCAGACCGTGCCCTTCACAACGGACTGGCAACTTCCCGATCCCTGGCCCGTCGCGATCGCCGACCTGACCTTCATCGCCAATCCCAACTCGCCATCGGGAACCGTCATTGACCCCGCCTCGATCTTCCGGTTGTCCTCGCGAATCGGGACGCCATTCGTCCTGGATGAGGCTTATGCCGATTTTGCCGAATCGAACGGCCTAGTAAACGTGGGCGAAGGGAATGTCGTCATCACGCGAACCCTGAGTAAGTCCTACGCTTTGGCAGGGATCCGTTTCGGTTTCGCGGTCGGCCCGGAACCGCTGATCCGTGAGATGCTCAAGGTCAAGGATTCCTACAACTGCGACGTGCTGAGTCTTGCGGCCGCGACGGCCGCGATTCAGGACCAAGAGTATCTACGAGAAACCCGGCGAAAGATCCTGGCCACCCGCACCCGGTTGTCGGCATCACTTACCGAGTTGGGATTCGCGGTTACGCCTAGTCAGGCGAACTTCATCTGGGCACGACGAAACGATCGGCCGATGAAGCCGATGTACGAAGCCCTGAAGACCCGCAAGATTCTGATTCGGTACATGAACTACCCGGATTATGGCGACGGCCTGCGAGTTTCCGTCGGCTCTGATGACGAGATCGATGTGTTTTTGATCGAATTAAGAAAAATCCTCAACGTTTAGCGTTTGACCCAACGGGTCGAACGAACATTATGCCACGCACCGCAACGATCAATCGCAAAACCATCGAGACACAGATCGACTTGTCCCTCGATCTCGATGGGACGGGCAAGTTCGACCTCGCCACCGGCGTAGGCTTTTTCGATCACATGCTCACGCACGTCGCCAAGCACGGCTTGTTCGACCTGAGCGTGAAATGCGCTGGCGACCTGCACATCGACGCCCACCACTCCGTGGAAGATATCGGCATTTGCTTCGGCAAGGCTCTTTTCCAGGCGTTGGGCGACAAGAGCGGCATCCGTCGCTACGGTTCCGCAACCGTGCCGATGGACGAAACACTCGTCACGGCCGCCGTCGATCTCAGCGGCCGCCCCTTCCTCGTCTGGAACGCGGACGTGGTCAACGAAACGCTCGGCACCTTTCACTCCTCCCTCGGCGAAGAATTCTGGCGAGCCGTTTCGTCCGCTGGTGCGTTCAACCTGCATGTCATCCTGCATCACGGTCGCAATACGCATCACATTCTCGAAGCAATCTTCAAGGCAATCGGCCGAGCCTTGCGAGCCGCGACGGAGTTAGACCCGCGAGCGAACGGCATTCCTTCGACTAAGGGCGTGCTATGATCTCACCGAGTAGCGAGTTTGTGCAAAAAATCAAAACCAGCTCACGCAAAGCCGCCAAGTCGCGAAATAAATCCAAGAAACGTCCTGACTTCGGCATCTCTTTGCGTCTTAGCGCCTTTGCGTGAGCATTTTTTCACAAGAGCAGAGTGTAGAATGCTGACAACTTAATACGCGGAGGTTCTGTATGCCCTCGCCATTCCCGGGAATGGACCCGTATCTGGAGCGTCCGAGCCTTTGGCCGGACGTTCACAACAAGCTCATCAGTGAGTTGCAGTCGGAACTGAATCCCCGGCTACCTGCGAAGTACGTCGCCAGAATGGAAGCACGCGTCTACGTCATGGAGGAGGGAGATTCGGGCCGAGCGATCCTCGTACCCGACTTGCGCATCGAGAAATCCACGACTGCAGCCGACCGCCGATCAGCAAAAGCGGTCGCGACCATTGAGGTTGCCGAGCCCTTGGAATACTTGCTCGCCTTCGAGGAAGAAATCTCAGAATCGTATCTCACGATACAGGATCGCGACCGAGAGGCGCTCGTTGCCGTCATCGAAGTCCTGAGTCACCCGAACAAAATGGCAGGCTCGGCAGGCCGAACAAGTTTTCTCAACAAAAAGCGTGAAGTCCTCGCCAGTGATGTGCATTGGATCGAGATCGATTTGTTGCGAAAAGGAGAACGGCTCCCAGCTTCCCCGCCGTTGGTCGCATCGGACTTCCGCGTCACGGTTTCTCGGGGGAACGCTCGAAAAATGGCTCGCTACTGGCCCATTCAGGTGCGTCAAAAATTGCCCGCCATCGGCATCCCACTGAGAGGGAAAGATGCCGAGATCGCGGTCGACCTTGGAGTAGTGCTAAACACGGCTTACGATCGAGCGGCATACCAACGCAGCATCAACTACTCGCTTCCGCCCGATCCGCCACTGAGCCCGACGGATACGAAGTGGGCCAATGCATTGCTGCGGGCAAAGGGCATTCGTTAGAAATCACTCACTCGCGGAGATTGAAAATGCCCTCGCCATTCCCAGGAATGGACCCGTATCTGGAGCGTCCGAGCCTGTGGCCGGACGTTCATCATGAATTGATCTCACAGGTTCGGGCGGCCTTAAACCCGACTCTACGCCCAAAATACGTTGCTCGGGTGGAAACACGAGTCTACGTGTCCGACGACCTTGATCCCGGGCGAGAGCTAATGGTCCCGGACGTTCACATCGAGATTCTTCGGCCTAGTGCATCGCTCCCTGGACGCAGCTTAACCCAAGGGGCTGCGGTTGCGGAATCCCTGGTTTTCTCAATGTTGATGGATGAAGAGATTGTCGAGTCCTACATTGCCATCCGAGAAGCGGGGACAGCGAAGCTCGTCACCGTCATTGAAATCCTTAGCCCGACTAACAAGGCAAAGAACTCACGCGGCCAGAAGAGCTTTCTGAAGAAGCGGCAAGAAATACTGGGGTCGGAAGTTCACTGGGTGGAGATCGACTTGCTCCGGTTCGGCGAGCGTTCGCCGCGTCGGCCTCCCAAGGAATCGTGCCATTACCGAGTGATCGCCTCTCGTGGCGACGATCGGGATCATTCCCGTTGCTGGCCAATCGTGCTTCGGAATCCCTTGCCCACGATAGGCATCCCTCTCAAGGGACGAGACGGGGACGCCCGCCTCGACCTGAAAAGCGTACTGAACCTTGCGTACGAAATCGGAGCCTACGATACGAGCATCGACTACGCCGAACCGCCCGATCCGCCACTCAGTCCCGCCGACGCAAAGTGGGACAATGCCTTGTTG
>Ga0163152_10007465_pt1 | contig 11963 bp, 12 predicted proteins | sample OliLakLV19MP8IB2_FD_148635 | JGI IMG/M metagenome (GOLD analysis project Ga0163152, IMG submission 148635) | Freshwater microbial mat bacterial communities from Lake Vanda, McMurdo Dry Valleys, Antarctica - Oligotrophic Lake LV.19.MP8.IB-2 | ecosystem: Environmental > Aquatic > Freshwater >... | reverse complement strand
TCTCCAGCGCGCACGGCCGTCCGGTCGTCGTGCGTTTTCCGCTCTTCGAAGTCGAGAAGTGGTTCGAACGGCGCTGAGCTTCGGACGACGATCCTCGCTCGATGCGCGTGTTGCGGCGGCTGTGGCGATCTTCGACGAGCCGCTATCGCCTGGCCGCGACACGATCCGCGTGACGGTGGTCTCGGCGGAGAGCGGCTCTGGTACGGTTCTCTCGTGTTGGGCAATCGGGCAATCGGGCAATCGGGCGATCGTCGGTTGCCGTCGAAGGAACCGGCGGTAACCTTCGTCGGGTCGCTTCACCCGGAGGCTCCATGCACATTCGGCTGCTCGTCCTTTCCGCGACGCTCGTCTCGTTGCTCGTCGTCTCTTCCGGTGCGTCGGCCGGAAACGCGGACGTGCAAACCCTCGCATCGGCGCTGGCGCGCGAGCTCGGCAACACACGTCTCGACGCGAGCGCCGAAGCCGAAGTTCGCGAGCACCTCGAGCGCAGCCTGGCGCTGGTGCGCGGGAACCGAACGAGGGCCAGCGACGACGAGTGCGTGAACATGGCCGTCTCGATCTACGCGAAGCAGTACGAAGCGACGTCCGCGCTCGAGAAGTCGATGGGACTCTGCCGCGGCGCGACCGACATCAAGATCCTTCGCCTCGCGTATGAGGTCTACGCCAAGCAGTTCCAGCCGACGTCGGCGCTCGAGTCGTCCGCCGCGCTCGCACAGCGCGCGGATCTCGCGGGAAAGTCGGATCTCGTCGAGCTCGCGAAGACGCGACTCTCGAAGGTCTACCAGGAGTCGGCGGCGCTCGAGGGCGCCGCGAAGCTCGCGGCCGGCGTGCCGCGCGACTCCGGCCCGTGCGTGCAGCGCGCGTTCGACACCTACGCGAAGCCGTTCGACGGACAAATCGCGCTGAACAAGGCCTTCGCCGCGTGCGCCCGCTGACCGCGTAGGATCGAGGTGTGCCTCCTCGTATCGTCGTCATCGGCGGCCCGACCGCGACCGGCAAGACGGCGCTGTCGGTGTCGCTCGCGAAGGCGGTGGGAGGGGAGGTCGTGAATGCGGACTCCACGCAGGTGTACCGCGGGATGGACATCGGCACCGCGAAGCCGACGGCCGCCGAACGCGAGGACGTGCCGCATCATCTCTTCGACATCCGCGACCCCGACGCGCAGCTCTCCGCGGCCGAGTGGGTGAGGCTCGCGGACGCGGCGATCGCGGAGATCGCTGCGCGCGGGAACGTCCCGCTACTCACGGGCGGGAGCGGCTTCTACCTGCGGGCGCTAATGTACGGGCTCTTCGAGGCGCCAGAAGTCGACCCGGGCGTGAGGGCGCGCCTGGAGGAAAAGGCGCGGACCGACGAAGGTTTCGCCGCGCTTCGCAAGAAGCTGGAGGAGGTCGACCCGCCGTCGGCCGCGAAGATCCACCCCAACGATCGATTTCGTTGCCTGCGAGCGCTGGAGATCTTCGAGAGCTCAGGCGAGCGCATGTCGGACCTCCACGAGAAGGACGCCTCGTGGAAGGGTGAGCCTCGCTATGCGGCGCTGATCGTCGGGTTGAACCTGCCGCGAGAGCTCCTCTATCAACGGATCGACGCGCGGCAGGCAGCGCAGGTCGACGCGGGCTTGCTCGACGAGTACCGCGCGCTCCTCGCGAAGGGCTACTCGCCGGAACTGCGCCTCCTCAACGGGCTCTGCTATCGCCACATGCGCTGGGTGCACGAAAGGACGATGCCCCTCGAGGAAGCCGTGCGCCTGGACCAGCGCGACAACCGCCGGTATGCGAAGCGCCAGCTCACCTGGTTCAAGTCGATGCCCGGAATCCGCTGGTTCGACGCACGGATCGACGGGGAGAAGATCCTCGCGGAGGCCAGGGCCTTCCTGAAATAGCCCGGTTCTGGTACACCTCCCGAGCTTTCATGGCGGACTTTTTCCTGGAATTCGAGAAGCCGGTCGTCGAGCTCGAGCGCAAGATCGAGGAGCTCCGCGGCCTTGCGGCCGGGTCCGTCCGCTTCGACGACGAGATCAAGACGCTCGAGAAGAAGGCCCGCAAGATCCAGGCGGAGATCTTTGCCGAACTCTCACCCTGGCAGAAGACGCAGCTCTCGCGGCATCCGAATCGTCCCTACACGCGCGACTACGTCGATCGCATCTTCAAGGACTTCGTCGAGCTTCACGGCGATCGCAACTTCATGGACGACACGTCCATCCTCGGCGGGCTCGCGGAGTTCGAGGGCCGCACGATCATGGTCATCGGCCATCAGAAGGGCCGGAACACCAAAGAGAACGTGCAGCGGAATTTCGGCATGCCGCGTCCCGAGGGGTACCGCAAGGCGCTGCGCTTGATGAGCATGGCCGAGCGGTTTCGCTGCCCGATCATCACGTTCATCGACACGCCGGGCGCGTATCCGGGCATCGGCGCCGAGGAGCGCGGGCAGGCGGAAGCGATCGCGAAGAACCTGCTCGTGATGGCGAAGCTCGACGTGCCGATCCTGTGCGTGGTCATCGGCGAAGGCGGCTCGGGCGGCGCGCTCGCGATCGGCGTCGGCAACCGGCTCCTGATGTTCGAGTACTCGATCTATTCGGTGATCTCGCCCGAGGGCTGCGCGTCGATCCTCTACAAGGACGCGAGCAAGGCGCCGCAGGCAGCCGAGAACCTGAAATGCACGGCGGCCGATCTCGAGAAGCTGGGCATCGCCGACGAGATCGTGAAAGAGCCGCTGGGCGGAGCGCACCGGGACTGGGACGCGGCCGCACGCGCGCTCGGCCGGACGCTGAAGAACAATCTCGACGAGCTCGGGAAACTCTCGGGTGAGAAGCTCGTCGCGCACCGCTACGACAAGCTCCGCCGGATCGGCGCGTACTCCGAAGCCTCCGCCGCGAAGGCGAACGGAAAAGCCTGACGGCACGCATGGCGTCGAAGAAGACCGTCTCCGATCCGCGCAAATCCCTCGCAGCGGCAGGCTCGCTTCGCTCGGTTGCCGCTGCGGGCGCGGATCCCGCCATCGACAAGCTGCGCACCCGGATCGATACCGTCGACCGCCGGCTGCTCGCGCTGCTCTCCGAGCGCGGGAAGCTCGTCGAGCAGGTGGGCAAGCGGAAGCGGAAGCTCGGGCTCACGTTCCATCAGCCGGGGCGCGAACGCGCGGTGCTCGATCGCATGGTGGCCGCGAACGAGGGGCCGTATCCCGACGAGGCGGTCGAGGGCGTGTTCCGTGAAGTCATGAGCGCCTCGCTCGCACTCGAATCGCCGCTCACGATCGCGGCTGGCGATGCGGACTCGATCGCGGCGGCACGGCGTCGTTTTGGCTCGGCGGCACGACTCTCCAAGGAAGCGGGGCCGGCCGAGGCGCTCGACGCGGTCTCGCGCGGGTTTGCGGCGTATGCGGTCGTGTCGGTCGAGGACGGCAAGGGCGGCTTCCGCGGACCGGCGCTCGACGCGCTCGCGGACTCGGGCCTCGCCGTCACCGGCGAGATCGTCGTGACCGCTGCCGGCGTCGCGACGCGCTCGCTCGTCGTCGGCGGTGACGAGCCGGGTCCGAGCGGCGACGACCTCACGTCGACGGTCGTCGTTCCGCGCGACGAGCCCGGTGCGATCGCGGGTGTGCTCTCGGTCTTCGGGCGGCACGGCGTGAACCTGCGCCGGCTCTCGGCAGGGCCGGCACGCGCGTCGGTGCGCTCGAAGCGCGCGGGCTGGAGCTACCAGTTCTTCGTGGACCTCGAAGGGCATCGCGACGACGCCTCGCTCTCGAACGCGCTCGCTGCTCTCGCCAAGGGCGGCGCGCTCGTGCGCGTGCTCGGGAGCTACCCGCGCGGCCGCAGCCGCTGATCAAAGGAGAAGACCGTGTCCTCGATGTTTCGTTGACGTGTCGCTTCCGTCTCGAAGACGTCCGTGAAGATCGACGTCGTCTCCATACACCCGGACTCCGGGCCGCCGCAGGGCGAGACGACGTTCGCGATGATGCTGGTCTACGACCCGATCATGAGCTCGGGCTACGGCGACTTCTCGAAGTACACGCACCTCGAGTCGTGCGCGCTCGCGTCCGAGATGGATCGCGACAACTATCTCGACGAGTCGTGGATCAAGCAAAACGCGAACGCGTTTTTCGCGAAGGTAACCGTGAAGAAGGGCGTGCTCGAGGTGTTTCCGACGCACCCCGCGTGGATCGAGCACCTGTCAGCGCAAGTTCTCGCGCTGATCAGCCGAGCAAGTTGAGGCAGACGCCGCCGTAGAGGATGCGCAGCGCTTCGAGACGAACCGGTGCGACCTCCGCCACCTGCGCGAGCGTGCGGTGGCCGTCGACGAAGATGAACGTGTCGTGTTCGAGGGGACTGAGCGCGAGGCTGGGGAGCCGCGCTTCCGCGCCCGGAAGGAGTGAGAGCACGCGATTCGGATCCGTGAGGCATGCCTCGAGGCGCGCCATGTCGTAGTGTCGGCGGAGTCCTTCCATGAGAAGGCGTTCTGTCGGCAACTGGATCGCGATCTCTTCGGCAGGCACGGGACGCGGCTCGAACTCGATCGACGCCTCGCGCCACGCGAAAAGCGCAAGGATTCGTTCGGCGTACTGCTCGGCGACGATCGCGAACCGCTCGGCCTCGGTGATCGCGCCACTCTGCACGACCAGCTCCGCCAGCTTGCGCCCGGTGTGTTTGCTCGCGTCGAGGAGCTGGGCGAGGCCCTTGTCCGTGAGCTTGCCCTTCGCGACGAGCATCGCACCGATGCGCTCCGCGGGGACGTTGGAGGTCGCAACGAGCGGACGCCCGTGATCGAGGAACATCGTGCGTTCCACCGAGCCGCTGAGGAAACGAAGTGCGCCGCTCACGTTGTCCGCGAACGCACGCGAGAGCATCCACGCCGGCTCGAAGGGTGTGACGGGCGCGGTGGGCGGAAGCGGATGCTCGGGCGCCGGCGCGACGGGGGCAGCAGGGCCGGACGGTTCGGTGGCCCATCGGAGCGCGGCTTCGATGTCGGCGGTCGCGGCTGCGGGAGGTGGAGGGACGACTTCGACCGTCTCGATCGGATTGAAGTCGAGGTCGGCAATCTCCGCGAGTCCGAGCTCGGCGGAAGGCGTCGACGGCGACTTGGCGGGCGCCGTGGAGGAGGCGAAGCCGGGCGCGCGCGCGGACTCGCGCACCGAGAGCGGCGGAGCGATGACCGCCTGGGGCTTCGCGGCGGACGCGGGGCCCGACGCGACCTTCCCGGCCCCGCCAGGCTTGGGCTTCGGCGGGAGGAGCCCGAGGACGCGCTGGACCTCCTTGAGGAGCTGCTCCGGCTTGAAGCCCCGACCGAGCACGGCGTCGGCGCCCGACGTTTTCTTCACGTCCTGGATTCCGGCCGGGCTGCCAACGGCGGCGAGGAAGACGACGCGGACCTTCGACGTCTCTTTCTGGATCGCCTTGGTCAGCGCGACGCCGTCCATGCCGGGGAGGAGCTGGCTGACGACGACCGCGTCGGGTCGCGCTCGCTGCACGGAATCGAGCATCTCGGCGCCGGTCTTGTACGACGACGCGTCGAAGCCGTTGCCGCCGAGATACGACGCGACGTGCTGGCCCAGCTTGGCGTCGTCGAGTGCGAGGAGGACCCTCGGCTTGTCCGGCATCGACACGAGAGGGTGATCATAGCCATACCTGAGGCGCTTTTAAGAACCGGGTGTTTGGCCTATGCGGTTTGCTGTACAACGCTTCGATCCATGGGTCCGAGGCCTCTCACGCCCGACTACATCGCGGCGATCGCGCCGTATGTCCCGGGCAAGCCGATCAAGGAAGTCGAGCGCGAGTACGGCGTGCCCGGTGCGCTGAAGCTCGCGTCGAACGAGAACTGTCTCGGCGCGAGCCCGCGCGCGGTCGAGGCGATTCGCCGCGCCGCGTCCGACGTATGGCTGTATCCGGAAAGCACGTGCCCGTATCTGCGGCCGAAGCTTGCGGAGCGCCTCGGCGTCGGCGGAGATCGGCTCACGTTCGGCGATGGCAGCCACGAGCTGCTCGAGGTTGCGGTCCGTGCGTTCGTCGAGCCCGGCGAAGAGGTGCTCACGTCGAGCTTCACCTTTGCGATTTACCGGCTGGCGGCCGCGGTCGCGGGGCGGCGCTATGTCGAGGTCCCGATCCGGGACATGACCTACGACCTCGCCGCGCTCGCCGCGGCGATCAACCCGAAGACGAAGCTCGTCTTCATCGCGAACCCGAACAATCCGACGGGCACCATCGTGAGGCGGCGCGAGCTGGAGTCGTTCCTGGATCGCGTGCCGGAGGACGTCGTCATCGTCGTCGACGAGGCGTACTTCGAGTTCGTTCGCGATCCCGAGTATCCGGACTCGCTTCGCTATCACGACGGCAAACGGCGCCTCCTCACCACGCGCACGTTCTCGAAGGCGTACGGGCTCGCGGGGCTGCGCATCGGCTATGCGATCGGCCGCGCGGACATGATCGCCGCAATGGAAAAGGTGCGGCCCGCATTCAACGTCGGCTCGCTCGCGCAGATCGCGGCAGAAGCCGCGCTTGACGACGAGGAGCACGTCATGAAGAGCCGCGTGGTCGTTCACGCCGGCATCGACCTGGTGGCCGCCGAACTGCCCAAGCTCGGCGTGAAGGTGTGGCCGTCGCAGGCGAACTTCGTGTTCGCGGACGTCGGACGGAGCTCACGGGACTTCTTCGAGGCGATGGTGCGGGAAGCGGTCATCGTGCGGCCCGTCGGACCGACGCACGTGCGCATCACCGTCGGCACCGAAGAGATGAACCGGCGGCTCCTTGCGGCCACGGCAAAGGTCCTGAAGGCCTGACGTGGACGAGCTGGTCGTCATCGGGATGGGCCACATCGGGGGCTCCGTCGCGGCAGCCGCGATGGCGAACTCGCTCTTCGTACGAGTGATCGGCGTGGAGACGGACGCGGCCCATCGTTCGCGGGCGGCCGAGCGCCGGCTCGCCGATCGCGTGACGGCGTCTCTCACCGGGCTCACGAACGCGGGGCTCGTGGTGGTTGCCGTTCCGCCATCGGTGACGGCGGATGTCGTCGAGCAGGCGCTGATCGCGTGCCCTCGCGCCGTGGTCACGGACACGTGCGGCGTGAAGGCGCCGGTATTGGCGCGAGTGCGCACGCGGTCGCCGCACGGCGCGCGTTTCGTCGCGGCGCATCCGATGGCCGGAACCGCGGCAAGCGGTCCGGACTCGGCGGACGCGAAGCTCTTCGAGGGGCGCACGGTCGTGATCGCGGTGGATGCGCTGACAGACATGTCGGCGGTGGCCGCGGTCGAGGGCCTCTGGCGTGCGATCGGCGCCACGGTCGTTCGCGAAGATCCGATGGTGCACGACCGCGCGATGGCGATGGTCAGCCACGTGCCGCACGCGCTCGCGTTCTCGCTGGTCGCGGCGGCTGCGGGGCCGGACGGCGACGACGCGAGCTACGCGCGAACGGCGCGCCTCGCCGGGCCGTCGTTCGAATCGGCCACGCGCGTCGCCGCCAGCGACCCGGCTCTCTGGACGGAGCTGTTTCTTTCGAATCGTGACGCGCTCATGGAATCACTCGCCAGTTTTCGCGTGGCACTCGCCGCGCTCGAAGCGGACGTCCTCTCGGGCAACTCCGCTGCGCTGACCGATCGCCTCGCGCGCCTTCGCCGATTCAAGACCGGCGAGCGCCCTGGAAAGGACGCTTCGTGAAGAGCTTCAAGATCGACGGGCCGCGCCGGTTTCACGGGGAGTTCGAGCCGCCGGGAGACAAATCGATCACGCACCGCGCGCTCATGCTCGCGGCAGGCGCGAAGGGCGAGAGCACCATCACGCGACCCCTCATGGGCCTCGATTGCCGCGCGACCGCCGCGGCCGTCGAAGCGCTCGGCGCGAAGATCAAACGCGGGCCGAGGGTGTGGAAGGTGATGGGCCTCGGTGGCCCGAAGCCGGCCGGCTTCCATGAGCCTGGGAAGCTCATCGACTGCGGAAACTCCGGCACGTCGATTCGCCTGCTCGCGGGGCTGGTGGCGGCGTACCCGATCACGGTGTTCTTCACGGGCGACGAGTCGATCCGGCGGCGTCCGATGGGCCGCGTGCTCGGTCCGCTCGAAGCGATGGGCGCAACGGTGCTCGGGAGCAACGGCAACACGCAGGCGCCGTTCGGTATTCGCGGCGGCAAGCTGGTCGCCAAAACGCACGAGCTGAAGATTGCGAGCGCGCAGGCGAAATCGGCGATCCTTCTGGCGGCGCTCGGCGCCGATGGGAAAACCGTCGTCAACGAGCCCTCGCAAAGTCGCGATCACACCGAGCGGATGCTGCTGCACTTCGGCGCACCGCTCTCGTCGACGCCCGGTTCCGTTTCGGTGAAGGGGCCTCTCACGCTCGATGCCGCCGAGATCTACGTGCCGGGCGACATCTCGTCGGCGGCGTTCTTTCTCGTGGGCGCGGCGGGCGCGCCGAAGTCGACGCTACGCATGAAAGAGGTCGGCGTGAACCCGACGCGGACCGGCGTGCTCGCCGTGCTTGCGCGGATGGGCGCGAAGATCCAGCGCGAGGGCGAGCGCGAAGCGTCGGGCGAGCCGATCGCGGACCTCATCGCGTCGACGGCGACCTCCCTCATCGGAACGACGATCGAGGGCGCCGAGATTCCCACGCTCATCGACGAGATCCCCGTGCTCGCGCTCGCCGCCGCGCGCGCGAGCGGCGAGACGCGCATCTCGGGCGCTGCCGAGCTCAAAGTGAAAGAGTCCGATCGCATCGCCGGAACTGCGGAAGTTCTTCGAGCATTCGGCGTCACGGTCGAGGAGGCCGCCGACGGGCTGGTCGTGCAGGGCGGTGCGACGTTCCGCGCAGCAAAGGTCACGTCGAAGGGAGACCACCGGCTCGCGATGACGGCGGCGATCGCCGCGTGCTTCGCGAAGGGCGAGTCCACCATCGACGACATTGCGTGCGTGGAGACGAGCTACCCGGGCTTTTTCGAGGAACTGATGCGGGTCACGGAGAAGGCATGAAGCGGACAAAACCCATCGTCGCCATCGACGGCCCGTCGGGCGCCGGCAAGAGCACGGTGAGCAAGAAACTCGCCGAGCTCCTCGGTTACGTGCACATCGACACGGGCGCACTGTATCGCGCGGTCGGCCTTGCGGCGACGCGCGCGAAGATCGCGTACGACGACGACGAGAAGCTGGGCCGGCTCATGGAGAAGCTTGACCTGCGTCTCGAGCCCGGAACGGCGGCGCACGGGAGCCGCGTCTTTCTCGGTGGCGTCGAGGTTTCCTCCGAGATCCGCACGCCGGAGATGTCGATGGCGGCGTCGGCCGTGTCCGCGCGGAAGCCTGTGCGTGCAGGACTCCTCGCGCTGCAGCGGCGCCTCGGCGGGAAGGGCGGGTCCGTGCTCGAAGGCCGCGACATCGGCACCGTCGTGTTTCCGGAAGCGGAGGCGAAGTATTTCCTCACCGCATCGGACGAGGTGCGTGCGGGCCGCCGCTACGACGAGCTGAAGGCGAAGGGCATGAACGTGACGCTCGAGCAGACGGCCGCGGAAGTGAAGAAGCGCGATCTCGACGACTCGAGCCGCGACCTCGCGCCGCTGAAGGCGGCGGACGACGCGGAGATTGTCGATGGCGGCAACTGGTCGATCGACCAGACCGCAGAGATCCTCGCGGTGAAGGTTCGCGAGATCGAGCGGCGGATGGCCGTGAAGTCCTGAAGTGGTACATTCGTTCGCGATGTCCCGCTCGTTTGCCTGGAGATCGATTGCCGTCGCGTCCCTCGCCATCGCGTGTGTGCTCGCGTGCACGAAAGGCCCGGCGGCGTGGTCCGACGAGTGGCTCGCGCGCGAAGGAAAGCGATTCCGCGAGGACACGCCGTATCGTCGCGCCGCGCTCGAACACTCGCTGACGAATCACGGCAACCTCTACTCGCGGCACCGGCTTGCGTCCTACGCACACGGCACGCGTGGCTGGGACATGTTGCCCGAGTGGAATCCCCGATCGAGGCGCGTGAGCGCGGCGCTCGCGGCGCAGCTCGAGCGCGGCGAGATGCCGGACGTGCCGCGCGACCAGGCGCCGCTGTGGGACGAAGTCGAGCCCACGACGCAGGCGGGGTGGGTCGAGCTCGGGCGCCGCGTGTTCTTCGAGTATCCGATGCGCGCCGAGGTCTACATGGAGTGGGGCCTCACGAAGCCGGACGTCGCGAAAGCGATCGGCGTCGAGCGAACGAGCGACGGCGACGTGCCGGGGCTCGTCGTGTTCGCGAACGTCGACGGCGAGACGCGCGTGGGGATCACGTGCGCGATCTGCCATTCGACCGTGAAGGGCGGCACGCTCGTCACGGGCTCGGCGCGCCGGAGCTTCGACTACGGGCGGCTGCGACTGGAGTATTTCAAGGGGACCGGCGAGTGGGTCGACCCCGAGTTCGCGCGGCGCATGGGCACGTGGGGCCCAGGCCGCGCCGACGTCACCGAGGACGACGACGAGGACCCGGTGAGCATTCCGGATCTGTGGGGCTTGCGGTCACAGAGCTGGCTGACGCAAGCGGGCACGATTCGCCACGAGAGTCCGCTCGCGCTCGCGATCCGGCAGGAGACGCAGCTCACCGATTCGAACCACGCGATGATCCGGCCGCCACGCGCGCTCGCGTGGGCGCTCGCGATGTACGTGTACTCGCTGGAGCCGCCGCCGGAGCCGGCACGGACGTCGCCGGAGATCACGGAAGGCGCGGAGCTCTTCGCGCGGAACTGCGCCGGCTGTCACTCGAACGCGGCGCGCGGCGGTCGGGCAATCATGGCCGCCGGCATAGGGACGAGCCCGGCGCTCGCGAACGGGCGTGGCCGCGGCACCGGGACGTATCGCGTGCCGCCGCTGGTGCGCGTGCGGGACGGCGCGCCATACCTCCATCACGGCGCGAGCAAGTCCCTCGAGGAGCTGCTCTCCGCGGAGCGCCTGGATCCCGGCTACACGAAGGGACGGCTCGGTCCCGGCCCGATCCTCGGCCACCCTGCGGGCACCGACCTCGACTCGACCGATCGCATCGCGCTGATCGCGTTTCTCCAGACGCTCTAGGTCTTCACGCCGGGAGGGAGGCTGGTCTCGGCAGCGACCTGGACGTCGCGCTGCACGGTCTGGTCTGAGCCGCCGACGGTGACGACCGCTTTCACGACGAAGGTCCTGTTCCAGCGGTCTTCTATCTTCGACCAATCCGGCTGGCTCAACGCGTAGCTCACGGAGAGCGACGTCGGCGGCGTCACACGCTCGTCCCACGCGACGTAGGTGTCGGTCTCGGACCACACGGTGGGTGTCCGCGGCACGAGCTCGCCGAGAAGCTTGCCGGTCTCGTCGAAAAGCTCGACCTTCTTCACGCGGACGTTCGTCGCCTCGGTGCCGGCGCTCGCAATGACCGAGAGCTGCATCGAGGTCTGCTCGCAGCGGCGCTTTGCCTTGCTCTTTCGCGGCTCGGCTTCGTCGGACTTCGCCGCGGCGCGCTCCTTCTTCGTGGATGTGGGAATCGACGGGCCGCCGCCGTCGCAGTCGCCGGCGAGCGTGGCCGCCGTCATCTGCACGGTCACTTTCGGCGTGCCTTCGTGGAGCTCGGAGGCAATGCCCGCTGCGGCGAGAAAACCAAACCCGAGGGTAATGGCGAGTGCGCGCATGACGGCGTTCCTTTTCAGGTGCGGACGTTGGGCGGCAGGCTCGTCTCGGCGGCGACGTAGACGTCGCGCTCGACGGTGCGGTCGCTGCCGCCGATGGTCACGACCGCTTTCACGACGAAGGTCTTGTTCCAGCGCTCGACGACGCCGGCCCAATCGGGCTGCGTGAGCGCGTAGCTCACGGAAAGCGACTGGCCGGGCGCGACGGTTTCGTCCCAGGTCTGGTAGGTGCTGTTCGACCAGAACGTGGGAGAGCGGGGGGTCAGCTTGCCGACGCGAACGCCGTGCTCGTCGAAGATCTCGACCGACTTCACGCGAAGGGTCGTCCTTGCGTTGCCCATCGGCGAGATCACCGAGAGCTGCATCGAGGTCTGCTCGCACTGGCGG
>Ga0163152_10007460_pt1 | contig 11968 bp, 8 predicted proteins | sample OliLakLV19MP8IB2_FD_148635 | JGI IMG/M metagenome (GOLD analysis project Ga0163152, IMG submission 148635) | Freshwater microbial mat bacterial communities from Lake Vanda, McMurdo Dry Valleys, Antarctica - Oligotrophic Lake LV.19.MP8.IB-2 | ecosystem: Environmental > Aquatic > Freshwater > Lake... | reverse complement strand
GCACCGCACCGCGTGCGACGGGGAGCCAAGCCAGCAAGCCCAAGCCAACAGGGCCGCCGTGGGCAGTGCGCAGAGCGAAACGAAGCCGAGCCGGCACAAGGTGCGCTGCGTGTGTTCGTGCATGGTGAGGAACATCCGTGTTCTCTCGTACACGGAAACGGTGTCAGGAACCGTTTCGTTGCGACCAACCAGAAATCGCGGTAATTCGTCGCGAAACGGTTCCTGACACCGTTTCCACTAACGTGCCCGGGCCAGGTCCAGGAACGATCGATAGCGACTCTGCATTTCTTCCAGGCTATCGCCGCCGAACTTGTCGATCAGGGCGGCCGCGACCTCGAAAGCGACGACGTTTTCGACAATTGCGCTGGCGGCTGGCACGGCGCAAACGTCGCTACGCTCGTAGCTGGCGGCTTCGGCTTCCTTGGTCGACAGGTTGATCGAGGCCAGCGGCTTGCGCAGCGTGCTGATCGGTTTTTTGGCCGCGCGGATCACGAGCGGTTGACCGTTGGTCATACCGGCTTCGAGCCCGCCGGCGTTGTTCGTCGGGCGAGTGTAGCCCAAGCTGGGCGTGTCGCGCTGCGCTTCGTCAAAGTGAATCGGGTCGTGCACTTGGGAGCCGCGTCGTCGGGCAGCCTCGAAGCCCAGGCCGATCTCAACTCCCTTGATCGCCTGCACGGCCATGACGGCCTGCGCCAGGCGGCCATCGAGCTTGCGATCCCACTGGGCGTGCGTGCCCAGGCCGAAGGGCAAGCCCTCGACGCGGACTTCGACAACTCCACCGAGCGTGTCCCCTTGCTTGCCGCACTCGTCGATGAGCTGCTTGATCGGCGCTTCGAATTCGGGATTTAGGATGTAGACGTCGCTGGCGTCGCGTTGGCGACGCTGTTCGTCGAGCGAGGCTGGCAACGGTTCGGCGACGATGCCGCCAAGTTCAACGACATAGCCGAGCGCCGTGATGCCGAATTGGGCGAGCAATTGCTTGGCTAAGGCGCCGGCGGCGACGCGCACGGCGGTCTCGCGAGCGCTCGCCCGCTCGAGGACACCGCGGATCGAACCCAAGAACTTCACAGCGCCGGCCAGATCTCCGTGACCGGGCCGTGGTCGCTCTAGTTCGCCTAGTCGCTCCAGTTTGTAGTCTTTATTGACGACTTCCAGCGCGATGGGGCTGCCGAGGGTGTGCCCTTGCCAGATGCCCGACTTGATATCGACGGCGTCGGTTTCGATGCGCTGGCGACCGCCGCGGCCGTAGCCCCCTTGGCGGCGACGCAGCTCAGCGTCGATCGGCGCGGTCTCGATCGGCACGCCGGCGGGGAAGCCGTCGACGAGGGCCCAGAGGGCCTTGCCGTGCGATTCACCGGCGGTCCAGTAACGAAGCATGGGGAGCAAATGGGCGTGAGTTGTGTGGAGAGGCAAACGCGGCGAACGACCCGGTTGGCTGGCCGATCGCGCGGCGAACCGCTCAATTCTAATCCCCTAGCGGGATTGACGATAGGTTGGTTTTTACAGCGCCGGGAGCGCGCCCAAGCGTCGATTGATGTCTTCGAGAATGGCGTTGTACGCCGGACTGCCTACGCCCCCGTACTGGCTTTGTAACTCCGCGGCCGGGATGTTCTCGGGCAGGCCGTCGGCGGAGGGGAAGATCGCGTCGACGTTCGCCTGGCCTGCCAGCCGTGCTTGCAGGGCCCGCGCGGTGGCCTGATCGCGGATCGCGGCGATGGCCAGTCGGTTGCCGGCGAAGTTGGCGAGCATGTCGGCGAACGAAAAGCCGGTGCCGCCGGCCTTGGAATCGAGCTGTTCCTTGAGGTGGCCGATGCGATCGCTTGTGGCTTCGTTCGACAGCAGGATCAGGCCAGCGCTCACCCAAAAGTGCCGAGTCCAATCGTCGCGACCGCGCAGTGGGACGGTGCCGATGATGCGGTCGGCGTGAGAACGCAGGTCGGCGTCGAATACCTCGCCGACGAAGGGCTCGAGATCGGGGTGCCCGAGGAGGATCGTCAGGGCGAAGATTGCAGCGCGATTCTCGAGCAGCGGGTCGTGATCGGCCGAACGCTCGAGCGCCAGCGCGAAGGCGGCTTGCGTCAGCGCTCCGAAACGGTCGGCGTCGGCGGGAAGCCTGTCGTAGACCGCGATCAAATGCCGCAGGTAGATGCCCGTCTTGGTGGAGACATCGGGCCGCTCCCAGAGGAGCTGAGCCAGCGAGGGGACGATTTGTCGACTGATCGCGCCGGGCTGGAAGACAAAGGTGACCGCGCCGGGTTCCATGTTCAGGCCGTCAATTGCTTCGATGATACGGCGAATTTGCGGGTCATCGAGCAGCATGGCATGCAGGGCGGACGAGAGAATCCGCAGCACGGGCGTGGGGACGGCCAAACGCCCGACGCGGAGTTGATCGACCTCGAGATGAAAGTGCCCATGTTCGATGGCCAGGCGGCCAGCCATCTGCACGTTCAAAAACTTGCCCGCCGCGAATTGGCCCGGTAGCGCGATCGAGGCCTGCGAAGCGAACATCGCGGGTTCGAAATGAATGTGGGCCCGCGATGGCGATCCGCCACGGCCGAGCGCGGAATTCAGTAGCGCGCCGAGTTCGGCATCGGTGAGGTGCAAGGGCCGGGACTGGCCGTCGGGCGATCGGGTATCGCGGATGCGCGCTGCGAGTTGTTGCTTCGAGTGGACACTGGCCAGGTCGACATCGAGCTGAAGCGGGGTAGAAGCCAACGCCAGCCGCGTGACGAGCGCTGCGGTTCCGGCAAGCAGCAGCACGAGCGTTGCCAACTGTCCGACCGCCCACGCGAAGGGTCGCACGCCTCGCACGGCTGCCGAACAAACGTGGGCTCCGGCCAGATAACAGATAAAAGGGAACAACAACGAGCCGAAGGGCGGTCGTTCGTCCCAGGCGATGGCCGAGCAAACCGCGATCGTCACCAGGCCAAACAGTGACCAGCTTGACCAGCCAAGCCAGAACTGCCGACGCGAGGCGCCGCCCAACGGCGGTCCCCAGGCGGGCGGAGCCAACAATCCGAGCAGGAAGGCCAGGGAGTAGATCTTCAATTCGCGGCGCACTAATCCTTGCAACCAGGCAATCACTTCTTCCGAACTTTGAAAGCCCCAATCGACGGGAACGTAGGGTGCGGTTCGCGCTTGCCATGCGCGATAAACCAGATAGAGCAGGTAAAGCGCCAGCAAACCGCGAAAGGCCCACGCGCGCGCGCCATGCGATGACGCGGCGGCGGGTTCGACGTGATGAGGAGCAGGCATGCGTTATCGTGGCCTCGCCCGCGCTCAATACTCGGAGCCGAAGAGTTTGCCGGTGAGCCGCTGGTAGGCCTCGATGTATTTGGCCCGCGTCTTGGCGACGATGTCGGCCGGCAGTTGGGGTGGCGTGCTGTTCTTGTCCCAGCCGCTGCGTTCGAGCCAGTCGCGGACGAACTGTTTGTCGAACGACGGCTGTGGCCCGCCGGCCTTGTATCCTTGGGCTGGCCAGAACCGCGAACTGTCGGGTGTGAGCACTTCGTCGATGAGAATCAGCCGATCGCGATACCATCCCCATTCGAATTTGGTGTCGGCGATGAGGATGCCGGCTCGACTGGCGCGCGACACGGCCTGGTTGTAGATGCCAATGCTGCGGCGGCGCAGCTCTTCGGCCGTGTCGTGTCCGACCTGCCGGGCCATTTCTTCAAAAGTAATGTTCTCGTCGTGACCGCTCTCGGCCTTGGTGGCTGGCGTGAAGATTGGCTCGGGCAATTTCTGACTTTCGACCAGGCCAGCGGGAAGCGGCACCCCGCAGATCGACTGCGACCGCTGGTACTCTTTCCAACCGCTGCCGGCCAGGTAGCTGCGGACGACACACTCTATCGGCACGACTTTGCACTTGCGCACGAGCATGCTGCGGCCGTCCAGCGCTGCGCGGTCGATGCTGCTGGGCAGTGGGAATTCGTTGACGCGCGTGTTCAGCAAGTGATGCTCTTCGCGGAGCTGCTCGAACCAGAAGGCGCTGAGCCCCGTGAGGACCGCACCCTTGTCGGGAATGCCGGTGGGCAAAATCCAGTCGAAGGCGCTGATGCGGTCGGTGCTGACGACCAGCAGGTGTTCGCCCAGGTCGTACACGTCGCGCACCTTGCCACGTCGGACGAGCAAGCCCGGCAAGTTGGTTTCGAGCACGGTGGCGGAGTTCATCGGGGGTGGGCCTCGGGCGTGATCGAGTAGCGGGAAGCCGCAATATAGCGGCGGACCTTGGCGGGGCCTATACTTGCGCTGACATAGGCGGGCGATGTAGGTGGCGTGGTGGGAACGACGGGGTCGGGTTCGAGTTTTCGGTTCACGCGGTGAACCGACGTTGACACCCGATCGCCGAAAACTGGACCAGACTCCAACCGGGGTTCGGTCGCTGGCAGAACACGACATGTTATGGGCGTGATGCGCTTCTCGCTCCCCAACCCTTCGCCGCTTGGCCCCAGCGCCGCTGCGCGGGCGTATTTCTCCGGCCCCGACGGAATCCCCTGGCCCAGCCAGACGCGACTGGTGCCCGGCGGCTTGGAAGTCGAGCGAAGTGTGTCGGAATCGGGCAACTTCCACGTGCCGTGGCCGGTGACCGGCGCCGGCGAACTGATATTGTCGACGACCACGCTTCCTGAGCGCGCCGAACCCTATTTGATGGCCGTTGAATTGGCGCGCGGCAAGCTGAATACGGTTCGTAATCAGTCGGAAGACTGGCTGCAGATCGGGCTGGTGCTGCCGGCCGGTTTCGCGGCGGAACTATCCGAAACGATCCGCACGTTCTCCCGTGCCGCCACGCATCAGCACGACGCCGCGCTGGCGCAGGAACTGGCCACACAGGTCGTTGTCGAAGCCGTCGGACTGGCCGATCGACTGGCCGCGGCGTATGCCGAACAAGCACTGGCGGCTCGCAAACGGCAAGCCGGACGCTTGGCCACCTGGCTCGGTGCGTCGTTGGGTGAGTCGCGCCCCGAACACCCGGGAATGCAGTGGTATCTGGGAGCGTTCAATGCCGCCTCGGTTGCGCTACCCTGGAGGGACATCGAACCGGCCGAGGGGCGATTCCAGTGGGATCTCGCCGATCGCCAGATCACCTGGTGTCAGCAAGCGAAGCTCAAGGTGGCGGCCGGGCCGCTCGTAAGTTTCGACGCGCGCGGTTTGCCCGATTGGTGCTGCTTGTGGGAAGGAGATGTCGACAACCTGGCGGCGGTGGTCGCGCAGTTTGTCGAAACCGTGGTCAAGCGCTATCGCGGTCGCGTTAACTTGTGGCACTGCGCGGCACGCATCGCCGAAGGGGACGCGCTCTCGCTATCAGAGGAAGACCGCTTGCGACTGGCGGTGCGGGTGATCGAGACCACGCGGCAGCACGATCCCGATACGCCAGCCTTGCTCTCGTTCGATCAGCCATGGGGCGAGTACCTGCAGCACAGCGGTCAGGAGTTATCGCCGCTGCACGTGGCCGACGTGCTGGTGCGCTCGGAACTGGGGATCGGCGGGATCGGCTTGGAGCTCAATGTGGGCTACTTTCCCGGCGGCACGCAGCCACGTGATGCGCTCGTGCTGCACCGTTTGTTGGATTATTGGAGCAGCTTCGGGCTGCCGCTGTACATCTGGTTGACAGTGCCCGGCGGCGGCGGCACCGATCCGAAGAGCGGCTCTCGCAGCGGTTTGCTCGATGGCGCGGCGGGCACGGCCTGGTCGCCTGCGGTGCAAGCCACTTGGGCCGAGCGGTTTGTGCCGTCGCTGTTGGCACGGCCCGCGGTCCGCGGTGTGTTCTGGAACCAATTGCGCGACGACGAACCGCACTTCTGGCCGCACAGCGGTTTGATCGATGCGTCGGGTAAGGCGAAGCCGTCGCTGGCGGCGCTGGCGTCGCTGCGGCGGCGCCATTTGACGTGACGTGAAACGCGGCCGGAATTAGCGTCCAGGGTCGTCGGGCCCATAGCGGCCGCGAAATTCAGCGGCCGGGTACTTTTTGCGATTGGCTGCCATCTTGCGTTCGAAGGCCGCGGCCACGTCGATCCCCAGCTCATTGGCCAGCGCTAGCGCGTAACAAAGAATGTCGGAGAGCTCATCGCCGACTTCGGCGAGTTTGTCGGGCTCTTGGGCCAGCTCGCGCGATTCGCGCGGCGTGAGCCATTGGAAGTGTTCCATCAACTCGGCGGCTTCGATGGCCAGCGACATCGACAGATTCTTGGGCGTGTGAAACTGTCGCCAATCGCGCTCGGCGACGAACTCGGCCACGACTGCGCGCAAGGCAGCGACAGTTGTCTGTTTGTCGGCAAACGGCATGAACGATCTCCGTAGCGCGACGCCAGCCGCGAGTCGTTAGGCCACGGCCTGAAAGCCAGCACTCGGGTTATGGTCGGCAGGCGGACGCCGCTCATGGTAACGGCGCCGGTAGGCTTCGGACAAATGCATCAACACCTCGAGCACCAGCAGGTCGGCGCGCGACAGCACGTGCCGTGAGCTGCGCCGGCCGAGTCCGTCGACGAGCGTTTCGACCGCTTCGAGGTGCAACTCGAGCACTTGCTGCGCGGTAATGTCCGAGCCGGCCAAAAGATCGGCCAGCGAGCTCATTTCTCCGGCGAGGTTGCCGGCCCCCATCATCACGTGCGCCCGCAGCAGCTCGCGATAATGCTCCAAAAGCGGTGCGGGGAGCCGGCTCCGCGCGGCGCGAGGGGCTGCCCCGGCGGAGTGTGCGGAGTGTGCTGTCGTGGTCGCGCCGTCGCAGTCGGGGGATACCGAGTGCCCTTTACCTGCCGAACAACCCTCGGCGAGTGAATGAAGCGCTTCGAGATCGGCAATCAAGCGCCGCTGATGGACGAGCAATCGCTGCGATTCGCGCTGGTCGACGTCGTTGCGCTGTCGCTCGGCCTGCCGCATGCGATGGTTCTCGCGAACCAGGCGATGCCGCTCGATGGCGCGGGCCAGCACCCACAGCAGTCCGCGGGTAGTGGTCGCGGCGATCCGGAGGTAGGCATCGGCGCCGGCCTCGAAGGCCAACGGCGCCAGATCGTGTTCCCTGCTTTCGCCGAGAATCAGCACGGCATCTTCGGCCCCGCCGGCGCGCAGCGCAGCGACGAAGTCCAAGGCGTCGAGTGTTGGTGGCTCGTGCGTGATGAGCACGGCGTCGTACACTTCGCCGCGCAGGCGGGTGGCCGCGTCGCCGGCGCCGTGAGCGACGTCGAGTTGCACTTGCGCGGCACTATCGGCCGCCAGCGCCTTGGCGAGCCAAAGACCGTCGCGCTGCCGTGCCCCGACGTGCAGCAGACGCAAGCGCCCCGGCAACATGCCCAGCGGCGTGGTCGGATGCTTGTCGGCGCCCAGGTTCTTGGCAGGGGCTGGTGAATTCATATCGTGCGAACCCATACAGAAACGCAGCCATCGACACGTTAGCCGACGATGGACTGAATTCGCCGACGTGCCTGCATGCTGGCGAACGGGCGGGTACGGTATCTACAGTGCCAGCAGCGGTCAAGGCCACGCCGAGGAGCGAGCGCGATCTGCTAGCGGCGCGATGCGCGTGCCGGGGTCACGGGAAGGCAAATCTGGCGTGTGACGCGATCAACGTCCGCGTGTCAAAGGCCTGCCGCTGGATTCGTGGGCTCCTGAACGTCGAAGCAAGCCAGCTCGTGATCGTTACGCACGTATAGTCGGCCATGGGCAACGACGGGATGATTCCAGGTCTTGCCTGCGACCGCCTGAAAGCGGCCCAGCTCGACATGTTTTTCCGGAACGGCCGAAATCAGCACGACCTCGCCCGTTTCGGTGACGACTAGCAACAGCTTTTGATCGGCCAGCAGCAGCACCTGCCCGTGTCCGTAGCGACCAGCCTTCCAACGGCGCTTGCCGGTGGCCGTTTCCACGCAGCAAAAGATGCTATCGTCGAATCCATATAGCAAGTCTTCGCAGACGACGAAGTCGTTGTAGGCTGGACGAATCGCGCGCACCTTGTAGCGCGGCGTGACTTGCCACTGGTCTTGTTGCTTTGCGGCCTCCAAGCGGACCAGGCCGAGGTCTTCGCAGCCAATCAAGATGGTGCCGTCGTCGAGCTGGCGCGGTTGCACGACGCGCCAGATGCCAGCCGCCGGCACGCTGTATTGCCAAAGCAACTGTCCGGACTGGGGAGCGACGGCGATCAGCCCGGCGTCGCTAAGAAAAAGGAGTTGCGACTCACCGCCACAAGTGGCGATCTGGGCGGAGCTATAGCTAATCGGCCCCGTGGCCGCGGTCCAAATCGGCTCACCGGTGTTGGCGTTGTAAGCGACGAGCCCTTTGTCGGGTTGCGCACCCCCGTAGACAACGACCGAGTTTTCGACGACCAACGGCGAGCTCGAGAATCCCCACATCGGCAAGGGCGCTCCGGTGTCGGCGACGAGGTCGCGCGACCAGATCGGCTTGCCGTCGACGGCATCCAGGCAATTGAGCACGCCGGTGGCGCCGAGCGAATAGATGCGACCATGGGCGAACGTGGGAGTAGCGCGTGGTCCTGCGCCTGCTTGCCCGTCGGAGAAGCGAACCGCATCGGTATGGGCCCAGATCTCTTGGCCGGTCTCGGCATCAAGGCAAGTCACGGCCTCGAGTTCGCCCCGTTGTTCTTGTGTGAAGAGTCGGCCGTCGATGACTAGCACGCTGGACCAGGCAGGACCGACGTTCCGCCGCCACAACTCGTGCGGCGGCGAGGAGCTCCAATCGGTGGCAATACGCTGGCCGTGCAACTCGCCGCGCCGCAGTGGCCCGCGAAAGTCGAGCCAGTCCCCCTCGCGCGGCTGCAGGGGAGCCGAGTTTACCTGACTCGGGGCAGACTTCGCCTGCTCGGCGACGTAAAGGTCTTCGGCGGTCGGGCGCCAGCGCAAACTGACGCTTGCCTGATTGCTGCCATCCACGCCGTCGATTCGCACGACGATTTGCGAGAGCCATACCAACGCGAGAACAACAATGGTGCCGGCCCGGCGCGTGCTTGCCGACCAGCGGCGCGCGACCAACAACCAGATGGTCCAAGCCGACAAGGCCAGTGGCAATCCTAGGAACACAAGGCCGATCGGACCGAGCGAAGGATGGCAAAACCACCCTGCGACAAGCGCCCCGACGATCAACACCCCCACATCAAACAGGCGATCGGCGAGTCGAACCGTGCCGTTGAACAACCACCAGCCCACGTACAGCAGCGTCATCAGGGCCGAGGCCGCCATGATCGACATGAAACCGGTCGAGATGGGAGCGTCGAGAATGCGAACGCCGAAGAACACGCACCAGAACAGGGCGACAAGCACCACGCCCGGCCAGACTCGCACGGCTCGTGATTCTGGCGAGGGAGGACTCGAGCTATCGACTCGCGCGGGAGTGTCGGAGTGCATTCAATCAATATAGCCGCTGCGTCGTTGCCAGCCAGCGCGAAGACTTGTCGCGGCCTGCTTTCGCGAGACCGTCGCTGGAATCTGTCGGCCCGGCGGATACGATTAGCGGTCGCGAGCTCACGGGACATCAAAGGCTTAATCGGACGCGAGGCGAACTATGGCTATTCTCGGCGCCCACATGTCGATCGCAGGGGGATTTCACCGGTCGGTCGAGATTGCGCACGCGGCCGGCTGCGACTGCGTGCAGTTGTTCACGAAGAACAATAACCAGTGGCGCGCGAAGGAGATCGACGACGCCAGTGCCGCGCAATTCAAAGCCGCGTTGGCCGATCTGGGGATCAACCACCCAATCTCGCACGATTCGTATCTGATCAATCTGGCCGCGCCGGATGAAGTGCTTTGGCAGCGTTCGGTCGAGGCGTTTGTCGTCGAATTGCAGCGCGCCGAGCAATTGGGCATTCCTTACGTGGTCGCGCATCCCGGTGCCTTCACCACGTCGAGCGAAGAGGCTGGTTTGCGGCGTGTGATCCAAGGGCTCGACGAGGTGCACGCGCAAACACGTGGCATCGCGGCGCGCTGCCTGCTGGAAACGACCGCCGGACAGGGGTCGTGCTTGGGCTGGCGCTTCGAGCATCTCGCCACAATTCTCGATGGCGTTCGCGACCCCGAGCGGTTGGGCGTGTGCGTCGATACTTGCCATATTTTCGCCGCCGGCTATTCGTTGGCGGAACCCGGCGAATATCAGGCGACCATGTCAGAGTTGATCGGCCTGGTGGGGCTCGAACGGATCAATGCCTTCCACCTCAACGATAGTCTCAAGGGGCTAGGTTCGCGCGTCGATCGACACGCACACATCGGGGAGGGACACCTCGGGCTCGAACCCTTTCACAACTTGCTCAACGACAAGCGATTCACCAACGTGCCGATGTACCTCGAGACGCCGAAGGGATTGCGCGACGGCGAAGACCTCGATGTAATCAACTTGCGCACGCTGCGGGGTTTGATAGGGGCCAAGCGACCGAAGGCCACGAAGTCCGCGTCGCCCGACAAAGCATCCGCGGCCGTTCGGTCAGAACCGAAGGCGGTCGCGCGCAGCCCCAAAGGGACTGCCGCCAAGCGATCTGCGGACGCAAAGCCAGTTGCCAAACAAAGCTTAAAGCGCACCAAGTCGAAGCCAAGCTAAGTGCGCGCCAGGCGCGTGGCCTGCGTGGCATGGATTCTCAGTCCATGATAAGACACGTGGGCTGAGCCGCGTCGGCATCTGGCAAAATGAACTTCGCCGGCGGCTTACGCGCCCTCCACCTGGAAACGCCGGCGATCGAGTTCGTATGTCACCTGTTCGTCTATTTGTGAAGCTGATGTTGCTCTTTGGGGGCGTGTACCTCATTGCGCTCGTGGCCTGCCTGGCGATCACGGGTCAGGCACATCAGCGGCAATTGGAAATCGAAACTGAGCGCCGGCTGCGGACCACGGCGCAACTGTTGGCGGCACACCTGGTGACGCCGGCTTTGTCGCCCCTGCCGGGAAGCCTGGCCGAGTTGCAGAGCGCCGTGAGACGATGGGGTAAGGCGACGAGTACCCGCCTGACGCTGCTCGCGCAAGACGGCACCGTGCTGGCCGACTCGGTCGAAAACCCCGCGGGCATTGCCAGCCAGCGAGCGCAACCAGAGATTCAAGCTGCCGAAGCTCACGGACAGGGACGCGCGCTCCGGGCGGGACCGCCCCAGGGGACGCCCACTCTTTTCGTGGCGGTGCGCACGCGGAGTGCCGATGCACCCGTGCGATACGTGCGCGCCGGGGCCGCAGTTGACGGCTTGGCCAGCGATCGTGCCAAGGCCTGGCGTGGCACCGTGCTTGCCGGCGGGACTGGCCTGGTAGGCATCGCCGCAGCGAGTGCTTGGCTGGCGAGCAGGCTGAGTCGACAAGTACGACGCCTGGCGAATAGCTTGCAGGCCATCGGGCGCGGTGATTTTCGGACAGCATCGGACGATGATGAGCCGGGCGATTTATCGCAGCTCAATAGCGCCGTGAGTCAGATGCGCGAGAGCCTGGCGTCCGACGTGAGGCAACTACGGCAAAGCGGCCAGCAACTGTCGAGCTTGTTGGGCACGATGAGCGAAGGCGTGGTGGCAGTCGACAATCGGGGCCGCATTCTGTTCGCGAACAACGCGGCGCGCGGGCTGCTGGAATTTGCCACGCCCGACACCGTGGGGCGGCCGCTGCTCGAAGCCGTGCGCAACCGCGCCGTGCACGACGCCGTGGAACAGGCGTTTGGCAACGCCGAACCGACGCGAAGCGAAGTGGAGGTAGGGGCCCAAGCGCGGCGCGTCGTGGCGGTGCATGCCAGCCGTCTGCCTGGCGAACCAAGCCCCGGCGTGCTCGTGGTGCTGCACGACGTGACGGAATTGCGGCGCCTGGAGAATCTACGACAAGAGTTTGTGGCCAACGTGTCGCACGAGCTCAAGACTCCGCTCACGGTGATCGCCGCCAGCGCCGAGACCCTGCTCGACGGCGCGCTGGGCGATCCGGCGCATAACGTGGCATTTGTGCGGCGAATTGCCGAACAGGCCGACCGTTTGCACCAGTTGATCCTCGACTTGTTGAGCGTGGCCCGG
>Ga0163152_10007454_pt1 | contig 11975 bp, 7 predicted proteins | sample OliLakLV19MP8IB2_FD_148635 | JGI IMG/M metagenome (GOLD analysis project Ga0163152, IMG submission 148635) | Freshwater microbial mat bacterial communities from Lake Vanda, McMurdo Dry Valleys, Antarctica - Oligotrophic Lake LV.19.MP8.IB-2 | ecosystem: Environmental > Aquatic > Freshwater > Lake... | reverse complement strand
GTTGAGCCCGACGCGCCGCGCTCAACGTGTCGATCGCCTTGGAATCAAGGCCGTTGACACTCTGGTTGGAGTGGCTGCCCGGCGGCCCGCGGCCGCCGGAACACAACACATCGCCCCGTCCTGCCCGCAGGTCCGGAGCACCCATGCGTCCGCCGCTGCTGCCACCCTCTCGCCGACGAACCCCCTTCGGCTTCTGGTTGGGACGGCTGCCCGGCGGCCCGCGGCCGCCGGAACGACTAATTGACCCAGACGACCGACAGCGCGTTCGTCAGGTTGAACGTGTCCACCGTGCAGAAGCTGGCGTTCGCGTTGCGGTACCAGACCTGGTACGTGCGCGTCTGCGGTCCGAACGAGATGCCGCCTCGGATCGAGATCGGCAGGTCGAGGATCTCGGGGTAGCTCGACTGCCCGCCCGAGTTCTGCTTCGTGCCCAGGCGCACGATCTGCCCGCCCGCGCAGCGCAGGCCGTCCCCGAAGGGAGCACCGTTGCCGCCGTTGATCTGGGTCGTGCCCTGGAAGTAGAGCGCCGAGCTGTCGGGCATGCCCGTGCCGATCAGCGTGAAGCTGTCCGCGCTGACGCTGGCCGAGCCGGTGGACGCCAGGTTGCCGCCGTTCGCGTTGACCGAGTTCGCGCAACCGTTGCCCGGGGCGCCCAGGTTTCCGCACGGGCACGTGCCGCCGGTGCCGTCACCGAAGCAGTACGGCGTCGAGGTGGACTCGCACTCGTCCGGGATCCCGTTCGCGTTCGTGTCCTGGCTCGTGCCGCCGGCGATGTCGCAGGCGTCGTGCACGAGGTTCGCGTTGCAGTCCGTGATGGTGCCCGGGACGATCTTGTAGACCTCGCCGTTCGTGCCCGAGCCGCGCTCGGTGATGTACATCTCACCCAGGCCGTCGGTGCCGAAGCTCGTGATCGAGCTGATCGCCATGCCGCCGCCGGGAGCGAGCTCCGCCGTGCGGTTCGTGACCGGCGGGCCGTTCGAGCCCGTGTAGCGGAACGACCAGATCGACGCCGTGCAGTAGTCGGCGAAGAAGTACGTGCCCTGCAGACCGCAGATCGCGCTGCCGCGGTAGACGAAGCCGCCCGTGATCGAGCAGCCCGAGCCGTGGCTGTACGTGTGGACGGGCCCCGTGAGCGTCGGACCGTTGCATGTGCAACCCGACAGACCCGTGCAACTGTTGCCCTCCATGCAGCGCCAGCCGAAGTTGAGCCCGCCCATGCCGGCCGGTGCGACGTCGACTTCCTCGACCGCGTTCTGTCCGACGTCGCCGATGTAGAGCTGGCCGGTGGCCGTGTCGAATGAGTTCCGCCAGGGGTTGCGCAGGCCGTAGAACCAAATCTCGTCGAGGCCGGCCACGGTCGCGAAGGGGTTCGTCGGCGGGATCGCGTAGTTGCGCGTCGTGTCGCCCGGGAAACCGTCGCTGTTCACGTCGATCCGGTGCATCTTGCCCAAGTACGAGTTGATGTTCTGCGCGTTGCCCGGCGGGTCGTTCGCGGAGCCGCCGTCACCCGTGCCGATGTACAGGTAGTTGTCGGGGCCGAACCCGATCCAGCCGCCGTTGTGGTTCGAGTTGCCGGGGTGGGCGAACGTGATCACCTCGGTGTTCGTGCTCGCGTCCGCCGTCGTGGACGTCATGTACGGCGCGTTCGCCGTGAAGCGCCGCACCGTGTTGTTCCCGCCCACCGTGTAGTAGACGTAGAGGAAGCCGTTGTTGGCGAAGTCGGGGTGGAACGCGAGGCCCAGGAGGCCCTCTTCGTCGCCCGCGCTGACGCCCGCGATCGAGAGGTAGGGCGTCGCGGCCAGCGTGTTCGTCGTGATGTCGAGGATGCGGATGCGCCCGGTGGCGGGCGCGTTCGTGCGCTGCTCGACGATGAAGGCGCGCGCCGTGTCGCCCGGAGGCGCCGTCACGAAACAGGGGCGGCTCAGCCCCGACGCGACACGGACCGTGTCGAGCGGCGGATTCTGGGCCGAGGCAGCCAGGCTCAGCGCGACGAGCGCCAGGCCGGCAAGGGCGGTGGAGTGTGTCCGGAACAGCATGATGGGTCCCTGAGTGCGGTCGGATTTGCGCCGGGAGTCGAGACCGGCAATCCGACGAGGCTAACCTGCCCCGGAAGGGCGCGATAGACGTCCGAAGCCTACGACACGCGCCGATCGCGAGTCGTCGCGTCGCTCCCGCGGATCTTCGGATCCGCTCGCGACCGCCTCCGAGGGCCCTGGGAGGCTCGGGACTGGATGGTCGATGGACCTGGAGCCCGCGGTCGAGTTCGATGCTGCGTCGATGCCCGCGGAACCCGGCAACACGAAACGTACCTCGCGCGCCGCCGATCTTCTGGCGCGGATCGTGCTGCGCGTACTTCTGGCCGCGACGCGAATCCTGTACCGCGTGCGCGTGGAGGGGCTCGAGAACTTTCCGTCCGCTGGCGGCGTGCTCGTCGCGCCGAACCACGTGGCCCTGGTGGACGGGCTCGTGTTGCTCGCGGTGCTGCCGCGGCCCCTGCGCTTCCTGGTCGATCAGGCCTGGAACGAGAAGGGCTGGCTGGCCCCGTTCTACCGCGCGCTCAACGTGATCCCGGTCTCGTCGACGGGCGGGCCGCGCGTGGTGTTGCGCGCGCTGCGCGACGCCGGCACCCACCTCGCGAGCGGCGAGAGCGTGTGCATCTTCCCGGAAGGCCAGCTCACGCGCACCGGCCAGATGCAGCCGTTCCGGCGCGGCGTCGAGCGCATCGCGCGCGGCCGCGGCGCGCCGATCGTGCCCCTGCACCTGGACGGACTCGAGGGCTCGCTGTTCGCCGGCGCGCGCAAGGAGGCGATGCGCGACGTGCGCTGGAGCATCCCGTTCAAGGTCACGGTGACGATCGGCAAGCCCATGCCCGACAGCGCGTCGGCGGCCGAGATCCGTTCCGCCGTGCAGGAACTGGGCGAGAGCGCCTGGCGCGCACGGAACCGGCCCGTGCTGCACCGCGCGTTCGTGCGCTCCGCGCGGTTGATGCCCTGGCGCTTCGCGGTGGGCGACGCCGTGCGCGGGGATCTCTCGCGCATCCGAGTGCTCGCAGGCGCGATCGCGCTGGCCCGCCAGCGCAGGACGGCGTGGGCGAGCGAGGGCATCGCGTGCGTGCTCCTCCCGTGCTCCGTGGCCGCGACGGTTGCGCAGCTCGCGGCGGCCCTGTCGGCACGGCCGTGCGTGCCGCTGAACTGGACGGTCGGCAGCGCGGCGATGGCTTCCGCCGCGCGGCAATGCGGCGCGCGCAGCGTGCTGACGAGCCGCGCGTTCCTCGAGAAGGCGCAGATCGAGCTGCCGCCCGGGTTGACGCCCGTGTTCCTCGAGGACGTCGCACCGCGCATCGGCGCGCTGCAGCGCATCGGCGCGCTCCTGGCCGCGTTCGTGATGCCGGCGCCGATGCTCGAGCGCTGGTGCGGCGCGGCGCGTGCCGTGCGCCGCGAGGACGTCGTCACGATCCTCTTCTCGAGCGGCTCGACCGGCGAGCCCAAGGGTGTGCCGCTGACGCACGACAACGTCGCCTCGAACGTGATCGGCGCGCGCGAAGTGCTGCACGCCGACGACTCCGATCGGCTCCTGTGGCTGCTCCCGCCGTTCCACGCGTTCGGCACGTTTTCGGCCTGGTTCGGCCTGGTCCACGGCGTTGGCCTCCTGGCGCAGCCGTCGCCGCTCGACGTGGCCGCGATCGGCCGCACGGCCGAGGAGCGCCGCGCGACGCTGCTCCTGGCGACGCCGACCTTCCTGGCGCTCTACCTGAAGCGCGTCGCGCCCGAGCAGTTCGGCTCGCTGCGGCTCGTGATGACGGGCGCCGAGAAGCTGTCCGAGCGGCTGGCCTCGGCCTTCGAGGAGCGCTTCGGCCTGCGGCCGATCGAAGGCTACGGCGCGACGGAGTGCGCGCCCGTCGTGGCCGCCAGCACGCTGCCCGTGAGACGGCGCGGCATCTTCCAGCCCGGCTCGCGCAAGGGCAGCGTCGGCCAGCCGCTGCCGGGGATCGCAGTGCGGACCATCGATCCCGAGACGGGCGCGCGCGTCCCGCACGGCTCGCCCGGCATGCTGCTCGTGCGCGGCGCGAACGTGTTCGCGGGCTACCTGGGCCGGCCCGACCTGACCGCCGAGGTGCTGAAGGACGGCTGGTACGTCACGGGCGACGTCGCGATCGTCGACACGGACGGCTTCGTGCGCATCACCGACCGCCTCGCGCGCTTCAGCAAGATCGGCGGCGAGATGGTGCCGCACGGCCGCATCGAGCAGGCGCTGCAGGAGGCCGCGGGCGTCGACGCACCGTCGTTCGCCGTGACCGCGATCGCCGACGAGAAGAAGGGCGAGAAGCTGGCGGTGCTCTACACGCTCGAGCCCGCGCGCCTGCTTGAGCTGATCGAGAAGCTTGCCGCGGCCGGATTGCCGAACCTGTTCATCCCGCGCGCGGATTCGTTCGTGAAGGTCGACGCGCTGCCCGTGCTCGGCACGGGCAAGATCGACCTGCGCAAGGTGAAGGAGCTCGCCCAGGAGAAGCTCGCCAGGTCGGGCTCCGCTCCGGCGCAGGAGCCCGCCGCGGGGAATGCCGAGGTCGCGGCGCGTCCGCCGGCTCGAGCCGAGCGCGGACTCGACGGCGCCAACGAGACTTCGTGAGATGGCGGAGACGGATCGCTCGGAAGCCCCGTTACGCGCGCCTGCCGCTCGTCGGCCTGCGACGCAGTTCACCGGGGCGCCGACGGACTCGACGATGGGCGCAAGGTCGGAGCCCTGCCCCTCTGTCTCGCGCTGGCGGTCCTGGCGAACCCGCCGCCGGCTCGCGCGCGGTCCGTGTACGAGAAGGACTTCGAGTTCGCGGTCGCCGAGATCGAGAAGCGCTGCGGCGAGCTCATCGCGCGCAAGAAGATCGACTGGGCGGCCGCGGAGAAGAAGCTCGCGCCCGCGGCGAAGGCGGCGGCGAGCGAGCACGGCCACCTGGTCGTGCTCACGCGCTGGCCTGCCTGCGCGACGGACACGCCGGAGCGCGGCCGACGGCCACGACGAAGGACGTCGCCTGGCCGAGCGACGGCAAGCCCGAGAAGGTCGGCTGCGGCATGTTCTGGTGCCGCTCCGGCAAGAAGATCTGCGCAGTCTCGCCCCGCCGCTCTGCGACGTTGGTCGTATGGACCGCCCGCGCCACGGGCACGACGCTCTGTGTACGGACGTCGGACCGTCCGCCCCGGAGACCTCGTGCGATGAAGACAGCCAAACGAGCGGTCCTGACCGCAGCCGACCTGATGCAGACGACGTTGGTGCGCATCGATCCCGAATCCACGCTCGAGGAGGCGGCCGCGCTGCTGGAAGACGCCGGCATCAGCGGCGCCCCCGTGGTCGACGTCACGGGTCGGCTGATCGGGGTGATCTCCGTCCGCGACCTCGCGCGGCGCGCGAGCTTCGGCGCGCGCGACAGCGAGGCGCGGCGCGGCTGGCACGTCGAGGAGATGGAGGCCGGCGACGTCGTCGAGGAGGACCTCTCGATGGCCGACGACTTCGCTCCGGCAAGCGACGAGCGCCTGCGCGTGCGGGAGTGCATGAGCGGCAGCGTCGTCAGCGTCCCGCCCGACATGCCCGTGCGCGAGGTCGCTGCGCGCATGGTCACCGAGGAGATCCACCGCGTGTTCGTCGTGGACGGCAAGAAGCTCCTGGGCGTGATCTCGACCTTCGACCTCGCCCGCGCGATCGCGACGGGTCGGGTCGCGGACGCCTAGGGCGTTCCGCTCGAGACGAGCGGACCGCAACGACGAACTCCCTCCATGGGAATCGACGGGTCCATGCTTTTCACGGCGTGCGGTCCGCCGGCTGCAGCTCGAGAGTAGGATCAGGCCATCGTGCCTGGATCCGCCTGCACCGCTGCGCGAGATGGCCTGCCCGAGCGCTCCGCGCAGCTCGTCTCTCGCGTCGATGCCGGCTCGACGGGCTGCGGCCGGCCGTGAACGACGCGCCGCGATCCGCCCGCCGTGTCGTCGTCACGGGCGTCGGACCGGTCAGCGCGATCGGCAGCGGCCGCAACGAGTTCTGGGACGCGCTCATCGCCGGCCGGCACGGGTTCGGGCCGGTGACGCTGTGCGACGTGTCCGATTCGCCCTCGAAGATCGGCGCGGAGGTGAAGGGCTTCGACCTCGAGCGCTACCTCGACCGCGGCGGCCAGATGGCGCGCTACACGCCGCGCCCGACGCAGTTCGCGCTGGCCGCGGCCGTCCTCGCGCTGCACGACGCCGAGCTCGACGTCGACGCCTGCGACCAGGAACGTTTCGGCATCCACGTCGGCACGTCGGTCGGGAACTTCCAGGCGGTCATGGACAGTTGTGCGCTGCGCGCCGCAAGGTCGCCCGTGCCGCCGCACACGGCGTTCCACGGCATCCACCACTCGATCGCCTGCGTCGTGTCCTCGACGCTCAACATCTGCGGTCCGGTGCACACGACGACATCGGGCTGCAACTCCGGTCTCGACGCGCTGGGGCAGTCGCTGCGGTCGATCCAGTCCGGCGCGGTAGACCGCATGCTGGTCATCGGCACGGATTGCGAGCTCGTGCCGGAGGTGTTCGCGGCGCTCAACGCCTCGGAATCGCTGGCGACGCGTTTCAACGACGATCCGGCGCGCGCCTCGCGGCCGTTCGACCGCGGGCGCGACGGCAACGTGCTGGGCGAAGGCGCAGCCGCGCTGCTGCTCGAGGCCGAGGACGTCGCGCGCGCGCGTCACGCCCGCATCTACGCGCGCCTGGCCGGCTACCACCAGGCCTCGGCCGGCTTCAACCGGCAGTACAAGCACAAGGACGCCGACGTCGACCTGCGGCCGTGCGTGCGCGCCCTGCGCGGCGCGGTCGTGGACGCGCAGTGGCAGATCGAGGACGTCGACCTGGTCAATGCGAACGGCTCGTCGTCCGTCGCCTACGACCGCATCGAAGCGCTCGCGCTGGCCGAGACGTTCGGCCAGGGACTGCCGGACGTCCCGGTGCATTCGATCAAGTCGATGCTGGGCCAGCACGGAGCCGGCTCCTCGGCGCTGCAGGCCGTGACCGCCTGCCTCGCGATCCGCCGGCGCGGCATTCCGCCCACGATCAACCACGACGATCCCGATCCGGCCTGCGGGTCGCTTCCGGTCGTGACGGAAGCGCTGGCGCACGCGCCGCAGCGCGTGCTGGTCCACGCGATCGGTCTGGGCGGCTTCTACTACTCCGCGGCGGCGTTCGAAGCGCCGCTCCCGCGTCCGGGAGCGTTCGCCGAGACCATGTCCGGCATGATGCGCGTGAGCTGGAGCGTCGCCGCGCACCCGCGCTACAAGCCTTCCGAGCTGTTCCAGAAGCCGCTCGTGCCCTGGCGCCCGGCGGAGGGCTAGATCGGGCGGCGGGATCCCCCGGATTTCACGAAACAGTCGGGCCTTCCGCCGAGAAGGTTCAACCTGACCGACGCGCAGCGCATCGTCTGGGTCCCATGACCGACCGAGCCGTCGCGCGGACGGCTAGAGGCCCGGATCGGCCGCGACGACCGCACGGCCCGTGCCGCTGCGCGGGAGCCGCGTCGCCAGCACGGTCGCCACGATCATCGAGAACAAGTTCACGCACAGCGCCCAGGCGGCCGCGTGCGCGTACCACGCCTGTCCCGCGCGGCCGGCGAGCACCGTCGCGAACACGAGGCCGATCAGCGTGACGCCCAGGACGGCCGCCACCTGCTGCACGGTCGCGACGACGCCCGACGCCGAGCCCGCGCTGCGCGCCGGAACGCCGCGCAGGATCGTGGAGTAGAGGACGGGCGACACGCTGCCGTTGCCGAAGCCGTAGATCGCGAGGCCCGCCGCGAGGGTCACGTCCCCCACGCGTCCGCTTGCGAGCGCCAGCGACGCGACCATGCCGGCGATGCCGGTCAGCACGCAGCCCATTCCGCCGTACAGGAACAGACGGCCGTGGTGAGCCGCGAGGCGCGAGGCCACGATCGAGGCCACGACGGTGGCGCCCGCGGCGGGCAGGAACGTCGCGGACGCGGACATCGCGTCGCGTCCGAGCCCCTTCTGCTGGTAGAGGGACAGCACGAGGTACACCGCGCCCTGGCCCAGGAAATAGCTGCCGATCACGGCCAGCCCGCGCCGGTAGCTCGTCAGGCGGAAGAGGCTCAGGTCGATCAGGGGATCGCGGCCGTGCTTCGCGGCGGATCGCTCGAGGAGCAGGAACGCCCACATGGCCGGCACCGCTGCGACGAGCATCACGATGGACCAGCGCGGCCAGCGCTGCTCATGACCGAGCGTCAGCGGCACGACGAGCATCGCCAGCGTCGCGGTGGCAAGCAGGACGCCGCCGACGTCGAGCGTGGGCGGGTCCTCGGTGCGCACCTCGCGCAAGCTGCGGCGCGCGAGAGCGAACGCGACCGCGCCGATCGGCAGGTTGATCAGGAACAGCGCGCGCCACCCCAGGCCGAGCGGATCGAGGTGCAGGAGCATGCCCCCCAGCACCTGGCCGGTGATCGAGGCCAACGCGACGGTGAGCCCGAAATAGGCCATCGCGCGCGCGCGCTCGTGCTCGGGGAACGTGACGGTGATGAGCGCCAGCACCTGCGGGAACACGATGGCCGCGGCGAACCCCTGCAGAAGGCGGCCGGCGAGCAGGAACCATGCCGTCGGCGCGCACGCGACCATCACGGACGTGATCACGAACGCGGCGAGTCCGACGAGGAACACGCGCCTGCGGCCGAACGCGTCGCCCAGCCGTCCGCCCGTGACGACGAAGACGGCGTAGCCGAGGCCGTAGAGCGCGATCGTCAGCTCGACCTGCGCGTACGTCGCGCCCAGGTCGGCCTGCAGCGCGGGCGCCGCCAGGTTGACGACGAAGAAGTCGACGACGCCCAGGAACGGCGCGGTCAGCGCGGCGAACAGGCCGATCCAGCGCCGCGGGTCGGGCTCGTCCGGACCGGCCACCGCAGCGGCGTGCGCCGCGCCGCGCTCGGCGGCGAGCGGAGTGTCCGGAGTGCCCACGTCGGCGGATCAGCCCGAAACGGGCAGCTCCCAGCGCCATATCGTGCCGTCCTCGGGGTCCTCGACCACGCCGCGCTGATCGAAGCCGAGCTTCGTCAGCACGGCGGTCGAGGCGTTGCGTTCCGGCAGCGTGTGAGCCACCACGATCGAGACGGCGCCCGAGCGGCGTGCGATCTCCACGAGCTCGCAGGCCATCTGCGTGGCGATGCCCCGGCGCTCGTAGGGCGGGAACGTGAAGTAGGCGATCTCCACCGTGCCCGCGGACGGTCCGCTCTTGAACCCGCAGGTGCCCACGATCGATCGGGCCGCGCAGTCCTCGGCCAGGTAGCAGCCGAAGGGCGCGTCGCGCGGCTCGCGCCGGATCAAACTCACCGTGGGCTCGATGACGTCCTTCAGGATCGTGGCGACGTCGAAGAGCCGCGCTCCGTAGCGGCGCAGGAACTCGTCGGGTCCGACACCCAGCGCGGATGCCACGTCGTCGTCGATCGGCAGGAGTCGCAGGCGCGGCGACGCGCGCGGCTCGGCGCTCATGCGATCGGTCCCCCTCCAGATCCCGATGCCTTGTGCTTCCAGATCACACCTTTGGCCGTGTCCTCCAGCGTGATCCCCATTGCCACGAGCTCGTCGCGCAGCTTGTCGCCGGTCGCGAAGTCTTTCTTGGCTCGCGCGGCGAGCCGCGCGCGGATGCGCGACTCCACCTCGCTCGAGAGCGACTGCTCCTCCACCTGCAGGCAGCCCAGCGTCCTCTGGGCGACGTGCACCACGAACTGCAGAGCCTGCGCCGCGGACGAGGCGCCCAGCCGTTCCTCCACGGCCAGCGTGCGCAGCTTCATCAGCGCCGCGATCGCGCGCGGTACGTTCAGGTCGTCGTCCATCCCGGCGCGGAACTCGGCCATGCACGTGCCGACCTCGTCGAGGCCGCCGTCCGCGCTGGGATCGCCGGCCTGCCCGCTCTGGATGCGCCGCAGCCGCACGACGAGGTCGTCCAGGTTCTCCAGCACCGCCGTGGCCTCGCGCAGGATGTCCCACGTGAAGTTGAGCGGCTGGCGGTAGTGCCCGCGCAGCAGGCTGAAGCGCAGCGCGCGGATGCTGAAGCCTTTCGCGCGCACGTCGTCGAGCGTGTAGACGTTGCCCAGGCTCTTGCTCATCTTCCCGCCGTCGACCTGCAGGAACTTGGCGTGCATCCAGGTCGTCGCGAAGGGCTGGTCCGTGAACGCCTCGGTCTGCGCGATCTCGCACTCGTGGTGCGGGAAGATGTTGTCCTCGCCGCCCGTGTGGATGTCGATGCGGTCGCCCAGGTGTTTGCGCGACATGGCCGAGCACTCGATGTGCCAACCCGGAAAGCCGTCCGGCCCAAAGCGGCTCTCCCACTTCATCACGTGCTGCGGATCGCTCTTCCACAGCGCGAAATCGGCCGGATGGCGCTTCTCCTCGCGCACGTCGATGCGCGCGCCGGCCTCGAGCTCCTGCACGGTGTTGCCCGAGAGCCGCCCGTAGCGCGGGAACTTCGCCACCTCGTAGTAGACGTCGCTCCCGACCTGGTAGGCGTAGCCCTTGGCGACGAGCCCCTCGATCATCTCGAGCATCTCGGGGATGTGCTCGCTGGCCTTGGGGTAGACCATCGCCGGCAGGCAGCCCAGGTCCTTCAGGTCGGCGAAGAACTGCTCCGTGTGGCGGCGGCTGATCGCCCACGGATCCTGCTTCTCGCGCCGCGCCTGCGCCTCGATCTTGTCCTCGCCGTCGTCGGCGTCGTCGAGCAGGTGCCCGACGTCGGTGATGTTCATCACCTGCCGCACGTCGTAGCCCGACACCTCGAGCCAGCGCCGCAGCGTGTCGGCGAACAGGTACGAACGGAAGTTGCCGATGTGCGCGCGCCCGTAGACGGTCGGACCGCAGTTGTACATGCGCACCACGCCCGGCTGGAGCGTCCGAAACGTCTCTTTCTGCCGGGTGAGCGTGTTGTGGACGGTGAAGGGCACGCGAAGGACCTCTTTGTGCGGCGTTCGAAGGCGGCGATGATCGCCGCGCGCCGGCGGGTCGTCCAGCTCGGCGGGCGCGCGCTGTGCTAACTTGCGCGGATCGTCGCCGTGGATCCCCGTTCCGACACGACCGCCCGTCCCGCGCCGCGCTTCCGCCTCGAGTCGGAGCTGGGCGCCGGTTCCACGGGTCGCGTCCACCGCGGCGTGCTGGTCGAGCCCTTCGAGGGCTGGCCGGCCGGCTGGCCGGTCGCGGTCAAGGTCCTCCACCCGGAGCTCGAATCCGACCCGCGCGCACGCCAGCGCTTCGAGGCCGAGGCGCAGGCCGGAGCGGCCGTGCGTCACCCCGGCGTCGTGCACGTGCTGGGCAGCGGCGCCGACGCGCACGGGCGTTTCCTCGTCCTGGCCTACGTCGGCGGGGAGACGCTGCGCGCGCTCCTCGAGCGCGAGGGCGCGGCACCCGAGCCGCTGGTGCGCCGCATCGGGCGCGCGCTGTCGAGCGGGCTCGCGGCGCTGCACGCGGCCGGCTACGTGCACGGCGACGTCAAGCCCGAGAACGTGCGTCTCGACGACGAGGGCAACGCCGTGCTGCTCGACCTGGGCTTCTCGCGGCGCATCGAAGGCCCGTCGGGCGTGATCGTCGAGCCGCGCGCCGGGAGCCTGGCGTACGTCGCACCCGAGCAGGCTGCCGGCGCTGCCGGCGGTCCGGCCAGCGACGTCTTCGCGGCCGGCGTGCTGCTGTACGAGCTGGCGACGGGCGTTCACCCGTTCGCGGCGCACGCCGTGCGGGCCGGCGCGGGCCGCCCGCAGGGCGCGCTCGAGCGGTCGGGCTCGAGCGGCCAGATCGGTCGCACAGCGCTGGCCGCGCCCGACGCGGACCGACTCCTGGCCGCGATCTCGACCGCGCGCTTCGTGCCGCCATCGCGCCACGCGCCGCAGATCTCGCCGTTCCTCGACCACCTGCTCGAAGAGGCGCTGCGGCGCGATCCCGCGCGCCGGCCCGATGCGAGCGAGCTCGCCGCGCGACG
>Ga0163152_10007452_pt1 | contig 11976 bp, 10 predicted proteins | sample OliLakLV19MP8IB2_FD_148635 | JGI IMG/M metagenome (GOLD analysis project Ga0163152, IMG submission 148635) | Freshwater microbial mat bacterial communities from Lake Vanda, McMurdo Dry Valleys, Antarctica - Oligotrophic Lake LV.19.MP8.IB-2 | ecosystem: Environmental > Aquatic > Freshwater >... | reverse complement strand
CTGTGATGTTTTTGTAAACATCGTCGGTGGCCTTAAAATTGAGGAACCCGCAGCCGACCTCGCAGTTGCTGCCGCACTTTTATCGAGTAATGGCCACCAAGAAGTTCCCGGTAAAACTTGTTTTTTTGGTGAAGTAGGGCTGACCGGCGAAATTCGAGCCGTTAATTTTGCCGAAAAAAGAATTCATGAGTCAAATCGCCTGGGATTTGAAAAATTTGTCATCCCCGCCTCCTGTAAAAAACAAATTGCTGAGTTACCAAAAGATCTTTTGGCTCGCGTAAGTTTTATTAAACATATAGGACAGCTCAACTCTTTCTTAGGTTCTGTGCCAGTTAAGGCCGCGAAGGAATCTTCGCGCGCTGTGGCTCGACCAAATAGTGAAATTTCACAATAAAAATAGGCCAAGATATCGAATTGAAATAATTTCGCAGTATATGTTACTCGCTAGGACGCCATGCGTAGGGCTTTTCGATTGACCCAATTCCAATTCTAAATAAAAATCCGCATCATATGAAAACAAAAAAATATTTTTCTAAAAATGTGATTATTTTATTAACGACTGCTATTACTGCCCTATTTTTGACTGCCGCTCGAAATGGTCAAAATGACAGTTTGGATCAGTGGATTAAGAGCTCTACGCCTGTAATGCTGGAGCACCTCTACGAAAATATTTCTCCATCGGGAACGGCGCCCGGAGTGATAGTGGCCTCACCCTCGCGTCAAAACCCCAATTACTATTATTATTGGATTCGTGATGGCGCTCTGGTTATGAATGTTGTTGTCGACCAATATATAAGTTCAAAAAATCAGTCCCGGCATAAATTTTATCAGGACCGATTGGACGATTTTATATCTTTGACGCGAAGAAATCAGCACACGCCTAATCCCAGTAATGGCCCGGGCGAACCAAAATTTAACGTCGATGGCAGTGCCTTTACAGGCGATTGGGGACGTCCACAAAACGATGGTCCTGCCCTCCGTGCAATTACTCTTATTCGTTACGCGAACCTACTGTTGAACGACGGTCAAAAAGATAAAGTTCGCAAGTTACTTTACGATGGCAGCTCCGATTCAGTAATCAAACTTGATCTCGAATACGTCTCTCACAACTGGCAATCCACTTGTTTTGATCTTTGGGAAGAAACTCGGGGACATCATTTTTACACTCAGTTTGTACAGCGGGCGGCATTAGTTTTGGGATCCCAGTTAGCGCGCCGAATGGGAGATGAGGGCGCTGCTAGTTGGTATGGACTCCAAGCTGACCGACTCGAAAAAGAGTTGCAACGCTACTGGGATGGCCAACGACGTGTAATTGTCGAAACTATTGATCGTGATGGTGGAGCCGATTACAAAACAAGTAACCTTGATACGGGAGTCATTCTCGGGTTGTTACATGGCAGCCTCGACGATGGTTTTTTTGCTTTTTCTGACGAAAGGGTCTTGGGCACTGTTCGTGCTCTTGAAAAAGCCTTTCAAGATATTTACGCTGTAAATAACAAAGGATACCGTGGAATCGCAATAGGTCGGTATCCCGAAGACCGCTATACAGGAGTTGACCTTTTGTTTGTTGCTGATGGCGGTAACCCCTGGTTTTTAACGACACTAGGATTTGCCGAATTTTATTACCGGTTGGCTAGAGACCTTACTAGGCACGGAACAAAAATCATAAATAATGGTAATCTGTGGTTTTTTCGCGACTTTGGATACGATGGTAAAGATATCAGTGGCCTAGCAAAAGCCTTGCGGGATCGCGGTGATGATTTTATGGCAACAGCTCAGTTTCATATGTCTAATGGACGCATGTCAGAGCAAATCAATCGTAATTCTGGCTATATGCAGGGAGCCCATGACTTAACATGGAGCTATGCGAGCTTTCTGACCGCGGCGAAATGGCGCTGATTTAAATTGTAGTTTTTACTGGCTATAAACCCGTATTTGCTTTAAATACGGGTTTTTGATACAGTGCGTTAATTCATGAAAACTCCGTATCTTCTTTTACTTCTATTGGCGGTTTATTCTCCAAATTTACGGGCTTCCATTACTTGTCCCTCATTATTTGGAACTCAAGACTTCGAGTTAAGGCCGGACTTAGCTTGGTACGAGAGTCAACGCACAATCGGACTTAAAGCCACGAAGAATATAAACGGTTTCTCTCCCAAACAGGGAATTTTTGTAACCAAAAGAGATAGCTCTAAACGCGAAGTTGAAGCTACTATTCGTGTACTTTCTGATAATCCCCATAACAAAATCGAAGTTATTGGTGATTTTAATGACTGGGGAAAAAAAGGCTCAGTGGTTTTACAAGCCGATAGCGATCCGGTTTATTCTATAGGTGTAATAAAAAACCTAAAGCACGGTGATCAATATCGCATTTTAGTTAATGGACAAGCGCTGTTGGATCCAAGTTCGATGACCTATACAACTCCTGAATTCTCAAAAAAAATGTACGGCCAAAATACACGTTTTTTAAACTCAGTATTTTGGGATATTGAAGGGGAAGGACACTACGAACACAAAAATCCTATTGTGGATTTAAGGGCCAAGCCATTATCAATTACGGAAATTGAGGTTCAAGCTCTCGTCGCGCGCTATAACGGTGGACCCAAAGCACCTGAAGATACCTATAATTTTGTCGCTAACTCGGGAATAATTCCACAGCTTAAGGCGCGCGGAATCAATGCGGTGGAGTTTTTGCCATTTAATTCTGCCGCCGATGGCAATGAATGGTCGAAGCGTTACCAGGTTTATGGGGTGTTTGGGATCGAGTCTAAATATGGAACTCCCGCTGAGTTTGCCCGCATGGTTGATAAGTTTAACGAGGCCGGCATCGCCGTGATTATGGACGTTTTATTGAGCCACTATCCCTTTGATGGCAACAGTGATGTAAGAAGGTTAAAGGATATTGGCTTGAGTAACTGGAAGAAGGCCGATGGTCGTCCGCTTTACGGGGATCAGCTGACGGAATGGCAGACGTATCGTTATGATTATAGAAATCCTTATGTGCGCCGGTTTTTAATCGACTCTGTGCTTAACACAATTAAACATTTCCATATCGGTGGCATTCGCATTGATAATTATGATGGCATCCGATTTCTTCCGGGAGGAACAGAGCTTTTAAAAGAGTTGGCTGCTGAAATTCGTGCTTATGCTCCACAGCTTTGGTTAAACGCCGAGATGTTCTTTCCAGAAAATGCTGTAACAAAACGTCTTGATTGGGGCGGCCATGGTATGAACGCCTATAATAACGGAAACTTTTTTTGGAAAATTATTAGGTCTATGGCCCAGAAAAGAACTGACGAAATTAACATGAATACTATTAAAGATGTGCTGCGGGATGATTGGCAGTGGAAAGAAGCCATGCGACTACTCTATGCCACCAATCACGATGAGGCGGCAAATAAACTTGAAGGTGCTACTGGGGCATATTTTGCTACACTCGTTGGTGGCGGCGGCTGGCAGTATGTCGAAGGAAAAACTCGGGTCTTCGCCAGCCTTGCAATGATGGCAGGATCTTATTATATGGATATGCCGCAACTTAGGATTATGCAAGAGGGTACGTTTTATAAAAACTCGGCGGTCGAGTGGGATTTACTAAAATTTGATAGTCAACGCAATATGGATCGGTATTTTTCTGATCTCTCCAATTTTTTCATTAGCGATGCCGCATTCGCGCCCCACAATCTCCATGCGAATATTGAAAACCATATCGATCCAATTAATAAAGTACTTTCAATGGAGCGGGTGGATTATCGCACAGGAAAGCGTGTCTATATTTTAATTAATCTTAGCGACAACAGTTTTAACAATTATGATTTTGGAGTTTCAGTAGCGGGCGAGTACCAAATCAAAATTGATAGCGATAACAACAAGTATGGTGGTAGCAATACTTTGCTTAAGCGCCTTCCTTCGGGTCAAATCCGTGCGGGAAGCCCTGGCCATCAAAGTCATGGCAAAGCACATTCACTTACGGTTCCCTACCTTGCTCCTTATGGAGTGGTGGTATTAAAGGGAATTTGACGAGAATATTTTAACGATATGCGCCAATTGGTAATGCCAAAAGTTTGCAACTGGCACGCGCCCTGCACTAGCACCCTTCAAGTATTTTAACTAAACCCAGGCCTTCGAGTTGACTTCAATTGAAACAATTTTGGGCCTGACAAGAAAAATTTTCTTTAAAGGGGGAATATATGAATGCAAAAAATTCATTAGTGGGAGCATTAGCTATTACGGTAGCTTTAATTACAACGGGCGGTTGTGCTAGATCAGGTGGATTTAAACCTGTAAAGCCACCAGCTGATAAAAACAGAGAAAGCGAAGCTCTGAAACAGAAAGAGACTGACGTAAACACACTGAAAGAATTAGCTGGCAAAGAGTGGGTTTTTGATTTCGCTAACCATTCATTTCCTGATGAGGCCTCAGCAGAACTTGGCAAATTAATCGAAGCTGATGACAAGTCGCTTGATGCTGACATTTCAGAAAATGGTCGAAATGTTTTTCCCAAGACGTTAAATTTTTCTTCTGATAAAGAAGTAAAATTTACTGACAACGCTGGTAATCACGTTGAGGCTACGTATACTTTAGTTGACGGCATGATTGAGTTAACTCCTAAGGACTCTAAAGATACTGTTAAAATGGCAGGCCGTGGCTTTGTTGAAATGGGTAACAGCCAAATGACTTGGACAACTGAGAATCCTGCGCCGCCAAAGTCTAAGATGGTATTTGTTTTTAAACGATCTCGATAGTTTTTTTGTCAAAGCGAGGGCTCACATGGGTCCTCGCTTTTTTTAATTTAGACATCCTTAGAGTCGTGCTCTCTTAACAGCCAGTGTCCACTTTTCAAGTCTTACTCTACGATCTCTAGACGATATCTTAGGTTTAAATTCTCTTTCTACTTTCCAAATTTTTTTAATGTCATTGAGGCCATTCCAAAATCCGATGCCAAGACCTGCTAAGTAAGCGGCCCCTGCAGAAGTAGTTTCAATAATTTCAGGACGTAAAATTTCAACACCCAAATAATCTGATTGAGTTTGCATAAGCAAGTTATTGCTTGCCGCTCCTCCGTCGACTCTTAAACTCTTAAGTGCTGTACTCAAATCCTTTTGCATAGCAATTAATATTTCGGTGTTTTGTAAGGCCATAGCTTCTAGCGTAGCGCGCGCCAAATGGGCGCTGGTGGTTCCCCGAGTCAATCCGCAAATTAAACCTCGAGCGTCCTGATCCCAATGAGGCGCACCTAACCCGGTGAGAGCGGGCACGAACTCTACCCCACCAGTATCGGCAACTGAATTTGCCAGCTGTTCAATTTCGCTCGAGCGACTGATGGCCTTTAAACCATCCCGCATCCACTGCACTGCCGCTCCACAAATAAAGGCGCCGCCCTCGAGAGCATAGGTGGTTTTTTTTTCATCCTTTAAACGCCAGGCCACTGTTGTGAGTAACTTCGACTTCGAAAGTTTAGGTTTGTTCCCACTGTTGATTAACAAAAAACTCCCAGTACCAAAAGTGCATTTAGCCTCGCCGGGATTAAAACAGGTCTGACCAAAAAGTGCCGCTTGCTGATCGCCAGCCACGCCGGATATTGGAATTCCATCTGGTAAAACACCCAAACCTTTTGTGTGCCCAAAAATTTCGTTAGAGGAGCAAATTTGCGGCAGAATTTCTTTAGGCACTCCAAATATTCTAAGCATCTCAACATCCCACTCGCACTTATCAATATTCATAAGTTGGGTTCTTGAGGCATTTGAGACATCGGTCTTAAAAACTTCGCCTTGACTTAACTTCCACATCAAAAAAGTATCGATCGTGCCGGCAGCGAGATCCCCGCGCTTTAACTGGCCTTGCGCCCCACTAACATTTTTTAAAAGCCAATTAATTTTTGAACCTGAAAAATAGGCGTCGACGACTAAGCCCGTTTTTTCATATATTGTTTTCTCTAGTTTTCGTTTTTTTAGTCCATTACAAAACTCTGATGTTCTTCGACATTGCCAAACAATAGCATTATGAATCGGCGCTCCCGTTTTACGATTCCAAATTAAAACGGTTTCTCTTTGATTCGTTATACCAACCGCCGCGATGTCTGAACCGCTCGCGCTGGCATTTGTTAGGACCTTACTTATAGAAGTCAGGGCGCTTTTCCAGATATCATTAGAATTGTGCTCCACCCATCCAGGTTGCGGATAAATCTGGGGGAATTCCTCTTTATGCCGGGACACAATTTGTCCCTCTGCACTTACCAGGCTCACCGTTGTACCAGTAGTACCTTGGTCGATAGCCAGAATATATTTTGCCATATTCATTCCTTTTATTCGTTCCTTTTAAAATATCAGCTAGAATACTACCCATGAGCGGTGATAAGCGCGAGAAAATATTTAACCTAAAAAGTCTTGCCCCAGACAAGCTTCTCTTTCATGTGTTGCCACGCTTCATGATGGAATTAATGCGAAAGTACTTTCGCATGGAGGTCGAAGGCATTGAAAACCTGCCCAAGGAAGGCCCATGTATCATCGCGCCAAATCATTCGGGCTACGCGGGTTTTGATGCTTTTTGTTTAAAAAACGAAATTTTTACGGCTTGTAGTCGTTCGGCAAAGATTATGACTCATCATTTTTGGTTTATGAGCGAGGCTACTGCCATTCCCGCTGACAAAATAGGATTTGTAGATGCCACTACAAAAAATGGAATCGCTCTGCTAGAGAAAAAAGAAATGATTATTTTGTTTCCTGAAGGCGAGCATGGAAATTTTAAACCCACCACCCAGCGCTATAAATTACGGGAGTTCAAGCGCGGTTTTGTCAGACTAGCCGTTTATAGCGGGGCTCCAATTATTCCCACGGTCATATTGGGCGCTGAAGAAACCCACATAAATTTGGCCGATCTCAAATTTACTAAATTCTTAAGGGGAGTCGTTTTACCTCTGCCCCTGAATATACTACCTTTACCAGCACGTTGGAAAATCAGATTCTTAAAACCCATTTACCTACCGTATAAACCTGAAGCCGCCAAAGACACAGAGCTGATGCACGAAATCGCCAGCGACCTACGGGAACGCTTGCAACAGGCAATTCGAAAAGAATTGCGAGAGCGCAAATCCATTTACCTCTGAATTTTGGCTAGGGACTATCGGCCAGATCTTTACCAATTTCGACGAGGATGGCCTGCCATTTGGTAATTAGAATACCTGGTGTGGTCGGACTACGACTTACCAGTGTTGATACCAGATAAACCGCGAGGACAACTGCCACAAAGAGAATCATGACGTATTCAACGACAATTTGTCCTCTCTCCTTTTGACGAAGGTCCGGTTTCAGTTTAAGCTTCTCAAATGAAATCAAAATCTCCTCCTGAATCGTCACCTACGCCAAATTCGCCAAATTCTAAAATCAAAGCACTTCCGGTTTGGGCTAAAGTGTCTTTAATGGCAATGCTAGTCTTCTTTGCCTCTATCGGCATATTTCAAAGCGAATTTGAGAGCCATGAGAATTTTCCAGACATAAGCGTCGAGGACCAAAAAATCGCAGAGGAGGACGAATCTGATGGCGGAGCTTCTGCCTTTGAAGAAATCGGCGTCCGCAAACAGATTAAGGAACTAAAATTAATTAGAGACGATGGTACGATCGGAAAAATTTCTGACTTCAAAGGAAAAGTAGTTATCCTAAGTTTTTGGGCTACTTGGTGCGTGCCTTGCCTTGTTGAGCTCCCGACATTCGCTAAACTAGAAAAAGAATTTTCAAGCGAAGGTCTGGTCGTCGTTCCCGTTAACGTAGAGGACGATACGGTTGATCGGCAGTTTATTGCGAGCCTCTGGCAAAAACATAGCATTGGGTTTCCGACGTTTTATGATCCTCAACAAATTAGTTCCAACATCATGGATGTTCAAATTATGCCCACGAATTATGTCATTGATCGTAAAGGCCGAATAGCCTTCGCCAGTTACGGCGCTAATAATTGGGCCGGCACCAAAGCACGAAAATTTATTACTGCTCTTTTGGCAGAGAAAGATTAGTCCCTTAATTAAACTGTCCCGGGCAAGTAAATAGAGGCGATGCGACTTTAAACCGCTTGGGTGAAAACATGTCTTCTGGAACTCCTGGTAGAAATTTTTCTTCAAGTAACATTTCGACCGCGCTATAGCCGGCTTCTACACAAAATGTTCCACCGAACCCAACAAAACCGGCAGCAACGACGATGTCTTTAATATAAGAATTATTACGCCACAAAAACCCAATAATCGGCAGTCGGTCTGGAGTAAAATCCAGCTCACCTACCCAAAGACTTGATGGCGGCTGTCCTCGAGTTTCGGGCATACGCTCGTCAGTTCGGGATTTGACATGATTCATAACCTTTGTGGTGCGTTTTAACTTTTTAACAGGCGTATCTTCGCCGCCACCAATAAGGAGGGTCCCACGATTTTCTCCATTTTCGTCAATATACCAACCAGACTTAGGAAAATTATAATAGAGGTCACCTTTATCTTCCGTAACAGTCATACCTTTTAAATTATTTTTAACATGTTCTAAAGTAAAAATCTGGCTTTGTCGTAGTTCGAGGGCTGTGATTTCTGGAAGTACCTTTCGCGTCCCTATGTTGGTCGCAACTACGACTTTCTTGGCACGGATGGTACCTCGCGAAGTCAATATTAGATTATTATTTTTACTGACATGTTCAATACTGTCCACCGTAACGGTGGTATATAGTTCTCCACCCATGTCCAATACTTTCTCCATTACTTTTGTCACGAACTCAAAGGGGTGATAGTTTCCAAATCCCGGAATCTTACGGCCTGCATATTTTGCGGGAATCTTGACTTCACTGTTAATTTTTTCACGGGACATAAATTCCATGTCTAGCCCTAACGAGCGCGCGAATTCAACCTCTTTTTGTAAACCAGCTTCTTCTTCGGGACTTGAAGCAATTCGTAGCTGCCCCGCTGTCGAAACATGTGGAACGTTTTCTATTTCAGCAATTTTCAAAAAGCGTTTACCATTTCTTTGGCCAAATCTTAAAATAAACTCCGCTTGGCGGCGGGCTTGGGCCTGTAAAGTCTCCTCGCTCAATTTTGGGTTTAATAATTTTAAAAAATCGTAGCGTACTTGTACCAAGTTTATGTAAGCCTTCTTAAAACTTTCTGGGCCTAGTTCATAATTTCCGCCGTTATGGCCTGAGGCCCCCATGCCTGGATCGAGAGCCTCCAATACGATTACTTTAATGCCTTTCTTTGCCAAGTGATAAGCTGCTGAGGCTCCCGTAAGACCGGCGCCTATCACAACAACATCGGCCTCTACAGGTATCCCAGGGGCTGACTGAAAGTTTTGAAACTTGCGCCCGTCTTTGAGCCAATACGAAGTTTTATTGGTAGGAAGTGTTAATTTTTTAGATAATACGATCGCGCCAATTTCACCCGCAAAATCTTGAAACCGTTGCGCCGCTTTTTCACTAAAATATTTTTCGAAGTCGGTTTCAATAGCGCTCAAAATCTTTTGCAAACGCGAGCTAAACCGACCATGCCTGTCGGTTAGGGTCTGAGCCTCGGTAATTATTTTACCCATTTCTTTAATATCTATTGAATTGTCGCCGGCAGCCAAGTCAGCAGCAAGCTTATAAAGATCCCCTGCAAAAGCGGGCATTGATACGGTGAAAAGCGCACCAAAAAAGCTTATTAGTGACAATAAACGACCGGTACGTACAATTAATGCAGTCACTTGTTGCCCGGACGACATTTATAACTCCTCTAAAAGCGGTAACTCTTTGATTTAGCAAGTTTTATGCCATGGGCTTGGTGGGGCTTTAAAGAAAAGAATGTGAGCTCCATCGCGAAGCTCAACTATCGACATGTCCAATTGCCGCCAATGGTTTTTTTAGTTTTTTGGTTTTCATAGCATTTTATAAACTTAACGCTCGGCTGCCTCAGATTCACAAGTAAGCGTAATTGCCCCGCCGCTCTGGTCACAATTAAAAACTAGAGGAGCTTTAAACTTTCTTTCCTGCCATGAAGAAAAAGGAATCATTAAAGAAAAATGGCAATAATCAAATGGAAGATAGTCATCAAAGTTATCAGTGTTTACCAATTTACTCATGTCAAAACGAAAGTGATTTTTATACTTTGTAGGTTTATATTTTTTGTCATTCGAAAGACTCGCTTTTTTTCCAATTCGCACATCGCCTGATTCAATTGCGGTCATAGTCACATTTATCAAGTGTGATTCGGTATCGTCCTCACTCAAGTAAACTTGAAAATTTTTGGCTTCGATCGAAACGGCAAGTTCGTAGCGATTATTTGTCGATTCGCACTTTAGGGTGCCCCTATATTCTTTTTCAGCCCTCGCCAAGGAAATTTGACTTAGAGTTAAGATTATTGAAATTAAAGCTAGTTTTTTCATTTTATACTCCTAGAAGAATAAGTTCGACTGTCTAGTAACAGATCAAGGACATGCTGTACAGACTGATAAGACCAGTATGAATAAATTTCAGCACGTAGAGACTAGGTACGCGGAAAGTTTTTTACCCAGAGTTAAGCGCCTGAGTGTCCCTAACCCTTTTCGCTACCAATCCCAATGTCTCTCTCGTATTCAATTCAATATATCTCAAAACACTTTTAAACTCCCGCTGCCAAGAGGTCAGCATCCGGGAATAAACGAGCTGGTTCCAAAATCTCCCTTTAAAGGGGTTACCCTTTTTTGCGCCCGTTACCGCTATCGCAACTAAGGCTGGAACAGTTCTCAAAAAATTTTGGATTTCGGTTCTGGTTTTGCCACGAATTAGTAAATGCAAATGATTTCCAGAATTCGCCCAGTTATAAATACAAATATGAAAGCGCTGAGCGCTTTTTCTTAAGATTTTTTCGATCACGTGATGATGACGAAGAAGCGAAAGCCGCTTTATGGCTTTCGTAGATCTCATAACAACGTGAAGAGGTTTTTTAGGGTCTAAAGGCCTTCGACCTTTCCGTTTCCCTTTATTGAGGTCGCCGCCGTAAGATTTCGGTGAGACTTTAAAAAACTGAAATTGCACTTAATATTTGAAGACACGATAGAATGGTTAGAAAAAGTAGAAATTTATTTAAAGAAACTAATTCGACAATGGGGCAGAAGTTTTAAAAGAAAATGAGAATCTATTCTACAAGTATGCATGCCTATTGTGCATTTGAGGGAGAAAATAAGTGTTAGTTCACAGAACTAAACCGCCTAACACTGCCCGTGAGCAAAAAGGCTATCGAGTTGGTTGTAAATGAAGTCATAGCCAGAATCATTAATGGCTGAATTGATTCCAAAAATATAATCATTGTCGACATGGTTGAATGCCACTTCGTTTCCAGAGCCCTCAAAAGACAGATTAAAAGTATCATTAGAGGGATAAAGCATGACAAATACATTGTTACTGGAGTCCCGAAAGTGCTTTTGGGCACCACCATATTTTTTCATTTGCTGCTGAATTTTAAAATAGATTTCAAGAGCTAAAGCCTCTTGATATTGTGCAAAGTATATTCTCAGCGGTCCGTCAAAAATTGCCCCATTAAAAGCAGGGCTATAAAATTTAGACTGCGTCAAACTCACAAGCGTAGAAGTCATCCGTTTCTCCTGGCTCGTCGAAATATAATTATTCCCACTCTTTAAGCCTAGGGACACTTTGACCTAAATAGCAAATTTTTTCTCATAAATTTTTTGTCCCCTGGTCCAGACCTGGGTGACGGGTGAAAATCCGACCTGATAAAATAGTTCTTGCCAAGCTCCTGACAGCACAAGAAAATCGGCGTCCTTACTAACCTCGATCGAACCCACTTGTGTCTCTAAACCCAAAGCATATGCCGCACCCAAAGTATATGCCACTATCACCTGTGAGAGACTCAGTCCCATCTGCATGCGCGCTAAAAGGCCGGCAAACATAAGATCTGCCGACGGACTTGACCCTGGATTAAAATCAGTCGCCAGTGCAATACGGGCGTTGGCAGCTGCTAAATCTAAGCCTCGCGGATATCTAATC
>Ga0163152_10007448_pt1 | contig 11979 bp, 6 predicted proteins | sample OliLakLV19MP8IB2_FD_148635 | JGI IMG/M metagenome (GOLD analysis project Ga0163152, IMG submission 148635) | Freshwater microbial mat bacterial communities from Lake Vanda, McMurdo Dry Valleys, Antarctica - Oligotrophic Lake LV.19.MP8.IB-2 | ecosystem: Environmental > Aquatic > Freshwater > Lake... | reverse complement strand
CCTCCAACGCGCTGCTCAACTGCGCCCTCGGCGGCACGGCGGCCGGCACGAACTATGGACAGCTTAAAGTCGTCGGCACAGTCACGTTGAATGGCGCGCTCAGTGTGGATTTGAGCAACGGATTTTCTCCCGCGCTCAACGATTCATTCACGGTCGTGTCCGGCGCACACAGCGGCACGTTCGCCAATTTCCATTACCCGTCGAACACGGTGATGATGCAGATGAGCAACACGCCGAACTCCGTGCTCGTCCGGGTCACCGGGTTGGTCAGCCCCGAGCCGATCTTTTTGCCGCCCGAACTTTCCAGCTCGAACATCACCCTGATTTGGACAGCCGTCTGGATGCACTGACGACGAGCAATCGCCTTTATCGCGTCCGCGTCCTGCCGTGACCGAAGCACACAGAACATTTGAATTACGCCTAAAGTGCCAGCAGCAGTTTTTTGATTTCCTTCAAACGCGCTCCGGCTTCCTTTTTCGTGAGGCGCGGAAACTTTCCATCCATCATTAGCAGGTCGTTGTTCCGCGTAAGCATCAGTTTCTCCCCCTGGGTTTCGAGCACGCTCACCCGTTTTTCCGCCGCCAGCAGCCTGAGTTCGCCCACCTGCAGGAGCAACTCCACCGCAGCCGGCACCGGCCCGAAACGATCCCGCAACTCCTTGCGCAACTGGTCCAGCGCCGGTTTGTCCTCAAGCTGCGCCAGCTTGCGATAAATATCGATCCGATGCTGCGCTTCGGAGATGTAGTTCAGCGGAACGTAGGCGGGGGCGATTTTAAGTTTTGAGTTTTGAGTTTTGATTTCGTCCTCCGCCTGCGCGTAATACATTCCGACTTCACGCGGCACGTTGATCTCGAATTCCGGCTTCTTCATTCTCGCCTTCTGGCTCCTGACTTCTGGCTTCTGCCCTTCGTCTCCCGGACTGAACGCCAGGAAATCCAGCCGCACCTGAACCTCGACCCGCGCCTTCACCTTTTCGCCCTTGAGCGCGCTGATGCTTTGCTTGAGCAACTGGCAGTAAAGCTCGAATCCCACCGCCGTGATGTGTCCGCTCTGTTGCGCGCCGAGCAAATTTCCCGCCCCGCGAATTTCCAGATCCCGCATCGCAATCTTAAACCCGCTACCCAGCGTCGAGTATTGCTTGATCGCGCTGATGCGTTTGCGCGCGTCGGCCAGCAATCCGGCGTGCCTCGGCAAAAGCAGATACGCATAAGCCTGGTGTTTGTAGCGCCCGACCCGCCCGCGCAGTTGATACAGGTCGCTCAGGCCAAACCGGTCGGCGCGGTCAATGATAATCGTGTTCGCGTTCGGAATATCGAGACCGCTTTCGATGATGGTGGTCGAGAGGAGCATGTCGGCTTCGCCGTTGATGAACGTCGTCATCACTTCCTCCAGGTCGTCGGCGTGCATCTGACCATGACCCACGACGATGCGCGCGTTCGGCAGCAATGTCCGCATTTTCTGCGCAACCCCTTCGATGTCGAAAACCCGGTTGTGCAAATAAAACACCTGCCCGCCGCGATTGATCTCCCGCTGCACCGCGTCCCGGATCGTCCGCTCGTCGTACTGCGTCACAATCGTCTCTACCGGAAGCCGGTCCTGCGGCGGTGTTTCGATTGTGCTCATGTCGCGCGCGCCGGTGAGAGCGAGATAGAGCGTCCGCGGGATCGGCGTGGCGCTGAGCGTGAGCACATCGACAAGACGCCGCAGCATTTTGAACTTCTCCTTGTGCATCACCCCGAAGCGCTGCTCCTCGTCGATCACCACCAGCCCAAGATCTTTGAACTGGATGTCCGCCTGCACGAGCCGATGCGTGCCGATGACGATGTCCACCGACCCCGCCGCCAGATTCTCAATCGTCTTCTGTTGTTCGCGCCGGGATCGATAGCGCGAGAGCAACTCGATCCGAATCGGGTAATCGGCCATGCGCTCCCGGAAAGTGTTGAAGTGTTGTTGCGCGAGAACGGTCGTCGGCACGAGGATCGCCACCTGTTTGCCGCCCATCACCGCCTTGAACGCGGAGCGAATCGCCACCTCCGTTTTCCCGAAACCGACATCTCCGCAAATCAACCGATCCATTGGCCGCGCGGTTTCCATGTCGCCTTTCGCCGCGACGATGGCCCGCATCTGGTCCGGGGTTTCCTCATAGATAAACGCGCTTTCAAATTCGCGCTGCCAGGTGTTGTCCGCGGGAAAGGCGTGGCCCGGCTGCGATTCCCGCGCCGCCTGGATGGCCAGAAAATCGCTGGCCACATCGCGGACCGCCACCTCCGCCTGCGCCTTCGTTTTGGCCCAGCGCACGCCGCCCAGCGTGTTGAGCGCCGGGCGCGCTTTGCCCGCACCGACGTATTTGCTGACCAGATGCGCCTCGGTCACCGGCACGTAAAGCTTCGGTGCTGGCTCGTTCGGATTGCCCGGGGCGTATTCGATCGCCAGGCATTCCTGGCCGGAACCGGCGGACGCGCTGCCGTCCCGGCCCTTCATCCCGAGCGCCGAGGGCACGATTTGTAACCCGAGATACCGGCCGATGCCGTATTGCAAATGCACCACGTAATCGCCGTCGTCGAGATCGGCAAAATCGATGTCAAGCAGGGACCGCGTGGTTTGGGCGTGAGGCGATTTGAGTCGGCGCGGGCGCTGGACTTTGTAACGGCCAAAAATCTCGGCATCGGTCACCACCACCACTTTCGCCGCTTCAAAAATAAATCCGCGCGTCAACGCGCCGAGATGAAGCTGCAACTCGCTCGTGTTCCCCAGGCCGTATTCCCACCAGATTTCGCCGAAACGCTGGCGCTCGCCGTCGTTGTTGCAAAAGATGTTCACGGCGTAGCCCTGTCGCGCCCAGCGATGGATCTGGGAAAAAAACTCCTTCCGTTGCGCCTCGGCCACCGGCGGTTCCGGCGCGCGATTCCCGATTGGCCGAAAAACTTCGAGGCCGAGAAATTGTAGGGCGTGCTGTCGAGTTGCACTCGGCAGTTCCGAACCGTGATATTGCGCGTCACCTTCTCCCGAATCTGCCGAGAAGGTTTCGCCAGCCCCTGCGTCGTCGCCAACCGAAACCGAAACCATCCCGCGGGAAGCGATCTGCGCCAGAAAACTTTCCCATGAAATAAAGAACGGATCTCCCGGCGGAACCTGCTCCTCGTAACGCGCTGCGGCTTCCTCGATCAACTGGGGCTCGCACAGGACGAAAATGGTTTCGCGCGGCAGATAATCGAGAAGAGTTGCAAGAGGAGCGCGGCCTTCAGGCCGCATCGACCCTGAATCACCCGAGGACGCAGGGTCATCGGACGTCGCTTGTTTCTCTGCAGGTGAAGCGGCCTGAAGGCCGCGCTCCAACCCGCGCTTCAAGATTCCCAATTCGCCGCCGGGCGGGATCAGCACCCCGGCCACTTCATCCTTCGAGATCTGGGTGAACGGATCGAAGTGACGGAGTGATTCCAGCTCGTTGCCGAAAAACTCCAGTCGCACCGGCCACGGGCTGGTGATCGGCCACAAATCCAGAATGCCGCCGCGCAGCGAAATCTCGCACCGCTGCGACACCTGCGCCTCCGGTTCGTAGCCCTGTTCCTCCAGCCATTCGATCAAATCCAGCGGCTCGATCTGATCGCCGCGCCGCAACGAACGGGTTCGTTCCTGGATGTCGTCGGGCGGAAATGTTTTCTGCAACAGCGCCGTGACGCTGGTAATGAACTGAGCGGAGTTTTGAACTTTGAGTTTTGAGTTTTCAGCCAGCGAAATGAGCGTCTCCAGCCGGTCGCTGATGACATCGGCGTGCGGCAGCTTCGATTCGTGCGGCAACATTTCCCAGGCGGGATAGAAGAATAAGTTCTGAGTTTTGAATTTTAAGTTTTGAGTCTCGGAATCCTCTCGCTGCGGATTCTGAACTTCAAGCCACGTCTCGATGTCCTGCTGGAAACTTTCCTGCGTTTTCAATCCATCGGTGACGACAACGACGGGGCGTTTGGGAAAATGGCGGGCGAGCCACGCGGCAAAAAACGGCTGGGCGGCTGGGGCGATATCGGGAACAGACAATACGCCCCCCGACTCCAGACGCCGCAGCAGGTCATGCACAGCGGGAGTTGCCGAAACGGCGGCGAACAAATCACCGGCCGCCACTGACCGGTCGTGCCCCAAGCGCAGGAAAAGTCGCAGTCAAACCCGGCGCAGTCAAGAATCGGACGACACGCCTCGCGATGCCGGAGGGACGCGCTCCGCAAGTCCCCGACTTATCCTTGGGGGCGAAGTGGGACTTGCGGAGCGCGTCCCTCCGAGACCTGGGAATATTTGTCCTGCCGGATGTTTATGCCCGTCCTCACCTTTTATCCTCTCCCCCGGGAGAGGAAATTCTTTCGCCCTGCGTTTTTGAAAAAATTGGCGCCAGCCTGTCGTTTTAGTTTTTCATCGGGACGAAATGCGATTCTCTCTCGTTGGGCAGGGCCGGGGGAGAACGTTTCTTTTCCGCGAATCATTTCATTTAAGACAGGGCACTGACCCGCCCGCGCCACCGGCAATCGCATGCCACCTTCTCACAAAAGAACGGAGAGCGCTGTTTGGTGCGCACTGCACAATTCTGTTAATATTGCTGAGATTGGAAGAACGGGGGAAGCGAAGGGTTTCCGCGAGGGCTCGGAAAATAGCGCCCGAGGCGGGCGCGCTCCACATTCAAATCGTCCAGATTGGACGAGGTAGGAATAAACTCAGGCCGCTGTTGGCGCTTGCGCTTTCTTCTTCCACCAGCGCACGCACTGCACGGAAGCGAACAAAACGGCAAAACAACCCAGCGCAACATTGATCGGCTCCGGCACGGCTGTAATTTCCAGATCCCAACTCGTCAACGTGCTTGTGCCACCACCGCCAGCCATATCCGCAAAAAACAATGTCCACGAGCCATTCGGATCCATCCCGCCGAAGGTCCCGGCAAACGTAAGCCGGGAAGCTCCGTCAAAAGTCGCAGGTGAGGAATTCGGATTAATGTTTCGTCCGTCGGCCGTAAAACCGCTCCCGTCGCCTATCTTCGTGGCATACCCAGAAACGTTTTGGTAAAGATGGATGTCACCGTTGGCTCCGGCATCACTCAAAGTGACGTTGAGCCCGGAGTCCGAATAGCCGAAAGCATTGCCGCCGGTTACACCAACGCGATTAATCAGCGGAATCAGCGATCCTCCATAGCTTAAATAGCCGTACAAATCTCCATTGTAACCGCCAGTGATGTTAAGTTTGACTGTGACATCGGTGATTACCGAACCCAATCCGCTCTGAGTGCGAGTGTCAGACCACCCAGTGACATTGCCGTCCGGGATGACGCCGCCGTTGGCGAAGCCGCTATTATAAAGGGTTGCGTTCGCGGTTGCACAAAGGGCCACCGACATCACTCCAACCCATTTTTTATAATTCATGATATTCAAGTTCTCTGGTAAATTTTTTCTAGCCAAAGCTACATACAATCGCACAAAAAGCGTCAATCGAATTTAACCCGGTAAAATGCCGGGCTCGAGGGAGTCTCGTCAACGTAGGTCACTATGCCGGAAGCATCATCAGCCTTAATCTCATCACCAATCACCGTCCACACAATCGGCATACCTCCCAAATCACTCGTTCGCTCCACGTCATAAAAGTAACCCGGTATGCCGGCAAACTTGATCGTGTTCGCCGGGTTCGGTCCACCCGAACTCGTGAGCGATACGTAGTTCGCGGCTAATCCCATCGCCGGGACCGTGGTGATGGTGATCGTATTGGTGGCGAAGCGGAATGAATCGCCGACTCTATAGGGCGCCAGATCCACCACAACGTAATCAATCTTGTCCTCCGCGCTGGACGCGCTGGCAGGCAATAAAATATGCGTGGCATTCGTGCTGAGAGCGATGCCATTGGAGCTCATCATGGAACCGGCCGTGCTTCTGACAGAAACCAGCGCACGACCGTGAAGATCAGGGTCGCTCGTGTTGCTCGCCAGCAGGGCCGCGATGTCAATTTTTAAGGAAGCTCCGTTTGTCCGAGTGAAACTGGCAGGCGAGGCCGCCGGACCAACATTTGGGGTGTATTTTACTCGAACCGAATCTCCCACGAGGAAGGCAGAATCATCCGTCTCACGCACCACCGTGAATGATCCCCCAAACAGGTCGTTGCTGACCGAGGAATAATCCACTGTGAATTTGTTGGCCGCGAAATTGGTTACCGTTTGCGGCGCCTCTGCTGAGGCGATTGTCCAGGTTTTCGCGACATCCTTGTCGAAATTCGCCATGTTTCCGGGGGTGGCTCCGCTCAACGAAGTTGCTTTAATCGTGAATGGGTTGCCGCTGGTCGCGGCAACGGTGATGTTTCCGATCACATTCAGAAAATCCCAACCAGAAGCCAGGCTATTCGACCCGCCGCCAAGAGTCCCGGTTGCATCGTTTATTTCCCAGACGTAACTCCCGCCGGGATTCCATGTTTCATCAGCCGTTACGAACCACTGCACACTGTTGCCCGGAGAGATCGCGCCATTGATCAGAAGTTCACGGAACAGCCCGGCTGTCCCTTTGAGGGTTCCGCCCGAAGCCACCGTCAAGGGCAGCCCATCGGTGACCGCGTCGATGTTTCCGATTACTGTCGTCGTCGATCCATTGTTGATCGTGATATTCAATAAAGATCCTAAAATCGTGGTATTCGTAAGGGAAAGCGTTTGAGCCCCGGTTTTGCTGAAGTTGACATTGCCCGAACCGGCCAGCACCCAGTCCAAGGTCAAGTTGGCGGCGCAATTGAGCGTGCCATTAACCGTCGCGGTAAAATTCGACGAGATTGTCGTGTCGTGCGATAGCGTTATCGAAGCACCTGAGTTGATGTTCCAGGTTTCGAACTGAATCGTTGCCGCGGCACCGCTGATTGTTTTGCCGCTTCCGGTGAATGTGTAAATCTGCGTGCCGGCACTATTTACGAGCGTGCCGTCAATGGTGAAGTTTCCCGCAAAGGTCATGATCCCCGTCATTGAGGTGGTGTAAGTCACACCAGTTCCGATGTAAAAATCGCCGTTGATGGTAAGAGTGTTGGCAGTGCTGGCACCAGTTTCGGACCAAGTTCCCGAAGTGCTTTCAAATCGCAAATTTCCATAGGTTCGTCCAGCCATCGAAATGGCGGGAACGAGTCCAGTGGCACCGCGATAAATAAAAGTGCTGGCAGCATTGAGAGTCGCTGAATTAAGCGGAGTCGCAATCCCGCTGGTTGTATTATGCACAAACGTCCCGCCTGCTCCAACCGACCACGTAGCGCTCGCACTGTTCGTCCATGTTCCGCCTGAATTAACCCAAGTCCCATTGATGACCAAATCCGTTCCCGCGGCGTTGGTCAAGACAGACGTAACGCCAGCAGCAACCGTCACCTGCGCACCCGCATCAACCACCACCTGATCAATGGTCAAACCGCTTGCTGAATTCGTAACAAGATGGGGGCTACGAATGGTTATGACGCCATCGGCGAATGTGGGCGTAGCTCCTGGGGCAACCCAACCCATTCCATCAAATCTTTCCCAAGTGGCCGTGTCATTCCAATTGCCGCTCGCCGCACTGCGATAGTCGCCAGCGGCTTGAGCCAAAAGTTGCGAGGGTGTGAGTGCGAGGAGAAAAACCACGATGTGTCCCGCCAGAAAGAAGAATCTTTTCATATCATTTTGCAAAAACTGCGAACCCTCTCCCGCCTGCGACTTGATCTGCTTTTCCGACTTGTCAATGGATCGGTTCCGAAGGGAACTGGAAACGCCGGATTTCTTCCCAAACATGCTGCGTTCAATCAAGAAATAAATCCTTCCCGGATGCATTTCCTTCCAAATTAAAATCACCGTGAGAATAATCTGTTTTGGGCTGAATGTCAAAGCTTTTCTCGAAGTTTTTCTTCAAGGATATCGGCGCTCCGGCAGGTCTCCGGCAGAGCCGCGCTCTGTTCGAGACGTCCGCGGTGATCCTCGGCGGGTTGGGCGCGTCAGTCCCTTGCGCGCTGTCCTCGCAAATTCCAACGCGTCCGTTCCAAAAAGGCAGCGGGCAGAGGACAGCCAGCCCTACCCGGAGATTCATGTGGAAGGGATCATGAGTTAGTGGAATAGCTCGCCCTCATCCTCGCCTTCTCCCCCGGAGAGAAGGAGAACTGGATTCCGCCTTGGGGAAAATTTGAGCGGCGGGCCGCCACCAATTTCCTAAGAGCGCGGGGCGAAAGAATTTCCTCTCCTCGGGGGAGAGGATAAAAGGTGAGGGCGGGCAATCAGTTTCCGCAGGACAAATCTTTTTTGATTGGGCGATAAGTCAGTTTTGAAGAACGCTCGCCCTCACCCTGGCCCTCTCCCGCGAGGAGAGGGAATTCAATTTCACGCGCTCGATGAATTACCGAGATGCAGGGAAAATTCGCCGTGTTCTTCAGGGCGGCGCGTTCGGGCTGTTCTCGGCTGGAACTCTCAGCCCATCCGCGTTCATCCGCGTTTATCTGCGGTTCAATTTCCGTTTCCCGGTTCGACGCGAGGGCGAGCCACTGCGTGCGCGCCGTCGCCGAAAATCCACACGCGCCCGTTCCAGAAAAGCGGCCGGCTGGGGACAGCCAGCCCTACCTGCGAAATACGGATCTTCGCGCAGAATTCGGATCAGATGCTGTAACGAATTCATCCGGTCAAAAATATTTTTCACCGCCCGCGAGAGCGGTTGTCGGGTCAATCCATTGCAATGAATCCAAATACAAATACGGCCTCAGTTTTTCGCACGAGGTGAGAAAAAAATCCTGAAAAAAAATCGTTGGCAACGCCTGTACAATTTCATACGGTCGGCGGCGTTCTCGGAAAGAATTTCGGTGCAACGAACGGTTAGTTAAAAAAATTTAAAAGAAACAGTTTTGGTAACCGCATTTAGATCGTTCCTTTCTGTCGGATTTTTTTTGATTTCGATCAGTCGCAGTTTTTCGGTGTTGCCCGCCCCGGATGTTTCGCTGGTGTGGGATCGCAGCCCGGATGCAACAGTTGTTGGCTACCGCCTCCACTCGGGAACGGAGAGCGGCATTTACACGGAGCACTTGGATGTCGGAGCCCACACGTCCACTGCAGTCACGGGCCTGTTCCGGGGAGAAACCTACTATTTTGCCGTGACGGCCTACACCGCCGATGGGATCGAGAGCGATCCGTCGAACGAAGTCTCTTTCACGATTCCACCGGGTCTTCGGCTGGCGAGAAAGGCCGCCCCAAATGACCCGGCGCGCGTCCAATTTCAAGTGACGCGCGGTCGCAAATATATGCTGGAAGCCAGCGGAGATCTTCGGTTCTGGACGAACCTGGCGGAAGTCGTTGCCGCCTCAGACGGCTGGATCCGTTACACGGACACAAACTCTTCGTCGGCCTCAATGCGGTTTTACCGGCTGCAATCTCGCTTCGGCGGAAATCAGGGCAACGGCGAAATTAAATCGCAGGGGAAAAACTAAAACGAAGTGGACCGCAGATAAACGCGGATGGGAAGAGATTTCCAGCAGTGAGCCCCAACACCCGGCAGGCACAAGACCGATTTCCTTTCAAAATTTTCTCGATCCTGGTTTTATCCGCGTTCATCCGCGTTCTTCTGTGGTTTCCAGGCTAAAACCAGGTGAACCGTTCCGAAACGAAAATGATATCGTGCGGCTTGAGGTTGAATGGTTCGGTCGGTTTCCCCTGTAGCGCGTCCTTCAGGTTGAGTCTGAAATTCCTGAGCTCACCATTTTCCCGGCGAATCACGAGCACGTTTTTTTGATTGGCCCTGCCGGAGTCGAACCCGCCCGCCTCCATGATCGCCTCCAGCGCGGTCAGCGGCCGGTCGGCCAGCATTTTCCCAGGCTTTAGCACGGCACCCATGACGAATACCGGGAATGACGAAGATTCGACGCTGACAGTGACTTCCTTGGTCAACAACTGCGGCTCATAAACTCTGAGCACCTCCGCTTCGAGCTGGGTCGGGGTCAGCCCGGCCGCCGTAATTTCGCCGACCATTTGCAATGTGATCTTTCCGTCGCGCCGGATTGGCTGAACGGTGTTCAGATTGCCCGTGCTGGGAAAAGTTATTTTCACGACATCGCCCTCGCGCAGGATGATGGAGTTGGAAACGTCTGCGGCAGGTGTTGTGTCATTCACCATGGGCGGTTCATAAACCGAGTTCGTGGGGCCGGAGCTCTGGCATCCGGAGGCGAGACAGCAGAGAGCCAGCGCGGCCAGCGCGGAGAAACGGCCAAAGGCAGTCCGGGAAGATAGTGAGGTTTGCGCGGCGTCACCGGAGCTGCAACTTGGGGACGATGGTTTTTCAAACGAGATCTTCAAGCCGGGCGTAGAATTGTGTTTCATAACAGGTGCGAATGCTGCCGACATTACTGATCGACCGAGTCCAAATCAAGCTTTACCGCTCATGGAAAACCCCTTGAAACGGTTCCAGTGTCGTCGCATTGGATAAGAGCCTGTTTTAAAAATGGGTGGAACAGGCGACCCGCCTGTTCCGGTCGGCGACTCGCCGACCGGAAGGGTGTGACGCCCGCGCAGAAAAATGCCGTCCACCTTGGTTTGCGGCGTCCTCTCCCTTCCGTCCGGCGGGTCGCCGGACGGCACAGGCCAGTGGCCTGTGCTACCTGCATCCGAATTTTCAAACACGCTCTAAGCCTCGAAAACAAATTGAATCGAATTCTGCGGGTAGGCCGCGTCAGTCCCCTGCGCGCCGCGGGTTGCAAGCCACGCCCGGCCCGCTGGGGACTGACGCGCCCTCTCGGAAGCCAAGCTGCATCCAGAACGGGTGTAAGCAACGGCAACTCATTCACCAAAAAATAAAAGCGGCGTTCGCCTTTCGACGAACGCCGCGTGTGAGTCTGATATTTATTTACAACCGGAGGGAAAACCGCCGGAGGGCATTGGCCCATTCGGCAGATCCCATCGCGTCGATTTATTTGACCAGATTGAGGCTACATCCGCCGTCAAACGAGACGGTCACGTTATAGGGGCTGGATTGCGCGTTGTTCACGAACTCGAGAATCAGAGTCCGCTTCGCACCCTGGTTGATGGTCCTCGCACTGGCGCTACCGAGCGAAGCGCCAGGTATTGTGATCGGGCTCGAAGACGAACCGGTCCACAATGTATCGCGGTCCAGTTTCACTTTGACCAGGTTCCCGTTGGCTGCGGGCCAGGTGGTCAACACCAATTGGTTGATTGTGGCGGCTCCCGTTCCACTGGCGTTATCCAGATCCCACTTGAGCTGCTTCTTCCTCGTGGAATCGTTACCCGACTTGATGCAAATCGGCTTGACCGTGACCGTGACCGGCAGACTGCTGGCCGTGCAGGCAGGACTGCTTGAGGAAACCGTCGCTGTGTTGATGATCGTACCACTGATTTGCACAGGGATATCAAACACTTGCGGAACTCCAGCCGCCAAACTGAACGGTCCAGCAATCGGGCCTAGTTTGTCGTCGGTCAGGAAGACTCCGGTCGCCGCCGTGGCGCTGCTGACCGTGTAGCGATAGATCACCGCGTTGCCGCCCACTTGGCCGTTGAAACCGACCAGCATCAGGTCGCCGAACACATCGCCCACCGCCAGCTTTTGTGAGCAGGAGGTGTGAATCGAAATGGTCCGCGTCCCGCCACTGTTTTTCAGGGTAAACGTGGACTGAGAGCTGAAGCTGCTGGCGCTCACCGTGAATTGGTCACCCAATGCCACCGATCCGCCGCCGTTGACTGTGTAGCCATTCAGGCTTGCAACCGTAACAGGCAGCGCCGCATTGATCGATCCGCTGCAGGTAAACTTCCCGGCCTGCGGATTGTTATTGAGCGGATTCGCGCAGCCGCCGCCGATGTAACGGAAGACCAGCGACGTCGGCTTGCCCAACGTATCGCAACTGGCCATCGGCGCCTGCTCCACTTCGCAATTCGCCAGTGGCGTCGGAAGTGCCGGTGAACAATCCAGCACCTTGCCATTGCCCGCCATGCCGGCGAACAGCCAGGTGTTGATGAAGGTCGAAATGTTATTCTTCCCA
>Ga0163152_10007446_pt1 | contig 11982 bp, 8 predicted proteins | sample OliLakLV19MP8IB2_FD_148635 | JGI IMG/M metagenome (GOLD analysis project Ga0163152, IMG submission 148635) | Freshwater microbial mat bacterial communities from Lake Vanda, McMurdo Dry Valleys, Antarctica - Oligotrophic Lake LV.19.MP8.IB-2 | ecosystem: Environmental > Aquatic > Freshwater > Lake... | reverse complement strand
GCTTCCCCTCGGCGCGCCGGGCCGGGCCGCGCCGAGGGGAAGCGCCGGGCCGTGCCGAGGCACTCGACGGGCCGGGCCGCGCCGACGGGGCCGGGCCGGGCCGCGCCGGGCGGCCGCGCCGCGCCGGGCGGCCGCGCCGGGCCGATCGGACTAGCTGTGGACGAGCTCCTGGAGTTCGGTCTGGCTGACCTCGCCCGGCATCTTGCCGATGATGATCATGCCCAGCACGTCATCCTTGGTGACGCTGTGCTTGTCGACCGTGCCGACCAGCTTGCCGGTGGCCATGACCGCGATCCGGTCGGCCAGGTCGAAGACGTCGTGGATGTCGTGGCTGATGAGGAAGATGCCGATGCCCTCGTCCTTCAACTGGGCCACCAGATCGCGCACCTGGGATGTCTCGGCCGGGCCCAGGGCCGCTGTCGGCTCATCCATGATCAGGATCCGGGCATTGAACTGGATGGCCCGGGCGATGGCCACCGACTGACGCTGCCCGCCGGACAGCGAGCGAACCGCTGACTTGAAGTTCTTGAAGCGTGGATTGAGCCGGCCGATGACCGTGCGGGTCGCCGATTCCATCGCGCCGTCATCAAGCGCGCCGAGGCGATCCTTGATCTCGCGGCCGAGGAAGACGTTGGCGGCGGCGTCGATGTTGTCGGCGAGGGCCAGCGTCTGGTAGATGGTCTCGATGCCGTAGGCCTTGGCGTCGCGCGGGTTGTGGATCGTCGCGGGCTTGCCGTCGATGCGGATCTCGCCGTCGTCCGCGGGCCGTGCCCCGGACAGGACGCGCATGAGCGTCGACTTCCCGGCGCCGTTGCCGCCGACGAGGCCCACGACCTCGCCCGGGTGCAGGTCGACGCTGACGTTATCCACGGCGTGCACGCCACCGAACGACACGCGGATCCCGCGCATCTCGACGAGCGGCTCGGTACTCGCGGCGGGCCGTGGGCCGACCGTCGGCGGCGGACCGTCGTCGGCGCTGGGGATGGCCGGCGTGCCCATGGCCATGGGGTCGGGCAGGTTGCCGGGGCCGGTCGAGTCGGGCATGGTCATCGGTCGGATCCTCCGGTCACGAGGCGGTGCGACGGCGCAGGAACACGTCAAGGCCGACGGCGACGACCAGCACGATGCCCACGACGACGTCCTGGCTCGGCGAGTCCACGTTGAGCAGGAGCATGCCCGAGCGCAGGGACTGCATGATCACCGCCCCGAGGATGGCCCCCGGGATGGTCCCGATGCCGCCCGCGAACGACGTCCCGCCGATGACGGCCGCGGAGATGACGTCCAGCTCGTTCTGGGTGCCGAGGTTGGTCACTGCAGCGTTGAGGCGGGCGGTCTGGATGGCCGCACTGATGGCACACAGGATGCCCATCAGGACGAAGGTCGACATGATCGTGCGGCGCACGTTGATGCCGCCGAGCTCGGCCGCGTCCGGGTTGCCGCCGATGGCGTACACATACCGACCGAATCGCCGACGCGTGGCCATGTAGGTCATCGCCAGGCCGACCAGGAGCATGATCACCACCGGGAAGGCGATGCCGGTCGAAAAGCCGCCGGGCGGGACTTCGATGCCCTGCTCCGCCGCGTACGCCTGGGCAAGGCCATCCGGCCACGGGTAGGCGTTGGCCACCGCGACCGCCGCGATGACGACACCGAAGCTGACCAAAGTGATGGCCGCCTCGGCCCACATCGGCCGGAGCGGGAACCCATAGCGCCGTCGCCGACGCCTGGCCATGATCAGGGTGTAGCCGATGCCGATGCAGATGATCGCGCCGAGGACCCAGCTGAGCGTGGCCCCCAGGGCGGCCTCCGGCCCGCCGCCGCCGAGCAGACGGAACGTCGGGTCCATGGGCGCGATGGTCTGGCCCTGCTGGTAGCGAAAGATGAGGCCACGCCAGACGAGCAGGCCGCCGAGGGTCACGATGAACGACGGGACCCCGACATAGGCGACGACGAAGCCATGGATGCCGCCGATCGCGGCGCCCACGACGATCCCGAACAGCAGGGTGATGATCCAGGTCGCCGGATGGCCGAGGCCAAGGCCCAGGGCATTGGGCAGCCAGTCGGTCTGGGCCATGGCCATCGTGTAGCCGACGAAGGCCAGCACCGCCCCGACGGACAGGTCGATGTTGCGCGACACGATGATGAGGACCATGCCGGTCGCCATGATCGCGATCGAGGCGCTCTGGACCGACAGGTTGAACAGGTTCCTGGGCGTCAGGAAGTTGCCGTCCGAGATGAGGTTGAAGCCGACCCAGATGACGGCCAGGGCGGCGATCATGCCGATCAGGCGGGTATCGATCTCCGCCGCGGCGAGCAGCGACCTGGGACTTCGCGGGGGTCGGTCAGTGACCGTGCCGGGTTGGACCGCGGGTGCCTGCGCCATCGAACGCCCTCAGCTGGACGGAGCTGGACGGTGAGCGCCCTGCACCGGGTACCGGTGCAGGGCGCTGCGAGTGACGAGTGGGCTGCTTCCCCTTACGGGCAGGCGGTCACGGAACCGGCGGTGACGCCGGCGCACAGCTCAGCCTGGGTCAAGACCGCGGCGTCGACGACGTCCTGCAGGTTGTCCTGCTGGACGGGGGTCGGGTCGAGGATGATCGACGTCAGAGTGTTGCCACCCGGGGTGTCGAACTGGACGGTCCCGCTCAGCGAGGCGAGATCGGGGTTGGCGCACAGGGCCACAGCCGATGTCCCGGCCGCGGTACCAAGCTCGCGTCCATCCTTCCAGACGCTGACCAGCTGGGTGCCCAGGGCGACCCGGTTGAGGGCGGCCTTGTCGCCGTCCTGACCGGTCACCGGGACGGTCCCGGCAAGACCCTGCGCCTCCAGGGCCGCGATGACACCACCGGCCATGCCGTCGTTCTCGGAGAGAACGGCGTCGACCTTGTTGTCGTTCGCGGTGAGGATCTGCTCCATGTTGGTCTGGGCGTTGGCCGGATCCCAGTTGTCGGTGTATTCCTCACCGACGATGACGATCTTGCCGGCCGGGTCGGTCGCGCCGACGTCGGGGATGCCCGCCTCGGTCATGCCCGCGCGCAGGAAGTCCGCGTTGGCGTCAGCCGAGTTGCCCTTGATGATCGCGAAGTTGCCCGCGTCGATCACGCCGAGCAGGATCTCGGCCATGATCTTGCCGACACCCTTGTTGTCGAACGTCGCGTACAGGACGTTCGGGTCCTCGATGAGGCGGTCGTAGGCGATCACCGGGACGTTCGCAGCGGCAGCGGCCTCCACGGACGGCAGGATGGCGGTGCCGTCCTGGGCCAGGATGATCAGGACGTTGGCGCCCTGGCTGATCAGGTTCTCGACGTTGGACGCCTGGGTCTCGGCCGACGACTTGGCGTCGTTCGAGATGTAGGTGCCGCCACCGGCCTCGATGGCGGTCTTCAGGGCCGGCTCATCGAACTTGCCCCAGCGCTCTTCCTGGAAGTTGTTCCACGAGACGCCGACGGTGCAGCCCTCGGCGGGCGTGCTGGCGACGGGCTCGCTGGCCGGGGGCGCGTCGGTGGCGCCGGCGCTCGGCGCCGTGGTGGCACCGCCACCACCACAGGCGACGATGGCGAACGTGACAGCGGACAGGAATGCCACTGTTCTGCGATCTGACATACGGGTTCTCCTCCTCTGTGCCTCAGCCCTCTAGGTCCGAAGCGGGCATTAGGCTACCACTTGCAGTTCCCCGCACCCACGACATGGATCCCGCTGGGGTTCGCGGGGTCCGGGAGCGTCCGCCGATCCTCCTTTCGATGGTTCAGGCGATGGCCAGTGCGGGTAGGCCGGTCCGAGGGCGCAGCCATGCCGCTGGGTCGATGAGCAATGGTTCGAAGGCGAGCTCCGCGGCACCGAGCAGCGGCCCGTTGTCGCCAAGCACCGATGGGGTGACCCGGGCGAGGTGGCGCGATGCCCGCAGCACCCGTCGATCAAGCTCGGCCTCCATGCCCGATCGGAAGAACGGGTAGGTGCGGGCCAGCCGGCCGCCCAGGATGACGAGGCCCGGGTTCAGGATATTGATGATGCCGGCCAGGCCGATGCCGATCCAACGGCCCGTCTCGGTGAACGCGCTGAGGGCGCTGGGCGAGCCCGCCTCCGCGTCGCGGACGAGCGCATCGAGCGCTTCGTGACCACCCTCGACCGGGTAGCCGGCCCGGCGCAACAGGGCCGGCGTGCCGACCTCCGTCTCCCAGCAGCCGGTCGACCCGCAGCCGCACGGCAGGCCATCGGGGTTGATCGGCATGTGGCCGACCTCCCCGCCGTAGCCGGCGACCCCGGTCAGCGGCTCGCCGCCGATGATCAGCCCGCCACCGACACCGACCGAGCCCCAGATGAGGGCGACGTCGCTGACCCCGCGGGCGATGCCGCGGCGCGACTCAGCGAGGGCCGCCAGGTCCGTCTCGTTGGCGACGGTGATGGGCACGCCCAGGTCCAGCGCCTCCACCAGGTGCTCCCCGAGCGGCTCGTCGCGCCAGCCGAGGTTGGGCGCCATGGACACCATGCCGTCGCTGCGCCGGACGACGCCCACCACGCCGACGCCGACGCCGACGATGACCGACGTTCGCGGCAGGCCCGCCCGGACCGAGGTGGCGAGGGCGGCCAGTTCGGCGGCGATGTCGCTGACGCTGGTCCGACCGCGCGGCAGATCGATGCGTTCGACGGCGTGGACGACGCCGCCGAGGCCGACGGCGGCCGCCGCCAGCGAGTCGACGGCGATCTCCAGGGCGATGACGATGGAACCCAGCGGATCGGCCGAGACGAGCGGCGAGGGCCGCCCGGGCGGGCCGTCCAGGGCGGCCGGGCTCTCTGTGGCGAGGTCGCCGGCGACCAGTTCGCCGATCAGGCCGCGGATGGCGCTGCGAGTCAGCCCGGTCCGGGTGACGAGGTCGGAGCGCGACGACGGGCCGCTGCCATGGAGGACCCGGACGATGGCGCTCAGGTTCGCTCGACGGACGGTTTCGCTGCGGTGACCAAGGGCGTCGCGAGTGAGCATCTGGGGGTTTTGTGTTCCTCTCGTCTAAATGTCTGTGCGAGACTCGTACAACGACGCGGCCGTGTCAAGACCGATACGGATCGGATGCGCCCAGAGGGACACAGGAGGTACGACACCATGGAGTCACTGGAGGGGCGGACGGCCCTCATCACTGGAGCCAGTCGGGGGATCGGCGCCGCCATCGCCACAGCGCTCTCAGGTGCCGGTGTGCACCTCGGCCTCGCCTCGCGCAGCGGCGATGACCTGGGCATCGCCGATTCCGTCGCCCGACCGTGCGACGTGCGCGATCCCGCCGCCCTGGCGGAGGTCGTGGCCGCCACGGTCGACCGCTTCGGCGGCCTGGACATCCTCATCGTCAACGCCGGGGTCGGCGCCTACGGGCCGATCCTGGACCTGCCGGCCGATCAGGTCGACGAGATGATCGACGTCAACGTCAAGGGCGCCATCCACGCTGTTCGGGCGGCCCTCCCGCACCTCGTCCGGAGCGAGGCGGCGGACCTGGTCATGATCGCCAGCGAGGCCGGACGCCGGGGCCTGCCCTACGAGGCCGTGTACTGCGCGTCCAAGTTCGCCCAGGTCGGCCTGACCCGGGCCCTGGACCACGAGCTGCGCGAACGCGGCGTGCGCTCCTCCAACGTGTGTCCCGGTGGCGTCGCCACGGACTTCGCGATGGGCCGCGGCCGGACGCCGGACATGCCGGCGCTGGCCGGGATGATGCGCCCGGAGGACGTCGCCGAGTCGGTCATGTTCGTGCTCACTCGGCCACGTAACCACCGCATCCTGGAGGTCGCCTTCCGGCCCGTGACGGAAAGCTCGTGGGGCTGAGCGGACCGATGGCCACCCTTCGCTTCGGCATCCTGTCGACCGCCGACATCGCCGTCCGCAAGGTCATCCCGGGCATGCGCCGGTCGGCGCTGGGGGAGGTGGTGGCCATCGCCTCGCGCGATGGGGAACGTGCGGCAGCAGTCGCACACGAGCTTCGGATCCCACGCGCCCACGGCTCGTACGAGGCACTGCTGGCCGATCCCGACGTGGATGCCGTGTACATCCCGCTGCCCAACCACCTCCACGCGGAGTGGGCGATCGCCGCGGTCCAGGCCGGCAAGCACGTCCTGTGCGAGAAGCCGCTAGCCATGACCTCGGCCGATGCCGAGCGCATGGAGGCCGCCGCCAGCGCGGCCGGCGTGCACCTCATGGAAGCGTTCATGTACCGCCACCATCCGTCGTGGCTGGCCGCCCTGGACCTCGTCGCGACGGGACGCATCGGCACCCTGCGCGCCGTGCACAGCTGGTTCTCGTACGCCAACGACGACCCGACCAACATCCGCAACATCCGGACGATGGGGGGCGGGGCGCTGTACGACATCGGCTGCTACAACGTCAGCTTGTCGCGGCTGCTGTTCTGCGCCGAGCCCGTCTCGGTCGCCGCGACCCTGGAGCGCGACCCGGTGGGCGGCACGGACGTCCTGACCAGCGCCCTGCTGCACTTCCCGACGGGCGTGGCCACGTTCACCTGCTCGACCCGCCTGGAGAGCGACCAGCAGGTGCACATCTACGGCACGAGCGGCCGTATCAGCATCGACATCCCGTTCAACATCCCGCCGGACCGCCCGACGCGTATCCACCTGACCCACGGCGGCGAGCCGCCGGTCGCCCCGGATACCGAGACGTTCATGTTCGAGCCGCTCGACCCCTACGCGGCCGAGGTCGACGCCTTCGCGGGCGCCATCCTTGACGGACGGCCGACGCCGGTCCCGGCCGCCGACGCGGTCGCCAACCTGCGGGTCATCGAGCGCATCTTCGCCGCGGCCGAGCCCGACTGACGCGCAGGCAGCGCGCGCCGGGCTCCGCGCGGGCTGACCCGGCCGCGCGGGCTGACCCGGCCGCGCCCGGACTCCGACCGCGCTCGGCGGACTTACGGTCGGGCGCTGCCGTCGAAGAAGGTGACCGCCTTGGCCATCGCGTCGATGCCGCAGATCGCGCCGATCTTGCGGCCCTCCAGGTCGTCGCTCGGGACGTGGATGCCCATGAACAGCCGGGAGATGCCGGCCTGATCGGCCGCGTCGTAGTAGGTCGCCCACTGGATGGTCGTGTCCTGGGTCGGGCCCTCCTCGTGGAGCAACTCGCCCTTGGCCACGCTGAAGCTGGTCATGCCGCCCGGGAAGTACGGATCGCCGGTGAACGCGGTGAGGACCTCGGCCGCGGCCCGGCTGAACGTGCTATGCCCGGACGGGTAGCCCGCGAATGCCGGCGTCACGAACGTCGAGCGCTGGTATGGCACCCAGTCGACGGCGCGGATCCAGCCGACGCCGCTGGTCTGGGTCTTGGGATCCTCCGGGAAGCCGTTCCAGGCGCGGATGACGATGTCCCCGGGGCGCGCGCCGGCGTCGTGGTGGCGGCCACCGGGCGCGACCGTCGCGGCGTTCGCGATCTCGATGAGGTCGGGCTCCAGGGGCAGGCCCGCCGGATCGTACGAGACGGCGGATGGATCGGACGACTGGCCCTTGCCGCCCATGTAACGGATCTGGGAGATCGGGCGGGACGAGTCGTAGAAGCCCTTGACGCCCCATGTGGCGATGGCCGCGTCGTGCACCGCGCCGTTGAGGGCCATGTACAGCTTGACGTCCCACTCCAGCCGGTCGACCGGCTCGCCCTGGCCACCGATGCGCAGCTCGAAGCCCTCGCTGTCGGCGACCTCGTTGGCGATGACGTTCCAGTGACCGGGCGGCGTCTCCGACTTCGGCCCGTCCGCCCAGTACTCGGCGAGGGCTCTGGCGAAGTCGGCCTGCAGGACCTCGTGGGCCTCGTATGGCTGGGCCGTCGCCGGGTTCAGCTCGTGGCCGTCACCGTCGTTGGCGCCCAGGCTGTTGTCGCCGAAGGCGCCCGGCCCGATATCGACGACCACGCCGTTGGTCGCATCCAGGTCGCTGCTGCGCCGGATGATCTCCACGGCCTCGGCCTTGAACGCGGCGTCGGTGGCGGCATCGCCAAGCAGCGGCGGCGGTCCCGGATCGATGGGCGTGCCCTGATCGGAGGCCGGCAACGCGAAGGAGGTGACGTGCCCCCAGTGCGGACCGATGAACGACTGGATCTGACCGGGGATGGACAGGCCGTTCTGCGAGACCTGTTCCGCCAGGGCCAGGGGCTGCCAGCGGTTCGGGTCGTTCATGACCGTGCCCGGCTTGACCACCTGCAGCGGGTCGTTGACCGGGCTGTAGGCGGGATCGTCGTAGCGCACGTCCTCCAGGGCGCCATCCGACCCGCCGAAGACGATGGCCGCCGCGGCGATGCGATCGCCCAGCGCGGCGGGGCTGCCGCCCTCGGTCGAGACAACGTCGGTCCTGAGGCACAGGCTGGTCATCGTCGCGGCCAGCTGCTCCGCCGCCACCTGGAGGTCGGAGACCGTCCCGTAGCGCCACAGCAGGAGCCGGTACGCGGCGTAGCTCATGGCCGTCTCGCGGGCCGCCGCGATGTCATCGGCTTCGGCCTTCTCCGTGACGAAATAGCCGTCCGCGGTGTCGTCGTAGGCGGCCCACGCGTCCCACATCGCCACCGACACGTGGAACAGGTTGCGGGCATGGACGGTCGGGGCTGGGACCACCTGGCGGATCAAGGCGAGCGTCTGCTCGTTCCACACGCGAGCGACCGACTGCCCGTCCCGCGCGGCCGGCGTACAGCCCTCCAGCCGCTCTGGCGGCGGGCTCGCGCAACCCGCGAGCAGTCCGGTCACCAGGGCCAGGGCCAAGCCCACGGCCATCCGACGGCGTGGGCGGCGGTCGTGCTGGCCGACGGTCATGCGCTGATCCCCTCGTGGTCGAGCTGCGGCGGCCCGCGACGCCCTCCTCCAGGCGCCCGCGGCGGCTCGATGTGGGGCAGGATGGTGTCGCCTCGGCGGCACGTCAAGTGGTCGGCCCGAGGTTTGTGTTCCTTGTGCTCTAATGCCCGAGTGAGCACCCGTCGACGGAACCGCAACCGGAGGTCCGGCCGCCAGTGACCATCGGAGGGTCCTCGCCGCGCCGTCGTCGCGGGCCGCTGCTCGCCGCCCTGGCCTTCGTCGGGATCGGGGTCGCCGGGCTGGTCGTCGGCCCGCGCCTCGCTGCCGCCGTGCTGGGACCGACGGCGCCGACCAGCGCCGCCCCGCCACCAGCCTTCACGGAGGCGGCCGCGAGCGCTGGCGTGGAGCATCGCTACAGCGGTGGGTTCGACTACTTCGTCGGTGGCGGCGTGGCCGCCTTCGACTGCGACGACGACCAGCGGCTGGACCTGTTCCTGGCCGGAGGCGAGCAGGCAGCCGCGCTGTACGCCAACCGGACGCCGGCCGGCGGCGCGCTCGCCTTCGAGCGACGGCCGGCGGCGACGACCGACCTGACCGGGGTGACCGGCGCCTACCCACTGGACCTCGATGGCGACGGGCAGCTGGACCTGGTCGTCCTGCGCCGGGGCGAAAACGTCCTGCTGCGCGGGCTCGGCGGCTGCGCCTTCGAGCCGGCGAACGAGCGCCTGGGCCTGGCTGGTGGGGACGGCTGGACGACAGCCTTCAGCGCCACCTGGGAAGGCGACGCGAGCCTCCCGACCCTCGCCTTCGGCGAGTACGTGATCGTGGACGAGGACGGCCAGGCCACGCCGGACTGCGCGACCAACCTGCTCGTCCGTCCGGCCCTCGGCGGCACCAGCTACGACCCACCGATCGCTCTGGACCCCGGCTGGTGTCCGCTGTCCATGCTCTTCAGCGACTGGGACCGCTCCGGTCGGCGGGACCTGCGCGTGTCCAACGATCGCCACTACTACCGCGACGGCCAGGAGCAGCTCTGGCGCATCTCGCCCGGCGAGGCGCCGACCGAGTACCTGCGCGAGGATGGCTGGTCACGCCTCCAGTTGTTCGGGATGGGCATCGCCAGCCACGACCTGACCGGCGACGGCTATCCCGAGGTGTACCTGACCAGCCAGGGCGACAACAAGCTCCAGACCCTGGCCGACGGGCCGGCTCGCCCGCTCTACGAGGACATCGCGCTGCGCCGCGGCGCGACCGCCCATCGGCCATTCACCGGTGGTGACATCCTGCCCTCGACGGCCTGGCACCCGGCCTTCGCCGATGTCAACAACGACGGCTTCATCGACCTGTACATCAGCAAGGGCAACGTCGAGGCCCAGGAGGACTTCGCGATGCGCGATCCCAGCAACCTGCTCATCGGCCAGGCGGACGGGACGTTCATCGAGGGCGCGGAAGTGGCCGGTCTGGTCGACTTCGCGCGGGCGCGCGGCGCGGCGGTCGTCGACCTCGATGGCGACGGCTGGCTGGACATCGTCCAGGTCGTTCGCAACGAACCGGTCCGCATCTGGCACAACCAGGGCCCGGCGGCGACCGGCGGCACGGCTGGTGCGAGAGCCGGCCACTGGCTGTCGGTCGAGCTGGAGCAGCCGGGCGGGAACCGCAACGCCATCGGCGCCTGGCCGGAGGTCCGTGTCGGCGAGTGGCAGATGACCCACGAGGTCACGGTCGGAGGCGGACACGTCAGCGGCCAGGCCGGACCGATCCACGTCGGCCTGGGCCCGGCCACCTCCGCCGACGTGCGGGTCACCTGGCCGGACGGCGAGGTCGGGCCGTGGCAGGCGGTCGACGCCGACCGGGTCGTGACCATCGCCCGCGGGGCGGACCCGGTCGAGCGCGTGCCGGCGCCGTGACGTCGATGGCCCGCAGCGCCCGCGCGGCCCGGCTCGCGCCCGTCAGCCTCCCCGACTTCGGCCGGCCGGCGGTCACGCCGGAGGTGCCCGCAGCGCACTACCCGGAACGGCTCGCCCGGCTGCGCGAGCGGATGGCCCAGCGCGGCTACGACCGGCTCATCGTGTACGCCGACCGCGAGCACAGCGCGAACCTCTCGTACCTGAGCGGCTTCGACCCGCGCTTCGAGGAGGCGGTGCTCATCGTCGGCGCGGATGGCGATCCGGCCGTGCTGGTGGGCAACGAGTGCCTGGGCACCGCCCGCGCCGCGCCACTGCCGATGCGGCCCATCCTCCACCAGGACCTGTCGCTGCCGAGCCAGCCGCGGGATCGATCGCGGCCGTTGCACGAAGTCCTGGGCGACGAGGGCATCGTCGCCGGCCGGCGCATCGGGGTGGTGGGCTGGAAGCCGTTCGCCGACCGCGCCGTGCTCGATGCGCCGAGCTTCCTGGTCGACGCCATCCGCGAGCTCGTCGGCACCGGTGGACTGGTGCAGAACGCCACGGACCTGTTCGTGGACCCGGCTGATGGGCTGCGCATCATCAACGAGGTGGAGCAGCTGGCCGCGATGGAGGCAGCCGCCTGCACGACGTCGGGCGGCGTCCATCGCCTCATCACCCGGCTGGAGCCCGGCCTGCGCGAGCGCGACGCCGTCGCCCTGCTCGGTTGGGATGGGTCGCCGCTGTCCTGCCACCTGATGCTCACGGCCGGCGAACGGGCACGCTTCGGCCTGCTCAGCCCGGGCGATCGGGCCATCCAGCGGGGCGACCCGTTCACGGTCGCGTTCGGCATCTGGGGGGCCCTGAACTGCCGCGCGGGCTTCGTCGTCGAGGACGCGAGGGAGCTACCCGACGGGATCGGCGACTACGTGGAGCGGCTGGTCGGGCCGTACTTCACGGCCGTGGCTGAGTGGTACGAGGCACTCCACATCGGCCAGACCGGGGGGACGCTGCAGGCCATCATCGACCGACACCTGGGCGACCCGTTCTTCGGCATCTTCCTGAACCCCGGGCACCAGATCCACCTCGACGAGTGGGTGAACTCCCCGGTCTGGCCGGGCTCCCAGGTCGAGCTCCGGTCGGGCATGGCCATGCAGGTCGACATCATCCCGGCCACTGGCACGCCGTGGTTCACGACGAACATCGAGGACACCATCGCCCTGGCCGATGCGGACCTGCGAGCGGCGTTCGCGGCCGGCTACCCGGAGGCGTGGGCTCGCATCCAGGCGCGCCGGGCGTTCATGGCCGACCAGCTCGGCATCGAGCTGCACGAGGACGTGCTGCTG